>WNGL01023258.1_pt1 | contig 10574 bp, 12 predicted proteins | sample 5400591 | NCBI WGS metagenome assembly WNGL01 (sample SAMN13153377, study PRJNA577476) | soil metagenome | isolation source: 80 cm soil or saprolite under Garry oak tree replicate 1 | place: USA:California | collected 2016-06-15
CTATCGAGGCCAAAATTGATGTTGGCTTCGGCAACACCGTTTATCTGCGCGGACAGGGACCCGGGCTGAACTGGGAACGGGGCGTTCCTTGCGAGTGTGTCAACGGCAATACCTGGCGGTGGACCGCGCCGCGCGCCGAGAAGCTGACCTTCAAGCTGTTATTGAACGATTCGGTCTGGGCCAAAGGCGCAGACCTCGTCATTGGCCCAGGGGAGAAGGTCGAAGTAGTGCCAGCCTTCTGAAACGCGAGGTGGCGGAAATTGGAGGGTAACGCCAGCTCTGAAAACCTTGGGCAAACCTCGAGCGGTCCCTCCGGGACCAAAACCGTCCATAGTGGCACGGGCGTCTCGCCCGTGTTTCGGTTGCGCGATTCGCGCGGGCGGGACGCCCGTGCCACTACCTTGGAAGGACCGCCGCAAATTCGATAATACCGGCAAACTCATTGTCATCTGGAGAAGCCTCTGGCTTTGCCCGCAGTCTCTACTAACTCTGCGCTACGCGAGCGATCGAGGCTGCGATAGCTTTTCAACAGGTCCAACAGATCGTTCCCTCGAGCCTGGCGGCAATTCAGCATTTCGAGCAGTCTTGCGGCCTGCTCTTCCACCACGCCCTCGCCGTAGAAGCCGTCACGCGCATGGTGAACAAATTTCATCGCGCGGAAACCGTCGAGCCAGCGAAAGAACCGCTTGCGGAAAGCGTCCTCGCTTGACGTGTTTCGGCGAATCTCCGCCAGGACTTCGGCGAATTTCTGTTTCGCCAGAAAGTCGCGCACGGACAGGGGCAAACCAACCCACCGGTCCGAATTGCCCTGCGTCCCACTCCGATGTATCCCCGGCACTTGTTCGATCAATTGTTTGAGGTCGAGAAAGGATTCCAGAGGATAGGTTTTGATTTGGCGTCCGGAGAGCATATCGCGGACGGCCTTGCCTGTTCCAAACGGGACCCGGTCGGAAGGCCGCGGCGAGGGATAGACGGTCGTCGATGTCAAATCCGTAAACCCGCCCAGCGGAATGATTTTGTGGAAAAAATAAAAATCCTCGCCGGCCTTCCGCCTGTTCATGCCGCCCTGTTTGCGATAGGCGTCGGCCCGCACAGCCATGGCGGAGCCGACCGTGTGGTGCGCGTGCGGAAAACCGGCGTAGCGCAACGCCTGAACGTAGTAGCGGAGGTGCAATTCGTAGGCGGCGATGGCTCCGTAAACCCGCGGCGATAACGGACCCACCAGCGGGTGCTCGTAATAAATGCTGCAGCCGGGACTCTGCGGGGTTTCCCGGAAGTGCCGCTCCGGGGCGGTCAGGTAACTGGTCTCGCACCGACAGTCCGCTTCATACCCCACGATGACTCCCTCCGTCCGGCCAACCTCGTCGAATCGCCGCAACGCCTCGTCCATCCCGATTTTTCGCGCCAGACCGACGCCCGCCTGTTTCGCCGGCAACGCAGGGAAATGAAGCGCGTGGAAAGCCAGTCGCGGGTGGCGATGATGCGCGATCCATTCAGCGGTGACTTTCAGTGTCGCCTGGTTCTGCGAACAAATGTCCTCACCACAACCGGCTGGCGAATTGACGACAACAATCACTTCCACCGAACACTCCGGCCGGTCGCAGAGCCAGAGCGAATCCAGACTTCCGATCACATCCGGCTCGTTGAAACACGGAATCACAACGACAATTCCGAGGTCCGGTTCCGGCTGCGTGGCGATTTTCCGGTCGCAGAATCCAAAGCGGCGGAAATAAAGCTCTGTTTCCCGAGTCATCAGCGCGTTTCGTTTCAGTCGGACTTCCGTCGCACAGTGAACAGCGTTGTTTTTTGGCGCAAACCTTTTGAGCGCGTGTTTTGTTTCTCTCCATGCGACCAACAGGAGCGGACATCGGGGAGAGTTGCCTGTCTCAAGTCACTTGCTACGCTTGCCACTTTTCCATTCAAACCGCTGTTCATACTAAATGTTGGCAGTCCAGGCTGAATGAGGAGAAGGAAAACCGCAGATGGACAACTATGGACGACGATGCATTTCGCTTCGGAACCCTTACCCAGCCGGCGAAAGGCCAGCTTCGTGTTGGCCGTTTCCTATCTGCGTCCATGGTTGTTTATCTGCGGTTCAATTGCCGTTTTTAGTTGATACACTCGGCGCGCACAGCGGAACTTTGATCGCATGAAATACTCGCTTGAACTCGCCACGGCAACCCATCCTGATTGGGTGCGCGCTGTCTTGTCCGATTTCCCCGCCTTCCTGCAGGACCACGCCGATTGCGAACGGAAAGCTTCGGCCATGGCCATGAGTTTCGTCGCCAAATATCCCGACCGCGTCGAGATCATTCCGGAACTCATCGAAACCGGCGTCGAGGAACTGGGGCATTTCCAGCAGGTCTATGCCCACATGGCGAAGCGCGGCATGCGCCTGGCCAAAGAAATGAACGAAGACCCCTACATCAAGGCGCTGCTCGGGCTTTGTCACACCGACCCGTTGAATCGATTTCTTGACCGTCTGCTGCTCGCCTCCATCATCGAATGCCGCGGCGCCGAACGGTTCCGTCTCGTTTGGGCCGCGCTGGAGCACGACGCGGAGTTGAAGGATTTCTACCACCAGCTCTGGGTCTCAGAAGCCAAGCACGGCAACATTTTCGTCAAAATGGCTTTGCACTATTTCGCAAAAGACCGCGTTTATTCGCGCTTGCAGGAGTTGAACCAGGCGGAAGGAAAGATAATCCAAGCCCTCGAATTACGAGCGGCGCTTCACTAATCCCACGCTGGAACCGAGGCAATCCGGTTGATCCCCATCCGTGTCGAAGCGTATGCCGGCTACCCAGCCGATGACTGGAGATCAGCGGGCGGCCAGCGCGCCGTGCAAGCTGGTCAGCAGTTGCTCCGCCGTGTACGGCTTGGTCAAAAAGCCTTGCACGTTCAGGGTGTTAACCTCATCAAGTTTTTCTTGAGAAGCCAGGCCGCTGACCGCAATCACTCTGGTCTGAGGATCAAGTTGTCGCAAAGCCCGTATGAGGGCCAGTCCGTCCATGATTGGCATCATCAAATCGGTGACCACAACGTTGATCCTCCCTTTGCGTCGCCGGTAGAGTGTCACGGCTTCCGCTCCATCGGCCGCAGTGAGCACCCTGTAATTGAACGACTCCAGCAACTCCTTGGTGATTTCCCGAAGCGCCAACTCGTCCTCGACCAATAGAATGAGATCTCCCTGTCCAACCGGGAGGGCGGGGCGTTTGCTTTGAACCACCTCCGTTTCGCTGGCCGCCGCGACCGGCAGGTAAATCTTGAACGTGGTTCCGCTGCCGAGCTGGCTGGACACTTCCAGAAAGCCGCCGTGATTCCGGACAATGCTCCGGACGGTGGATAACCCCAAACCGGTTCCCCTGCCGGTTTCTTTGGTCGTGAAGAAGGGTTCAAAAATCTTGTCCAACAACTCCGGGTGTATCCCTCCCCCGGTGTCCGAAACGCTCAAGACAACATACCCTCCGGACAGTGGCTGGTCCTGCAGGGGAATCCGCTTGTTTTCCAGAACCACATTTTCCGCTTCAATCGTGAGAGTGCCGCCGTCGGGCATGGCGTCACGCGCATTGACACACAGATTGAGCAGTACCTGATGCAGTTGAGTCAGGTCCCCCAGGATCGGTCGAAGTCCCTCCGCAATTTCCGTTCTGATTTTTATCGACCGAGGAAAAGTGTCTTGAGCCAGCTTGACCAGCTCGTCCACCAGGTGCTTGACTTGAAGCACCGTGGGTTCGCCGGTGACACCGCGGGCGAAGGTCAGAATCTGTTTGACCATGTCCGCGCCGCGCTGCGCGCTGGCCGTGGCCGTGTCCAGAATCTTGCGGTCCTCCGGGCTGGGGAGTTTGTCGCGGAGCAGGTGACCCACCACCAGGATTGGGCCCAACATATTGTTGAGATCATGCGCGATTCCTCCGGCCAGCGAACCGATGTTTTCCATCCGCTGGGCGCGCAGCAACTGCGCCTCGATCTGCTTGTTGCGACGAATCTTCCCTGTAAAGCAACTCCGCCGCCCGTTTGCCCAACGCCTGTTGTTCGGTCCACCCGTAGATGCGTTCGGCGCCTTTGTTCCAATAGGTGATGCGCTGTTCCAGGTCGCGCGCGAAAATCGCATCGGTGGCCTGGTCCAGCAGCGCGGCTTGCTCCCGGACTTTCAATTCCGCCTGCCTCCGCTCGGCCCGCTCCTGCGCTTCGCGGATCGCCCGCTGAACCGAAGTCACCAATCGGGACAGCCGGTCTTTCAGCACGTAATCGGTCGCTCCTTGTTTGAGAGAATCCACAGCCAACTCCTCGCCAATGGTGCCGGAGACAAAGATAAACGGAAGCTCCGGGTGCTTTTGGCGCGCAAGTCCCAACGCGGATAGCCCGTCGAAACAGGGCAGAGTATGGTCCGAGATGATCAGATCAAAACACCCCTGGTCCAACGCCGCTTCGAAATCAGCCGGTGTTTCCACCCGATGAATCGTGGAGGCGATGCCTCCAGTTTCCAGCATCGACTGAATCAATTCCCCATCGGCGGGATTATCTTCCAAATGAAGAATCCTCAAGACCGGGCTGGGCGGCTGACTGGCACCGTGTGATGGCAGAGACATACATTAACCGTGTCGATTGCCTCCGACACAAAGGCCCTCTCACGCTTCCGACTCAGGAGCGTGAAATTAGGTCAGTGAAATAACAGAGTCAAAGAAATCGTCACAAAATCGCAGCCGGTCCAATCCTTCTCATTCCTCAATCAAACGATTGCGGCGCCGGAACTGCGGCCGAAACTGGCATCTATGGGACTCCTCGGTAGATGCTCCTACCATCTTCACGACTCTGCCTTCTGCGTCTCGACCCAGCGGACCGCGTGTCGGATGAGGGATGTCGCGTCCTTGAGTTCCAGCTTCGCTTTGATGTGGCTGCGATGCACCTCCACCGTCTTCGGGCTGAGGTTGAGTTCCTTCGCAATCTCGCGCGTGCTCTTGCCCTCGCCGATCAGTTGGAACACCTCAAACTCCCGGTCGCTAAGCTGCTCGATGGGTGAAGTGGGCCCGCGTGCTTTCCGTCCGGAAAGATTGTCCAGAATTCTGGCCGACATCGTTTCGCTGACGTACACCTGCCCATTCAGCACTTTGCGGATGGCCTCGAGCATTTTTTCGCCGCCGGCTTCCTTCATGAGGTAGCCGCGCGCCCCGGCCCGCAACGCGCGCTCGGCGTGGAGCTTTTCGTCGTGCATGGAGACGACCAGCACCGGCAAGCCGGGGTAAAGGCCCTTGACGTCCTTTATGAATTCCAGACCGCCGCGGCCCGGCATGGTCATATCGGTAATGACCAGATCCGGAGAACACTTCGGAATCTCAGTCAACGCTTCTTCGGCCTGGCTCGCTTGGCAGCAAACCGTCAAGTCCGGCTCGCCGTTGATGAGGGTGGTGACGCCCATCCGCATCATCGGATGATCATCCACGAGCAGAATTTTCTTCCGGGCCGTCGATGCCTCTCCGGGCGGGCGAATGACGGTCGCGGCGCTTCCGGCCGCTTTCGCCGCGGCTCCGCCGCCGGAGATTGTCTTGGCTTTCACGATGGTTTGGGGAGTGTGCAGGTAATTCGCACGCCCTTGCCTGGCGTGGAATCGATGTCGAGCGAAGCGCCGATGAGATGCGCCCGGTATTTGATCAAGCGCAGGCCCAGGCCCGAGTGCTTTCCCGGCACCGGGGGAAATCCCCGTCCATCATCTGTCACCGACATCTTCCACAAGCCGTCCTGCTCCGTGAGAGCAATGCCGATTTTCCGGGCCGCGCCGTGCTTGAGGGCGTTATTCACTGCTTCCTGTGCGATGCGGTAAAGATGCGTGGCCGCATTGGTGTCGGGCAGCAGGACCGACTCGGCACTGAGGAACTCGCATTTGATTCCCGTCATCGCTCGGGTGCCGGCGGCGAGTTCGGACAGCGCCAGCATCAAGCCGTCGGCCTCGAGCGGGACGGGCGAGAGGTTGTGGGAGAGCAGGCGTGTTCGCGTGATCGTCTCTCGAATGTGTCGAGTGATCTCCTGGGCGGGTTTGACCAGTTCCGGCGCTGCGGTCTTGAGCCTGCCAACGAGCGCCTGGCCCAATAACTCGAGGGCGGTCAGGTGTTGGCCCAGGCCGTCATGCAGGTCGCGGCCAATGCGTCGCTGTTCGCATTCACTGACTTCAAGAATCTCCTTTTGGAGTCTGGCCAGCCGTTCCTCGTCCTCCTTGCGCGCCGTGATGTCGGTGCGGATGGCGACGTATTCAACGGGTTTGTCCGTTTCGTTGAGGAACGGAAAGATCGTCGTGTCCACCCAGTAGAACGAACCATCTTTCGCGCGGTTCTTGATTTCGCCATGCCACACCTGGCCGCGGGCAATCGTGCGCCACAAATCGGTGAAGAAGCCCTTCGGATGGTGGCCGGAATTGATGATCCGATGGTTTTGGCCGAGCAATTCCTCGCGGGAATATTTGGAAATCTGGCAAAACTTGTCGTTCACGTAGGTGATGTCGCCCGCAGCGTTGGTGATGGCCACGATCGAATGAGCGTCGAGCGCGGCCTTGATGTCGCGGAGCTCGTTCAATGTGGCCTGCATACGCTGCTCGGCCTGCTTGCGCGTGCCGTCGCGCGATTCCAGCGTCTGCAGTCGCTCGATCAATTCCGCTTTGCTCAAGCGGGCGTAGTTGTTCATTCCAGTGAGAGAGTGTATCGGAGTTCACCGGTTGGAATGAAGCAAAACCCGAGCGGGCGCATTGACCGGAGGTGATCCGTCACTCGTGACGTAGCGCCTCGATCGGATGCAGGGCTGCCGCGCGTGAAGCCGGATAAAGCCCGAAAATGATTCCCACGGCGCCCGAGATGCCAAAAGCAAGCACCAATGACCACCAGGTAATGACAGTTTTCATCGCGGTGAGTTGCGACACCGCCAGCGGTGTCATCACACCCAATACCACGCCGATCAACCCGCCTCCGACCGACAGCACCATTGTCCTGTTGAAAGATTACGATTATCGTTGCTTGAGGGAGTGCGGCCTGGATCGTTTTTCTTTGACAAACCAATTTCGTTCGAGGGATTGCCCACACCGCGACGTAATCAAGGAAAGAACCGACGGCAGCACCGAGTCGCCGACAAAAAGACGAACTATTATGACAACCACACTCCTGCCGGCATTCGCAGCCGCGACTGCGTGGCGTCTTGCCACCCGCGTTTCATCTGTATGAATACCAACCCACCAGGACATGAAGACGAGGCTCTTCGCGCTCTGCTGAAAGAGTGGAAGGCGACGCCCGGCTTGCCTCCGGGCTTCCAAAACCAGGTCTGGCGCCGCATCCAACGGTCTGAAGCGCAGCCGATCGTCTTCGTCCCACTCTGGACGGTGTGGACGAGTTGGATCGCCGCAGTGCTGCCGCGTCCGGTTTTGGCAGCGGCCTGCGTGGCGTTGTTCCTGGCCATTGGGGCAACGTTTGGCTGGGCACAGGCCCGGCATGAAACCGAACGCGTGAGCGGCGACCTGAGCGCACGATACGTTCGCTCGGTGGACCCCTACCAAACGCCGCGCTGAATCCATGCGACGCGGCCTCACCATTCTGGCACTGGGATTCGCCGGAGCGATCCTTGGTTACTGCTGTCTCTACATGCTGGGAACCACCACAGCTCGCGCATGGCTGCGCAGCAGCCAGCCTGAAATGATATGGCTCCAACACGAATTCAATCTCAGCGACTCGCAATTTGCGCGTATTTCACAGTTGCACGAGGGCTACCTGCCGCGGTGCAAGGAACGCTGTAGCCAGATCGAGGAGTTGAACAACAAGCTCGCGAAGGCCATCGGCGCCACGACGCAGATGACGCCTGAGATTGAAAAACTTCTGGCCGACCGCGCGCGGATGCGGGCCGACTGCCAAACGGCAATGCTCAATCACTTCTTTGCGGTCAGCCGCACCATGCCGGCCGATCAAGGCAAGCGTTACCTGGCCTGGGTGTTGACGCAGACCTGCCTGCACGAAAACAGGATGAACCATGCCGAGGCTGGCGAGGCCGACCATCATGAGTGAGGTCCCGCCATGACCGCGCCCGACCCGGACGGGCAGGACGCGCAGGACATGGCCCGCCTCGTTGCGGGCGGTGACGCGGCGCTTAATGATTTGATGGAGCGCCACGCCGAGAAGCTCTTTCATTACCTTTGTCGTTCGTTGCAGGACGAGTCCGACGCGGCCGATCTGGCTCAGGAAACTTTCGTCAAAGTGTATCATAACCGCGCCAAATTCGATGCCCGCCAAAAGTTTTCTACCTGGCTCTACGCAATCGCGAGCAATCTTGTGCGGGACCGCTTTCGTTGGCGCTCGCGCCATCCGCAGGTTTCGCTCGATGCAGAAATCGAAGCGACCGGCAACGACTTCCACGTGTCGTTATCCGGACACGGGCCCTCGCCCAGTGACTCCCTGCAGGCCGAGGAACGGGCAGAAGCTGTCCGGCGCGCGGTTGCCGCACTCCCGGAGGAGCTTCGCCTTCCGCTAATCCTGGCAGAATACGAGGGACGCTCACAGGCGGAGATCGGCGCGATTCTCGGCTGTACGACCAAAGCGGTGGAAACCCGGATTTACCGGGCGCGACAACAATTGCGCGTGGGCTTGGGCAAGTTATTGGATACGGTTTGAGGCCGGGCGCGCTCGACCGTCAGTTCGAGGGATACCAGGTTCTTTGGCGTAGCAAGATGTGATGCAGTCAACATGTCATTCAGTGCAACTGCAAAACATCAAACCACCATTCAACAAAGGAAAGAATAGCCCAGATATGAAAATGAAAAACATACTCACCACAGGCGTGGCGGTCGCATTCGCCATGCTGGCCGCGGCGCCGGTTGCAGTCCGAGCGGCCGAGCAAATGAAGCCGATGAAAGGCGGCGAGCACCTGCTCATGCTCCAGGGAATCAACACCAAACAGGAAGTCGATGCGCTGAAAACCGACGACACCATCGCGATGGTGTGCGCCAAGTGCAAGACGGTCTGGGTCACTCGCGTGAAGCCGGGATCGAAGGGTTCGCAAATCCTGGGCGAACACGGCCAACCGACCGAACTCATTGGCACCCATGGATGCGCCGGGTGCAAATCGACCTTGACTGTCGTTGGCCACGCCAAGGGCGACATCACCGAACTCAAGCACAGTTGCAAATCGTGCGGCGACGACTCGGCTTTCTGCTGCGCCACCAGGCCGGGTAGCAGTGCGACCAAAGGGATGGACAAGAAATAGGCAGCCGTGGCCGGCACCGCGAGGTCGAACAGAAGATCGCATCGAGAGGCGGCGTTACTCCAACAGTGACGCCGCCTTTTATTTTACCCATCCAGTCATGGGGAGCAGGTCACCGAGAGCCGACCTGGCAAAAAACGGTGAGCTTCCGCCAAGAAATGAGCGAGGCCACCACGAGTGGTTCGGCGTAATAAAGGATGAAAAACAGATATGAATCCGGCGAACGACAACAGACAGGAAAGTTCAAACGCTCCGTGTGGAGCGCGTGGTCTGAGCCTGGTGTCCGCCCCGATTCCATATCCAAAACAGAAAGAACCACTATGAAAACGAAACTCACCACATCCGGGCGGATCGTCGGACTCGTCGCCGCCGTTGCCCTGCTCACCGTCTCCGCCACAGTGGCCAACGCGCAAGAGAAGGGCGCCGCCAGGCTGCTGCAACTGAGCGGTACCAAAGCCACACCAGCCGCCATCGTCTCGGACGACAAACCGGTTTCATGCGCGAACTGTAAGGACCGTCTCGTCACAGTTCCCGACACAGAAATCAAGGGCGGCGGAGCCAGGGCGCTCGCGGCGGGTGGCGCGCCTACGACGATTGTTGCGAAGCATCTCTGCGGCCGTTGCGCCAACGAATGGGCCGTCAAAGGGTATGGCAAGGGCAAGGGCAGTGTGCCGACTCACAAGTGCGAGTCGTGCGGTTGAAACCGTCGTTCCCCGATTCGTTTTGAAGGAAACGGGTGGAGAGCGTCGGATCCCCTCCACCCCAATAAACGTGATGGATAACATTGAGAGGTCCTATGAGTCAGTTTGATGCCAGCAATATCGAAGTCGGATTCGTCCAATGCGCCGTCTGCGAAAACGCCATTACGGGCGGCAGATGGTTCGCTCGAATCAAGCACGGCGAATGGATGGTTGCGCTTTGCTGTCCGCTTTGCGCAGAGGCGTTTGAAACCAATCCTCACCTTTACATTCGGCGCATCGAGACGCTGGAGTTTATGCGGCAATCCCGAGAGGAACGACGGGCGTGACCACAACCTACCTCGCCATAAGTCCCGGACTTTCATTTTGAATCGCTCCACACTCAGGGGCGCAGCTTCGATCTCCCCTTGCGGGTTGATGCGAAATCCAAGGAACTTTCGTTCCCACGGTCGTCCCACGCTTTCATCCCGTTAGACCAGACCCCTGCCGGGCACACTAGCGCAGATATTCTTCCCCCAAGTTGCATAAAAAATTAGCGAAAATGAGCAAGTAGGTATTGAAAAGTGGCCTCCTGCTTGGTTAAAATGAAGCTAGTAACAGTTCAGAGTAACCACAACAAAAGGCCACTTAAAATGAGAGTTGCAAAAGAGG
>WNGL01010681.1_pt1 | contig 10573 bp, 10 predicted proteins | sample 5400591 | NCBI WGS metagenome assembly WNGL01 (sample SAMN13153377, study PRJNA577476) | soil metagenome | isolation source: 80 cm soil or saprolite under Garry oak tree replicate 1 | place: USA:California | collected 2016-06-15
GTTCGTGCTCGCCTCAAAAGATCGTCCCGATTGCGCCGCGCCGGCCCCGTGTTGGCTTGCGCTCGCTCGAAACTGGCACGGCAGATGGCCAATTCCCGCGTCGGCTTGTCGAGGCGCTTTCGGGCAATGAAGCCTTCGGTTCTGACGAACGTGACCGTCAGTTTGTCCTTCGTCCCGCTCGCACCAAACAAGAGTCCGACGCCCGCCGTAAGTGACGCCTGGGGGACCGTTCTACCGACGTTAATTGCCCGCCGGTTGCGGCCGCATCGTGAGGAATCCAACCATGCTTGGCAGCGTCCTCCAGTTCGGCGCGCGCCTTCTTTTCGTCCTAGTAAGTCGCTACATACGTGGTTCTATCTTCATCGTGGTACCAAGCCAAGGACATCGGGCGGTTCTTTGCGGAAACCGATGTCCGCTACATCGTGTATGAAAAGCAAACGAGGTACTATTTCCGGAGCTTTGGGCCGGAAGAGGACAAGGTAGTGAGGCAGAAATCGCTCAACATCCTCAGTGGTCTAGCGAACATGGGCTCGATCGAAGTCTTCTATGACGACGCTTCCTACACCTTTACCGCAGAACGGCCCAACCGCCTTAGTCGAAAACCAAGCCCCACATCTCGAGCCCCTGTCTAGCAAGTCACACGCGCAGATGTGGCACCCCCACTTCTGCCGGGTGGTGCACTGTCTCCGTGTACTGACGTAGCACTTCTCGCGCCGGGCCCTCCGCCCGGATGCTACCGTGCTCCAGCCAGATCGCCCGTTCGCAGAAAGTGGATATCAGCTCCAGGCTGTGCGACACTACGATGATCGTCATGCCGGTTCGCTGGAATTCGTGCATCCGCTCCATGCACTTCTCTCTGAAGAAGGCATCACCGACCGACAATACCTCGTCTACCAACAGGACTTCGGGATTGCTGTGAATAGCAACCGCAAAGCCCAGCCGCATGTACATCCCGGAGGAATACCTTTTGACCGGAGTGTCGATGAACTCCCACAGCTCGGAGAACTCCACGATGTTATCAAAATGCTCGCGAATTTCGCGGCTCGGCATGCCAAGGATGGACGCGTTCAGATAAACGTTCTCGCGGCCTGTTAAATCGGGATGGAACCCAGCTCCCAGTTCGATCAGGGGCGAAACACGCCCAGCGACTCGAACCTCGCCTTCGCTAGGCGCCATGACGCCTGCGATCAATTTCAGGATGGTGCTTTTGCCGCTTCCATTGCGTCCGATTATTCCCAGGGTTTCGCCACGATCGAGAAAGAAGCTGATATCGCGAAGGGCGTAGAAGGGATCGGCCCATCCCTGACCTCGAAAGAGCGCCGGGACAAACTCCCGTAGCGTCTTCCCTTCCTGGAGTTGGAAGCGCTTACTTACGTGCCAGAACTCGATCTCGCGTTCGCTAAATGCGGTCTGCAAACGCCGGCTCCATTTTCTTGAATAGATAGTACCCCACGAGAAATGTTGCGACTGCTATGACCAAGCCGAGAAGTACCTTCTCCACTCCCGGATCCTCTCCGTGTAGCAAAACACGCCTGTATGCATTGATGAAGAGGGAATTCGGGTTGATTTCGTAGAGGAATCTGTATCGTGGTGGCACGATGTCGACCGTATAGAGCACCGGCGTCAGATAAAACCACATTGTGAGCACGACTCCAACGAGAAACCTCACATCATGGAAGAAAAGGTTCAGTGCGGCCAGCGGGTATGCTAGGCCGAGAGTGAAAATCAAATGGATGGAGAACAGAACCGGAAGCCACCACGCGGTCAATTCGGGCGGGTCGCCGTAGTAAACCATCAAGCCCATGAGAATGAGAATGCCGAAGCCCAAATCCACCAGTTTAGTTAGTACCGCCGCCGTCGGAAGGACCTCTCTGGGAAAGTAAACCTTCGTGACAAGACTCGAGGCACCTACTACGCTTTCTGTGCCGGAGGCGATCGCGCTTGAGAAGAAGATCCACGGAATCAATCCTACGAACAAGAAGAGAGGGTACGGCGTACCCTCGCTGGAGAAGCGCAGGATTGTGGAGAAAACGAACGTCATGATCAACATTTGGCTGAGCGGATTGACAAAAGCCCAAGCGTAGCCCAGCACAGACTGCTTGTACTGACCGCGCAGATGCCTGACCGTCATGTGCCAGAGCAGCTCTCGCCTTCGCCAAAAGCCTATGAGATGTGCGCCGACATCGTTCACGCCAAAGGTATGTCGCAAGGGATGTCTGGTTGCGATTTGGAGATGAGTCACGGCTTCCCTTCTGACCATGCTACTAATGACTAACGCGTAAGCGTCCCTCAGCGTTTCACCAATGTTAGCCATCGCGAGGTGGGGCCGCAACTTCTTTGAGACTACGGGCCTTATCGCTTCGAACCATTGCAGACTGCGGTTCCTCCATAGAGAACCAGAGGTTTGCTCGGCGCGTTGTAAAGTGTCGGAAGGCGGCGTTCGGCTACAATTGCCAGTAGCCCAAGTGGATCTATGCCTAATGAGGTAATTTGGTTGTCCAAACCAGAGGTCATCTGTGCGACGTAGCAGAGCATCAAGGCTCGTCCGCAGGCTGTTAATCGGTGCCTATTTCGTCGCGCAGCCAGTTCTGAAACCAGCTTTACGCGCCACTGTTGGCCGAAACGAACGTCTCTGGCGGAGGCTGGAGTCGGTTCGCGACCGGCTGGTGAGCGGGTCGAGCCTTCCTGCTGGACTGGACGCACCACTTCACCGTCGATTGTATACAGGCATATTTCTCATTGTTGGCACGCCAGTACGGTGGATGCTCAAAAACACAGTCGGCCGGAACCGCCGCCTGTGGCGGCGAATACGCGGCATTCACAAACGCATGATTGATGGCGCCCCCGGCGAGACTTGGTCACCGGACCCGGCACTGCGGATTTCTCAGCGGGGCATACGCCGCCAGCCATTCGGCGTAAACTTGGCTGGCTACCTCACTTCGGAGAAGGGGACCGGAGAGGCCGCGCGCTCGGCCGCAGCGATACTACTGGCCGCCGAGGTGCCGCTCGCGCTCAACAATCTGATCGATTCGGGGTCAGCAAACCTCGAGATGCCCACACAAGAGCTAACGAACGCAAATCCCTACGCTTTCAACCTCGTGTACGTCAACGGCGATCAGGCCGCAAACTTCGCCTTTCATAAAGGCAGGCCGTACTTTGAAGGGCGCTATAACATCGGGGCTTGGAACTGGGAGCTTACGAGCTTCCCCGAGGAATGGATGCCACGCTTTCAGTACTTCGACGAGATCTGGGCCCCGACCAGCTTCACGCGTGACGCCCTGCTGCGCAACTCGCCCATCCCCGTGGCGACGGTCCCATACGCGGTAATGCCACCGGCACCAACCATTCTTCCTCGCTCCCACTTTGGGTTGCCAGAAGACGAGTTTGTCTTCCTTTTTATGTTCGACTATCACAGCGTCCTTGAACGCAAGAACCCGCTCGGTCTAATCGAGGCGTTCAAGCGTGCGTTCACGCCCAGCGAGGCAGCAACGCTTGTCATCAAGTCATCCCACGCCGACAAGGGGACAATCCGCATGCTGCGTGAGACGGCGCACGACGCAAGGATCATCGTCACGGACGAAGTTCTTAGCCGCGGCCAGATAGCCGCTCTGTATCACCTCTGCGATTGCTACGTTTCGCTGCATCGCTCCGAGGGTTTCGGGCTAACGCCCGCAGAGGCTATGGCGATGGGCAAGCCTGTCATCGCGACCGGCTATGGCGGAAACACAGATTTCATGACGGACGACAACAGCTATCTTGTAAGATACAAACTGATTGAACTCGACCGCGATTACCCTCCGTACGAAAAAGGATGGGTCTGGGCTGATCCAGACGTCGACCATGCGGCCGAACTGATGCGTTCCGTTTACAACGACCGCGCGCACGCGGAGGCCGTTGGGAAGACGGCCGCTGCCGATATTTCGCGACTACTCGGCATCGAGACAGTCGGTAGAGCCATGCGTGAACGCCTCAAAGCAATAGCAAACGAGATAGGCATAGCGATGCCGCAGGCAGGAATAACAGGCGCCGAGGCGCGATCACTACGGAGAAGGGAAGCAATATGACAAAGAAGGCGCTGATCACAGGCATCACTGGCCAGGATGGCTCTTACCTCGCGGACTTACTTCTAGAGAAGGGCTACGAGGTTCATGGGCTGATCCGTCGCACTTCAACCTCGGATCTCAGCCGAATAAGGCACATCCAGGACCGCATTAAGCTTGTCCCAGGCGATCTGATGGACCAGCATTCGCTGACAACCGCTGTCCACGAGATCCAGCCGGACGAGGTCTATAACCTTGCGGCGCAATCGTTTGTCGCTGCCTCCTGGTCGCAGCCGGTCTTGACCGGCGAATTGACTGGGATGGGCGTTACCCGGATGCTGGAGGCGGTCCGTTTAGCGAAGCCGGACGCGAGGTTTTATCAAGCCTCGTCCTCTGAGATGTTCGGCAAAGTGAAGCAGTCGCCGCAAAACGAGAACACTCCCTTCTACCCGCGAAGTCCCTACGGCGTCGCCAAGGTTTACGGTCACTCGATCACAGTCAACTATCGCGAGTCCTACGGGCTCTTTGCCTGTGCGGGGATCCTTTTCAACCACGAGTCGCCTCGCCGGGGGCTTGAGTTCGTCACCCGGAAAGTCACAAACGCGGTCGCCCGGATCAAACTTGGGAAACAGAATGAGCTGCGGATGGGTAATCTTGACCCACATCGCGACTGGGGTTTTGCTGGCGACTATGTTGAAGTGATGTGGCTTATGCTCCAACAAGACGAACCGGACGACTATGTTGTTGGTTCGGGAAAGGCCACCTCGGTCCGGGATCTGGTTGAGCTGGCCTTCCGATACGCCGGACTTGATATGGAAAAGCATCTCGTGATTGATCAGAGCTTCTTTCGTCCGGCGGAAGTGGATAGGCTGCTGGCGGACAGTAGCAAGGCAAAGAGTAAGCTCGGCTGGGAGCCAAAGGTAAGCTTTGAAGAACTCATCGAAATGATGGTCCACGCCGATCTGGAGCTCGAGGCCGCCAGCGCTGATCGCGGTGGCGAAAGTCTTAATAGAGCGACCCGGGTCGCCCCGCCGTCAGGCTGAAGCCATCGACAAGGTGCTAGTCCTATCGCGACCGACTAGGACGCTGCACGATCTTTGCGACTGGCTCACCGCTGAGCGGCGGACTCCGGGGCCACCCTGGCCCCTGAACGCAGTCCTGCTCACGCTGATCACCGTCGCGCCGCTTCCCCTGGCCGCTCTGGTTCTGGGCGATGCGACGTTGCTCTTTTGGCTCCTTCTGATCACAGACCTTGTATTGCTCTTTGTCGTTGCGCTGGCGACGTTCCGCACGCCGGCTTTGTTCATCGCCGTCATCATCATTTGGTTTGCTCTCCAACGCATTGTGGTAGCTCTGCTAGCTCCGCACATCAGCGCCGATCTTGTCCGGCTGCTCCTTACGTATAAAGAGGGCTTTTACCTCATACTTGTCGCGGCCGGCGCCATCAGCGTGGCGGTCCGTCAACTGCGCGGCGAACGAGCGCTTCCAATTCTGTTCGCGGCGGACGCCATCGCCCTGGCGTTTCTTGGTTGGTTAGCCCTGGTCTTTATCAGCGACCCACAGACATCCTCACCCGAGCTAACGTATCTCAGGCGGTTCGCTGCTCCGCTGCTCCTCTACGTCGGCGGCAGGCTGCTCATCTCACGGCGTGATCAGTTGTTAGACTGCATGCGCCTGTTCGTCGCGATCGCGGTCGGGGTAGCCGCGTTCGGGCTTGTGGAACGTTTCGCTCTCGACTTGTCGTTTTGGCGTGATACCGTTGACGCCACGACTTTCTATGGAAAGCAGGTGGAGTCTGGCCTCCTACCCCAAAACTGGACCGTAATCTACAGGGGCGTCCCGGATGGAATCTTTATCGCCTTACCGCTTCAAGAGCCCGTCCGCCGCCTCGTCTCGACATACTTGGAGCCGACTACGCTGAGCAGTCTGCTCGCGCTGGCGCTGCTGCTGCTTTTGCTTGTGCCGGACCTAGCATGGAACAAAGCCGGCCCGCTTCGAAAAACTGTTGTAGTCGCCGCAATTGTCGCCTTGGGAGTCGCCGCTATGGCGACACTCAGCCGTGGAGGCATGGTGACCTTCATCGCCGCAACCGGGTTCGTGCTGGCTGTGCGCTGGGTTCGCAGCCCCGGCTGGACGGTGAGCGTGCCCCTCCCTTTCCTGATTGCCCCTCTGCTCGTGTTGATGGGGTTGGGCGCGGTGCTCACGTCGTTCGATAACGTTCCAGCCGAGGGTACCGTTCGGGACGTACTGGCAACGCGGGCAATTTCTGGACTTTCGGACGAACCCCAATCTGCGGACACGCCCCCGCCGCCGGCAAGCGCTGATACACCCCTGCAGGAGATCGGCGTCCACCCACCGGGCAGCACCGCAGATGCTGCGTCAAAACATTTGCGTGGGCTCACCAGTGGCCTCGAAGAGATGCTCACAAAACCACTTGGTCGCGGCCTTGGCGCAACCGGCAACTGGAGCCGCACACCCGGCTCAACCAGCGAGAGCACGGTCGGCGTCATCGCCGCGCAACTTGGAATAGCCGGGTTCGCTCTGTACTCTGGCTTCTTCGCTTCCGTCATAATCGGCCTTACGGCCGCTGCCTGGAATCGGCGCGGCATCTGGTCCGACATTCCCCTGGTGCTCGCAGGGGCGATGCTGGGCCTGTTCATTGTCTCGTGCGTTTCGGAATCCGCCGCTGGCATCCTCGGCAACGCCTTCTATCTTCTGTTCGCCGGCTGGGCGCTCTCCATCACGAGCGCTGCCTCTAACAGACTGCGCCTGCGGCTGCTGCCGGAGCGCACGCCCGACCTAGCGGCCGGCATTGCCGAGCCCTCCTCTTGAGTTGACGCATCGCTCGCATCCAACCACACTAGGGCATCAGCAGGCCGGCGCCCGCGTTCACCCTCAAAGGATTCCATTGCCGAATTTGGAACCGTTTGTAAGCATAGTTATCCTCAACTGGAACGGCCTTGAGGACACGCGGGAGTGCCTTCAGAGCCTTCGGCGCATCGGATACTCAAACCGACGCATTGTCGTAGTCGATAACGGCTCCGCGGCGCGTGAGGCGGCGGCGCTCCGGGATGAGTTTGGCGATGTCTCGGATGTAATCGAAAACGAAACTAATCTTGGTTTCGCTGCCGGTGCCAATCTGGGCATTCGGCACGCACTCAACAACGGAGCGGAGTACGTGCTCCTGCTTAACAATGACACTACGGTCGAGCCGACGTTCCTGACCGCGCTGGTCCAGGCCGCCGAGTCCCGCGGTGATGGAGCGGCTTTTTGCCCAAAAACCTATTTCTACGCGCAGCCCGACATGATCTACTCCACCGGCGGCACCGTCAGCATCTGGACTGCTACTGCCAGGCAGATCGGCCGTGGCAAGGAGGACTCCGGGCAGTTTGACCGCGTTGAAACTCGCGATTACGCGGACGGCGTATGCATGTTGATACCACGCCGGGCGCTCGAAACCATTGGCCTTCTCGACGAGGACTACTTCGCCTATTGGGAAGAGACAGACTGGTGTTCACGCGCCCGATCGAAGGGGCTCCGCTGCTACTACATCCCGGACGCAAGGATCTGGCACAAGGCCGCTCGCGTTCAATCGCCCACCAACCAGTACTATTTTCTGTATCGCCGCAATGCGTTAATGTTCGTGTGGAAGCGCGGGACACCGCTTCATCGAGTAGTTGCTCTCCTCGTGCATATATTCTTCTACGGCCCGCGTTATTTCTTGACTCACCCGAGCAAGATAGGGAGAGTCCCGGCGGAGCTGAAGGCGCTGCTCTCGCACGCCAGTAACCAGCAACCGCGAAGGCCGTTTTTGTAAACAAAGCATGGCCACCACGGTTACGGTTACGAGCAAGCGCGAGCATACGGCGACAAACGCCGGAAGAGATGGCTCACTGAAAGGGCTTGTGCTCAGCGGCGGCAAAGGCAGCCGCCTGCGTCCCTTCACCTACACGAACGCGAAGCAACTTGTGCCTATCGCCAACAAACCCGTGATCTTCTACACGATTGAGCAACTGGTTGAGGCTGGCATCACCGAGATTGGCATAGTCGTCGGCGATACGGGCGACCAGGTGGCCGCGGCGATCGGCGATGGCTCGCAATTCGGCGCCAGGACGACCTTTATCCAACAACATGCTCCATTGGGTATTGCCCATGCCGTCGCGACTGCGCGCGATTTCCTGGGCGACTCGCCGTTCGTGCTATACCTCGGCGACAACTTCGTGATGGGCGGGATTCAGTCGTACGTTGACAAATTCACGGCCAACGGCAGTTGTTCGCAAATCCTGCTCCATCCCGTCGCAAATCCAGAGGCCTTTGGCATCGCTGAGATGTCCGCCGGGCGGGTGACTCGAATAGTCGAGAAGCCCCGGAACGCCCAGAGCAATCTTGCGGTCGTCGGGATATACATGTTCGATCGATCCGTCCACGATGTCATCGGCGGACTTTCGCCTTCGTGGCGTGGTGAGCTCGAAATTACCGACGCGATTCAGGGCCTGATTGATCGCGGCTTCGCCGTTGACGCCGAGGCCATGGACCGCTACTGGATTGATACAGGCAAGATGGACGACATGCTTAACGCCAACCGGATGGTATTGAGCGCGATGGAGCCGCGCTGCGACGGATCTATCGACGACAAATCCCAGATCCACGCACCCGTCGTCATCGAGAGTGGTGCTACGGTTGAGGATAGCGTATTGCGGGGACCTCTGGTAATCGGCCGTGACACTGCCATTGTTAACTCATACGTCGGACCCAATACCTCCATCGACGCGCGCTGCCGAATTGTCGGCTGCCGTATCGAAGACAGTATCGTCATGGAAGACAGCCGCCTCGAGCGCCTCCACTGGCCTGTGGCCAAAAGCATGATCGGCCGGTTTGTGGAGCTCCACGGCGGCCATAACGCGGACGGCCTCTACAGCCTCACGCTCGGCGACTACAGCCGCATCGAGATGCCGGACGGATAGACTCATGACGACATATCTGATCACCGGCGGGAGCGGTTTTATCGGCAGCAACTTCATCCTCCGGCTGCTAAGAGGCCACGCTGATGCCCGCGTCATCAATCTGGATAAGCTCACGTATGCCGGGAACCCAGCGAACCTTCGCGACATAGACGGTGACGAGCGCTACCGGTTTGTCCGAGGCGACATCTGCGACGGCCAGCCAGTTCACGACCTCATGCAAGCGGCTGATTACGTCGTCCATTTCGCGGCCGAAACGCATGTGGATCGCTCGCTGATGGAGCCCGGCTCGTTCATCCAGACCGACGTCTTTGGCACCTACACCCTTCTGGAGGCGGCGCGCCAGAGCGGGCGCCTCCGCCGTTTCCTCCACCTCTCAACCGATGAGGTATACGGCGAGGTGTCGTCGGCTGATACGCCGTCAGTTGAGACGGACCCCCTCAACCCACGCAGCCCCTACGCTGCGAGCAAGGCAGGCGGCGAGATGCAGTGCCGCGCCTATATCGAGACGTACGGCCTCCCAACTATGATCGCCCGGCCGGCGAACAACGTGGGGCCGCGCCAGCACATCGAGAAGTTCGTACCGCTTTGCATAACTAACGCTCTGTACGATCAGCCCATCCCGATCTATGGCGACGGTCAGCAGGTACGCGACCGTCTTTTTGTGGACGACCATTGCGAAGCGCTTGATCTGCTCCTGCACAAAGGCGAGCCGGCTGAGGGGTACAACATCGGTGCCGGCAACCAGCGCCCGAATCTGATTGTCGCCGAGTTGATCCTTGACCTGCTCGACAAGCCACGTTCGCTGATCCGTTTCGTCGAGGATCGCACCGGCCATGACCGCGGTTACTACCTCGATTCTTCTAAGATCCAAGCGCTCGGCTGGACTCCAAAACACGACTTCCAGCAAACGATTGAGCGAACGGTGGAGTGGTATCTTCAGAACCGCTGGTGGTGGGAGGCCGTGCGCGACGGCCAGTTTGAAGAGTACTATCGAGAACAGTATGGCCACCGTCTGGCGGACGCGAGACCATATTCCGCGCGCGGAGCGAGCCGGTGATCGATGGCGTACGAATAAAGAAACTGACGCCTCATGCCGACGAGCGCGGCTATCTCATGGAGCTGCTTCGCAACGACGACGACATCTTCACGACTTTCGGGCAGTGCTATGTATCTTTGAACTACCCTGGCGTCATTCGCGCCTGGCACTACCATAAGAAGCAGGAAGACTTCTTCGTGGTCGTCAAAGGCATGTGCAAAGTCGGCCTCTATGACATGCGCGAAGGTTCTCCCACCCGGGGCATGGCGGAAGCTCATTACCTCGGGGACAACAACAACATCGTTCTGCGAATTCCCGTAGGTGTTGCTCATGGCTACAGGACCATCGGCGTCGAGGCCTCTTTGCTGGTGAACTTTCCCACTCAGCTGTACGATCCGGCCGAGCCGGACGAGTTCCGGGTGCCCTGGGACTCCCCGGATATCCCCTTCAATTGGGAGATCGAATACAAATAGGAATGAGGCTCTTCGGTGCCTGCCATCGCGACGCTGTCTTGACTCCAACCGCGAGCGGCT
>WNGL01015748.1_pt1 | contig 10573 bp, 5 predicted proteins | sample 5400591 | NCBI WGS metagenome assembly WNGL01 (sample SAMN13153377, study PRJNA577476) | soil metagenome | isolation source: 80 cm soil or saprolite under Garry oak tree replicate 1 | place: USA:California | collected 2016-06-15
CGCCCGGTGCCTGGAGCACCCGCTGATAGGCGGCTCCAGTGCCGCTCCACATGCGGCCGGAGAGGTTGACGTCCGCGGGCGCCGCGGCGGGCGCGACGAGTGGGAAGGCGAGCGGCGAGCCGCACCGGCTGCTCACCGCGGCATACGCCGAGCGAAAGGCCCACTTCTTGTAGGTCAGCTCCGCCGGCGGCGTGAAGCCCGGCAGGTCCGACACCCAGTTCGCCAGGGCCCAGCGCTCGACGAGCGTGGCGAACGGCACACCCGTCTGCGTGGACACGTTGGCGGTCCCAAGGAGACTGGTCTGATCGATCTTGCGGGTGAACGCGTTCGCGGCCGCGCGGCTCGTGTCCTGCCCGAACTGGTCCACGAGGTAGCGCACGAACAGCCACCACGCCCCCCGCTCGGCAAGGCCGCCGACTCCCGCCGTATCAACGAGAGGGTGGCTCCCCAGGGCCTGGAGGTACCGGACCGCGTCCTGCAGGTCACCGCGCACGTAGCGACAGAACGACGCGCTGTCGTTGTTCGCCAGGAACGTCCGCCCGCCCAGCTCCTCGGCGTAGTGCGACATCCCCTCGTTGAGCCACAGCACCTCGGCGCTGCCGTGACGGAGCAGCACGTGCTGGTTGTAGCTGATCATGTGTTGGAACTCGTGCACGAACGTGGACGGCACGAGGAGCTTGACATCGGAGGTCTTATGTTGACAGCTCAAGGTCGCGAGCGAGTCGGGCACGAGCGCGTAGAAGATCTCGGCGCTGTTGAACCGCGACCGGAAAACCGGGTCGATGTCTCCGCCGAAGAAGAATCCTGCGACATAAGAGCCGGTCGAGGTGCACGCAGCGCTCATCTTGTTCACGGTGTTGGTCAGCAGCACGATCACCAGGCCGTTGCCATCGACGTCCGACTCCCGGCCGAACGCAGCCGTGTCGGCGGCGTACAGCTGCGTATCGAAGACCGCGCGCAACGTGTCGAGGTCGAAGGCCGATAGGCCGGGCCGAGGCGCCCCAGTATCGATGAAGATCGCGATGTGCCGCCCGACCTGCTTCGCGGTGGCGGTGACCATATCGACGGTGAGACCGGTGAGCGTGTTGAGCACCTTGAACCGGCCGGTGTCGCCTACCGCGATCGTCGCCCGCACACCCGATGCGCCCACGAGACCGGCGCCGCCGTACGCTCCGGTGCGTTCCAGCTGCCGCAGTCGATCGTGGAATCGTTGCGCCGATGAGAGTGGCGCGGCCGCCTCCAGGCTTGCGGCCAGCCCGGGCGCCGCGGCGACGGCGGCGCTGCCCACCAGCGTGAAGCTGGATGAAAGGTCAGGGGTTTCGGTCGTCGCCTGAGGGACGAGGAGGTACTCCGCGGCATCCGTGCTCGACGGGTTTGCGGCGAAGACTATGCACCCCAGCGTACGGTTCATCAAAAGGTGGGGTCGGGCAGAACGCCCCCGGCGGAGTCGTCAGGTCGTTCGAGCACGCCGCCACGACCAGTCCCACCGCCAGACCGCCTGGCCATGAGACCGCCGCCCTCACTTGATCCGTATCACATTGAGGCGCGGCAGCAGGATCGGAAGGACCTGCGAGCCTTTGCTGTCGCTCAAGACCAGGGTGAAGCTCGCAGCGCCCGGACCCTGCAACGCACGCTGGTAGCCGCCCGCGGAGCCGGACCACATCACGCCGCTCATGCCGATGTTCGGCCCCGCGCTCGCGACCGCCACGAGCGGAAAGGTGCTGGGGAAGCCCACGGCAACACCGAGCAGGGCGGGACACCTCGAAGAGAGGGTCGGATACGCCGTGCGGAAAGCCCAGTGCTTGTACTTCAGAGAATCGGGCGCCGTGAACCCGGGAAGATCGGATACCCAGTTCGCGAGGGCCCATCCTTCTTCGAGGTTCGCGAACCGGTCCACCAGGTAACGGACGAACGACCAGTAGGCGCCCCGCTCCGCGAGCCCGCCGATCCCGGCGGTGTCGAGGAGGGGGTACTGCCCCGGCCCCGGGCTCACCCAATACCGGCCCAGGTTGACAAGGTCCCCCCGCACGAAATTGCAGAATTGGGCGCTGTCCCCTGACCCGGCGAGGAACGCCCGCCCGCCCAGCTCCTCGGCGTAGTGCGACATCCCCTCATTGAGCCACAGGACCTCCACAGGGCCGCCGCGCTGCAGCACGTGCTGGTTGTAACTAATCATGTGCTGGAATTCGTGGATGAACGTCACCGGGACCACCCGCTTGACCTGAGAGTTCGAGTGCGAGCAGGAGAGCGTCGCGCCCGAGTCCGCGATCATCGCGATGTAACCGCTGGTCGTGCACTCCGAGGCGTCCACCAGCTGGTTCACGACGTTCGTCATCAGCACGATCACCTTCCCGTTCCCGTCGATGTCCGATTCGCGTCCGAACGCAGCCGTGTCCGTCGGATACAGTAGCGTGTCGAACACGGCATCCAGCGAAGTGAAATCGGCTAGCGTCAGGCCGTTCGTCGGCGCGTTGTTGTCCACGTAGAGCGCGATGTGCTGCCCCACGCTTACGGCTGTCGCCGGGACGTTCTTGGTCTGCAACGTGTACGAGGTGAGGTTCGAAAGCACTTTGAATGTGCGCACATTGCCCAGCGTGTCCTGGGGTGGGCTCAGGAGCGTTTGGGCGCGGGATGGCGCAGCCCGCGGCGCCAAGCCGGCGAGCGCGCCCCAGCCCCGCGACCGTTCCAGCTGCCGCAGCCGATCGTGGAACTGGAGAGCCGGCGAGATGGGACCTTCCTCGTACTGGGCGGAGAGAGGAGGGGCCGCGATCACGGGCACGCCGCCCACCAGCTTGAAGCTGGTCCGAAAGTTGTAGCTCTCGGTGGTGATCTGCGGCACGAGCACGTACTCAGCGTCGGTGGCCGATGCGTTGGCGGGGAAGATTACACACCCATCAGTGGCTCCAGGGTCGATCGCCTGGTACTGCCCCACGCTCAGGGTGAGCGGCTGCACCGCGGAATGGCAGACGGCCGGCGGACCAGTCAGCTCCGGGCCGTTGTTGCACGCCCCCATCAGCGCCACCGCGCACAGCTCCGCCAGCCACCGGTGCTTCACCACCATACGCTTCCTCCTTGAGTTCGCCCGCGCGTGCCAGCGCACGTCGCAGACAGATCGGCCCTACGACCTCGTGCACCGCGACCATCGCGACGACCAGGGCCTCCAGGGAGACCCCCCAGGCGGGAAACGCCCGGCGGGCCGTCGCGGCCACGGCCAGCACGAGACCGGACTGGGAGATAAGCCCGAGCCACCCCTCCCGCGCAAGGGCGGGTGTCACGACGGCGCGGCGGTCCGCCGGCGTCGCCGAGCCCTCCCACCCCGCCCACAGCGTGCCGTAGCGCAACGCCACCGCCCGCAGCCCCATGAGCAGCACGGCCCACGGCCACAGATCCGCCAGCGCGTCGAGCTTGAGCCCGGCTCCGGCGACGGCGAACGACAGGGCGTACACCGGGCCCGTCACGCGGTTCAATTCGGCACGCAGGCGATCCGCCTCGGGCGGGGCGAAGTTGCACAGGTAGAACCCGGCGGCAAGCGCGACGAGGAGGCCGTCCCCGTGGATGACCCGCGCCGCGAGGGCCGCCACCAACGCCACCGCGACGAGGACGAGAGCCGCGTCGCTCGCGGTGCGCCTCAGGTACAGGGCCGCGCACGCCCCCACGGCCGCGCCGATCGCGAGGGATCCGACGAAGCCCGCCAGCGCGGCGCCCGCGACGCTCAGGTGCACCGCGCCGGCGCTCCCGGCCAACCGCGCCAGCGCGAGCACCACCGCGAGGAGCACCGTCAGGGCGACGTCCTTCGCCACGGAGACCGCGAGCACGGTGCGGGCGAACGGCCCGTGGGCGTCGAGCTCGTCGAGGACCGCCGTCGTGACGAGGGGCGACGACGCGGCGGCGAAGGTACCGAGGGCCAAGGCGACGCCGAGTGCGTTGCCGAGCGGCTGGTGCACCGTGAGTGGAAACCAGGGGCTCACCGTGAGCAACACGAGCGTCACGGCGGCGAAGGGGAACGCGATCGTGCCCGCAGTGAGCCGCGCGAGCGCCGGACGCTCCGCGCGGAGCGTCGCAAGGGGGAGGGCGGACCCGGCGGCGAACGCGATGAGCGCCACGGCGGCGTCGGCCACGACGCCGAGCGCGTCCACCTCATCCGCGCGGACGACGTTCAGCCACGCGGGGCCGAGGAGCAGACCGCTCAATACGAACGCGGTGACCCGGGGAACGTGCGCGCGCCGAGCGATCGCACTGCCGAGCCACGCCGCCACGAGCAGGAATCCGAGCGCGAGCGCCGCCCGCGCCTCGAGCGGGCTCGCCGCGGTGACGCGGTGGAACGCGGCCATCATCAGGCCGAGCACGACGAGACTCACCGCCCACCGCATGACGCGAGAATATGCGCGCGCGCGGCCTTTTGACAATGCGTTGGCTCGCCGATAGTTTCCCGGAGTGACCGCGAAAAATTGGATCGAGGCCGTGCACTTCGGGGACGATGGACTCGTCCCCGTCGTCGCTCAAAGCGGCCTCTCGGGCGAGGTCCTGATGGTGGCCTACGCCGACCGCGAGGCGCTGGAGCGCACGCGCGACACCGGACGGGCCCACTACCACAGTCGCAGCCGCGGCGGGCTCTGGAAGAAGGGCGAGACCTCCGGCCACGGGCAGGACATCCAGGAGGTGCGCGTGGATTGCGACGGTGACGCCGTCCTCTACGTGGTGCGCCAGCATGGCCCCGCCTGTCACACCGGGGCAGCCACGTGCTTCGGCGAGCCGACCGGCGCCGCCCTGACGCGACTCGCCCGCACCGTCGCCGACCGGGCGCGCACGCGGCCCCCCGGCTCGTACACGGCGCGCCTGCTCGAGGACGGCGTCGCCAAGATCGCCCAGAAGGTGGGCGAGGAGGCCGTGGAGACCGTGGTGGCGGCCACCACGGAAGACGCCGCGCGCCTCACCAGCGAGGCGGCGGACCTGCTATATCACCTAGTCGTGTTGCTCGAAGCGAAGCGCCTGCAGCTCGACAGCGTGTTCGAGGAGCTCGATCGGCGAGCCCTCCCCCGATAGGCGAGATGGCGTTCGTTCACCTTCACACCCACAGCGAGTATTCCCTCCTCGACGGCGCCAACCGCATTCCTGACCTGCTCGCGCGCGTCCAGGCGCTGGGGATGGACTCGATCGCCCTCACCGACCACGGCAACCTCCACGGCGCGTGGTGGTTCTACGAGGAGGCCAAGGCCCGGAAGCTCCGCCCCATCCTCGGCTTCGAGGCTTACGTAGCGTTCGGCAGCCGGCATCGCCGCGAGAAGCTTCCCGGCGCCCCGAGCGACTACTCGCACCTCGTGCTCCTCGCTGCCAATCGCAAGGGCTATGCGAACCTCATCAAGCTGTCGTCCATCGGCTTCCTCGAGGGCTACTATCGGCGGCCCCGCATCGACCGCGAGACACTGGAGCGCTACCAGGAAGGGATCGTCTGCCTCGCCGCCTGTCTCTCCGGCGAGATCGCGCTGTACCTGCGCCAGGGGAGCTACGAGCAGGCGAAAGCGACGGCCCAATGGCTCGCTCGGGTGTTCGGACCCGACCGCTTCTGGCTCGAGGTGCAGAGCCACGGCATCCCGGACGAGCACGTCGTCGCGGAGGGGATGTTCCGCCTCGCCGCCGACCTGGGCCTGCCGGTGGTGGCCACCAACGATGCCCACTATCTCCGCCGGGAGGACGCCGAGGCCCACGACGTGCTGCTCGCCATCGGGATGGGGAAGGATCTGGACGACCCCAACCGGTTCCGCTTCGTGGGCCAGGAGAGCTACGTCAAGTCGGAGGCGGAGATGCGGGCGCTGTTCCCGGAACACCCCGAGGTCGTGACGGAGACGGCGCGGGTCGCCGAGCGGTGCGAGTTCGACTTCGAGAAGCGCTACTTCCTGCCGCAGTACCCGCGCCCCGCGGAGTTCGCCTCCGACGGTGACTTGCTGATCCATCTCGCGCGCGCCGGGGCGCGGGAGCGCTACGGCGATCCCCTCCCCGAAGCCGTCGAGAGCCGCCTGCAATACGAGCTCGACGTCATCGCCCGCACCGGCTACGCCGGCTACTTCCTGATCGTCTACGATTTCATCAAAGCCGCCCGGGACCGCGGCATTCCGGTGGGGCCGGGCCGTGGCTCGGCCGCGGGCTCGCTGGTCGCGTACGCCCTCGGCATCACCAAGATCGACCCCCTCAAGTTCGACCTGCTGTTCGAGCGCTTCTTGAACCCCGAGCGCGTCTCCATGCCCGACATCGACCTTGACTTCTGCTTCGAGCGGCGGGGCGAGGTCATCCAGTACGTGCGAGAGCGGTACGGGCGGGAGTCGGTCGGCCAGATCATCACGTTCGGCACGCTCAAGGCCCGCGCGGCGTTCCGCGACGTGGCCCGCACCCTGCGGATCGAGCCGGGCGACGTAGACCGCTTCACCAAGATGATCCCGGCCGCTCCGGGGGTGGCCATGTCCCTCGCCGATGCGGCGGAGCGGTCCCCCGAGCTGCGGGCGCTGGCGCGCCAGGACGAGCGCGTGCGCAAGGTCGTCGACCTCGGCACCCGCATCGAGGGGCTGGCGCGGCACGCCTCCGTGCACGCGGCGGGCCTCGTGATCGCGCCGGGACCGCTCACCGACTACGTCCCCGTCTGCCTCGCGCCCCAGGAGCCGGACGCCATCATCACGCAGTACGACATGGTCGGGCTGGAAAAGGTCGGGATGCTGAAGATCGACATTCTCGGCCTCAAGACCTTGACGGTCATCCACGACGCCACCGCCATGGTGGCCGCCCGCCACGGCGTCACCCTCGATCTCGACGCGCTCGACCTGGAGGACGCGAAGGTGTACGCACTGCTGCGCTCCGGCCGCACGGCGGGGATCTTCCAATTCGAGTCCCCCCTGGCCACCGACTGCCTGCGCAACATGCGGTGCGACCGGTTCGAGGACCTCGTGGCGAGCAATGCCCTGCTCCGGCCCGGGCCGCTCGACACCGGCATGCACCTCGTCTTCATCAACCGCAAGCTGGGGCGCGAGCCGGTGCGCTACCCGCACCCCGCGCTGGCGGAGATCCTCGCGCCCACGTACGGCGTCATCACCTACCAGGAGCAGGTGATGCGGATCGCCAACGTGCTCGCGGGGTTCTCGCTCGCCGAAGCGGACGTGCTCCGCAAGGCCGTGGGAAAGAAGGATAAGGAGCTGATCCAGCAAGAGCTGGGGCGGTTCGTGGAGCGCGCCGTGGCGAATGGGCACGCGCGCCGCGTGGTCGAGGAAATCGCCGCCCAGATCGAGACGTTCGGGCGCTACGGCTTCAACAAGTCCCACTCGGTGGCCTATTCGGTCCTGTCCTACCAGACCGCCTGGCTCAAGACGTACTATCCCGCGGAGTTCATGGCGGCGCTGCTCTCGTCCGAAATCGGGGACACGGACAAGGTGGTGCAGTACATCAACGAGGCGCGGGAGCTCGGGCTCGAGGTCCTGCCCCCGGACGTCAACGAGTCGGGCTTCAAGTTCACGGTCGTCGGCGATCGGCGCGTCCGCGTCGGCCTGGGCGCGATCAAGAACGTGGGCGAGGGCGCCATCGCTTCGATCCTCGCGGGGCGACGCGCCGCCGGCTACGGCTCCCTCGTCGAGCTGTGCGACCGCATCGACCTGCGGCTCTGCAACAAGCGCGTCCTCGAGGCGTTGATCGACGCCGGAGCCTGTGATTCGCTCGGCCTGCACCGCGCGCAGCTCCTCGCCGCCCTGGAGGATGCGTTCGCCGAAGCCCAGGCCCGCCAAGCCGAGCGGGATGCGGGGCAAGTCGGTATGTTCGGCGAGGAAGGCCCCATCTCGCATCCCCCATCGCGTATCCCGGACGTACCGCCGTGGACCGAGCACGAGCGGCTCGCCCGCGAGAAGGCGGTGCTGGGCTTCTTCATCTCCGGGCACCCCCTCGCCAAACACCGCCCCGAGGTGGAGCTTTTCGGGACCCGAACGACGGCGATGCTCGGCGCCTGGAGCGAGCAGAAAGTGCGCATCGCCGCCGTCATCGCCGTCGTGAAACGTCAGGTCGCGAGGAAGACGGGCGCGGAGTACGCCCGGCTGACACTCGAGGACTTCCACGGTACTGCGGAGGCGCTCGTCTTCCCCGAAGCGTGGGCGAAACTGAACGAGGTGATCCGGCCGGATCGGGCGCTGCTCTTGACGGGCGGCTACAGCGCGCGCGACCGCGAGGAGGAGCAGGCGCCCTTCATCGTGGAGCAGGCGAAACCGCTCGACGAGCTGCGCTTGAGCGGCGCGGTAGCCGTAGCGCTGTGCTGGTCTGCCACCAGCCCGCCCGATCCCGACGCTGCGCGCGCCGCCGCCGCGCTGTGCGCCGCGCACCCGGGCCCGGCGCCGCTCCTCGTCGAATGGGGGGGTGGGGCGTTGGGGGGAGACGGCAACGGCACCACCGCGCGGCTGCGGAGCCGCTCGCTCCGCGTCGATCCCGCCGACGACCTGCTCGCCGCACTGCGCACCCTCCTCGGCGCCGAGCACGTGCATCTGAGGGCGGCCTGAGACGATGGCGACTCATACCCTGGACTTCGAGCGCCCGTTGCTCGAGCTCGAGCGGCAGATCGAAGAGCTGAAGCGCGTCGCCGGCGAGACGGCCGTCGACGTCGCCAAGGAGACGGCGGCCCTGGAGCGGAAGCTCGCGGACCTGCGGGAAGAGATCTACGCCTCCCTCACACCGATGCAGCGCGTGCAAGTGGCGCGTCACCCCAAGCGTCCCTACACGCTCGACTACATGCGCACGGTCTTCAGCGACTTCGTCGAGCTCCACGGCGACCGGCTGTACCGCGACGACCCTGCGATCGTAGGTGGGTGGGCGCGGCTCGACGGGGCGAGCGTGATGGTGATCGGGCATCAGAAGGGGCGAGACACCAAGGAGAACCTGCGCCGCAACTTCGGCATGGCGCACCCCGAAGGGTACCGCAAGGCGCTCCGCCTCATGCGGCTCGCCGAGAAGTTTGGTGCGCCCGTGGTGACGTTGGTGGACACGCCCGGCGCCTACCCGGGGCTCGGCGCCGAAGAGCGCGGCCAGGCCGAGGCGATCGCCCGCAACCTGCTCGAGATGGCGGGGCTCAAGACGCCCACGATCACCGCCGTGATCGGCGAGGGCGGCTCCGGCGGCGCCCTCGCCGTGGGGCTCGCGGACCGCGTGATCATGCTCGAGAACTCCGTCTACTCGGTCATCTCCCCCGAGGGGTGTGCCGCCATCCTCTGGAAGGACGCGAGTCAGCGAGAGCGCGCGGCCGAGGCCCTCAAGCTCACTGCCCAGGATCTGCTCGCGCTCGGCGTGATCGACGAGATCGTGCCCGAGCCGCCCGGCGGGGCGCACGCCGATCCCGAGGCCGCCGCCCAGGCGCTCGGGGAGTCCCTGCGCCGCCACCTCCGCCACCTCCGCAAGCTCAAGATCGACAAGCTCCTCACGCGCCGCGAAGAGAAGTATCTTTCGATGGGTGCGCTGACCGAGAAATGAGCTGAGCTCCCGCACCGGTGTCAAAGTTCTACCTCACCACGGCCATCGACTACTCGAACGGCGAGCCGCACCTGGGCCACGCGCTCGAAAAGGTCGGCGCGGACTGCATCGCCCGCTACCGGCGGCTGCGCGGCGACGACGTCCACTTCCTCATGGGTATGGACGAGCACAGCCAGTCGGTAATCCAGGCGGCCGCCCGGGCGCAGGTGACACCGCAGGCGTGGGTGGACGGCATGGCCGGGACCTTCGCCGGCTATTGGCGCCGCCTCGGCTGCAGCTACGACGACTGGATCCGCACCACCGAGCCGCGCCACACCCGCGCCGTCACCGCGTTGCTCGAGCGCATCCGGCAGCGCCGGCCGGGTGACCTGTTCGTCGCGGACTACGAAGGGCTCTATTGCACGGGGTGCGAAGAGTTCAAGACCGGGGCGCAGATCGAGAACGGCCACTGCATCGAGCACCCGACGCTCGAGCTGATCCCGACCAAGGAGCGGAACCACTTCTTCCGGTTGAGCGCCTACCGCGACGCCGTGCTCGAGCGCATTCGCTCGGGCGCCTTCAGGGTCGAGCCGGAGATCCGTCGCAACGAGGTGCTCCGCCTGCTCGAGGCGGGCCTGCAAGACATCTCCATCTCTCGGCAGCGCCAGACGTGGGGCATTCCCTTCCCTGGCGACCCCGGGCATACGGTGTACGTCTGGTTCGACGCGCTGATCAACTACCTCTCGGCAACCGGCTTCCCCGACGGGACGTCCTCGCGGTTGTGGCCCGCGGACCTGCACGTGGTCGGCAAGGGCATCACGCGCTTCCATTGCGTGATCTGGCCGGCGATGCTCCTCGCCGCCGAGCTGCCGATCCCGCGCGCCGTGTGGGCCCACGGCTATGTGCAATGGTCGGGCGCCAAGATGAGCAAGACCGCGGGCACCGCAGTAAGCCTCGATGCGGCGATCGAGCGCCACGGGGCGGACGCGCTCCGCTACTTCCTGCTGCGTGAGGTCGGGTTCGAGAACGACGGCGACTTTACGTGGGAGCGCTTCGACGCGCGCTACACCGCGGACCTGGCCGATACCCTCGGCAACCTCGTGTCCCGCTC
>WNGL01026279.1_pt2 | contig 10573 bp, 17 predicted proteins | sample 5400591 | NCBI WGS metagenome assembly WNGL01 (sample SAMN13153377, study PRJNA577476) | soil metagenome | isolation source: 80 cm soil or saprolite under Garry oak tree replicate 1 | place: USA:California | collected 2016-06-15
TTCATGGCGAAAAGTGCGCCTTCCGGCAACGGCGGAAGCGATTATGAGGAAGATATGCGCCAAGAGAGGGCATGGAAGAAGCATATCAAAGATATGAAAAAGTGGTCGAAATGAGAAAGACCCTAACATTTCTCGGGCTCGTTGGCGCTTGCGCGGTAGCCGAAATATTGTTCGAATCAATGACCGGACTACGTTGGATAGACGATATCACCTTCGCCGTTGGGATTTTCGCCATTGGAATATTTAGGAAGCGGAAGCAATGATTACGGCGGTTATTCCGGTCTATAACGAGCCGAAGGTTCTCGAATTCCGCGCCCGGCTAATACATGCCCTCAATAACTTACCCTATATGGCGGGGTATTGGGATATTGTGTGGGTAGTCGGTGACCCTCAAGCATTCGCCCAACTCGAAAATGCGAGCGGCGGTTGCGAGCGGATCATCTACGAGAAAGACCGTGGGCTCGGGCGCGCCCTAACCCTTGGCTTCCGGGCGGTTGACCCCTCAAGCGAATGGGTGCTAACAATGGACTCGGACTTGCAACAATTGCCCGAAGAAATCCCGGCGCTTTGGGAAGTATTCCTTGAGGATAACGATACCCCGGATATCATAATTGGAGCCAAGGGAATTTTCGACTCGCGCGGGCGGACGAAACGGCTCGTTTCGAAAATATTCTATTGGGCACTTCGGACGCTTCACGGTGTAAAGGTTCGGGACATGGGCTCGAACTTCCGCCTATACCGCCGTTGGGTTGTCCGGCAACTTCCGCTTGAGGAAGCGCCGTCGGGGTTCAAGTTTATGCAATGGGCGCTATTCAAGGCTTGGGATATTGGAGCGAATGTTATCGAAGTCCCCACTACCTTCACCGAGCGTACGGCGGGAAAGAGCAAAATGAGCCTATGGAGAGAGCTACGGGAGCGGCTCCTATGATCAACCGATACCTTCACCTTTCCGAAACGCAAATTTACGTTGCCTTCATCGTCGGGGCATTCATTGGGAAAATTTTCGCCGTGTTAACGTACGGCGCGGACTACGCGCTCTTTCCGGCGGTCTACAATATCATGTTTTGCCCGCCTCATTGTTGGACGTTCCCAACGAGCATACCCTACTCGATAGCGTGGTACTACCTTAACCTATTCTTCCTCTTTCCGGACACGTTCGCCGGGCGGTTCTACTACGGGGTTTATATCTTGCTCTTTGACGCGCTAACCACTATCGGGTATTGGCAAATTAAGCGGATACCAAAATTCTACCTTGCAATGCTCCAAGTCCTCTCGATCATGTTCTACCTCGGGCAAGGGAGCGAATACCAAAATGTGACGATTATCGCCTTCCTTCCGCTCGCATTCTTCTCGGCATGGTTCCTCGCGGTGCCAATACTCCTAAAGTTACCGCTCGGTTGGGCGCTCCCTTGGGACTTCTCGAACCCTCATGTTCAATGCGTGTTACAATGTACGGGTTGGACGGCACACCACACGATCTTCAATATCATCTTCAACGGAATCACAAATTATGGAATTCTCGTTTTTGCTTGGTATTGGACTTGGGACACAATCCGGAAAAGAAAAAAAGTTTAAATATTTCGAAAAATCCTATTTAATTGAGAGCGTTAAGAAAAAATGGATACCGACTATATGCTTGATGCGGGTATCGGACTCGCGGTTTTGTTCGTTGTTCTCCAAGCCGTAGGTGCAATCCTTAGCGGAACACCTTCGAGCAATTGGGCAACGGGTATCAATGAAGCAAGTACCTTCGTGGGAATTGCCTTGATACTCCTAATCGTGGGATTCGTCCGAAGCCTACGCAAGCACGAGAAGTAATTCAAGTGTTTGCCACTTGAGCAACCCTTCGCACCCGGGACTTGAGGAACCGTTACGGTATCACCGAAGCCCTCTATAATTCAATCCTTGGAAACCAACTCGGTCTTTGCGCGATTTGCGGCAAACCTAACCCGCACGGTTGGAGATTAGGGGTTGACCATGACCACAAGACCGGCGAGATTCGGGGATTGCTTTGCACCCGTTGCAATCGGGACGTTGGAATCTATGAACGGCGCTCGAAAGAAATCCAACTTTATTTAGAAATAGTTTAAATAAAAGCCTTTGTCCTATTAGTGTAAGGATTATGCCACGCAAAAGTTTTCTTTCCCGGGTTGATAGCCAACGCGCCATTAGCACTTCGGGCAAGTCGAAGGAAGCGGACAACTTCATACGCTCCCTTAACAAGGCTTGCGGCGATATTCTCCAATTCTTGATCCAACGAGCGCCGGGTATGCACAATTACAAGATCAAGAAGGGCGGACGCTCCAAGGGAAAGAAGCGCGGATTCATAGCGCGGAGAATTGCTAAATAATGCCCTTTTCTCAAAGCGGCTATCCGAGACAAGGTAGAAGCCCTATGAAACGTGCCCGCGAAAGAATCAAACGGCGAGAACAATTTGCAAAAATGATCAATGCTAACAAAAACTTATCCAAAACCGCGAAAAAACGTGCGATAGATTCTTACTCGGGGCGCTAAAATATGAGCCATAAGAAACTTTACGCGAAGGGAAAGATTACTCTCCGAGAATTTAGGGAATTATCCCTTCTAAAAGCTCGGAGTAAAAATGGGGCTTTCACCAAGGCTTCCCGAAAGGAAGCAATCCGAATCTATCACGAACGAGAAAAAATATACGGAAAAAGGCGTTGATAGTCACCGTACGAGTCCGCGGAAAACTAAAGTACCGCGTTGTCTCGAAATGTAAGAATCGTAGGACACACAAGCGCCGAAACCTTGGCACCTACCCGCACACGAGCGCGGGAAGGAAGCTCGCCAACCGGCGCTTAGAGCAAGTCGAATATTTTAAGGGCTTGAAAAAATGAAACGAATAACTTTTCTCATAATACCGCTCCTAATGTTAGGATTGATCATGCCCGTTTTCGCCGATTCGCAAATTAGCGGATTCGCGGACGGCGGGGTTTGTTGTAGCCCCAATCCGCAAAGTAGCGCCCTATTAGGCGTATGTTTCACAATTTCTAACACTTTCGCCTTAACCCGTGCTACTCTATCGCTTTCCAAGGACGATCCGAACGCCGGGAGCCCGCCCTTCGTAGGAACCTTGACCGCCCTTATCTATGCGACAACCGGGAGCCCAAATACCCTAACTTGTAGTTCGGGAGTTGGTAGTATTTTAGCAACTTCTAATTCAATCGCTTTCACGGATATTCCGCAATCTCCAACTTTCGCAACGGAAACTTTCAATTTTGCCGGTGAAATATTGCCGCCCGGCTCTTACATTATTGCTATGAGCATGGGCTATACGAGCGGCGCGGGCTCGCTATCTTTCACCGGAAACGCTAACACGGACGCTTCGCAAACGAACGTAGATGACGGCGGAAGTTTCGGTACTTTTACGCCGGGCGACGAATATGATTGTGCAATTTTTGGCGCTAATACTTGCATGTCCTACCAACTTTTTGGAAACGTGCCATCCGCCGCGCCGTCCAAGCCTTCCGGGCTCGCAAGCACTATCCTACCGGCTTTCATGGTGATAATGATAGTCGCCATTATATATAGCGCTATGAAAAGTCCCCTCAAAGAGGAAGAAAAAATCAATGTTGCAATAGGCGGCGCTATCGCCATCGGCGTGATCTTCCTCGTTTTTTTGGCGGTTGGACTATAATGAACCTCAAGAGAGCGTTCGAGCGCCTAATGTATTTCGGCTCGGGGCTCTATCTCGCCGGGCTCGCGATTTACATGGGCATAGCCTCGCAATACGGCTACGCGGTTATGACCAAGGATAGCCTTCTACCCTACGAAGTCCTTCTCGTCGCCGGGCTCGCGGGGTACAATTTTGCGAGGCTTGCGAAATAATGGGAAAGCACACTAAGTGGCGAATCTCTCGCGGAGAATCATTGTCGCACAAAATCACCAAGCCGCAAACCTTCCGCAAGTTCAACAAGGTAGAGCAAGGGGCGCTCTTGCTCATGGTAATGTTTGTCGGTATTTTCGCGGTAGGATACGGCTATTACTCGGTAAATGTTGCCCCATTCTCGCCCGGCGGCTCCCAATATACGAAGCCCGACCCCTACACGGTGATTTGGGACGGGCAAATTCCGACCAATTTCAACACTATCGCCAATCTCGATTGCACCATACAAAATGCGCCGGGCGCGGACTATAAGGGCTACTTTTGCAACCGTGCGACAATTATTAACGGCGAATTGGAATTAGACCCCAACTCGACCGCGCCGGGGCTCGCGTTGAGTACGGGCTCCCTCGACTTGTCCCAATGCGCTTCAAAGGCGTGCGCCTTCGCGAACGCCTTCCTCACCGGGGCTCAACCGCTCGACACAACCTTCGCGTGGGCGCTCCGGGCGAACGGCACACTCCCTACCGAGCAAGCCTATGACCCGATTTTAGACCCGTCAACGGCGCTCCTTGTCTATTGTATCTACCAAGGCACGAGCCACTTCAATTGCTACGTCTACATGCAAAGGCAATCCGGGCAAGCGCCGAATAGTGTCGCGGGCTTCCAATCCGACATTTACCCGGATTGCAACTATGCCTCTACCCTTTTCCGGTGCATGAAGGTGACGACGAACACGGGCGGCGTCGGGTCTAACGGTGACAATCTCGTTCTCAACTACACGGGCGGCAACACGGGCGCGCAAGGCGCGAGCCAATCCTATTTTTGCGGCGGCTCGGTAGCGTCCGGGGTTGACACTTGCAACGTGGGCGGGATAGGCTACATTGCCGATCAAAATCAAGGCACGATAAGCTACCCGGGCTATTTGTTCAACCAAACCCTTTTCCCATGGTTCAACGTCCAAAACAACTATCACATGCTCTATTGGGAAGCGCCCTATAGCGCGCCCAACCCCATTACATTCGTAACGGGCATAAATTCGATTGGGAGCATTGCGAGCTATTACGTAGCGCCGTCCACTACAACCTCGCCGACGACCGACACGGGCGGATTCTTCGGTTGGGTTGGGCGGTCTTTGGGCGGCGCGTACGATGCGGTAGCGGGCACGCTATCACCACTCATTTCGCCAATTATTAACGCGGGCAACTCGCTAATGAACGCCTTCATAGCCGGGTTCGTCCAATCCATAAACCTTCTAATCCAAGGCTTCCGCATCGTGTTGAACTTCATAGGCACCAAGCTCGGCTTCGGAAATATTGGAGACTTCCTAATCCAAGCCGTGCAATCATTTGCGAACGCAATCATAGGCGGGTTCAATTTGTTGCTCGCCGGATTCGCTATCATTGACGCCTTCATCACCGGCGGCTACTTTAGCTTCATAACCGGGTTCGTCGTCCTCGCGGCGGCGCTCCTACCCGTTGCAATTTTTCTATGGAAGATTGTTTTCAACGGAGCCTTCACGGTGACCGATATCCTATTCTTCGATTACGTCTTTGGAATGTTCCTCGTTTCGAAGGCGATCAAGGAGAGAAAGAGCGCGCTAAAGGCGTTCCTTGGTTGGATATCCCTCAACGTGTTCATTGCAACCTTCCTAATCGAAATCATTCACTACGGCTTTGACCGCGTGATTGACCCAATACGAAAGACGAAGCAAACGGTTGACCCGGTAGGTTAGAAAACATGGACTTACAAAACATACCGGACTTTGACGATAAATTTATCGGTGAAGCAATCCTCACGATCATGTTCTTCTTCATGTTCGTTTGGATCACTTCCGGCGCGAGCCCGATCAACTTCCCGCAAAGGGCGAGTGTCGGGGTATTGGTATCGCACCTCGAGGTTATTCTCGTTGCCGTGGTGCCACTTGCCCTCTTGGGCTTGATCCAAACCATGCGCGGCGGCACCCGAACGAGAAGCGCGGCTTTCGCCCAAGGATTGGCAATACGAGCGCGAGCATATCGCAAAACTCATTCCGGCAAGGGACGGTACGTTAGGGCGAAAGACCAAAAGACCGCCAAGGATAAATAGGGGAAAAAATCCTATTAAGTGAAAACATTTTGCTAACGGAATTTGAAAAAGGTTGGGTCACCGGATTAATTGACGGTGAAGGTTGTCTTACCTACAATCCCGCACCTCGAATCATTATCACGAATACAAATCTTTCTATCATTCTCAAGCTCCAAAGCCTTCTCGGCGGCACTCTAACCACTTCACAAAATGCAATTCACACTTGTTGGAATCTTGTCATAGGACGAAAATATTGGCAAAATTGGCTATGGCAACTTCCCTTACTTGAAAAAGAAACATTACGTCAACAATTTTTGTATGAGGCTTCCCTCTATTGACAAGAAAAAAGCGCTCCAAGAAATCTTCCGGCGGCGGGCGCGATAGATTTGACGAATTCATTGGGCTCGCACTATTCATGCTCTCGTTCATGGCGATTATGTTCATTGGGGAGCCAACAATAATGTCGGAGCGCCTTTTCGCAATCATTATGACGCTCGGCGGCTTGGAAACCTATGACCAAACCGTTATCGGGATAACCATTGGAATGCTCCTCTTGGGCACGATAGCGATAACGTGGACTTAGCTATGAAAGAGAAGGCGTACGTTCTCATTGTCCGCACCCACTCGCCCCGCGAGAAGCCGAACCCGCACTCCAAGAAGCGGATTATGGCAACCATTCGGGCGCTCGAATGTGACGGCTACACGGTTGAAGTCCAAAGGGAGCTTGTCTAACTTGGGCAAGCTCAAAGCGCTCCGGCTCGGCATTGTCAAGGGAGTCCAACACACCGTTGACCCAAGGCACCGCGCGACACGAAAGATTCTTGAACAATTGCATTGCCTCGATTGCGGGCACGGCTCGCTAATGCACACGCGCGTTAGACCCGCCTTCGCAAAAGATGATAAAGCAACCATTCGCAATGCTATCTTCCAAACCGGCTTCCCCGGCTCGAAGGGGTTCCACGAATGCACTTTCTTCTATTGCGACATGTGCGAAACGCTCGCATGCGAGGGTCACTTCGACTCGGATGGTTGCAACGGAATGCACGAACGAAAGAGGTTGAATTCCGAATGAGTGTTGAGGGAATACCCGCCCAACCGGACGAAAAACAATATTACACTTGGGGAATTTTCCGAACCGCGGACGGTATCCCCTTCCTTGGTCTTCTCCGAGTGGTTGACGGTAAGCCGCAACTAAACCAAGTATTGCGCCTTAGCTATAATTTGGAAGAATTTGAAAATCTTTACCACGCGATCAAGGTTGCAATGGAAGGCGGCGGGAAGCGCCCGGTGTTCTACGGTTGATACAAGAAATCGTCCCGGTTAACTCCTTGGTTTTCTATCGTTTAGAGGAAGCTAAAAATTCTCGGTTCGGGCTCGAAAAAATATACCGTCCGCGCCTATACCGGCTAACGCGCAAAGACCGCAAGGAAATGCTTGACACTTCGGAGCCGGAAGATTAGTTGCCTTGCAATGAGTTGCGGATCGCCGAATTGAAACGAGCCTTGGAAGCCTTGAAGCAAGAAAGACCGGATGCTAACGATAACCCCGAAAGTTACTCGGCTTGGCAAATGGACTATGGCAAGCTCTCCCAAGAAATCCAAACACTCGAAGATTTCGAGCGTGAGATAATCCATTGTCAAGTTGAGAACCCGGACGGCTCCCTAATGATCATTGTTTTCAAATCCGTTCTTGAAAAGGAAATCTTCCTTAGAGTCCATGCGAGCGAAAAGGCTCGGGTAATCATTGAAAATGATACGATCCGTAAGACTTACAAGCGGAGAAAAAACCTTGAGTAATCAACCCAAGAAGAATAATTGGAAGGATACCAACGCCTTCGATTGGCTTTGCGGCATAGCAATTATTATCGCGTGGCTCGGCTTTGCCATGTTCATTAGTTGGGCGTGCCGTTGTTGAATCCTACTCATTTGATATCCGCCGTCCATAGGAACAATGGTAGCGGAATCGAGAGGGCGCGGTGAAACAATGAATAAGAAAAATATGTTAGTGTCCATAGCACTACTTATGACTTCGTGGGCTCGTACCTTGCAACCGGCTCGATCAACCCATTCGGGCAACGCCACTACTATGAATTGCTCAACGCGAACTTCGGCTATTGCGTGACTTCCGCCGGTCAAACCACTTGTAACTCCGTCCATAACGTCATATTCAACAACGGAATGTTGGACGTAATGGACTTGATACACACGGGAGCTACCTCGGGCGGTTGTGCGATTAGCGCAACTTGCACCTTCAAATACATAGCGCTTACGGGTAGCGCGGTAACTTTTGCCGCCGGTGACGCTTCAACGGGCGCAACTACCGGCAATTGCGGGGCTTCGGGCTCCGAAGGTGGTAGCGAGATTACCGCCAACGGTGAGGCTCGTGTCCTTGCAACTACCGTGACCGTTAACTCGGGCGCTTCGTCCCAAACCGCCGTCATTGCCAATACATTTACCGACACCACAACTTCTCAAGCGGTAGCGGGCGCGTGCCTTGCCAACGAGGTAACGGTTAGCTCGGCTAACTCAATCCTTCTCGCGGGAGCATCCTTCACTTCCGTAACATTGCAAATCGGCGATACAATCGCCATAACGTGGACTCTAACCTACTCATGGAGTTAAACCCCTTGAGAAGCCCGTGGGATTCGGGCGAAAGCCACTTCCGCAAGGAAGGTTTGGTTGGCTCGGGGCAAACATGAAGAAAAGCGTCCTACTCATTTGCGCGTTCGCGCTCATGTTAGTAGTAACCTTGCCTAACGTCCATGCAAGCGTAAATTATGGTTTCTTCATTTTAGGCGGTACCGTAGTCGGGGCTTGTAGCGGCAAATGCGAAAATTTGAGATTAACCACAAGCACGGCGGATACAAGTGCTTCGGTGAAGGACGCTAAGACCGTGGCTAATTTTCCGGTTGACCCGGGCGTTGGAAGCTCCACAACAACGGCAACCGAAGGCGCTTCGCCTTCCGGGTTCGCATGGGTCTATGATATCGATTTAGCCGGGGTTCAAATACAATCCGGGACATGGACTTTTCACGTTAAAACCACGGCTACAAGCGCAACCGGCACCGCATTCATTCACCTTCAAGTCTTTACATGTCTCACCCACTCACTTGGAACTTGCACCAAAAAAATCACGGTTGATGATGCGGCTACAAATATTCAAGCAACCACTACGGCAACGGTGAGAACCTACACCGCCACGAGCGTGGCGGCTTTCAACGCAAACTTTCTCGCGGTTGAATATTGGGTTGACCAAACGGTTGCAAGCGGCTCAACAACCGAGACGATAACTATTACAACGGTAGCCTCAAGCACAAGTGACGTTCAAACCCCGCAATGGAATGAGCCCCTTGCGCAATCCGTCACGGATGCTTCGGCGTTTGGAAAAGTGGCGAATCACCCATACTCGCTAACCCAAACAATCACCGACTCCTCGGCTCTTGCGAAAGTAGCCAATCATTTCTACTCATTGACCCAAACCGTGACCATGGCTTCAAGTCTCGTAAAAATTGCGGCGCATTTCTATTCGTTGGCTCAAACGGTCACAAGTGCTTCAAGCCTCTCGAAGGTAGCCAACCATTTCTATTCTTTAGCCCAATCTTTCACAAGCTCGGGCGGGCTCTCACGCGTTGTCCACTACCTCGATTCGTTCGCGCAATCAATCACCGGGGCTTCGAGCCTCGCCAAGGTTGCAAATCACATTTACGGTTTGAGCCAATCAATTACGCAAAGCCACATACTTTCCAAATTCGTCCAATATGTGCGTGGATTTTCACCAAATATTAGCGTAACAAGTTCGAACACGAACCCGGCGAATCATTCGTATTCTCTAACGCAATCAATCACGGGAAATGACGCCGTACAAAAAGTTGCCATATATATTGAAAATCTCGCGCAAGCAATCACGGGCGGCTCAACCGTCCAACCCTTTGTACAATATTTCGATTCATTATTCGGTAACGTGAACATCAATTCAATCCTTGACCAAGTTCACTCACAACATATTCTCGAAGATTTGAGCGGCACCATAGAAATTGATGGACGCATTGACGCAATAGTACCGTGCGACTTGGCTACAACGTGCGCGGGCACCGACAATGCCCCGGCGATAGCATTGGGCATAATTGCTATCGGTGTCGCGGGCGCGGCGCTCTACATTAGCATGAACAAGGGCAAGCGGCGTAGAGGATATAAATTCTTCTAATCTTTTCAATGGGCGGCTACCCACGCCCATAGGAATAAATCCGAGACAAAATCCAAATAGTGACCGAGAATGAAACTCCCACTCTATTGCATGGCTTGCGGAAAAGAGCCTTGGACGCAAATCGAACACGCCCACAACACCGACTTGATTAGGGGCTTGGTTTGCAATACTTGCAATAGTTACATAGCACTCGCCGAGCATGGAAAATTAGTGGTGCTTGAATACATTCACCACTATTTGAAACACCCGCCGTTAGCAAAGTACCATATCCCATATTCAATCTCGAAACGGCAAATCCTCTTGTTTATCCTTAGTGGGCGCTCACCCATTACTCGTTATCGAACCATAACCGCTCGCTAACGCCCTATTTGAGCCCGCCGGTAGCGGACGGGTCACGAGCCGTTTATACATTAGACTCCCATTAGCCCATCACCCCTTACCCGCGCGCTAATTGAGGGG
>WNGL01010683.1_pt1 | contig 10571 bp, 9 predicted proteins | sample 5400591 | NCBI WGS metagenome assembly WNGL01 (sample SAMN13153377, study PRJNA577476) | soil metagenome | isolation source: 80 cm soil or saprolite under Garry oak tree replicate 1 | place: USA:California | collected 2016-06-15
GATCGGCCTCGCGGCGCTCCAGCAGCTTCAGCCAGATCTCGCTGCGGGTGGGGAAGGCGGGAACGGCATGCCACAGCAGCTCAACCGGCGTCTTGCTGACGATCGCGATGGTGGCCGCGTGCAGCCACTCCGCAACGCCGGCGCCGGTGAACGTGGCGCCGGCGATCACGCCGCGCTGCTCATCAACGACGATCCGCGCGGTTCCCGGCGTGTTGATCCCGTGGAACGCCCCGTCGGCCGTGCCCGAGCTTGGCACATCGTAGGCGCGTGCGTCCACGCCCTGGTCCATGGCGGCCTGCAGCGTAAGCCCGACGGCGGCGACCTGCGGGTCGGTGAAGATCACCCGGGGCGCGGAGGCGTCATCGCCGCTGACCGCGGCCGCGTGCCCGTCGAGGATCTCGGAGAGCACGTGCGCCTGGTACTTGCCCATATGGGTCAGCAGCGAGCGCCCGTTAACGTCGCCGATCGCGTATAGCCATGGCAGCCCGGGAACCGCGAGCCGGCCGGTGACCTCGATCGGTCGGCCGGGGCGAAGACCAACGGTTTCCAGGCCCAGGTCCTGTGTCTGCGGGCGGCGGCCGACGGCAACCAGGATCTCCTCGCCCTGGATCTCCCGCCCGTCGCTCAAGGTCACTGTGGCATCCGGGCCGTCCCGGCGGACCGTCATGGCCCGCACGCCGGTCCGCACATCGACACCGTGACCGGTCAGCGCCTGCCGCAGCTCCTCGCCGGCGAAGGGCTCCTCCCGGGGTAGCAGGCGCTCCTCCGCCTCGATGACGGTGACCTGCGAGCCCAGCGTGGCGTACGCCTGAGCCATCTCGACCCCGACCACGCCGCCGCCGAGGACCAGCAGCCGCCCGGGGATCTTGCTGGCGGTGGTGATCTCCCGGTTCGTCCACGGCCCGGCTTCGGCCAGACCCGGGATCGGCGGCATGGCCGCGCCGCTGCCGGTCGCGATCACCACCGCCCGGCGAGCCTGGAACACCGTGGCGCCAGCTCGCACCCGTCGCTCGCCGTCCAGCCGGCCGTGACCGCGGATCAGCGTGACCCCGCGGCTCTCCAGCCACGGAACCTGCCCGGAATCGTCGAGACCGCCGATGATCTGGTCGCGGCGAGCCAGGACCGCGTCCACATCGAGCTCGCCAGTGACGGCCTGCGCGGCCCCGGGAACCCGGCGCGCCTCGGCCAGCGCCTCGGCCGGACGCAGCAGCGCCTTGGACGGCATGCAGGCGTAGTAGGAGCACTCGCCCCCGACAAGCTCGGACTCCACGATGGCCACCTGGTGGCCCTGGCCGGCCAGCCGCCCGGCTAGTACCTCACCCGCCGGCCCGGCTCCGATCACGATGACGTCGAACGTCCTGCCGCTCATCGCGTTCGCCTCGCTCATGGCCTCCCCTTGCGGTATCCGAACCGATGATCATCAGTGGTCCCGGCAGCACCTGCCGCACTTACACCAAGGGACCTTTCCTGCTCGCGCTCTTTCGCCCGGCGGCTGGTCACCTTGGGGGGAACTGCGAGTTCGGGGGGCGGCCAGCAGTCGCCGCGCTGTTTGGCTCACGTGTGGTTGGTGTCGGCGGCGGCGGGGGGTCTTACCCCGGCCTCGATGCACAAATTGAAAGCGGCGTGAGTCTGCGCCTCTTGGAGACGGGCAGCCGGGACGGGCAAATGCCGGGCCTGGGCAGCCAGAGCCAGGGCGCCGCTATCTTGGCACTAGGCGTCTTGCGGGCCCGGCAGCGGACGAGTTGATCCCGGCGGGGGCGTTGCCCGGGTCTGGCGCATGGAGCGGGCCCGGCCATCGGTCTGGCGCGGACCGGGAAGAGATGATCGGGGGTCTGGCGAAGCGGGGGGCAAGCAGTGGGCGGCGGTCAGTGCCCTTCGCCGCGCAGTGCGGCCAGCAGCCCCCCAAAGTCCTCACCGCACGGGAGTCGAAGCCGAACCGGTCCGGCAGCCGATCCCAGTCCTCGGCGTCTAGCGGGACGCCCGGGTGGCGCCAGGAGTGCCGCCCGATCTTGGCCGATACCTCGAAGATGACGAACTTATACGCCCAGGTCATGAACCGGATCTCACCCCGGAACTGCCCGAGCTTGCCCGTGATGGCCAGCAGCGCATCGGCCGCTGCCTGGTATGCCAGGTCATCGAGCTCAGGGCCGGTGACCCGCAGCCGCGGGCCACGCCGACAGACCTCACCTTGCGTGATCCGCACCAGCATCCCATGCGGCCCCGGCGCCGGTTGGCTTAGACGCTGGCGGGGAGCCTTACCCGCCCGCAGCACGAGTCCGCACCTGGTAGAGCCTGGCGCCAGCGTGACCGGCGACGTCATTGGTAAGACCTGCGGACCGCGCCGGCACTAACCATGCATGACCAAGACGGCACCGCTGCACCCAGGCGAGTAGGTCTCGGTCCTCAGCGTGGCGCTTCCCAGCGGAGTTGCTACTCGCTTGCTGCGCCAACACACCTACGCCAGCCAATCCCGATGAGCAGCGCCGAACCCCGCCGCACCGGCCGACGATGGAGGATCCATGACCGAGACTGAACACGCAACGGATAACGCCGGCATCTTGCAGACCATGGACAGTTACGGGTATGCAGACCTAGGCCGGCTGATGTCGCTGATGACCGGCGATGAGAAGCATGACCCGGCGGCGACCTCTACCCTGGACGCGCTGTGGGTCCTCTATGACCGCGTCATCAACGTTGACCCGCGCGATCCCGAGGCCGGCGATCGGGACCGGTTCCTTTTGTCCAAGGGCCACGGCCCGGCCGCGTACTATGCGGTGCTGGCGGCCAAGGGCTTCATCGACGCCACGTTGCTGCCCGGATTCGGCGGGTTTGGCTCGCCGCTTGGCTACCACCCCGACCGGGTGCTGCTGCCGGGCGTGGAGATCAGCAGCGGCTCGCTCGGGCATGGCCTGCCGCTGGCGGCCGGAACGGCGCTGGGCCTGCGCGCCCGCGGCCTGCCCAGGCCCCGGGTGTTCACGCTGGTCGGCGACGCCGAACTGGACGAGGGATCCAACCACGAGGCAATCGCCTTCGCCGGGGCAGTCAGGCTGGAAAACCTGCACGCGATCGTGATCGACAACGCGTCGTCCACCTATGGCTGGCCCGCAGGCATAGCGAGCAGGTTCGAGCTAGAGCGCTGGTCGGCGCTGACCGTGGACGGCTACGACCACGCCGCCCTGCAGATGGCCCTGACCGCGGCCCATCCCCGCCGGCCGCACGTCGTCGTCGCAACCGTCGAGCCCAAGGACTGACCACCCGCCGCCAGCCCGCAGCCGCGGCTGCTCAAATCGGAAACTGGAGACCTCCATGGAAAACATGCGGGAACGCTTCGTCGCCACCGTGACTGAACTGCTCGACACCAACCCGCGGCTGGGCCTTGTGCTGGCCGATATCAGCACAGCCCAATTCGCCCCGGCCGCCGCCCGGCACCGGGACCGGGTGATCAACGTAGGCATCCGCGAGCAGCTGCTGATCAGCGTCGCAGGCGGGCTCGCGCTGGCCGGGCTGCGCCCAATCGCGCACACCTTTTCCTCCTTCCTCGTCGAGCGGCCCTTTGAGCAGATCAAGCTGGCCCTCACCCACCAGGATGTCGGCGCGGTGCTGGTCAGCTACGGCGGCTCCTACGACATGACCGGCGAGGGCCGCACCCACCAGGCCCCCGGCGACATCGCGCTGATCAGCACCCTTGACGCCTGGACGATCCACGTGCCGGGCCATCCCGATGAAGCCGAGACCCTGCTGCGCGCCGCGGCCGCCGCGGACGGCCGCGTCTACCTGCGGCTATCCAGCCAAACCAACCCCGAGCCGCGGCCGGTCAATACAGGCCGCTTTGACCTGGTGCGCACCGGCAGCACCGCTACCGTGCTCGCCGTCGGCCCGATGCTGGCACCGGTGCTGGACGCCGTCGCCGACCTTGACCTGACCGTGCTGTACGCGACGACCATCCGCCCGTTCGACGCCCACACGCTGCACTCAGCCGTCACCGCCGCCCGCACCGCCGACATCATCCTGGTCGAGCCGTACCTAGCCGGAACATCCAGCCCTCAGCTCACCGAGGCGGTCGCCGACTTGCCCCACCGCCTGCTCAGCCTCGGCGTGGCATGCACCGAGCTGCGCCGCTACGGAACTCCAGCCGAACACGCCGCCGCGCACGGGCTGGACCCCGCCTCCCTCCGGCAGCAGATCACCAGCTTCCTCGCCCTGGCACCGGGACAACGCGGCCAGGAAGCCGGGCGGCACCTACATTGACGACAGATCACAAGGAGACCGAGCTAGTGGAATCTGCACAGGACAATGACATCCGTGAGGTCCTCGCATGCGAGGAATCGTTCTTTAATGCCCTGCTCGCCGCCGATCATGATTCTCTCAGCATCATCCTGACCGACGACTTCCTCATCGTCGACGTGATGAGCGGCCAGGTCGCCCGCCGGGAAGAACTACTCGACATCATCAGCTCAGGGAAGCTGCAGTTCGCTGACGTGAAGCAATACACCGAAGAGCGCTCAGTGCGGCACCGTAACACGGTCGCAGTAGTGGTCGGGCGAACCCGAATGGTCATGCGCTACCACGAAGACCAGATGACCGCGAAAAGCCGGTACACCCATGTGTATACGCGGGAGAACGGCCGCTGGCGCCTTATGTCAGCACAAGGAACACCCGTCGCAGCATAGCCGGGCGCGTTCAGGCGCAAGCGGGCGTGACCGACCGCCGCGCACGCCCCGCCGACAGTCAAAGCGCCCGTCCAACGAAGAAGGCACGCGACGAGAGCCTGATCACGCAGGCTGACTTCGAGCGCGCAGGATGACTTCAGATCTCAGGCTGGGGTACCGAGTAGCAGTAACGACAGCGCTGGCCAGGACCAGGGCGACCGCAGGCGGCTGCGCACGATCGCCGGGGCCTGCCCAGGGTAAAGGAGGACTCTGGTGGCCGCTGATCGCCGAGCTGGCAGCTTGCTGTCGGTGAACGTGGGCCTGCCGCAGGATCTTTCCTGGCACGGCCAGACTGTCCACACCGCGGTGTGGAAACGACGGGTCGAGGGCCAGCGGCTGGTGCGGCGGCTGAACATCGACGGTGATGGGCAGGGCGATCTGGCCGGGCACGGCGGGGAGCACCGCGCCGTGTTCGTCTACCAGATCGAGTCCTACCGGTACTGGCAGGAGCAGCTGGGCCGCGACGACTTCACCTACGGCCAGTTCGGGGAGAACTTCACCGTGCGCGGCCTGGCAGATGATCAGGTGTGCATCGGCGATCGCTACCGCATCGGCGACGCGGTGTTCGAGGTCACCCAGCCGAGGGTCACCTGCTACCGGGTGGGCATCCGGATGGACGACCCGCGGATGCCCGCGCTGCTGGTCTCCCATCACCGGCCCGGGTTCTACTTCCGGGTGCTGCGCGAGGGCGCTGTGCAGGCCGGCGATGAGATCGTCCAGGTGGCCGCCGGACCCGAGGCCATGACGGTGGCCGAGGCCGACGCCCTGCTCTACCTGCCCGGGCATTCCCGCCAGCGGGTGCTGCGCGCGCTGCGGATCCCGGCGCTTCCCGATGGCTGGAGGGCCTCGTTCCAGGCGATGCTGGCCCAGCCCGAGATGCCCGGCGGTGCCGCAGGCAACGCCGGCCTGGCTGCTGTGAGCCCACCGCCGGCCTGGCCGGGGTTCCGCCCGCTGGCCGTGACCGGGGTCGACCGGGAAAGCGACTCGGTGGTGTCGGTGGACCTGGCCGATCCCAGGGGAGGCGCCGTGCCGCCCGCGCTGCCGGGACAGTTCCTGACCCTGCGGCTGCCCGCCGACCCCGGCGCGCGGCCGCTGGTGCGCAGTTATTCGCTGTCCGGAGCCCCGGGCGCTGATTCCTATCGCATCAGCGTCAAGCGCGAGCCGCACGGAGCGGGCAGCCGATTCGTGCACGACCGGGTGCGGGCAGGCGACCTGCTGGAGACTGCCGCACCGCGCGGCACCTTCATCCTCCAGCCCGGACAGACACCGGTCCTGCTGATCAGCGCGGGTGTCGGGGCGACCCCGGTCCTGGCCATGCTCCATGCCCTGACCGCCACCGAGCCCCGCCGCGAGGTCTGGTGGCTGCACGGCGCGCGCAGTCGGGCCGAGGAGCCGTTCGCCGCCGAGGCGCGGTCCCTGGTGGCGGCGCTGGCCGGCGGGCACCTGCACATCTGCTACAGCCGCCCAGGCGACGGCGATGCCGAAGGACGCGACTATCAGACGCGTGGGCGGCTGTCGGCGTCGGTCCTCACTGCACTGGACCTTCCGCGCAACCCCGATGCCTACATCTGCGGCCCGGCCACGTTTATGGCAGAGATCTCCGCCGCCCTGGTCGGCATGGGCGTCGACGGCTCCCGCATCCGCACCGAGATCTTCGGCGCCGCGCCCACGCTGACCCCGGGAATCGTGCCCGCGGCTGCCCGCCCGCCGCACCCGCCGACGGGTGAGCCCACCGACGGCCCGCTGGTCGCGTTCGCGCGCAGCGGCCTCACGGTTCACTGGGCTCCACGCTATGGCAGCCTGCTCGAGCTGGCCGAAGCGTGCGACGTGCCGGTGCGCTGGTCATGCCGCACCGGTGTGTGCCACACGTGCGAGACCGGCCTGCTGTCCGGAACGGTCAGCTACGCCCCCGACCCGGTCGATGACCCCGCCGACGGCAGCGCGCTGATCTGCTGCTCCCAGCCCCGCGGCGACCTGGTCCTCGACCTATGACACCGGAGATGGCGGCACAGCACGCACCGCCGCCAGACTAGCGGTCCCTCCAGGACACGCCCAGATCAACTGCATCTCTGCGGCTACGACTGCATCCCAACCGGCGGGACCAGCGCGCATAGCGGCGGGAATGCGCGCTGAACGAAGCCGAAGTCCGGCCACGCGGCGTGAGTGTCCGCCGTGATAGCGGGCTTTCGGCACCACGCGGTCTGGCCCGGCGAGTACGCGCGGCGTCTTCGTCGAGACAGGCATCTGCCAGCGTCCGGATCGGTAGCGGCGCGGCGCTGGCGAAGGTTCATTTGGCCCATTGGTATTGCCGTCCTTGGTGAAGCGCCCGGTAGATCCGGTCACGGAGGGCGTTGGCGGCCTCGTTTGTCAGTGTCTTGTCGAGGTCCCGGAGCACGACGCGCACGAGAAGGTTTCTGGCCCGGCTTGGCCCCGAGGCGGGCGATCGCTGACCCGGGTAGCTGGTGGTAGGCGGTGGCGGAAAGTACCCGGACCTCCTCGACAGAGCGCGCATTCGCGCCGAGAGCATCTCTGACCTGGTCGCCGAGAGTCTCCTCCCCATCGTCAGCGGAGACGGCGACGGACAGGTCTCGCGTGATCGCGGGCGAAGCGGCGAACGATCACGCTGCCAAGCGCACCCGCGCCCCCGGTGATGAGGGCGGTCTGGTCGTTGAAGCGGGTCATTGTGAAGTTCCTTCCTATGTGTATGTGCTCAGGAGGCCGGCGCGAAGTCGCCATGGTCGGTCGTCATCGCCATCTCCCGTTGCGCCTCGACGGCTGCGAGCCTGACTAAGAGGGCCTTGCGGACCAGCGAGTACGCGTCCGAACCGAGCAGCTGACGACGTGGAGGGTTCTCCTGGTCGGCGAGGGCGATCAGCGCCGTAGAGACCTTCGCCTGGCTGCCCGGCATGTTCTCCAGGGGGATGCCTTCGCGGTTGATGTCCGGGTTGCCGTCGTAGGCGGGGTGCTGCGGTTCCCGGACGGCGGCCGCGAAGAAGGGTGTGCGGATCATGCCCGGCTCCACCAGCGTGGTGTTGATGTTGAACGGCTCGACCTCGGGTGCGAAGGCCTCGTAGAAGCCCTCGATCCCCCATTTCACGGTGTGGTAGATCGAGAAGCCGGGATAGGCGATGTGGCCGCCCATGCTGGAGACCTGCAGGATGTGGCCACCGCCCTGTGCACGAAGGTACGGGACCACCGCGCGGGCGAGTTGTATCGATCCGGTGAGATTGGTGGCGATCATGTGGTCGATGTGCTCATCGGTGAGCTCCTCAGCTGCCCCGAATACTCCGTAGCCGACGTTGGACAGCACGACATCGATGCGGCCGAGCTCGGTGAAGGCGTCGTCGACGACTCTCCTGAGCTGCGGGGTGTCGGTGACGTCAAGTGCGCGCACCCACAGTTGGTCGCCGTACTGGTGGGCCAGGTCGTCGAGGCGGGATGGCCTCCGTAAGGTCGCGGCGACGCGGTCGCCACGGCCGAGCAGCAACTCGGTGACGTTGCGGCCGAAGCCGCTCGAGGTGCCGGTGATGAACCAGGTCTTGGCCATGGACCCGCACTTCCTCTCAGGTAACTGGTTGGTTACCGGCTACAGTAACTAATCAGTTACCTTGGCGCAAGCTCCCGAGGGCGCACTCGCCATAGCCACCTTGACCGCCCGGGGGAAGGGGCCGGTACGGTCACTGGCGGTTCGGTAACTCGACGGTTACTACGTGGATAGGACGAGGACTCATGGCCCGGACAGTCGACGAAACCAAGCGTCTGATCCTCGACGCTGCCATCGGCGAGTTCGCTGCCCGCGGCTTGAGCGGGGCGCGGGTGGACCGGATCGCGGCTGCGTCGGGTGTCAACAAGCGCATGATCTACGTGTACTTCGAGAACAAGGAGAACCTGTTCGACAGCGTGCTGACTGAATCGTTGAGTCGTCTCGTCGACGAGGCCTCCTTCGACGGTCACGACCTGGTCGCCTATGCCGGAGACCTCTTCGACGCATTTCTCGAAGACTCCTCGATCGTTCGGCTCTACATGTGGCGAGCCCTCGAACGGCCCCAGGCCGTGGCCTATGAGCACGAGGCGTACCTGCAGAAGGTCGAGCAGATCATCCAGTCCCGGGGACCCGCCGAGGACGGCGACCTCAGTGGCGCGGAAATTCTGGCTTTCGTCATCGCGCTCTGTCAGTCTCCAGTCGTGGCCGCACCCACCCTCGAAGGGATCATCAGTAGCAATCTCGACCCGACGGAACGACGCAAGCACATCGAGCTCGCCGTTAGCCGGCTATTAGGCGAGGTGGCCTGACTGACGGGGCTGAGAAACCAGCGATCGGGCCCGCCATTCGACGCCATCTCGATCCGCCGTATTCAACATAAAGATTGCGCTACGCCCGGCTCGGGAGCCAGGCCAGCGCAGAGTCACGCCACTCACGAAAGCCCGCTCATCGGCATTCTCTGATGCGATCAATGTGAACTTGGGGGTCCGGGTGTCGTCGCAGGTCACGGTGGCTGTACGAACGTTGCGGGTCGGTTGTGGCTGACGTCAACAAGCAGCACCGAGGAGGAGGTAGGCGACCTGTTCGGCACCAGATGTCGCTCTCCGCAGTGCCCACGCCTGCCGAAAACGACATTCCGGTCAGCAGCCGGGCCTGAAGCAGCGCTCGCTTAGCCCTCTGAGCTGCTGCGACGCCCCGTAGTTCAGTTAACACGCAGAATCGGATGCGCCGGCGTGGTTGCGGCGCTGGCCTGCCTGGTGGCGGTGCTGGTCTACGCGAGGTAGATGCCAGGTACATCGGAGGTGCATCGCAGGCCGGTGGCGGTCAGGAGCCTGGCTGGCAGGCTGCGGCCGGGTTGGCTCCGCAGGTCACGCGGTGCGCTTGCCGTTGCGGTTTGCTCGCGCCGGTTGGCGAGCATCGGGTCCGCCAGCCCGGCAGTGGCGGGACCCCGTCGGCGGCTCAGGTTATGGGCAGGAGGCCGGAGCTGTCGGCAGGAGCCAGGTGTGATCGTGCGGGTCGGTTCCGCCGCGCCGGTCTCGGCCGGAAGCCGTGGCAGGGCCGCGGGAAATGGCCGCTCGGACCGGATTTCTGAGGCGCAGCAATATGACGTGCCTGTCTTCGCCCATCGGCTGCAGCAGGCCGGTGCCTCAGTGATTGCCGAGCCGAAGCCGAGGATGGCCGGTGGCAGCAGGAGTGGACGCAGTGGCACTCAGCTGGACTTCGTGGGACGTGATCCAGAACCTGCGTCACGCTGACCAGGCACACTCCGGGATTACGGACGCCACGCGGACAGAACGCGGTTTTCACGCGGCGGGGAATGGAGTATCCGCAGGTCAGCGGCCATTCCGATGGGCGGGAATGGGCTCCCTGTAAAATTGCCGGCATGCGCCTACGTTGGTTCGAACCCAACACCTGCCACGCATAACCCCAGGTCAGGCCCGGCCTGCAGGCCGGGCCTGACGTGTGCCAGGGGGCGGTCCGGGGGACCGCTCCCGGTGCCTGTGGGCCAGTTGTGGGCCAGTTGTGGGCCAGATCGGGGCAGGTCAGCGGCGTGTACCCGGCGCGGCCCGGGTTCCGCGGGGGCGGGGATTGCGCATCGGGGACCGCTCCCTTCGGACGGGTGTTGCCGCAGCTCACGGCCTCGTAACCGGTGCCGGCCGGGTCCCGCCGGGTCCCGTTGAGTCTCACTGTGGGCAGCTGCGCGCGGACGCCTGACGGACGGGACCAGGCGAGGTAGTGACGGCATTTTGTGGGCCAGTTGCGGGCCATGCGGCGTGCGATCGGCCCGGTGGCGCTCCGGGTGCCCGGCGGCGGTCCCGGGGAGGGCAAGGGCGTGTTCGATGGCCTGGTCGGTGATCTGGCTGTGGCCGGGGATGCAG
>WNGL01013055.1_pt1 | contig 10571 bp, 9 predicted proteins | sample 5400591 | NCBI WGS metagenome assembly WNGL01 (sample SAMN13153377, study PRJNA577476) | soil metagenome | isolation source: 80 cm soil or saprolite under Garry oak tree replicate 1 | place: USA:California | collected 2016-06-15
AGGTGGGCGAATTCGGTCTGGTGCTCATGGTCCTGGCGCAGTCGGTTGCATTGCTCGATCGCGACTTTTCCCAGGTGATCGTCGCGGCGATGCTGCTCTCCATGCTCGCCGCTCCGTTCGTCATTCAGGCGAGCGACAAGCTCGCGCTGCGCTGGTCGAGCGCCGAATGGATGCTGCAATCGCTCGCGCTGCACCGAGTGGCCGCGCAGAGTCTCGCGACCGAGCGGCACGTCATCGTGTGCGGCTACGGCCGCACGGGGCAGCGCCTGGCGCACATGCTGGAGCAAGAGCACATCGATGTCATCGCCCTCGACACCGATCCGGAGCGCGTGCGCGGGGCGGGAGCAGCAGGCGAGAAAGTCGTTTTTGGCGACGCGTCACGGTACGAAACGCTCGTGGCGGCAGGTATCGCTCGCGCGAGCGCGCTCGTCGTGACCTTCGCCGATACGCAGCTTGCGCTTCGGATTCTGCATCATGTGCGCGCGCTCAACCCCGCGTTGCCGGTAATCATCCGCACTCTGGACGACGCGGACATGGACCGGCTCATCGCGGCGGGTGCGTCGGAAGTGGTGCCCGAGACGTTCGAGTCGAGCTTGATGCTCGCGTCGCACGCGTTGGTTCTGCTCGGCGTTCCCTTGAAGCGCGTGGTGCGCCGCATTCGCGACGTTCGCGAGCATCGATACAGCCTGATGCGCGGTTTCTTTCATGGAGGCACCGACGAAGCCGAAGACCCCGACGAGGCGCGCGAACCGCGCCTGCATTCGGTGACGCTCGCGACAGGCGCGAGCGCCTCGGGACGCAGTCTTGGGGAGCTCGCGCTGGATGGGCTCGGCGTGCGCGTGACGGCGCTGCGGCGTCGGGAGCTGCGGATGATTTCCCCGGATCCGCAAACGGCATTGCAGGAGGGCGACGTGATTGTGCTGCTCGGCACGCCCGAGCAACTCGCTGCCGCGGAGATGCGCCTGCTGCAGGGCTAGTCGGTGCAGGCGGAATCAGTCCGTCTAGGGCGACGCGCCGCAGGACCTCCCGCCGGTTCCTTTCCGTCGAGGGCGAGGAAGACCGCGCGTCGCGCCAACACGGCATTGGCGGGCCAGAAGCGTGCAACCCGCTCGCTCATCGTCAGTTTGACGCCAAGGTTGCTCCGATCCAACGGAGCGCCGATCACGATCCACAACTCCGCGAGGGGCGCCATGAGGCCGTGTGTCAGGTCGCGCATGGTTGCGGCGTCCTGTCGTGCTTGGGTGGCAGCGGTGAGCGTAAAGGTTGTTCCGGTGATGCGGGTGATGTCGAGTCGCATGTAATCCCTGAGCATGATCGCCGAATCGCGCTCGCGCGCGCGACCGCCAGCGAGCGCCCCGGTCGCGCACTTGCTCCTATCAAAAGCGCGGTGACGCCGAGGAAGTGTGCGCTCCAGAACGGAAACTCGGTCAGGGAGTGGATCATTTCGATTCCAACCGCGGCAATGATCCACCACGAAGCGATCTCCCGCCCCGCCCAGTAACGCCGCGCGGCCTGCCACCCCCAGACGCACAGACCGCCTAGTACCAGGAGCGTGCCCACCAGGCCGGTTTCGGCAAGAAGGTGCAGCGGAACATTGTGCGGCGAAGTCCAGACTTCACCGATTGTCGTGAACGACGGATCAAGCCCGATCTCGAACGCGGCACCGGCGAACTCGCCGGCGCCGACGCCGCCGAAAGGGGCACTGAAAAATACGCGTAGCGCGATCAGCCATACCTGCCATCGCGGCTCGCCGTGTTCGAGGCGATCGATTGCCCCCTCACCCGAGGGGCCGAGATGAAGTGCCGCGTTGAGCCACGGCACTGCAAAATGGGCTGCTAAGATTGCGCCCGCGATTCCGCAGGCAGCAATTTTCGGGCGCCACTTTTGGGCGCCTTCTTGAGTGCGCGCCGCTAGAAACCCGAGCGCCGCATACCATAGCGCGTAGAGCAGGGTGCCGCGCGAGCCGGACAGCGCGCCGCCCAGAACGAGCAGGGCGAGGGCCGGAAGTGCATACGCCGTCCGCACTCGCTCGCGCAGCCACAGGAACAGGAGCGCGCCTTCCCCGAGCGCCAGGTAGTTGGCATAAAGATTCGCCTGCGCGATGTTTCCGTAGGCGCGGCTGCCGTGCAGCTCGGCGACGACATCCTCGAACAGCTTGGGTCGGCCATAGAACTGCATGACCCCCGCCAGCGAATTCGCAAGAGCGCCGGCCAAAAGAAACGTGGCCAGCACCGTCGCCACGCGCGCGATACCGAGCTCAGCCGCGAGTTGTGCCCCGAGCCAAATCATCAGCACGGCGTAGAGGACGTACAGCGCAGCGACCAGGGGCAATTGGGAATAGACGTGCCCGCCGCTCTCCGCCTGGGCGGCGAGAAACGCCGCGAAGACGATCAGCCAGAGCGCCGGCAGGGGCGAGGAAACGAAGGATACGGCCGTGACACTTCGCCCGACCAGCAGGGTCAGCGCGGCTGCAATGCCCAGCGCGGCGGCCAGCCACTCGGGGAAAAAACTCGGGACGGGCTGCTGGTGATACGCCAGCAGGAACGGCAGCAGACACAGGCTGCCCGCGAGCAACAGGCTCGTTGACTGGGCCGAAGTCGTTTTCACTCAGAGTCGGCCGGAAAAGAAAAAGCCCGCGCGAGCGGGCTTTTTGCGGTCACAGCGGGCGTGGCTAGAGAGTCTTGCAGACTAGGTACTGACTCACCCCGGTTTCCACGTAGCCCGTGGCCGGGTTTGCGGCGGTGGCCGGATTTGCGGTGGCTTGCAATTGCGCGCGGACCTGGCCGGTCGCCGAGTTGCTGTCGTCGATCTGCGTGTCCACTGCAATCGCGACTTTGTCCGGTATGTTCGAGCTGCACACGATCGTGCTGGTGAAGCCCAGACCGTTTGTGCCGACTACGGCCGATTCCACTCCGATGATGCCCGCGGCCGCGTTCGGCGGCGGCGTCCCACTTCCGGTTCCCGTGGTCAGGCCCGGAACGAATCCGGCGATGCGCAGATGCTGCCAGAACAGGTTGGATTCGGCCGCGGCTGCTGGAGCGCCCCCGGTACCGGAGGTGTCATTAGCGTTGTAAAAACCCGCTATGATCCCGTTGCCGTTACCGCTCGCCGGATTTTGGGTGGTCCAGCGCGTTTGGGCGTTCGCGTCGTCGCCGGGAAGGGCGCGGTAGCGGTCCTGGTAGGACGTCACGGCCGCGGAGATGCCGTTGAAATCGTTGATTACGTTCTTGATCTTGGCCTGAGTGATCATTTCCTGGCCCTTCAGGATGCCGCCCAGGAGCAGCCCGATGATGACGAGCACGATCGCGATTTCGACCAAGGTGAAACCCGCCTCGGTCGCCTTCTTGCCGCTGAAGGCGGATTCACTCATAGACTCCTCCTGATGGAACGGCTAGAAGTTCTTGCACAGCAGGTACTGATTCACTCCGGTTTCCACATAAGCCGTCACGTTTGAAGCAGAGAGCGTTGCAGGATTTGCGGTGCTCTGCAGCTGCGCCCGGATCTGGCCGCTCGCTGGTTTGCTGTCGTCCATCTGCCCGTCGACAGCGCTTGCGACTTTTTCAGGCAGATTCGAGAAGCATATGATCGTGCTGGTGAAGCCCAGGCCACTTGTGCCGACCACTCCAGACTCTACGCCGATGAGGCCGCCGGTTGCGTTCGGCGGGGGCGTCCCGCTTCCGGTTCCCGTCGTCAGGCCGGGGACGAATCCGGCGATGCGCAGATGCTGCCAGAACAGGTTGGATTCCGCCGTGGCTGCCGGAGCGCCCCCGGCACCGGAGACGTCATTGGCATTGTAAAAACCCGCTATGATCCCGTTGCCGTTACCGCTCGCCGGATTTTGGGTGGTCCAGCGCGTTTGGGCGTTCTGGTCGTCGCCGGGAATGGCGCGGTAGCGGTCCTGATAGGAGGTCACGGCCACGGTGACGCCGTTGAAATCGTTAATGATGTTCTTGATCTTTGCTTGGGTGATCATCTCCTGGCCTTTCAGGATGCCGCCGAGGAGCAGTCCGATGATCACGAGCACGATGGCGATTTCGACCAAGGTGAAACCCGCCTCGGTGGAATTCTTTCTGTTGCTAGACGAACTCATAGACTTCTGAGTAAAACTACCGGAGTTCAGATTCGTCAGAAACTCGCAAGATTTGTGCCCGAGAGTATGCCCCGACAACCCCCCTTTTACCAGAGTGAGCCCGCTCTTTTTGTTGAAAAATGGACACTTACGACGACTATCAGACACTTTGCCTTAGTTCTTTCCCGGGGTCTTGCCAGCGGTCGGCGCTTCCAGCTGTTTCAGGCGTTCATCCAGGAATCTCAGTTCGGCCGGGTCCTTGACGGTCCCGCTTTGGAGATACCCCCCGATGATGAGACGGGCGGTTTCCAGCTCATTCATGTCTTCAAGGATGAAGATCTCCATCTGCTTCGCCCAGAGGGGGACGTTGTCGGCGACGGCGTGGCGCTGGATCGCTCGAGCATAGCGGAGTGCAAGAGGCGGATCATGAAGCCTGTGCTTGGCGATGGCGGTGGCATGGGCAAGCCAAGGCCAGCGACGATTGGGATCGAGCAGGAACTGCCTATAAACGAACTCGAGCATGCTGCGCTGCTTCGCCTCGACGGGCACTTCGGCATACAGCCTGCTCGCGGCGAGGAGTGGGTATTGGCCGCGCGGGTCCAGTTCCAGTATCCGCGCGAGCCAGGCTTCTAGCCGGCCATAGTCGAGGTCGCGATAGGGGACCTTGCTGCCGGACTGATAGTCGAACGCCTGCAGGTAGAGCATCAGTGCCTTGCCGAGCGGCACGGGATCCCCGAAGCTCGCGAGCCTCAGGGCGGCGATGCTCGGCGCGGGCGCCAAGTCCTCTGCGGCCGCCCGGGGCGGCGGGGCGCTGGCCTTCAGCCCGATCTGCGCGGCGAGCCCTAGAGCGAAGAGCGCGAGAACTCCACGCGGCACTCCTGCAATCGATCGCTGTGACATCGCCTCAAAAGTTCTTGCGGTACAAGTCGAAAAGCGCCGCGGAACAGATCAGCACGAGGTAGACCGTGGTCTGGCCGACGAGGGAGCCGAGAGTGCTCACGCCCGGTGCCGTCCCCAGCAGCCAAGTCGTCTGGGTCATGCCGTCGAGCGCCGGCAGCAGGAGCGCGATCAGGTCCACAACGGCATTCACCACGCGATCGGTGAGGGTGGGGTCCTGCAACGGTGCGCCGGCTATGATCTGCATCGCCGCCATTGAACGCGACAGCAGGTAGAAGCCCGCAACGGCGGCAAACGCTGGGACCACCTGCGTAAAGGACACCACGCAAAACAAACTCATAGCAGTCACGATCAGCAGCTCGCAGATGAGGGAAACGGTCCAGAGCACGAGTCCCCGGGGATCTGCGAACGGCACCAAAGGCAGCGCGCTGAGCAGCGCGAGGATCGAGGCGAGCATGGCGTAACCGGCAAACTTTCCGAAAAAATAGGCGGAGCGCGGCGCCGGCAACGAAAGCAGCAGCTCGGTAACCTTGTCGCTCAACTCCCGCACCATGCTCGTGATCACGAACACGGCCACGATGAAGACGGCGGCGAACCTGAGCGGGGCTGCGAGCAACGCGGTTTGGATCTCTCGAGACTCGGTGATCGCCACTTGATTCAGAAATTGTGCGAGCCCGAAGGCGATTACCACGACCACCACCGCAAGCCACAGGAGGCGGTTCCGAACCGCCTCGAGCAGAGTAGCTCTCGCCAGCGAAGCGATAATGGGCATGGGAATTGTGAATACGGCCTGAGTGCTGATAAGTCAAAGCTGGCACAATACGTGCCTGTGGGAGCGTAAGTCCACGGGGAGGGTTTGCGCAAGTCTGCATGATGTCTCCCCGATTTGCCCACCACAAACTCGGGAGAGGATACATGCATCGCGGGCCCTTGAGCGCACTGCCTTTCGCGGATCCCGATCTCGGATGACTCACGGCATGGCGACGACTGCCGCACTCCAGATTTCTCAGCTGTTCATCGCGAGGTCATGGCGAGGTCTGTTTCTCGTCATGCTGGTGTCCCTGCATCTTGCCGCGATGTGGGGGACGGAGGATGTCTGGGCGCGCGGTTTGATGCTCGCGCATTTCGGGCTTTTCATTCTCTGGCAGCCGTTCATGCGGGGCGAACATCGCCTGACCTGGGCGCAGGTTGCGGCGATCGCCGTGATTGCGCTGGGAACCCTCTATTTCCTCAACTGGTGGCTGCTTGCCCTCTGGGTCAGCGTTCTGGCGGGAATCGTGGGCGGCAAGGTATTCCTTTTCCAGGCACGGTGGCTGCGGCGCTTCTATCTCGTGGTGCTGCTGTATCTCGTCTCGCTGCTGCTCATCTGGATCGTCCCAAACACCTTTATTCGCGTGCCCCTGCCCAACGAGGTCGAATTGCTCGCGCAATACGGTTTGCCCGTGCTGTTCCTCGTGATGGTTGCGATTCCCGCCGAGACGGACTCTGCGGAAACTCCACAGGTCGTCGATTTTTTCTATGCCGCGATGATCGTGCTGCTGCTGATCGCGCTCGCGCTGGGCAGCTTTGCCTTCATGACGGTAGGCAGGATCGACTACGTCATGGCTCTTTCGTACAGCATGCTCATCATAGCGGGCGTGCTGCTGCTACTTTCTTTTGCCTGGAACCCGCGCGCCGGATTTGGCGGGCTCTCCGTATATTTCTCGCGCTATCTGCTCTCGATAGGCCTGCCGTTCGAGCGCTGGCTGTATTTCTTGGCCGAGCTGTCGCAGCTCGAGACCAAGCCCGAGCGCTTCATGAAAGAGGCCTGCGTCGGTCTCGCGCGCCTGCCCTGGGTGTCAGGCGGCTTCTGGCACACGGCGGGCGAATCGGGCGATTTCGGCAAGGTTTCCAAGAACTCCGTCGAGTTCACCAACCAGGAAATCCACTTGCGGGTTTTCACCAAGCTGCCCTTGAGCCCTTCCCTGGTTTGGCACTTTCAGCTGCTCGGACAGCTTCTCGGCGAGTTCTATGTCGCCAAACAGCGCGAGCAGAAACTCCAGCAGCAGACCTACGTGCAAGCCGTTCACGAGACCGGCGCGCGCATGACGCACGACGTGAAGAACCTGTTGCAGTCTCTCAACGTGCTGTGCGCGGCGGCGGAGCGCGATACCGCACCCGATGCGGGTGGCGAACTGTCTTCGCTCATGCGCAGGCAGCTCCCCGCGATTACGCAGCGTCTGCAGCAGACGCTCGACAAGCTGCAAAAGCCCGATGCCAGCAACGGCCGCTTCATCAAGGCCGATACGTGGTGGGAGGGCTTGCAGCGCAGTTACGCCGGTCGTGGCGTCGAATTTTCCCGCGAGGGGCAGGGGGACTCCGTGATGCTGCCGAAGGAGCTCTTCGATAGCGCGGGCGACAATCTGCTGCAGAATGCGCTGCGGAAGCGCAGGCTCGATGAATCCGTCGCCGTACGCGCGACCTTCCGCTGCAACGACATCATCGAGTTTTCCGTGTGCGACAGCGGCGCTCCCGTAGCAGCGGAAGTGTTGCGGGGGCTGATGAGGGGGCCCGTGCCTTCCGAAGCCGGATTCGGCATCGGCCTGTACCAGACCAGCCGGCTCGCCGAGATTTCGGGATTCTCGCTGCAACTGCGAGACAACGAGAGCGGCAGAGTGTGCTTCAGCCTGCGGGGAGAAGTGCGCCGCGGCGCGCGCGGGCAGTAGACGATGCGCGGCGTCTTGCCGCGCTCAATCGACGGATCAGGGCAGCTTGCCGGCTGCGACCATGCGGGTGATGAGCGTGTTGGACGAAATCATGACCACAATGTCGTCGAATTCGCAGAACGGCGATCCCGACGTCGGGTCGCTGCAGCCTGAGGCCGAGGGCGTCGGAGTGCGGCTGAAAAAGGTTGTGCCCGCGTCGGTTGCGTTGGCTGCTTCATCCGTCCCCGCCGGAACGGCAAGTCTCGGACCGCCGCCGGGGATATAGGCGCCGAACCCGTTCTTGCCGTGGGAGATGATCACTCCCGGCAACACCAAACCCACAGCAGTGACCGAGTGGTCGCTTTCTTTGCGAGTGTTCACGGTTAGCGTTCCGAGCGAGCAAAGGGCGAATGAGGACTGCGTCGGGGTCGGCGTGGGAGCGCAGCCGAAAGTATTCGAGCTTATGGCGTCCGAAAAAACAGGGGACACCCAGTAGGAATAGCGCCTGCTCCAGCCGTCCGTCTCGGGCACGCCGAGCGTCGCCCAAGGCACCGCGCCGAAAGTGGCGGTGCACGCCGTGCCGGTGACCTGCTCGGTACCCGCCCCGGTCACCCCTGCGGCCACGGTGCCGTTCGTTGGGCAAGGAAGCCGCCCATTCGCTTGAGCGAATCCGATGATCGCATCCCTGATCGACTCCATGCTGCGCCGGGTATCGGCCGAATTACGCACGTCAATCTGGGTGGAGAGCGGAATCAAAGCGCCGGCAAGCAGCAGGGCGATGATCGCCAACGCTACCGCTAGCTCGACGAGCGAGAAACCCTTGTTGCGCCTCATCGCCTCGAGTTCAGGGGGGCGAAACGACCACGACCCGGTCGTTGATTGCGGTGGGGACTCCGGCCCGATGCTCGTAGACGAACGGCGTGGTGCCGTTTGCTGCAGTGAGGTTTGCGTTCTCCAGGTAATCGGCAACGTTTCCCGTAGGGCGCAAGACGCCGTTCAAGGCGCGGCCGGCGAGTATGAGAAGAGCCTGTTTGTTGACGGTCGAGCACGGGTCGGCGCTAGGAATCCCCGGCGTGCAGCTCGCAGGTGCGACAGGACGGAGGTTATTTACGGTCAGACAGGACGGTGTGGGGGGGACCGTGGGGAGCGGATTGCAACAAGAGGGGGTGCCGGGGGCCGGAATGCACGTGGCTCCGGGAGGTACGCCGCCGGGAGCAAAGCCGGGCGAGACCGCATAGTAAGTCTGCCGGTACCACTGGTTCGAGATAAACCACGCGCCGCTCGGATTCACGCCGGAATTGCCGCTGGTGACGGGGAGATAGGCGGGAGTGGGAAGCGGAATTGTGATGGCAACCCCGTGGTTGGTTCCGTCGGAATTTTGCAACCGTCCTACGTACGTGAGGATCGCGTTTCCTGTCCCCTGCGCTACAAAAGTCGGCAGGGGTGGAGGGAAATCCGGGCTGACAAAACTCCAGTAGCCGTATTTATTGCTGGTGACGGTACCACCCGGGTTGGCAGTCATCGTCACCCCCGTTATTGGATTGGCAAAAGGAGATGGGAAATCGGCAAAGGCCGTGTTCCAGTTCGTCAAAGATATGTCCAGCTTGATCACCGGGCGATCGTCGGAATCGGTCTGATAGTTGACCTGGCAGACGGCTTGACTCGGCGAGGTGTTGATCGTACAGCTCGAGGAGGTGACAGTAGGCGATCCCGTCTGCATAGGGTGGCCAACGAGCTGCGTGACGGTAGCGCTCGTCCACCTGAACCAGTTCGGATCGTTCGTCAAAGGCAGCAAGCCGTTTGTCAGGCCCGCCACACCTCCTGTGCCCTTGTATTCCGACTGCGCGCGGCCCGGGTCAGGCCCGTTGAACGGCGCAGCAAACGGATAGGCGCCCCACTTGGTGAAGTAGTTCTGCAGAAGGGGCTTGATGTCGCGCTCGATCCGCGCCGCAACGACTGGTTCGACGGCGGCCATCAGGTCGGCTTGCGTTATGACGAGCAGCCGGTCGTTGGATGTATCTGTCGCCAATCCGGTCGACGTGAAGGTGAAATGGATGCTGTCGCCTGGATTGAAGTTTTCTAGATAGTTGGTGGGGTCGTTGGGCCCGGCGATGCGGTTCTGTAAAGGACCGCCGACCGCTCGAAGATCCAGTGGCGCTCCCGGTGCGAAAACGATTGCGACGACCTGCGTTGCAGGGGCGGTTCCAGTAACCGTTAGTTGACCCAGCGTGTCGCTGTTGATCGTCGTGCAGCCGGTGCCCGGGCATTGATTCTTCCGAAAGTCGTGCGAAAGCGCGTACCAAATACGCTCCCCGCTCGCATCGCGCAGATCGTCAATTCCCATAGTCTTGTATGGCACGCGGCCTATCATGCTCAGCAGGCTGGAACCCATGGCGCAGTCCGCATCGCCGTCGTTATCCAAGTCTGGACATGGCAGAGCGCCAGGCTGGAAATATGCAGCGGGAGGCAGGGTGGGCAAAGACTTATACAGCTGCCATTGCTCGGAAGCCGCGTGAGCGATCAGCGCCGCCTTCGCCTTCCTGAGCGCGCCCATGCTGCGGTCCTCGCGCTCGTTGGAGATTCCGGCGCTGGTGAGGTTGAGGGCGCTGGCGATCAGGAAGGCGCTGATCAGAGCCGCCAGGGCCAGGAGCGCGATCAACGCAAAGCCGCGCTGAACTGACGAGACCCTTCCGTGCAATGCTCCAAGGTTCACGGCTTGCGCTCGCGCTTTCCCGAAGGAGTCTCGATACTCCCGCCCGCCACGGGGTCTCTGATCTCGCCTCGGACCTTGTCGAGCGTCTGCCCGATCTTGAGGTTGACCGAAGGCGCGCCCTCGCCGCCGGGCAGGGTCACCCTGGCCGGATCGAGGGGTTTCCTCGCGCTCTCCTGTGGCACCCCGTTGATCCAGGTCGTGCTCCTGC
>WNGL01039867.1_pt1 | contig 10571 bp, 13 predicted proteins | sample 5400591 | NCBI WGS metagenome assembly WNGL01 (sample SAMN13153377, study PRJNA577476) | soil metagenome | isolation source: 80 cm soil or saprolite under Garry oak tree replicate 1 | place: USA:California | collected 2016-06-15
CCCGATGCGTAGGTGGGCATTACTCAGCCGCCTTTCCTGCGCTCTTCGCTGCCTTCTCCGGTTTCACCTGATCGGCGACGGGCTCCCACCGGTTGCCCGGCCATACGACCGGCGACTCCCCATCGGCCTGCACGTCGGGCACCTCGACGGTCTCGCCGTCCTCCACGACCCGGTCGAGCAGCGGCACATCCAGCGGGCCGCCGGAGATGTTCTTCACCTTCGACACTGGTTCTCCTCAGCCGCCGATTCTTGAACGGAAGGTCAGATCAAACGCCACCCGGGCCGCCGGGCCCCGGTCCGTGGACAGCTGCGTCAGCGCCCCCGCCGCGACCCCCGGGTCCGGGAACAGCACGTTCCCGCCGAACTGGGTGGTGTCGGCCTGCATCAGGGTTTCCACCGCGGCGACGATGCCGAACACCGCGGCCCGCTGCACGGCCAGGCCGTTCCCGCCGCCCCATGCCACCGCGCAGCAGTGGATGATGATGGTTTCGTTGCGGCCGCGGCGGCCGAGCGCGGCCCATTCCTGGGCGAAGCCGGCCGCCTCGGAGTTGGGGATCGACGGGTCGGTCATGCCGACCCACAGGATCAGCGGCGCCGGGTCGGCAGTGATGACCTGCCCGTCGTAGACGGCGACCGGCGGGACCGCCTGCCCGAGGGTGGCCGCGCTGGTGAACAAGCCGACCAGGTAGTCGATCAACGCGGGAACGCGGGAGGTGATGGTCATCTAGGCCACCACCGGGCTCGGTGGACCAAGCCACTCCTTTGCTTTGCCGGGGATGGTGAAAAACTCGCCGGGGGCCCGGAAATGTTCCTCTGGCCCGATGACGCCGCCCATGCCCATCCCGGCCGCCGGGCCCCGCTGGGTCTCCCACACATGCTGCAGCATGACCAGGGCGCCGCGGCGGTACCGGCCGGGCACCTGCTGATACCCGGGGATGTAGGTGACGTCCACCACGCCGGTCACCGGCGGCGCGGTCATCACTGTCACAACCCCGGACGCGGTGACCCACATCTGCGTGACATCCCAGGTGATCGTGCCGTCCCAGGACACGACGGAGGTGAGGGAGATCACCGGGGCCTTCCAGAGGCGGAACTTGCGGGCGCCGGTGCCGTACCAGCCGCGGCCGCGCAGGTCGAGCCTGTCGGTGACGACGCGGCGGGCGATGGTCTCGTGCTTGTACTCCTCGATCGCCCCGGTCACCCCGGCGATGTAGTCGCGCAGCAGGTCGTCATTGGCGTGCTCGGCGGGGTCCATCTTCAGCTGGGCCTTGGCGTCGGCGAGGGACACGATCGCGGGCCACGGCGTGGGCGCGGCGTCGAACTCGTCATCCCATGAGGTGACCGGGCCGGTCGTGGCAGCGTGGGCGGTGTACCGGCCCGGGATGGTGGTCTGGTAGGCGAGCCGGTACTGGCCGGGGACCGCGGCGTCGGTGATCGCCGGGCTGGCGGTGGTGCCGTCGGGGAGGGTGACCGTGAGGGCGGCGGTGGCGGCGTGGGCCAGGGCACCGGCAGCGTCGAGGACGTCGAACGCGATCGGGTACATGCCGCCTGCGCTGATCACGGCTGGCCTCCTTCCGCGTGCGGTAGCGTCATCTGCCCCGATTCCGCCTCAGCGATGGTCATCTGCCCGGCCTGGGCGGCGGCGGCGGTCAGGGCGGCGGTCCCCGATTCGGCGCGCGCGGACGCAGACTGGCCTGCGAGGGCGGCGGGGACGGCCATCTGGCCCTGCCGGGCGGTGCCGTAGGTGACCAGCGTCACCGCGTAGGCCCCCGCGCGCCCCGCCGCCCGGCCGGTCAGGACCGGCTTCTGCGGCTGCCCGCGGACGGGATGGCGCGGCCTGACCACGGGCGGCCCAGTCTGCCCGTACGGGCCCCGCTGCGACGCGGTACGGCCACGCGATGGCAGCGGGCGCCGCGCCGCGCTGACAGGCTGCTGCAGCGGCTTACCCGGTGGCCCGGTCCCGCCGTAGATCCCGCTACGGCGGTTGACGGAGCCGCCGCGGGTGACCAGCCGCCGCGCCTGCACCGGGTGGCCCAGGAGATAGACCGGCGGGCCGGCCTGCGGGGCGCCGGCGGTCAGCGGGCCGCTGCGGGACGCCGTACGGCCGCCGCGCTGCGGTGGCGGCTGCGCCCGGATCGGCCCTGACGCAGGCTTGACCGGCGGCCCGGCCCGGCCGTAGGCGCCCGTGCGGCTGGACGTGCTGCCGCCGCGCCGCAGGAGCCTGCGCGCCTGCACCGGGTGCCCCAGCGGGTACACCGGCGGGCCGCTGCCCAGGGTGACCGCGGTGAACGTCCCCGCACGCCCGGTGGCGGACCCGCCGCGGGCGGGCAGCCGCCTGGCCTGCACCGGCCCGGAAGGCGCCTTGACCGGCGGGCCGAGCCCGGCGGGCGTGCCAGCACGGGCGGCGGTGCGGCCCCGCGGCGGCAGGCCGCGAAGCTTCCCGGCGACTGCGGACGCGAGAGCCTTGACCGGCGGCCCCAGGCCGCCGGACACCCCGGCGCGGCGGGTGACCTGGCCGCCGCGCACCGGCTGCGGGACCCGCGCCCGCACCGGGCCAGTGGCCACCCTGACCGGCGGGCCGGCCTGACCGTAGGTGCCGCTACGGCGATTGACGGAGCCGCCGCGGGCCGGGAGTGCCCTGGCCTGCACCGGGCCATGCGGCGGGTACACCGGTGGCCCGGCGGCGGAAACCGCCGCTGCGGCCGGGGGCAGTTGCTGGCGGCGGCGGTACCGGCGCCGCCACGACTGCCCGCCCGGCTGCGGCAGCGGCCCCCCGCCCGCAGCGGGACGGACTGCGACCGCCGCGCCCATCATGTTCAGCGACGTGACGTTGCTGCCGGTCGCCGTCGCCGTCTTCGTCCCGGTCGCTGACGTGTCCGTCAATGCCAGGGTCGCGGCCTCGACCGCCGCCTCCGACACCGCCGCGACAGACGTCCCCGCGTCCGCCTGCTCGGTCTCGCTGGCGTCCGGGGTGAACGCAGTCAGCACCCCGGACGTGAGGTTGCGGACCGCGTGGAACGTGATCAGCAGGCACCCGGGCGTGACCGGCGTCAGCGACGGGGCCCGCACCGACGGGGCGGTGACCCCGGTGTTGTCATCCGTGACAGGCGTGACATCTTCGGGCGTCGTGTTATCGGCGCCCTGCACCGCGACCATCGCGGCGGCGAACCGGCCCGAGGTGAAACTGATCACCGGGTCCGTGTCACCGGAGACCATCACCCGGCGGAACACGGCCGCATGGCCACTGGTAGGGGTGCTGCCGACCGCGGAAACGAACTGCGGGACAGGGTTCGCCCACCCGGACGGCGTCGTGATGCTGCCGGTGGCCGCGGTCAGCTCGCAGCCGATGTAGATGACATCGCCCGGCTGCCACCCGGACGGCAGCGTCAGGCCGCTTGTGGACGCCTCAGTGGCCGCGCTGGCGTAAGTGGAAGCGTTGCGGACGGTGGCGGCCACCGGCTACCGCCTCCCGTCAGATGGCGGTCAGGACTCACCGTATCCGTGGAGCTTCAGGTACTCCACGAGCCCGAGCAAGCGCTGGGGATTCTCGCCAGCCATCCCCACGGCCACATTGCAGCCAGGACACAGCAGGCCACGGAACTCGCCCGTCTTGTGGTCGTGATCCACGTGCACGGTAGTCCCTGACCTCCAGCGGATAGGAGACGTTACACCCAAGGTTCGCGCACTTGCCCTCCTGGCGATGCCACGCCTCGACGTACTGCTCGACCCGGGTCCGGTGCTTGTGTTTCAAGTGAGTGCGCCGGTTCAGTTCCCGGGCGCGTTCCGGGTGGCGGCGGCGCCAGTTGCTGCCGGTGTTCGCTTCCGGGTGTGCTTTCTGCCATGACACCTGATAGCAAGATTCGCATAGTCCCCTGGCACGATGCTTCCGGTCAGGATGGCAATCCGCTTTGCGCTCTTCCCGCTTCGGTTTCGCAGGGACATTGGCCTTGCGCCATGCCGTCTGGTAGCACGAGGCACACAAGCCGTTGCCGAAGTGCTTCCGGTCAGGGTGACAGTCCGGAACGCGTGCCTTAGGTCCGCTCATACAACTACATTAGCAGCCTATGATATTAGTTCGGTCAATTCTCGCCGTAGCACTTAAGCATCTGCGTATTGATCAGGTTCAGCGAGTTGCTCGTCCCGCAGGCGCACGACAGATACAGGTAATACGGCTGGCTGGCGTCCACCGTCGCCACCGCCGGGGACACCGCCAGCGAAGGGATCGTCGCGGTAAACGGGGACGCCAGCGCCGCCGGGGCCCGGATCTCGCCCATCGTCACGACTGTCGTCGCGGCCCCGGTGCCCAGCGTCCGCGCCACCACGTCAAGGTCCATGTACCAAGGCGTCGTCACTACCGCCGTCCCGCCCGTGGCCAGGGCCGCCGTCGCGGCGAGCAGCACGCCGCCAGCCGACCATGCGGGCGGTGACGCCGCATTGATCAGCCGGATGGACCAGAGGAACGTCGGCGCGCCGGTGGTGAACCCCATCTGCCCGGCGGCCCGCAGCCGCAGCGACTTCCCGGTGCCGCCCTGCAGCCCGAAGAACCCGGCCGGGATGAAGACCGGCGGGTACGTCTTCAGCAGGTTGTCCTCAGTGGTGAACGTGGCCAGGTTCGTCGACGCCGCCGCGTAGGCGTACAGCAGCTCGAACGGGGTGCCCGTGTATCCGCTCACGCGCGCCTCCTACGGGTAGGCCAGGGTGTCGGACATCGTGTACTGCGGGGCGCTCCCGGCCAGGGTGGACGCCGACCCGAACGTCCACCGGCGCTCCACGCTCATCGCCGCCTGCACCGTGGCCAGCGCCGCCCCCACGTTCCCGGCCCAGGACGTGCAGATCCCGTTCAGCATCGTCTTCAGCCCGGCCTCATACGCATCCTGGTCGAACCCCGAATAGTCGAACGTGATGACGCCCTGCCCGTCCTCCCGGGTGAACCCGAAGTTCACCAGCGACAGCGCCTGCTGCGGCGTCGAGTTGCTGTTCCCCGCGACCGGGGTCATGTGCACGAAGTACTGCAGGTTCGCCACGTCCATCGACGGGATGACCGGGAAGTGATTCGCCACCGTTCAGGTCACTCGGAGTATTCGACCGCGCCGAAGAACGGGGTCGCCGTCCCCGCGCTCGACGTGGTCACGCACAGCGCGAACTGCCCCGAGATCGGCAGGTTGATCTCGAACCCCGGGGTCTTCCACTCGCCCCAGCTCGACCCGGCCGTGAATGGCACCGGTTCTCCCCACCATTCTGTCGTGGCGGTCAGCCCGGTGATCGCCGCCGCGGACGTGCCGCCCGCCGTGGACCAGGTCGCCAGCGTCGCCTTCGCGATGCCGGACTGCTGGACCGCCGTGGCGGCGTTACCGCCCGCCTTCGTGCCGGTGACCGTGTTGATGGAGAAGAAGACGGACGCGTTCGCCGGGAACGTGGCCGCGCCGAGCACGCCGCAGCGGACCGCCGAGATGTTCAGGTCCGAGTTCGCCGACGTGGAGCAGAACAGGATCGGCGTCGTGGCCGTGGTGGTGACGGTGGCACCCGTGGGCAGCCACGTCGCGGTGTCGAAGACGCCGATCTTGTATGCGCGTGCCAGTGGCATCGGTCAGGCCCTTCCTAGATCAGCACCGTTGTCTTCACGTACGCGGCACGTTGCCGTTGACGACCAGCAGCCCGGGTCCCCGCGCGACCGGGCCAGGGACGTGTTCCCAGCACTGCGGCAGCGCCACCACCCCGACGCCGATCACCTGGCCGCCCACTGCGGCAGCGCCACCACCCCGACGCCGATCACCTGGCCGCCAGGCCCGGGGATCGGCACCTGCGCGGGCACCAGCGTCACCGCCTCCCGCAGCGGCTGCTCAGGGTCGGCCTTGCGCGCCGCACAGCACGAGTTGCACAGGCCGAGCGGCCCGGAAGGCTTCACCGGCGGGGAGGCCGCCAGGATGCGCGGATCAGCCACTAGCCCTGCTTCTTCGCCGCGGGCGCCCTGGCCGGGGCCTTCGGCTCCGGCTCGGCGACGTCGTAGTGCACGTCTGGCGGCTTCCACAGATCCGGGTTCTCCGTCACGATCGGGTGCGTGTCCCGCGCCATCGTCACCCCGGCCTGCAGGACATGCGGGATGCCGTCCAGCGTCACCGCCGCGTCCTGATTGGCCACCACTATCTCCGACATGCCGATCACGCCCTTGCCTGGAGGAACACCTTGGTCACCGTCGCGTCCGCGACGGTCTGCACGAGCCGGACCCGGAAGAACGGCGACAGCACCGGGAACGGCGTGCCCGACGCGGGGAACGCCCCGTAGAGCGCCGTCAGGTCAGCGTCCAGGGCAGACCCGTCGAAACTGCCCTCCGCGGTCATCACCGTCGTGCCGGTCGTGAACTTATACGACGGCAGCACATTCGTGTACCCGGTCGTGTCGAACCACGCCGTGACCAGCGGGGACGCCGCCTGCGTCAGCGGGGCAAGCTGCACCCAGATCCTCTCACCAGGCCGGGCCATCAGCGCCTCCTCAGACGATCAGGCGGACCTGGCCGGAACGCAGCTCACGCCTCCGGCGGCGCAGCTCAGCCTCGGCAAGATCCGGATAGTAATAGATCACCCACGCGACCAGATCATCTAGGCGCTGCCCGTATGGCTGACGCTTTACGCCTGCCTTACTCGGCGCCACCCACAACTCCAGATTCCCCGGATCATTGTCGCCGCGCTGGCCGTTTTTATGGTGAACGTGCTCCCAGCTTTCCAGCGGACGGCCGAGTATCCGCTCCATCACCACGCGATGCTCAGCGATCTGGTGGCCGTTGACTATCATCTTCCGGTAGCCGTAGCTATCGGTATGCCACTCGCCGCGCTTCTCCTGCAGTGATTCGGGTGAACCGTACTCACCTGAGCGCCTCTTGCGGTGCTGGTGCATCTCACAGACATTTAGCCCGGCACGGGTTACCAGCCGAGTGCAGCCCGCAACGAGACAGGGCCGTGGGTTCGCCTTCCGGACGGCGTGCTTGGCGCGCTGATAACACGCAGGGCACAGGCCCCTGGCGCCCCTGAGCCCGACCAGCCTGCCGCAGCCCTCAGAGCACGGCAGGTCCTTCTTGGGTATCTTGGGAACGGTCATCGCCCCTCCTATCCAGGGGTGGTGGTCAGGGACCGGGAGTTTTACCGAACTCCCGGTCCCGCCATTCTAGCCAATCTTCAGGAGGCGGAACGCATTCGCGTTCAAGATCACCGCGTTGTTTCTCCACCACGCAAAATATCCGCGCCTACCGGTCGGGAACTGGCCCTGAGCTGCACCGAAGAGGGTTGGAACCAATTCCATGTTCATTCCGACACGATCTACAATAAGGTAGTTGCTGAAGTCCCCGAAGAGCAGCGGGAACGCGCCGGTGGTGGTGACGACGGCCATCGCGGAGACCTCGTTCACCGGGTACCCGATCAGCTTCGACGGGACGCCCGCCTGCAGCGACTCGGCCCAGATGTTCGCGATCGACGTGCCGAACTGGCGGCACAGGTCATAGATCGTGGACGACGCGCACCACTGGCCGCGGGGCCGGAACCTGTTCCCGACCGCGTTCTTGATCTTGAAGATGTCGGCGAGCGCGAACGTCGCGACCGTCCCGGAGGTGACCTGCTGGCCGACCGGCATGGTGGTGATGATGCCGCCGGCCTGCGGCGCGGTGCCGGTGCCGAGGACGAAACCCGTGGTCGCGCCGCCCGAGTCCGCCTCTTCCAGCGCCTTAGCGTCCGCGAGCAAGCGAAGCATCTCGGCCTGCAGCGCGGTCCAGTCGCCCTCCAGCTCCACGGAGAACGGGATGAACGCCTGCACCCGGTTCGCCCGGATCGTCGGCTGCGCCAGGGTCGGCGAGTCATCCACGGCGGGCGCGGCCTCAGCGACCCGGTGCGCGGTCACCGAGCCCGTGGTCACCAGGTCGTATTCCTTCCCGACGATCTTCTCCACCCGGGAGATGTCCCGCAGCGGGCTGACGCCACCGGAGGAGGTGAGCACCAGGGTCGGGTCGAGCTGGAACGGCACCGCGTACCCGCCCGCCGTGTCCGGGGACTCACCCAGGGCGAGGATCCGGCTGTCCTCGCTGCCGAGCGCCCCCGGGTTCCCCGCCTGCAGCGCATGCCCGAACACCCGCGCGTACGCAGGGGAGCCGGTCGCCAGGATCCGCCTGGGCAGCTCCCCGTACTTGTCGTCGGAGACCTGGTCCAGCAGCCGGGTGACGGCGTCCTGCGCGGCCTCCCGCGACGGCGACCCCGGGAACCGGTGCTGCTCGATCGCCCGCAGCGCGTTATCCCGGTACAGGCCCGGCAGCTCGTCCCGGTTGCGGGCCCGCTGCTGGATCGCGACCAGGTCGTAGATGTCGTGCTGGATGTGCACGGCCGGGGCGCCCTGCGCCCGCCGCGGCGTGCCCTGCGGGCGCCCGCCGTCGCCGCGCTGGCCGTCGTGGGTGCCCGGCGACGCCGCGTACATCTGCGCGAGGTCGGCGTTGCGCTGGTCCACCGCCTCCAGCGCCTGCCGGTGCTCCCGGCTCTCGATCACCAGGCGGTCCCACTCGGTCTGCACGTCGGCGGGGAACACCGACGCCGGGTAGGACGCCATGACCTCCCGGCAGCGCCCCTCGATCTCCGCGATCCGGGCGCGCCGCCCCTCAATGGTCAGCACGCCGTCGTCGTTCGCCATAACTGGCCTTCCTTCCCTGACTGACGGCGTGGCCGCCGCTGCTGATGCTGATGCCTGGCTGCCGGAGCCCATGGCGCTCTGGTGTGACTTCAGGTGCGCTTCCGCCGCCTGCTTGTTCGTCAGTCCCTGCGTGGAATCGATCCGGCCCAGAGCCGCGCTCACCCCGTGCCGGTTCGGCGGGTCACCCGGGTGCTTGTGATGCGGCAGCGCGTACGACCCGCGCTCATCCGCCGGGCCGGCCCGGCGCCCGGCGCAGATCGCCGCGTAGTCGGACCCGGACGTGCACGCGGACATGGCCGCGTTCCCGTCCCACGCCGACTCGTCCACACCGGCCGCCGCGATGGAGTCCGCGGGCGGCTGCCCCGGCATGGGCTTGCCCGGGACGGACTTCTTCTGCTTCCCGTCCGCCGTCCAGTGGCTGTGGTCGGTGTCACCCTCCGGGGTCGAGTCGTCGTCCCCGTCGCCGTCCGGATCCCACCTCTGATGGGCAGCCCGGATGGTGCCCGCAGGGATGGCCCCCGACGCCTCCGTGGCAGCCGCTGCGGGCTCGCGGGCGGTCCCGGTGATGCCGGTGATCAGCCCCGCCTCCAGCGCCTGCTCCGGGGTGAACCAGGTCTCCGCCTGCATCAGGGCGCGCCAGTGCTCCGGGGTGCCGCCGGCGGTGTCCGCGTAGATGCCCGCGATCTGCCCCGACACGGTCTCCAGCCGGGCCACCATGTGCTGCAGATCGGCGGCGTTCCCGTCGATCCCCGCCCACGCGTCGTGGATCATCATCTGCGACGTCTTCGCCATCAGCCGCCGCTCACCCGCCATCGCGATCAGCGACGCCGACGACGCGGCGATGCCGTCCACGGTCGTCGTGACACCAGGCCGGGACGCGAGAGCCGAGTAGATAGCGAAACTCTCGAAGACGTCCCCGCCGTCGCTGTTGATCCGGACGTCAACCGGGCCGTCGATGGCCGCGAGATCTCGCAGGAAGTCCTTCGCCGTGACACCCCACGTGCCGATCAGGTCATACATCATGATCTGCGCGGGACCGTCACCGGCCTGGTTGCTGATCCGGTACCAGCTGCCGTCACCGTCGCGCTGCTGGCGCGTGCGTGTCATGGGCGCGCTCCGTTCCCGTTGGATGCCGGCACCGCCGCCGGGGTGCCGAACCCGGGCAGCGGATCCTGCCCCGAGCTGGGCGGCTGCAGCTGGACGCTGAGCATCCCCGAATGGACCAGGGCGCCCCAGTCGTTGTTCTTCACCGCCGTGATCACCGACTCCGGGGTGAACCCGTTGTTGACCAGCGCCGAGATCGTCGCCGCCTCCCGCTCCTGGATCCCCGCCAGGTCAGAGGCGTCCTCCCGCATGAACGGCACCCGGGAGTCATAGGTGAGCGCGCAGCCCGGCGGGGCGGCCAGCAGCGGCTGCAGCGACGACGCCACGTTCGTCCACAGGTGCACCATCGTCCCGTCGGAAAACCGGCGCCGCGCCGACTGGAAGTTCCCCGCATTCAGGCTGGAGCCCTGCAGGCCCTCCGCGAATCCCACCCACGACGGCGGCACCCCCGCCGCAGCGGCCAGCCGGGACTCCGCGCGGCCCTGGATCACGGCGTAATCCATGTCCTTGAACGACGAGCCCACCGCCACCGGCTTGGCGCCGCCCCCGAGGAACAGCGTGCGGAACGCATTCGCCACGCCGCGGTGCTCCTCCTCCATCAGCTCCTTGAACTGGCGCACCGCGTCGATCGTCACCCCCGGGTCGAACGCGATCGCCATGTTCGGCATGGCAGAGTTCTCGAAGAACCGCCACTTGTGCTCTGTGCTGGCCTGGTCGCCCTGCAGCTCCCGCAGCACCGGCGCGATCCACGACTCACCCAGGAAATGCGCGTCCGGGTCCGGGATCGGCGCGTAATGCGCCACCTG
>WNGL01010684.1_pt1 | contig 10570 bp, 3 predicted proteins | sample 5400591 | NCBI WGS metagenome assembly WNGL01 (sample SAMN13153377, study PRJNA577476) | soil metagenome | isolation source: 80 cm soil or saprolite under Garry oak tree replicate 1 | place: USA:California | collected 2016-06-15
ATAGGCAAAGCCTGGCAACTCAACTTCCCATGGTTGAGCAACGCAGTTCAACCACTCTACATTCACCTATGGGACGGTCAGGGCTACAGAATACCCTCGCGCTTCTGGACCGGGCTAACTGCAACCTTCGAAAACCATCAGGGCGAGAACTTTCGACTGGTAAGGAACTCCGACGGAACCATCAATCTATACTTCAAAACGATATCATTCAATTTTGACCCAAATCACAAACTGACGAGCATTACAGACAGCACAGGAAATAACGTGATCAATTTCGCATACGACGGAAGCAACCATATCTCAACAATAACGGACACAGTTGGCAGAACATTCCTCTTCTGCTACAACTCTGGACTATTACACAGCATCAACCAGACAACATCCAACAACTGTTCCAACGGAACAGGATCTGCAAGAGGGGTAGTCTACGTATACAACAGCAACGCCGGCCTAGCCTCAGTCATAGATCCCGCTGGCCGAGTGACAAGCTTCTCATATTCTTCCACAGCCGTACCTGCAAACGCGAGCCCTTGGGTCCTCACTAGAGTAGCCTATCCCACCGGTTGGTATGGAGATTACACGTACGCTACATTCCAATTAGGCACAGAAAGCAACACCTTCTACTCCTACAGAGTAACTACTCAGTTCGTCGGCGATAGTTCCAGCTCCCAAGTTCGAAAAGCCCTATACACTTACACACAGACAGGAGATCAGATCGTAAGCTCAGAGATCACCACCTACGGCGGGGGAGGATCTGCATCACAAGTGCAGACATACACTGACTATGCTTTCTCCTTCGCTGGGATGACCCAGAACGTTTCCGACTCAACCCACAAGCTCGTCAAAGGTACTCAGCAATTATTCGGGACCCATGGAGAGGTGATAAGAGAAATCATCTTCTCTCACAGCGTTTACGATTCTAGCATTAGCAGCTACACCAACTACTACAGTTACGACCTTTGGGGCGACCCAATCTACAGCCGCCAAGCACTGCTTCCAGGATCCACAACTTCAGTCGAGAAATTCAACGCCTACTATAACAATGGCGAACCTCCAGGCTTCTACTCTTTCGAAGACAGCTTCAGCCAAAACCAAGGAACCGCATCAGACAATCAATGGAACACACTAGGCGGAACATGGACGGTAGCAAACGGCGTTTACAGCGGAACCGAGACCAACGGGGCACAAGAAAACATGCTGTCATCGGCCGATATCGGAAAAGGAGACATCTCGATTCAGGCGCATGTCTACATGAACAATCTAGTGAACAACACTGCAGGCTATTGGGACAGGTTCGGAATCTTCACCCATTACCAACCGGGCAGCAGCCGCTCATACAAATGGGCTCTAGTCATACACTCAACCAGTGGAGCGCCTGTTCTCGAACTCTTGGACGAGTACAATGTGTGGCTAGGCGGGAGCCAATCCTCCGCAGTAAGCTCTTGCCCCGGGATAAGCGGATTGCTCGCACCAGGCACATGGTACACCTTCAACATGACCGTCCATGGATATTCCGCGACAGGTTGGATAGCGACACCGAGCGGACAACCGAGCTGCACGGTCACCGGGACGTTTTCATCATCCAGCCCAGCGACCGGTGGTACGTCCTTCGGCCTCTACGCGGGAGGATACTCAGCATTGTTCGACGATGTACTGGTAACAACAGTCTCACCCGCCATAACAGGAACCGGGTTTTCGAAATCGTTCATCTCGAATGGATCGCCGGGACCGATAGGATTGAACACTTGGCTTGCAACCTCAAAGCCTCCATTGTCCGGATGGACTACAGACACGAACTGGTTACCTGCGTCCGGTTGGAGCCCTGCCTACAGAATGGTCGACTATACGGGCGCTCCTTGGGGAACAGTATCAGGATGGACTGACAACCAGGCATCGTGGATCTGGTGGCAGAGTAATGGAGCTAGCACGGGATCCTCAGATCCAATGTGGGCACGGAGAGTCTTCTATCTCCCCTCTTCCACAACCCTCAGCGTCCGGGCCGTACCAGACGACTCTATGTCGCTGTATGTGGATGGAGGTCTCGTTTTATCAGGGGGCGGCGGTGGGACAATAACCAACAGTGTCACCTTGGCAAGCGGATATCACGTGCTATCCGTCTACGCGACAAACCCCAATGGACCGGACCCGGCTGGCTTCATGGTCAGCGTAGTCAACACGGGCAATGGGCAAGTCCTCTTCCACACTGATGGAGTCGAAGCACCGAACATAACCGACCCAGCAGGAACTGCGGTACTGCAAAATGGGGCGAACAGCCAATCCGAAGAAAACTACTTTGCGTACACAGCAGCAGGACAACTCAGTCAGGCCAATCAGCTATATGTTGGCTCGACAATCGTTGACTCATACGCGTCAACCCAGCCATCGGCTTACTTCAACATGGGTCTTTGGCAACCGCCAGAATTTTATCAGATGGCACAGCCATTTTCCACCGGGCCCGCTTCAATACCGCTATACCAAGTCCAACTGGTTTTAGACAAGGCCGGTACTCCATCAGGTCCGATGTACGCAGAGCTTTGGTCAGGCGGATACACGCCGGGAAGCCTCCTGGCTACCTCACTGCCAATAGATGCTTCTACCTTGACGTCTAGCATGTCAACCTACACTTTCACTTTCTCCTCGCCGCTCTATAGTCTCGCGCCGAATACCCAATACTACATTCTCCTCGACGCTTCCGGAGTTAATCTTTCCACGACAAACTCGGTCAACATCCAGTGGGACTTCCCGAACGGACCAAGGGGAATCGTGTGGTACCGTCCGAATCCCACTTATGGCTGGAGCGGGTACAATGGAGTTACTCTAACATTTGCGGTAATTGGAACAGCGACAAGCTGGGTGACCTCGACGAGGACCTATGACAGCTTCGGCAACCTCCTATCTCTCACCGATCCAAGAGGATACTCCACTTCCTACACGTACTCCACAAGGTACCAGTCGGCGTACATGACGAGTCAAACACAGACCTTGATCCCAGGCAACATCGCGATCGTAAACTCTTACGGGTATAATTTCACTACTGGGACGTCAATCTGGTCGCAACAACCGAATGGTTATGGCGCTACGACCTACAATTCCACCTACAAGTACGACATACTGAATCGGCCGACCCTCTTCACCTATCCAACCGGGGACTACGTAGCGTACACGTACAACGACGCCGCCAACTACGTGGACGCTACCAACGAAAATGGATGGAGGACCCGCCAAACCTATGACGGACTAGGTAGACTCTCAACCACACAGAGATTCGCTAACGGTCAGCCGATCACCAGTGAGACAGACCAATACAACTGGATGGACAAGGTAGTCGTAAAAACTGATGCGATCGGTAACACGTACCAGTACACCTATGATGCTCTGGGAAGACTGACCGCAACCATAGAACCGACTGCCAACTACACCGCCTTGACCTATGACGATGTCAACGCAAGAGTGTGGGCCTACAACGAAGCTTATCTTGCCCAATACTTCAATAATGATCGATCCGGAAGACTACTTTCATCCTGCGATTACACGACCGGCTATTGTGTCAGCTCCACGCGCGACCAATTGGGTAATGTCCTATCACAGACGAATACCGCAGGATCGACCTATTTCCTCTATGATAGCTTGAACAGGCTAGAAGTGACTCGGTACCCTGACGGGACTACAGAGGCGTATGGTTATGACAATAACGGAAATGTTGTCACGAAAGTTGACCGTAACTGTTTGCAGACAATTTATTCCTACGACTCGCTGAACAGGATCGCCAGCATAACATACCACGGTACTCCGACGACGACTGACTCGTACAGTTACGATGGCAACAGTAATCTTGTTCAACTCGTCAGCCAGAATGCGACGCTGGGATATCGGTACGACCAGCGAAACCGAGTGACAGGTGAGACATACTCGATCAACGGTGGTCTCGTCGACGGTCCTCTAGGGGGCGGCGGAGGGGGAGGAAGCGTTGCCGATGGAACCCTAATCACCACCTCGGACGGTCGGCATGTGCCAGTACAGCAGCTAACTGCTGGGACGAGCCTGCTATCGTACAATGTCACGACAGGAACCTACGTGACATCGATCATTACCAAAATGACGACTGTCCATACAAACAACATGCTCGTTATCAAGACCGCAGACGGAATCCCGTTGAGAACTGACAATGCGACAATCCAGTTGCTCTGGGTGAGGCAGAGCAATGGACACATTGGCTGGCTGTCTGTAACACGTTTGAAAGTCGGGGACTCTCTCTACAAGCCTCTAGAGCAAAAATGGACTGTTGTCACGGAGATACAATACATACCCGGCTCGTTCACAATGTATGACATCTACACTACCGCCCCGTACGATTATCTGGCCAACGATTACCTGGACCCGGTCAAGGCCCCGACGCCAATGCACTCCCAGTCATCGTCAACCAAGATGTCTAATCGCTCGGTAAGTCCCGCCACCGTCCCATCGTACGGCACCTACGGAGGAGGCTACTCCTTCACATACTCCTACTTTGGAGAGACCATTACCCAGGTAACATACAATGACTTCCAGACTGTAACGTATTACTACGATACTCTGGGTCGAACCACTCGAGCCATCTGGACCAACTATAATCTCAACGGACTCCCAGTCGGGCCTGCAGGCGCCAACTTCACCTACTACAACAACGACGAAATCAAAGGAGTAAGCTACCAGAACGGGATAATAGCCAACTACACCTACAACAAACTGACCCAACCGCAAACAATTACAGCCAAGAGGGCAAGCACTACTCTGCTCTCTCTGATCTACAATTACAACTCTACAGGCACCGTCGCTAGCGTCACAGGCTGGTCCACATCTACATCTGGGACTCAACAGACGATCAACGAACAATATCGCTACGACGCTCTCCGACGACTAGTGAACTCCGCCCTGACAAGCGGTAGCACGACCACACTGCTCACCTACTCCTACGATAACAACGGAAACCGGCTATCGAACAGTATCAACGGAATCGCAACGAATTACAACTACAAAACGCCGAATGATGAGCTGACCAGCTGGTCGAATCCGACCGCAGGGTCCAGCACGTCTTATTCTTACGATAGAGCAGGCAACCTTCTGACCCAGACAGTCAGCACTTCTGGCGGAACGACCCACTGGACATACGCATGGGACCCCACGGGACACTTGACTAAGGTCTCCAACGATGCGGGGGTCCAGGGTCGATACGCGTATGACGGTCTCGGACGCAAGATACAGGCGATAGAGCTACCCCCTGGCACGATATACTCTCCCATCTTCTACTCGTACCACGGTACTGAGACTCTGTCCGAGCAGAACGAATACGGAAGCTCAGTCAACTTCGTGTACGCAAACGGGTTGAGGCTCGCGAGGACAGGGATGTACTTCCCCACATACTACTACATCGCAGATGCACTAGGCAGCACAAGACTTGTTGCGGACGCAAATGGCAACCTCTCATTCTCGGATAACTATCTACCCTTCGGCCAAGACAACAGCTCTACAGGTTCTGAAACCTACAGGTTCACAGGCAAACCCTACAGCTCAGCAACAGGATTCTACTACTACTACGCGAGATGGTACGACGCTAGCGTGGGGCGATTCATAAGCCAAGACCCGCTGGCCGGCAATCCATATGACATAGAGAGCCTGAATCCCTACCTATACGTCCAAAACTCGCCCACCACCTCAACGGATCCCACAGGAATGGACGATTGCGGCTTCAGCCTCGGAGGAATCTGGGGTTGCTTGGTGAATGCTGGCAATGCAATCACGAACGCATGGAATGGTCTACCCGACTGGGCGAAAGTCGTGATAATAGTTGTCGCAGTTGTGGCGTTGGTTGCTCTTACTGCGGGCGTTGGAATAATAGCTCTTCCAGAGATCGGCGTATTTGCGGGAGCTGACATAGCAGAAGTTACAGGATTCGGTATCGCCACAGGGTTCACCGCAGGAGGACTATCAACCATTTCCACAGCACTCGGAGTTATTGCTGGAATTGGACTCGTAGCCACCATTGGTGCAATCGGCTACGAGCTACTGGCAGGGTCAGACTTTTTCGGCGGGAAAGGGCCTAGTCCGCCTCCCCCGAGTTGCATCGCCTGTGGAACTGGGCCCACTGGCATCGGCGCACCTAAGCCATGGCCTCCGGTCCCCAAGCCTAAGCCATACACCCCCCCACCAGCGGGCGGAGTGAAATATGAGTTCGGTGGAAACAAAAGGGCCAACAAAGTATGCGGATACCTTGCGATAGCCGCTGGACTGGGCATCGGAATAGGGCTCATAGCCCCAGACCTAGCGAAGGGAAAAGCTGATCTTGGACGTAGTTTCACTGCTTCATTGGCGGGCTTTGCGACACTTGGCGCATTCTTCTTCCTCTGCGCCGGCATCGCAGCCCAGTTCTAGAGAGTCGAAAGCAAGTTGGACATAATCTATCTATGGTCATTCATCTTTGGTTTTGGAACGCTAATCTCAATCTGGCTCTACAGAGCCAAGCTCACCGAGGCGGGACTGTTCCTTGGGATCTCCAGTCTTCTATTAGGCGTCACCGGAGTCGTAACCTCGTTCTACGGACTCGGAATAATTCTATTCCAATCGATCTGGGCCGGATGGCTATTCTGCCTTGTAGCAACAGCCTATCTCGCTCTCAAAGTCGCCGGAATCGTGATTCTGTTCGCCTTCCCGCTCTACTTCCTGCTTCAAGTGTTTATTCCCTGGCTCTCATTCCTAGCGCTGTTTGCGACCGTTGCTTTGATGATGGGCGGGCTTGACGCGGCAGATTTCAGCCGGCTGGACGTAACCTCCTGCATGAGGAACGGGGACAAACCCCTCAGGACGTTCTTAGTCCCGTTTTCTCGACTCGAACATCTCGTTAAAAATGGGTTGACTCAAAAAAATCCGAGACCCCTTCTCTTCTCATCTTACCTGCTGTTGTCGATGCTCCTGATCTCGCTATCCATCCTAGCTTACTTTGCAAGCGGCCAGCTGCTTGCCGTCGGCACGATTGCCCTGCTGGGGTGCACCGTCTATTTTTCGATCGCAAGACAAGAGTGTGCAAAGGGATTCGGACGCATTAAGGGACTTTCCTCGAGCAGGGACACATCGGTTACCGAAAATCCCAGTCTCTAGAGGACGGATATCCACAACAAGATCCTAACCGCTCTTAAGGGCTAAGTTTCGATGTTGCTGCAGGACGGGGGGCGATATTGCGCTTTTACAGGCCCTCCTCGGCCCAGTTTGGCACTAAAGGCTCCTACTACATCGTCGTAACAAGCGTCTCCTTCCTCTCCATTCTCTTGACCCCGGCCGCGGGAGCGCTCTATCCCGCACTATCCTCCAGCCACGCTAGCCAGGGTCCAACAGGAGTATCAGAGAAACTCGGCATCGCAATGCGGCTCGTCAACCTGACAGTTCTCCCAACCGGCATGGCCCTCGCCGTAATCGCGCCAACAGCCCTGGAAGCGGTCTACGGACCCTCTCTCCTGGCCGGCGCATTGCCCTTCGCCATACTCGCGATCACGATCATCTTCTCTGCGCAGAGCCTCCTTCTGATCACAACCCTCCAAGCCATCGGAAAGACGAAACCCATACTCGGCATAGGCCTCGCAGCGACCATCATCGATCTAGCAACAGTCGCTGTCCTATCGAGACCTATCGGAACAACCGCTGGAGCCATAGGCAGAGCACTACTCGCCATTGTAATGATGACTCTTGCATGGTGGACGCTGCACCGAGTACTACACGTGCCCCTTACGCGTGGATTGTCCAAAGCCCTCCTAGTGGCAATCCTCACAGCAGCTCCCCTGGCAATCATCGACTACCTTCTAGGTACGTGCTTCCACCTTACACCGCTCTTCCGTCTACCAGCGCTCGTAATCGTCTTTGCCCTCTCCTTCCTCATAGTTTGTCGCAAGCTTTCAGTCTTCACCGTGGCTGACTTTGAACTCGTGGAAAGCGCTCTACCTAGAATCCTCGCACAATACTTGGACGTGTTTAAGCGCCTCTTTGTTCGTCGGACAACAACTTGATCCCGATGGAAGAATATCTTCTGGGCCGTCGGCAGCTCAGCAACACTCGGTACCGGCAGTGTCTTCAAGGGAACAATAGTGGTGGCAAATTCCAGTCGTATGGTTCCCTCCGAATTCTGGGGCTCCAAGATAACCTGCTCATGCCATTAATCAAGCACTCACACACGACCAAGAACTATTTTCACTTGCGTTCTTTTGCACACGATCGTCTTATCTACTAGTATCTTTGCGCAAATGAAGAGATTGTGTCACGTTTCGTTCGAAAGATAACACGCGCCACCCGCTTCCTGAAATTTGTTCTTCCCACTCTTATTCTTCTAATCGGAACATTCGGGTTGGCGCGAGCAGCATCAACAGCGATTTCATACTCAACCTTCACGGGAACCACCTTCACAAACAACCATCTAAAGGTAGAGATCGGCGCGCTATCTTCGTTAGTGTACAGCATCGATCAAGACATACTTGTGCAGAGCATGAACTGGGGAGTGGAAATGAAATCCAATGGAAGCTGGGTCCCAATGTCATGGACACTGAAACCGGCAGTCTCTTCCGAGAATGTTGGAACAAATCATAGGGTAGGCATCAGGGGGATCATGAATGATGCTTTGGCTGTAGGAATCTACTACGACGAGAAGGCGACGAATTCTCCTACAGCGGCACTTAAGGCGACGGTTGTGCTTCAGTCAATAAGGGGCTACGGGACCTATCGAGTCGTTTGGCAACTTGATGGTGCAAGCCCGCAGTTCTTCCGCGTGGACAGCAGAACTGGAACGGTTGCCACCCCAGTTGACGGACCGGTGAGGGCCCAGGAAAATCCCATGTCGTTCTCCGGAAGCGAAAACTCCATTGTAGCGCTCTCATCTGACCTGCAGACCGTTCGCTTCGGCTTGAACTGGCAAGACGCCATAGCCTACTATCAAGGCAGCGTCCTATCTCAGTCTGGAACAGGGTCGCTGGTTCGCGTTTTCTTCGGTGACTTCAGTCTCGCATATGGCCAGCACGCGATCGTAGATCCACGTTTTGACGGCGGAGGGGGCGGGACGTCTCCTCCTCCCCAAGTAATCGACAACGTGGCAGCGAGCACCAACTCTCTCTCGGGCAACACGGCAACCATCTCTTGGCAGGTATCCCCGGCCGCATTCTCGTGCAGCGTATTCGAATATACGACCTCTGCAACTTCGTGGTCAAACGCGATAGTATTCAATCCCCCTTGCGGGTCGCAGTCGGTTTCTCTGTCAGGCTTGACTCCGCACGTAAGGTACTACTTCCAGATCGGCTCCTACGCTCAGGACGGCAGCACCTCAACTGGATGGTATGACGGCTCTTTCTACACGACAGATGTCAGCGCGTCCAGGGCGTACGAGGGCTACTATCAGGACCCACAATTCAGCACGCTTTGCGGGGGAATTTCGGACCAGACAAACTACAGTACCGAATCACCGGGCGACGTCGAATATGACCCGAGCCAGGTCAGCAACTCGAACCACTACCAAGTCTTCGACCTCCACTTCCACTTCGACTCGCTCGGTCAATCATATTGCTGGCCCTGGACGCTCGGAGCGAAATACACCCAAGTGGACCTCTGGGTGTACGATCCCTCAGGAGTCATCACCTGGATAAACAGCAAGGGCAACATAATCTACTCCGGCTATTCGGGAGGCTCAGCCACAGTTTCGTGGACGATCTTCTTCCAAGGAGGAACACAGAACGCCCAGGCCGGATTCTCAGCCACAACAACTCCCTCCCAAGTTCCAACCGTCATCAACCAGATGAACCAGAATCTTGACCAAGGTGGAGGCTGGAAGTACATCGGATATTTCAAGTTCAACTGGCCAATGCAAATCCAGGTCGCATTCGACGTGATAGTGCCAATGATTGTAACAGATCAGCTAACCCAGTACAGGTTGCACGACATTGTCAACTTCAAGGTGCAAGACACGGTAACCTATGATGGTTTCAATAGCTCATGGTGGGCTGGTAACGATCAAGTAATCACCTATCCCACGTACCTTCTCGGCGACGGTGACTACAACGGTGCGAACCAGCTCGACCAGTATACCGACGTTCAGCAAGGCACATCCAACGGACCCGTAACATAGCTCTCATTCAAACACTAGTTTTCACTAGCGTTTTTTTACTTGTTCTAGTCCGCAGGCCAAAGCACACATAGACGGCTCTAGAGAGAGCCCTAACAATGCTGCACGTGCTAGTCGGTCTTTGTCGAAAGCAAGTTTTGCGCTCAATTCTCATCCTCATGCTTTTCTCCGTCACCCTTCTAGGGAGCATTCTCACGACCACGGTTGATGCTCAGCCTGCTTCCTCGAGTCTTCTACAGCAGAAACTCCAATCGGCTTGCTCTTTTCTCAAGAGCCTTTACAATCCCTTTCTCGGGCTAGTAAGAAGCACTCCCAACAGCAATGTCTACTACATTGCCAGTGACAACCTGCTAGCCCAGAAAGCCCTCAACGCCTCGTCATGTGCTCCAACGATTAGCCAATCGATTAGACAGTCGATCAGTTCTTGTTGCGGCAACGGCTATG
>WNGL01010686.1_pt1 | contig 10569 bp, 8 predicted proteins | sample 5400591 | NCBI WGS metagenome assembly WNGL01 (sample SAMN13153377, study PRJNA577476) | soil metagenome | isolation source: 80 cm soil or saprolite under Garry oak tree replicate 1 | place: USA:California | collected 2016-06-15
GTCGTACTGTTCCAGGCGTGCGCGTATCACCTTCCGCGCATTACGTCCCGCCTGCGAGTCCGGGCCTAGATTGTCGAATACGAAACGCGGCTGGAAGGTGATCGCGAAGTACTCGAAGTACCGGCTTGAGCGCGCTATGCAGCCGGTACCCCGGCCCGGGAGCGAACGCCCGGAGTATCGACGTGTACTCATCGGCCAGCCGCGGCAGGACGGCTACCGGGGCGCGGTCGTTGTCGAATCCTGGTGCCTCGAATCCGTAGACGGGCTGGTCAGCGCCGAGCAGCCCGGCCAGCCCGCGGTAGGCGTACGCCGATCCTGAGACCGGGTGCACGCAGAACAGCGGCGAGCCCCCGCTGCCTGCGCGCAGCGGCACGACCAGGTCCGGCGAGGGGTGATCCGTCATCGGGCCATCGCCCCGGTCAGCTCGTCGATCGCGGCAGAAAGGCTGGCCACGGTCTGATGGCTGTAGAGCTGCCGGACCCGCAACCTGATGCCGAACGTCTTGCTGAGCCGGCTGACGATCCGCATCGCCTGGAGCGAGTTCCCGCCACGATCGAAGAAGCTGTCCTGGGTGCCGATCCGGGCGAGGTCCAGCACCTCGGCGGGGCAGCGGGCGACCTTCTCCTCCGTCGCGGTCGCCGGCGCGGCCAGGTCGGCGCCGGCCCCGCCATCGGTACCGTCGTCGGCACCGTCTCCCGCGCCGTCGGCGGGCGCGGGCAGCGCGTTGCGGTTGACCTTCCAGCCGTCGTTGTTCATGGGGAACGCGTCCAGGGCCACCCATGCGGCCGGCACCATGTAGTCCGGCAGTGAGTCTCCCAGGTACCTGCGCAGCTCTCCGACGGGCGGGGGCTCGCCCACCGAGGTGAAGTAGGCGATCAGCCGGTTCTCGCCGTGACGGTCGGGGCGCATCAGGACGACGGCGCGCCGGATGTCCGGATGCGACTGCAGCGCGATCTCGATTTCCCCGAGCTCGACCCGCAGCCCGCGCAGCTTCACCTGGTTGTCTATCCGCCCGAGGAACTCGATCTGCCCGGCGGCGTTCCAGCGGACCAGGTCACCGGTCCGGTAGACCTGGCCGGCCGGGCTGAACGGATCGGTGATGAATTTCTGCGCCGTCGCCTCCGGCTGGTTCAGGTAGCCGCGGGCGAGGCCGCCCTCGTCCCCGCCGATGAGCAGCTCGCCGTTGACGCCCCTGGGGACCAGGTTGTTCCACCGGTCGACGACGTACACCTGACGGTTCGGGTGCGGGCGGCCGATCGGCGGCGACGTCCTCCACTCGACGTGGTCGACCTTGTACTCCGTCTGCGCGATCGCGCATTCCGTCGGCCCGTACAGGTTCAGGAACGTCCGGCCCGGCAGGTTCCACTTGTTGACGAGGGCCGGGTCGAGCGCCTCGGCGCCGCCCACGATGTACTTCAGCGCCGGGAGCGGGTCCGCTTCCAGCAGCGACTGCATGGCCAGCGGCAGCGCGGCGTAGCTGACCCGCTGCTCGCGCATCAGCGCGGTGAGCGCCTCGGCGGACTGCGCGTCTTCCGGGGAGACCGCCACCACCGTCGCGCCGACGCCGAAGGCTGTCCAGATCTCGCCCTGCGACATGTCGAAGTTCAGCGCGGGCAGCTGGAGCAGGCGGTCGGCGGGCCCGAAGCCGAACGAGCGCCGGAACGCCTCGCAGAACAGCGACACCGCCCGGTGGGTGATCAGTACGCCTTTCGGCGCGCCGGTCGAACCCGACGTGTACAGGACGTAGGCGAGCGACTCCCGGGTCGCCTGCTCCGGCAGCGGTGCGCGGTCGGCTCCGGCCTCGATCTCCGGCCAGTCGGTGTCCAGCGTTACGACGGCCCAGCCCGCCGGCTCGGGCAGCGCGCCCGCGAAGACCGAGCGGGTGAGGACCACGGGAGCGGCCGTGTCGCGGATCATCAAGCCGAGCCTGGCGGCCGGCAGTTTCGGGTCCATCATCGCGTAGGCGCAGCCGGCCTTCAGCACGCCCGCCATCGCCACGAACGCGTCCATCTCGCGGTCCAGCACGACGGCACGCTGCACTGCGGCGTGGACCCGGGCGGTCCCTGTAACGAGACGACCGGCCAGGGCAGCGGGCTGGTGTCGTGCTCCGGCTGCCAGACCGGGTACAACACCTACTCGGTCATCGTGAACCGGACCAGCACCAGCAACGAGTCGATCACCTGGTACCTCAACGGCACCGCCTACCACACCGTCACCGAAAGCCAGATCGGCACGTCAGCCTGGCAGGCCGCCGTGGACCACGGCTTCTTCCTCATCCTGGACGTCGCCATCGGCGGCGGATTCCCGAACGGCGTCTGCAACTGCACGACACCGGCCAGCTCGACCAGCTCGGGTGCGCCGATGAGCGTCGGTTACGTGGCCGTCTACCAGACCTCCGGCAGCGGAGGCGGCGGGGGCGGGGGCGGCGGAGGAGGGGGCACGTCGTGTACCACCACCGCGACGTCGAACATCTCCGCGGACTGCTTCACCGCGAGCCAGGGCACGATCGGCGTCACGCCCACCACCGACAGCGATCCCAGCGGGGTGGACTCGAACCAGGCCGCCCAGCTGGCCAACGGCGACTACCTGAAGTACGCCGGCGTCAACTTCGGATCCGGCTCGACCCAGTTCGACGCCAGGGTCGCGTCCGGAGCCGCCGGCGGCGTGAGCGGCCTGGTGGAGGTGGTGCTGGACAACCCGGCTAACGCCCCGGTGGGCAGCTTCGCGGTAGGCAATACCGGCGGCTGGTCGTCGTGGCGGACCATCCCGGCCAACATCTCGGCCATCACCGGCACCCACGACGTCTACCTGGAGTTCTCCTCCGGCGCGGGCGGTAATCCGCCCTTCGTCAGCCTGCACTACTTCAACTTCCCGGCCCACTAGGCCCGGGCCCCGGCGGCGGGAACCCCGATCCCGGGGTTCCCGCCGCCGGATCGGTCAATATCCCTGAGCGGTGCGGGCGGCCGGCGTCAGCACGTGGCCGACCGCCTCGACCAGCAGTGACATCTCGTAAGAAACCAGGTCCGCGTCGCACTCCGGGGCGGCCAGGACGGCCAGGCTCGACCCGTCGCTGATCGCCATGACGAACATCAGGCCGCGATCCATTTCCACCAGGGCCTGAATGGGCTGGCCGGCCTCGAAGATCCGTGCCGCGCCCAGCATCAGGCTGGTCAGCCCCGAGGTGATGGCCGCGAGCTGCTCGGCGAAGCCAACGGGGACATACTCCGACAGCGCCAGCGGCACGCCGTCCGCGGACACCACGACCGCGTGCGCGACGTCCGCGACCCGGACGGTGAAGTCCGTGACGAGCCAGTTCAGGTCCTGGCGGTAGGCATAACTCAACGATCGGCTTCCTCTCCTGCGCGGGGTGCCTGGGCCTTGGCGCGCTGGCCACCGCGCTGGAACCCGCTCAGGCGATTGCGAGCCACTTCAGGTGATCGCGGCGGCCGGGAGGCCGGGGGCGTCGGCCCGTCGGCCGGACGGCCGGACGCGCCGCTGCCTGCCCGCGGGCCGCCGGCCGAGCCGGGCAGCAGGTTCGCCCGCGGGATACGCACGGGCAGTCCGGCGGCGGTCTGGTCGCCGCGGACCGGTTCGGCGATGATCTCGGCGGCGTGCTTGCCCTGAGCCCAAGCGTTCCCCGCGGCGGGCGCCGCCGCGGAGGGCCCTGTCCCTGAGGGCCCTGTCCCTGAGGGCCCTGTCCCGGAGGGCCCTGTCCTAGCGGGCGTTCTCACGGGGAGGTCCGTGCCGGGGAGTTCCGTCCCAGACGGCCTGCCGCCGTCCGCCGGCGGGGCCGCCGCGGGTAGCGTGCCGCCGTTTCTCGCCGGGCTCATGCCGGAGGTCCGGGGGTTGCGGAACCAGTCCGATATCACCGTGGAGGCGGCCGGCGCGGGCTCGCGCGGTGCGGTGGCGGCTGGGGCGGGCTCGCGCGGTGCGGCGGCCGTCGGCACGGGCTCGCGCGGGGCGGCGGGGGCTGGCGCGGGCGGGACGGCGGCGAACCGGTCGGTCGCGTACTGGTCGGTCGTGTATTGGCCGGTCGCGTATTGGCCGGTCGCGTACTGGCCGGTCGTGTACTGCACGGTCGCGGTCGAGGGCACGGCGGTGCCGTGACTGCCCGACGTGCGGCGGGCGGTGGCAGTCGCCCGCTCCGGCTGGTCTCCGGGCCAGGAGGCCGAGCCGGTTCCCCGCTCGGTGATGCCGTCCGGCAACCACACCAGGGCGACCAGCCCGCGCGGGGGCCTCGCCCGCAGCCGGACCCGGACCCCGTGCCGTTCGGCCAGGCGCGCCACGGCGAACAGGCCCATGTGCCGGGATACCGAGACATCGATGACGGGCGGATTGTCCAGCCGCCAGTTCATCTCCGGCAGCCGGGCCTCGGGTATGCCGACCCCGCTGTCGATGACCTCGATCAGCACCCCTCCGGTGGTCAGGTCCTGGGCTGATACGTGCACCGGGGTGTCCTTGGGGGAGAAGATCGTGGCGTTCTCGATGATCTCCGCCAGCAGGTGCACGACGTCGGATACCGCCTGCCCGATGACCGCGATCCCGGGCTGGATCTTGAGCGTCACCCTGCCGTACTGCTCGATCTCCGACGTCGCGGCCCGGGCCACGTCCGCCAGCGGGACCGGCTCGCTCCTCTTGCGCGCGCTCTCGTGCCCGGCCAGCAGGAGAAGGTTCTCGGAGTTCCGGCGCATTCGGGTGACCAGGTGGTCCATCGAGAACAGGTTGGACAGCCGGTCAGGATCGGCCTCGTTCTGCTCTTGGGCGTCGATCATGCGCGCCAGCCGCTCGATCAGCGACTGGCTGCGCCGGGACAGGTTGACGAACATCGCGTTGAAGCTGTTGCGCAGCATCGCCTCGTTGCCGGCCAGCCGCACCGCTTCCGCGTGCACCTGGTCGAACGCCCGGGCGACCTGGCCGATCTCATCGGCGGACAGCACGTCGATCGGCGCCACCTCCAGGCTGGTGGCCGGATCCACCGCCTCGCCCAGCAGGCGGACCCGCTCCGGTAGCTGCACCGTGGCGATGTCGAGCGCGCCTTCCCGCAGCCTGCGCAGCGGCCGGACCAGGGACCTGGCCACGACGAGCGTCGCGATCAGCACCAGGAGCAGGATGACCACCGTCAGGACGGCATTGAGCAGCGCGGACTCTTCCGCGCTCCGCTGCAGCGACTGGCTGCGCGCGACGATGGAGCTGGCCACGCCCTGCTCGAACGCCTGCATCTTGGCGACCGTGTCGGACATCATGGCGTACCACTGCGCCTGCGGCGCTCCCTGGCCGAGGTGCAGGGGACCGGTGTCCGGGACGCCGACGCTGATGACGTAGTTCTCGATCAGCTCGGCCTTGTTCACCAGCGGCCCGGCCACCGTGTTGCGGAAGGAGGTCTGCTCAGCGGGTGACACGGTGGTGCCGAACGCGGTCAGGTCAGTGCCCTGCTTGGACTCCGAGGTGGTCAGGGCCTGCAGCTCGCCGTCGGCGAAGATCTGCTGCGCGAGCGCGTTGCTCAGGATCCCGCGCTGCTGGGCGGCCTCGTCTTTCGCCAGGGACAGGGAGTTGAGCGCCTGGACGCTGCTGGCCAGACTGGCGTCGGCGGTGCCCTGCGCCATCTGGTCGTTCAGCGAGATCATGTCGTTGATGGGGGCCGAGTAGTCGGCGATCACCGCCAGCGCGGACTGGCTGGCCTGGGCCGTGGAGCGCAGCGCCTCCAGGTGGTTGATCACCGACAGCACGGTGGCCACCCGGGACTGGATGTTCGCCGGGAAGGAGCCGCCGACGCCGGCGGCCAGCACCTTGACCTTGACGGCCGATGCGTTCGTCGCCTGGTACCAGTGCACCAGGGCCGCCTGGGCGGTCTTGGCGCTGGTCGCGGGGATGACCCCGGCGGTCTGGTCGCGTTCGTCCTGCATGGCCTGTACCAGCCCGGTGACCTGCTGCCCGAGGCTGGCGAGCTGCGACACCCGGCCGAACTGGGCCGCGCTGTCCGCCGCCGCCGCTACCCTCAGGCCGCCGAAGACCAGGCCCATGACGAGGGCCAGCACGATCACCGCGACCAGCCGCCATGAGACCGGCCAGTCCCGCAAGGTCATGGTCCGGGGATTCCGGACCTGCAGGCTCGCCGATTCCTTGGTGTCCTGGCTGGTCTTGCCGGCGCGCAGTCTGGCGCTTGCAACCCCATGGTTTCCCATTGTTGATGTCCTTGCTGGTTACGCGCCTTATTCAAACCGCTGTACTGTCGGCTCGAGATGACCCCCAGGACCGCCGGCCTCCGGCTGCACAACTATGGGGTCACGCCACTTTAATCGCCCGTGGTATGAAATGTCCGGCAAATCCTGATCTCCTGACCTGGACAGACGCCAGAAGGCCCCAGGTCACGGTGATCCCGCCGGAGCCCCGGCCGGTCCCGCGCGCTTAAGGACTCACTGCGGCCCAGGGTGGCTTCGTGGTGAGAATCGGCACCGAGCCGGCGGTCTTGGCCGGCAGGACCTGGGTAAAGGAGCCCTGCTGCCACTGGAAGATGAAGGACGCCGCGGCCCCGTTCTCCCCCAGCGCGTCGAACTTCACCAGCCCCTGCACGCTTTTCAGGGTGACCCCGCTGTGCAGGAAGCTAATGATCTTGGAATTATCGGTGCCGCCGGTGGCGGCGACCGCCTGGGCCATGACCTGGCCCACCGAATAAGCCTCGGCCACGTCGGCGTTGACGCTGGACGCGGTGCCGCCGTACTGGGCGACGTACTCCTTGACCATCTGCTGGCTCGCCGGGTTGGCATACCCGGGGTACCAGCCGTTGGGCACCATCATGCCGCTGGCGTTGCCCCTGCCGACCGCGCTGGTGAACGCGCCGCCCTGGTCCGGCCCGGCCGCCGCGATGAACATCTTGGGCGTGTAGTGCTGCTGCTCGAACGCCTGCATGAAGGCCTGGACGGTGGGCACGTCGGTGGACCCGAGCACGACGAGCTGGGCGCCGCTCGCGGCCACCTCGTCGGCCGGGGTCTTGTACTGCGCGACCTCCTCGGGGAAGACCTTGGAGTACACCGTCCGGATGCCGAGATTGTGCAGCAGCGTCTGGGCGACCTGCACCGGCGGGTCGGCGAACGGGTCCTGAGCCATCGGGTAGGCCGCGGTCTTGGGCCGGTCCTGCGGAGGCAGCGAGTTGATCCAGTCCACGAACGGGACCATCTCGTCCGCGATCGGCAGGCTCACGTCGAACACGTTGTGGTCAGCCTGGTTGGACGGGGTGTCGAAGACCGACGGGGCGCCGCCGGCCCCTTCCACGAGCGCCATGCCGTAGCGGGCGGCCACCGACGACGCCGGGCTGGTGAGCAGCGAGGAGAACGGCCCGAAGGCCAGGTCCACGTGGTCCTGGCCGAACAGCGTCTGGTAGTTGGTGACCACCTGGTTCGGCGAGCTCTGGTCATTGAGGATTTTCAGCCTGACTGGCCGGCCGCCGATGCCGCCGTGGGCGTTCACGTCCTTGGCCCACAGCTGGTACCCCCGCTGGAACGCCTGGCCGTCAGCCGCGAAGTCCCCGGTCAGGGACAGCGACGCGCCGATCGTGAGCGTGCCCCTGGAACTACCAGCCGGGCCGGGGCTGCTGCTCGAGCTGCTGGTGTTGGTGCAGGCGGCCAGCACGCTCAGGCCGAGGACCGCGGCGGCGCTCAGGGCGAACGCGTTACTTGAGAACCGGGGGAGGGCAGGTCTCACGCCAGTTCCTCCTTCCTCCTCGTTCAGGGTTCGTCGGTTCGGGCCCACCGGGCACAACCGCGTCCCTTCGCTAGTAATACCTGCCGAAACCCGCTCATGCCGGTTGAATACGCCGAAATCTACCTCTCCGCCGCCTGCGGGCGCGCCACCGACCGGCGGGGGAGCAGTCTCATCGGCTCGCGGATCATCACCTCGCCGGCTTGCTTGCGCTCGATGCGGGCGATCAGCTCGTCCACGGCCGCGCCGCCGAGTTCCGCCAGCGGCATGGACACGCTGGTGACAGGGACCTCGAGGAACGCCAGGCACTCGTCCTCGTCGAAGCTCACCACCGACATCTGGCCCGGCACCCCCACGCCGGCGTCGCGCAGCGCCGCCATGACCCCGAACAGCTGGTTGAGGCTGCCGACGCCGCACGCGGTGGGCAGCGGGCCCCGGCGCAGCAGCCGCGTCGTGGCGTCCCAGCCGCCATCCTCCGTGGCCGCGGCGTGCCGTATCGTCAGCCTGATCCCCCGGGCGGCGCATATCCGCCGCGCCGCACTCACCCGCCGGTGGACGGTGTCCACCTCGGGCGGCCCGTCGATGAGCGCCACCCGGCGATGGCCGAACCCGGCCACATGGTCGACGAACAGCCGCACCGCGCCGGGCTCGTCCATGACCACGTCATGGCCGCGATCGGGGCCCCGGCGATTGACGTATACGTGCGGGACTCCGGGCACCCCGGCGGCATGGCCGGGGTTCCGCAGCGCGGTGGCCAGCAGCAGGCCGTCCGCCCGGCTCTCATCGACCAGGTAGCGGTAGGCGTCGGGGGGTTTCGGGTCGTCGCCGGGCTCCTCCATGATCATGACCACGTAGCCGCGGTCGCTGGCCCGCTGCAGGGCGCCGCGCTGCAGCCGCACCCAGATGGGGTTGCGCAGGAGCGGGATGACGAACGCGATGGCCCCGGTCTGGCGCCGCTTCAGCGCCCGGGCCATCGCGTTGGGCCGGTAGCCCTGCTGGCGTGCCGTGCTGAGGATCCGGCGGTAGACCTCGGGCCGGACCGACTGTGCCGGGTCGCCGTTGAGCACCCGGGACACGGTGGACACGTGCACGCCGACCGCTTCGGCGATGTCGACCAGGCGAGACCCCCGGCGGGGGGCGAGCGCGGCGGCCTCCGGCGCGTCCGGCGCCTCCCCGGTGGCCGGGCCGGCCGGCGGCACCTCTGGATGCGTGCTCCCCGCGTCCTCGGACAACGTGTCACCTGCCCCGCATCAGGCCGTCATGTGTTATGACAGGTCCCCATGCTCGGCGTCGTTCAGCGCCACGGCCGGCGTGAAGGCGAAATGACAGGCGGCGAGGTGCCCGCCCCCGTCGGGGGAGACGGCGAGGGCGGGGTCCTCTTCCTGGCAGCGCGGCTGCGCCAGCGGGCAGCGGGTGCGGAACCGGCACCCCGTCGGGATCCGCAGCGGGCTCGGCGGGTCACCGGCGATGGCGGGCGTCCTGTCGTCCGCGGCGCTTTCCGTCAGCCTGGGGATCGCGGCGAGCAGGCCCCGGGTATAGGGATGCCGGGGCGCGCTGAAAATCTCCTCGGTGCGGGCGACCTCGACGATGCGGCCGAGATACATGACCGCGACCCGGTCGCAGAGGTGCCGCACCACGGCCAGGTCGTGCGAGATCAGCAGCAGCGTGAGCCCGAGGTCGTTGCGCAGGTCCCGCAGCAGGTTGAGGATGGTGGCCTGCACGCTGACGTCGAGCGCCGACACCGGCTCGTCGGCGACCAGGACGTCGGGCCGCAGCGCGAGCGCCCGCGCTATCGCCACCCGCTGCCGCTGGCCGCCGGAGAACTGGCGCGGGTAGGCGGACAGGTCCGCCTCGGCGAGCCCGACCAGGCCAAGCAACTCCGCGCTGAAAGCCCCCACCTGGCTCCTGGGCACCACGTGATGCACCCGCAGCAGCTCGCGCAGCATCCCGCCCACGGTCAGCCGCGGGTTCAGCGAGGAGTAGGGGTCCTGGAACACCATCTGGATGCGGCGCCGGTCCGCGCGCGAGCGGCTGGCCTGGAGCAGCCTGCCGTCGAAGCGGATCTCGCCCCGGTCGGCGCGGAGCAGCCCGGCCAGCGCCTGGGCGAGCGTGGACTTGCCGGACCCGGACTCGCCGACCAGGGCGAGCGCCTCGCCGCGCCGGAGCTCCAGGTCGACGCCGTCGACCGCGCGGAGCAGCCGTTCCTCGTGCCGGATGCGGGCCGTCAGCGGCGAGCCGACCGGGAACGACACCGAGACCCCGCGGGCCGAAAGCAACGGCTCGCCCGCGCCGGGCGTCACGGCCGCGGGGCCGGCCGGGACGGCGGTCATGGCCGGCCCCGATCCGCCGCGATGACGTCCAGGCAGCGTTCGTAGTGCAGGCAGGCGGTGGCCCGGCCGCCGGGCAGCAGCCGCAGTGGCGTCTGGCTCACCCGGCAGTCGTCCTCGGCGAAGTCGCACCGCGGGTGGAACCGGCAGCCGGGCGGCGGGCTGACCAGGCTCGGCGGCGAGCCGGGAATCGGCACCAGGGCGTCCCTGACGTATTCGAAGTCCGGTGCCGAGCGGACAAGACCGAGCGTGTACGGGTGGCGCGGGTCGAGCAGGACCTCGCGGACCTCCCCGCGCTCGACGAGCTGACCGCCGTACATGACGGCGATGTCCTGGCAGACTTGGGCGACCACGGGCAGGTCGTGCGTGACGAACACCAGGCTGACGCCGGACTCGCGGCACAGCCGCGTCAGCAGGCGCAGGATCTGGTCCTGGATGGTGACGTCGAGCGCGGTGGTCGGCTCGTCGCACAGGATGATCTCCGGGTCGCAGGACAGCGCGATCGCGATCATCACGCGCTGCCGCATGCCGCCGGAGAACTCGTGCG
>WNGL01014456.1_pt1 | contig 10569 bp, 12 predicted proteins | sample 5400591 | NCBI WGS metagenome assembly WNGL01 (sample SAMN13153377, study PRJNA577476) | soil metagenome | isolation source: 80 cm soil or saprolite under Garry oak tree replicate 1 | place: USA:California | collected 2016-06-15
CTCTTCCTCTCCGAGAGGAATCTTCGAGTCTTCTATGATCTTGATCAACATGTTAGGTCCCGATCTTCCCTTGCCCGTCTGCATCCTCAGCTTTTCCTCCAAATTCCAAACATCATTATCAACCGTTGGGGTTCTCTCTGGCATCTCCACGCAAACTCGGTACCAGTTCTAGTCTATAAGCCGTGGGACTAGAGGTCGGAAATCTCTTCCTTGCCGTTGTCCCATAGCGCCTAGGTAAGAGTATGGTCCGGTTTTCATCACCTTGAGGGACAGAACGCGTCCCCTTAGCCTGACAGCGCTCAATTGTCCTCCGATAGGGAGTCCGCAGCATTCCTTGGAGAAGGTTTGTCTTTTTTTGCAAAAGCGAGGGACAATAGAACCAGCCTCAACTGGGCACTCTAAAGCGCCCGCTTCACTTAGCTACTGGACTTCAGTTAGGATTAGACTTTATTGAAGCGTCCCATCCATTGCTGCGGTACCTGTTAGGCTGTTCTTGGAAGGAGCGGGGAAATGGACGCCGTTGACGCGAGGATTTTCGTTGACATGGCGTTCAAGGATCCTAGCTTCCGAGAGTCCGCGGAGAGGCAGGCCAGCCCCTCAATTATTGGCAAGAGGCTCAAACTAGACGAGAAGATCGTCCGGGTGAGAGTCAAGAGGATGGAGGATGAATGTTTCATCAAATACTACCAGGCAGTGCCCAACCTCGCATTGTTCGGGCTCAACCGCGTTGGATTGTTCCGGTTTGAAGCCCACAACCTCACAACGAAACTGCGAGCTCTAGAATATACCCACCATCTTCCTGGCGTGGTCGAGGCGAGCGACTACCTAGGGCCCTCAATCTCAATACGCCTATCCGGCGCTTCCGCAGAGGAAGTTCAACGGTTAGCTGACGAAATCACCAAGAGATTCGAGCTGAACAGGCTGAGCCTCGGGGACCGGGATCTCAGACCGCCGCTCTACGAGCCAGATAGGTTGGACTGGAAGATAATTCAGAAGCTAAGGTATGATGCCCATTGAAGTATCAAGGATGTCGCAGACGCGTTCTCGATCACTCCTCGAATGGCCCAGTACAGGATTACGAAACTTCTGAAATCAGGTGAACTCGCGATTCGAGCGGTGATAAACACTCAGAAGCAAGGAGGTCTCGTCTTCTATGAACTGGAAATTTCTGTCGATGAGATGAAAGAGTCGGGGGTTGTCAGGCGGCTCAGGGAAACGTATGGGGAAAGGCTCTGGTCCACTCAAACCTCGAAGGGAATGTTGCTCGCGAGCCTTTCGGCTTCACGCTTGGAGACCCTGAGGAAGCAGCAGTGAGGGCGCTTGGAATAGGAGGAGTGGGACGATGCTTTCTCTTCATACTCAAGGAGGTCATAGAACCACGAAGACCAAACTGGATAGACGACCTAATCCAGAAGAAGGCTGCCAGCACAAAATGATTTCTGGCCGGCAGGCCTGCCTAATACTTCCGCCAAGAAGGTCCTAGGTTGAGCTCCATAGAAGGGTCGGGCTTCTGTTGCCTAGACATTCTTTATCATCCGCTTCATCTCTTCCCGAGTAATTGCTGTCCCAGGGTGGACATCCTTCAAATGTAGCGCAGTATGCTTTATCGTATCCTCCTCTCCCTGAGGAGAGATTGCTGTCCATCCGCACGCACAAGTAACCATCTTTGCCATGGGAATCATTTCGGCTTCGCACTATATAATCGGGTCGGATTGCTATTCGCGCCAGATTTTTCTAAACAGAAAAAGAGAGGGGTTCACCCGAAAGGTAGGCTAGGATTCCTACGCGTTCAGGTGAAAGAGTGTGTTGCCGCCTGATGGTTCAGAGAATAGTCCTGGAAGAGTGGTGCCTTCGGGGCCGAACAGTGTTACCGTTACATGTAGGAGGCCGCCCTGATGACCAGGGCTGGGTCCACCGTACGATGCGAAATCTTGGAAACCTGTGACAACCCATGTTCCCCTGGCAAAGACTGTCCCACCTGGTTTGCTGTGTGTGAAGGAGCCTCCGCCACTGGCAGTGCCTTTCGAGGTGTCGAATATTCCTGAACCGGTGAACCGGATGGTGTCGCCTGCGAGGATAGGTGTGCCGGGTATTGTTGCCTGTGCAACGGCCTTGTTGGGTCCTATGAGGTTGAATGAGTAGGAGGCGGCAGTGGAAGATGCTGCTGCGAAAGCGGTCTGCGAGAGGGATAACGCTAGTACTGAGGCAAGGACTAGAACTGTTAGCTTGGATTTCTCGGCGAGCATTAGTTTTGTCATGCCTAGACATACGGTGTCCTCAGAGATAAGTTGGGGGGGAGGCTTCTACCCGGAATCTACATTTCTGAGATGCCTACCTAATTATGGGTGAAGGGTTAAAGTTCAGAGATTTCTTCCTTGCCGTTGTCCATGGAGCCTAGGTAGGAGTATAGTCCGGTTTTCATTACCTTGAGGGACAAGAGCGCGCACTTCAACCGGACCGCACTCAATTGTCCTCCGATGAGGGAGAGAACATCCTCTTTCGAGATTTTCCGAATCTCGTCCAGGCTTTTTCCCTTGATGAGCTCTGTGAGCATGGAAGCAGAGGCTTGGCTGATTGCACAACCTTGTCCGGTGAACTTGATGTCTTTGACAGTATTGTCCCCATCCAGCTCCATCTGGATTTCCACTACGTCTCCGCACAAAGGGTTCGTGTCCCTCGCCTGAATCTGGGGGTTCTCGAGCGTCCCTTTGTTCTTGGGATGCCGGTAGTAGTCAAGAATTATTTCTGAGTAGATGCTGCTCATATCTTGAAAATCCCCGCTGCTCGCTTCAGGGAGCTGACCAGTCGGTCGACTTCTTCTTCTGTGTTGTAGAGGTAGAAGCTGGCTCGGGTGGTGGATGGGATTCCGAATCTTTCGTGCAATGGTTGGGCGCAGTGCTGCCCCGACCTGACCGCAATGTTGTCCTCGTCCAAGAGGGTCGCCATGTCATGAGAATGAATATCGCCTACGTTGAAGCTTACGACCCCTCCTCGTACTTGCGGGTCCTCAGGCCCATACATTCTTAGGCCATTCACTTTCGAAAGGCGGTCGAGAGCGTAGGCTGTTAGTTCCCGCTCATGCAAATGGATATTTCTCATTCCGATATTCGAGAGATAGTCCACCGCCGTCCCTAGGCCGATTCCACCCTCAATGTTCACCGTCCCGGCTTCGAACTTGTAGGGAGGCTCCTTCCATGAGGCCTCGTAAAGGTGGACTTCTCGGATCATCTCTCCTCCCCCATGGAACGGGGGCATCTCTTCTAGGAGCTTCTTCTTTGCGTAGAGAACTCCGATACCGGTGGGACCACACATCTTGTGGCCGGAGAAAGCGAGAAAATCACAATCTAGGTCTTGAACATCAACGGGCATGTGAGGAACAGATTGGGCCGCGTCTACAACGACGCGACACCCGTGCTTGTGCGCTTCCCGAACCAACTCCCGGACCGGGTTGATAGTTCCGAGGACGTTTGAGGAGTGAGCGACGCCGAATAGCTTGACGCCACCGTTCTCCATGTGTTGCTGGAAATCGTCTCGCTTGAGGAGCCCATCGTCCGTGATTCCGACATATTTGAGCGTCGCCGTTTTTTCTCTAGCAAGCAGTTGCCACGGCACGATGTTGCTGTGATGCTCCATCTCCGTAAGCATGATACTATCGCCCAGCCCAATGTTTGCCCTGCCCCAGGATTGGGCCACCAGGTTGATTGCTTCTGTCGTCCCTCTTAGGAAAACAATTTCATCGGGGGACTGGGCATTGATGAAACGGGCTATTTTGGATCGGGCTTCCTCGTGTGCCGCAGTGGCCTCTTCGCTGATCTTGTAGATTCCACGGTGGATGTTTGCATTGTACTCTCGATAGTAACGGACCAGTGTCTCAATGACCTGTTCGGGCTTCTGAGACGTCGCCGCATTGTCCAGATAGACAAGTGGCTTGCCGTCTGTTACTCGTTTGAGGATTGGAAAATCTTCTCGGATCTTTTCAACGTTGTACGCAACTGTTTTCTGCATGTTATGTCCCCTGACAGTTGTTGAAAACTGTCGAGAGGCGAAAAGCTAGTTCGTTCTAGACGTGCGTGTGCCCGTGGTGCTCTTCCGGGCTGCGTGCGCCTGTAGCCTGTTCCTTCCCCTTGGGTATGAAACTGTGTCCGCAACCACAGGTGAGGTAGTCGCCTGGAAAGTTGAACTTGAAGCCTCCGCCCATCTCTGTCTCAACATAGTCGATCTCCGCATCACCCAGTAGATCGGCGCTCTTAGGGTCGGCGACTATACTGATACCGTTCTTGTGCTCGACAATGTCGTTCTCTCCTAACTTGTCCAGTTTGAGGCCGAACTGGTAGCCTGCGCAGCCTCCAGCCTTTACAAAGACTCGTAGGCTGAGGCTTGGGTCAGTAACCTGTTTCAGATAGTCTTGAACTTTGACCGCTGCCTTGTCGGTTATGCTAATGGCCATCTTTCTATCTACCTCTACTCTAGCTCATGACTTCCTTTTTAACCCAATCGTAACCTTTTTCCTCCAAGGTCTCGGCAAGTTCGGGTCCTCCTGACTTCACTATGCGCCCGTCTAGGAGAATGTGAACGTGGTTAGGCTTGATGTATCTTAGAATCCTCTGGTAGTGGGTGATTATCATGACCCCCATGTGGGGTCCAACGAGCTTGTTCACACCCTCAGCCACAATTTTCACCGAGTCTATGTCCAATCCCGAGTCTGTTTCGTCCAAGACGGCTATTTTCGGCTGTAAAATGGCTAGTTGGAGTATTTCGCACCTTTTCTTCTCCCCGCCCGAGAGTCCGTCGTTGAGGTAGCGGGTGGAGAAGGAGTCGTCCATGTCGAGAAGGTTCAACTTTTCCTTCAACAGCTTTCGGAACTCGATGACCGACATCATCTCTTGTCCTAGGTCCCCCTTCTTTCCACCTTGGCGGACTGCATTGTACGCGGTCCTCAGGAAGGTCGCTAGAGACACTCCGGGGACTTCGAAGGGGTACTGAAAGGCTAGGAAGACCCCTTTGCGGGCTCTCACATCAGGCGCCAAGGGAAGTAGGCTAACTGAGTCGAAGAGAATGTCGCCCTTGGTGACTTTGAACCGCGGGTGCCCCATGATGGTCGAGGCGAGGGTACTCTTTCCCGACCCGTTCGGGCCCATTACAGCGTGGATCTCGCCCTGTTTGACTGAGAAGTCCACGCCTTTCAGAATCTCTTTGCCCTCAATAGAGGCGTGAAGGTCTTTTACATCTAACTGGCTCATTTCCGGCTCATTCTCCTTTCTTTAGGCTAAATCCTACGTTTCTTCTCCATTCGACTGATTCTCAAGCCTTAGACTGAGAGCGTATAACATACGTCATATAAAAACCCACAATTCATTCCGGCGGGCTTCCTCGGTAATAGCGCTAACCTTAGAGATACTGGCGAGAACTCTTCTGACAATTCTTATCTGAAATGCTGGACGCCGTCCTGGCCAGCTCGCCAATGAACAATCAGGAGATAGGTCCTCTCACTCTCGAAGGTAAGTTCGTGAAGCTAGAGCCTCTCCGCAAGAACCATGCAGACGGGTTGGCGGAGGCGGCTGCCAAGCTAGATTGGGCCTGGATGATAGGCCCGCTTCGCTCAAGACAAGATGTGGACAAACGTATCGAAAGTTGCTTACGAGCTGAGGCGAGGGATGAGGAGTACGCCTTCGCGGTCATTCTGAAGACGGAAGAGAAAATCATCGGAAGCACCGCGTACCTTGCAGTGGTAACACGGCACAAGAGGCTGGAGGTCGGCTCGACCTGGTACAAGCCTGAAATGCAGGGCACCGTTGTGAACCCGGAATGCAAATTTCTCCTGTTGAAGCATGCATTCGAGGATTGGGGAGCTGTCCGAGTCCAGCTGGGCACGTCTGTGAACAACACACATTCTCAAAGGGCGATTTTGAAGCTCGGAGCAAAATTCGAGGGCAGGTTGAGGAATCACGGGATCATGCCTGACGGTTCACCCCGCGATTCCCTCCTTTATTCAATAATTGCGAGTGAATGGCCCGAAGTCAAGGCCAAGCTTGTTGCCCGAATTGACAAGTTTACTAGACCGGAGGGGTCAGCAAGAACCCTGGATTAGGTTAGTCTGTATGTGCGGGTTTCGGGCCTCAAAGCTCTCCCCACCCAGTAAGAGATCAACGGTAGGTACCACATGTAAAGCCTGACCGGTACATCGAGAAACGTCAGCTGCCAGAATGGAGGCGCGATTGAAACAGCCATCAGGACAGCAAGGAAGCCCATTCTGTTCCGCCCGTTCCGGAACAACCTCACAACTTCTGGCGCTACCAGATCGTTCTCCTCCAAGCAGAGAACGTGCGCGAACGTAGCCAAGATAACCAGGATTCCTGATAGGTCGAGGGCGAACAGGGTCGAAGAATAGTCCCTAATCCTCGAAGCCTCTTCTACAGTCAGGGACGTGTTGGCAATCTCGACCGTGTTCAACAGATACGGAACCAGGGCGACCAGCAGAAGCAGAGCCACGTTGAGAAATGTCACAGGCCTGGTCTCGACAGGCAGCACTGACATGTAGGTGGTGTAGATCATCCAGGCGGTGATTAGAATGAGGAAAGTGAAAACAAAGGCGAGGATATGATTGTTAATCTCAGCCGAACTGGTCGGTGCGTTGGCCAGAAGGGCTATGGACCCGATCGAGAGTGACAAGCCGAAAATCAGATCCGCCAGGGTTTCAATGCGGGGACGGGGATGTTTCCTGCCAGAGGGGCCTTGCGGCCCTTCTTCCCGGCTCGGAGGAGTCCTGCTCAATCTTGTCTTCCAAAACAGAATACGAACATCAATTTTTGGGTATGCGGATCGTCTCTCGCATGAACGAGATGGATCGGCTCATCCAGCCGTGATTCCCATCCAAGGATTTCATGTCTCAACATCCTAGGAGCGAAGCATCCTGAAACTGTGACCTTGAACCGGAGCCCAGCGTAACAGGCGGGTTAAGCCTGAGAAGCTGCTATGCGTCGGCCAATCCCTACGCCGGAAGCGCACCATGGGAATACAACTAACACCAACGCGGATCAAGGGAAGCCACTACTTACTCATTCCCAAGGACTTGGCAGAACTCTTAGAAATCAACGACCGTAGCATCCTAAACCTCACCATCGAAGACACTGATAAGGGACAACGGCTCATCTACTCGATCCTTGACCAGGCTGCACAATTGGACCAGCCATTATTCCACAAGCGAAGCACGGCCACTAGTCACTAGCATCCGACACCTGATCTGTCCCTGGGCCCGTTCCCAGTTCTTTTAAGCAACAAAGAGAAACACCCGAAACTATGACGGACAAGATGGAAAAGGCGACAGAGTCCAAGAAGGGTATCGTCAAAGAATTCGTCGACTTTCTCCAAACCTTCGGTGTCATCGGGCTCGCCATTGGTTTCATCATCGGCCTGGCCTCGGGAAACGTTATCTCCGCACTCGTCAGGGACATCATCAACCCGCTGATTGGCCTGGTGCTCCCGGGAGACCTCTCGACCCTCGGCTATTCCACCAATGCGACCCTGTCCGGAAAACAGGTAACCTTCGCCTACGGCGATTTCATCTCGACGATCATCAACTTCCTAGTAATCGCCCTAGTTGTATTTGTCGCGTACAAACAGCTCAAGAAGATGGGGCTCGCCAAAATCTAGCAGCTCCCCATCCTTCCCGAAGGCTAGCCGGGCGGGTAATAGAACTGGATCCCAGCTAAAACGTATTGAATAGCGATGGCGGCAATGAACAGAGCCATCAGCCTCGCAATCACCGCAGCCCCAGTTCTCCCCAGTAATCTGTAAATCCTATCCGTTAACCGGAGAACCACCCAGCTGACAACCATCACCAGCACAATGGCCACTAGCGCTACGATGAGTCCCGAGGATTGGAGGGAGATCATGGTCAAAGTAATCGCCCCGGGACCCACCAGTAGCGGAAAAGCGATGGGGAATACCGCGGTCTCTTCAGCCGAGGAAGCCACGGCCAGCTTATCGAAACGTTCCCCCCGAAAAATAATCTCAATCGACAACAATAACAGAACAAGGCCTCCTGCGATCTGAAAACTGGGAAGGGAAATGCCGAACAATAGGAGAAGCTCCTGGCCCACCAATGCGAAGACAGCCAGCAACCCTGCTCCCACAATTGCTGCTGTTCGGAAAACCTGTCGTTTCTCCGCGTGATCCATGCCCTTTGTTATGTTCGCGAAAATCGGAACCGGTCCGAGAGGGTCCACAATAACAAACAGGGCCACAGTCGCCTTCAACAGGTCCAACGGAAAAGTCTCAAAAAAGCCCAAAGCGAAACCCCCTAGCATTTCCAGAGTATTCGATGGTGGGCCGGGAGGGATTTGAACCCACGACCTTCGCCGTGTGAGGGCGACGTCCGCTCTGGGCACCATGGCCTACCAGGCTGGACTACCGGCCCAAAACCCAGCAGCCTGACAGGACCCGAGCCTATATTTCGGCTTCGAACCCCAAAAGTGAGACGCGCCCGAGGACAATTTCAGCGGAGAAGCCGGACCCCAGTCCCCCGGGGATTCTCCTCCACAAGCCTCTGAATGGGAATACATCTCCCTCCAGCCTTCCCAACCTTAACGAGAGCACCAGGGGAAAACTTGAAGGCCGCAATCGTCAGCTTAGCCAGAGGCTCGCCAGAACTGAGCACCTTGCCCGGGACCACGACCACATCCCCATCCTTCACATGCCTCGACACCTGTCCCAGGTTCAGAACCACACGGGACCGTCGTGACTTGCTCAGATAACTGGCCACTGCACTCCAGAGGGGGGTCTGGCTCTGCCTGCCCTTCCGCCTGAGAAAACTCACCGTATTGACCAGCTCAAGGTTCGTGGGCACACGCTTTCGCAACGCAACCTTCCCTCCGAAAGGAAACGCCCTGCTGGAGGCCCTTGAATAAAGCCTTTGCACGCACACACGAAGCCTACCGCCGCTTCTGGCCAAGAGTATGGATCTTCAACAGGTTCGTCCCCCCCGCAGGACCCCTCGGGTCCCCCGCCACGATAACAATCCTGTCCCCCTTCCTGGAGATTCCGAGTCCAGCAGCCGCTCTCTCAGCCTTGTCAAAGACCTCCTCGGTAGAATCCGACTCTCCAGTAGCGACAGGGTGAACCCCCCAGCTGAACTGTAGCTGGTGAAGCACCTTCTCGGAAGTGGGCAGAGCGACTATTGGAAGCGGAGGATGGTACTTGGAGACTCGACGGGCAGTCTCACCAGTCCGCGTCGGGGTCACTATCGCTGAGGCGGAGACTTGCAATGCTACTTCGCACGCTGCCAGGGCGATGGCATCCTCTTGGCTACGCTCGTGCCACGCCCTTCTCACACTGGTAATCTCTCGGGGGAGAAACTTCTCGGTTTCCAGCGCGACTCTCCCGAGGATTTTCACTGCTTCCACCGGATATTTGCCTATCGCGGTTTCTTCGGCCAGCATAACGGCGTCTGTCCCGTCAAGAATTGCGTTGGCAACGTCCGCAACCTCGGCCCTGGTTGGAACGGGGGCTGTAACCATCGACTCGAGCATTTGAGTGGCAGTTATCACTGGCCTGCCCTGTTTGTTAGCTTCGAAGATGATCCGTTTCTGAATCACCGGGACTCGTTCCAGGCTCAGTTCGACGCCTAGGTCTCCCCGGGCAACCATGACACCGTCAGATTCTCTGATGATAGGCTCGAGTTCCTCCACAGCCTCCCGCTTCTCTATCTTGGCCACGATGAAGAGGGTGCGGTTTTTTTTCCCGGCCGCTTTCCTCGCCGATCTAATATCGTCTGCTTTCTGGACAAAGGAGACTCCTACTGCGTCCACGTCTTCTTCCAAGCCGAACTCGATATGCTTCACATCCGCACGGGTTATCGCGGGGAGCCTAACTCTTAGCCGGGGAAGGTTCACGCCCTTTCCCGAAGTGAGGCTTCCACCGTTCAGAACTCTGCCCTCGACCTCTTCACCTTCAACCCCCAAAACCTCAAGCCTGATGGTTCCATCGGCCAAGTACACCGTGTCACCTTTCGTGACGGCTCTCGGCAGGTCCGGGTAGGAGACGGGTATCTTTCCCCTGGCAGGGGTCGGGTCGGTGGTGAGAACGACTCGTTCGAGCCTTCGAAGATGAATGGGCTCGACGGGCAGCTTGCCAACCCTCAGTTTTGGGCCGGGAAGGTCTTGGAGAATGGCCACAGGTCTGTGAAGCCTCCTGCTTACTTGGCGGATGGTCCTGATGCTTTTTGAATGCTCCTCATAGGTTCCATGGGCGAAGTTGAGACGGGCCACATCCATCCCGGCCCGAATCAGTTGGGCCAACATTCTCGCTGAGTTGGACGCTGGACCTATGGTGCAAACTATCTTGGTGGCTACGCCAGGTCCGCGTTCCAGAAAAATCTCCTTCCGAATGGCATCCGTTCAGAGGCATTTAACGAATCCGACTAGATGGGATTTTGTTCGATGAAAGAAGCCGAGAAGAAAGAGGGGTTCGCTCGACCCTCTCGAATCATTTGGATTTGAAAGACAACAGGGTCTACGCTAGGTCGTTAGTTGTGGCCTGGTACGTTCGAGGAATCTTCTGACAGCCACGTTC
>WNGL01014725.1_pt1 | contig 10568 bp, 9 predicted proteins | sample 5400591 | NCBI WGS metagenome assembly WNGL01 (sample SAMN13153377, study PRJNA577476) | soil metagenome | isolation source: 80 cm soil or saprolite under Garry oak tree replicate 1 | place: USA:California | collected 2016-06-15
GGCGGCGGCGGTCCCGCGCCCGTTCCTCGACGAGCACGTGTTCGACTTCTATGCGAGCCAGCTCGGCCCGCAGCTCAGCCTGAACCGCATCCTGGCGCAGGTCGAGGCGATCCGCCCGGAGGCCCGCGACGTCCTCAGCTTCGTGTTGCGTCCCAACCCCAACTGGCAGGGCTTTCGTGCCGGCCAGCACGTGCAGCTCACGGTCGAGATCGATGGCGTACGTCACACCCGCGTCTACAGCCCGTCGAACGCGCCGGCCGCCGGCGGCACCGTCACGCTCACCGTGAAGCGTCACCCCGGGGGGCGAGTGTCGGGGTTTCTGCACGAGCGCGTCGCGGTCGGCGACCTCGTCGAGCTGAGCCCGGCCTTCGGTGATTTCGGCCTGCCCGACCCGGTGCCGGCGAAGTTGCTCATGATCGCCGGCGGCAGCGGCATCACTCCGCTCATGGCCATGCTGCGCGACCTGCTCGCCCGCGGGATCGACACGGACATCGTGTTCGCGCACTACGCACACACCCATCGCGACCTGATCTTCGCCGACGAGCTGGTAGGGCTCGGGGAGCGTCATCCGAACCTGCACCTCCACTTCGGCGTCACCGCCGTGTCGGCGCTCCCGGGCGAACTGTCGGGACGTTTCTCGGGCGAGCACCTCGACCGTATCGCGTCGGACCCTGCCGAGCGTCGCACGCTGGTGTGCGGCCCGCGCGGCCTGCTCGATACGGTCACCGCCCTCTGGGAGGACCGCGGCTATCCGGAGCCCCCGTGCGGCGAGGCCTTCACGCCGGCCGTGGTAACCGCCACGGACACCCCCGAGATCGTCCTGCGCTTCGCGCGCTCGTTCACGGACGTTCGTGGCGATACCGGCGTCCCCTTGCTGGTGCAGGCGGAGACCGCCGGACTCAGACCGCGGAGCGGGTGCCGCATGGGCATCTGCCACAGCTGCACCTGCCGCAAGCAGAGCGGCGCGGTGAAGAACCTGCTCAGCGGCGCGGTCACCGCCGAACCCGACGAGGACATCCGCCTGTGCATTTCGGTGCCGGTGTCGGACGTGACCCTCGATCTCTGATGCTCTCGCATCGATGGAGGCAATATCGATGACGCCATCCCTCAGCAGACCGCTCTCCCGCCAGGAGGTCGCCGCCTTCGGCGCGGAGCTGGACGAGCTGCGCAACCGCATCCTCGCCGCTCTCGGCGAGGATGACGCGCGCTACGTGCGTCGCGTCCGTGATGCCGTGCGCTGGAGCGAGCTCGGCGGCCGCGCGCTGCTCTTCGCCGGCATTCTCCCGCCGGCCTGGGTGCTGGGCACGCTACTGCTCGGCTTGTCCAAGATCCTCGAGAACATGGAACTCGGCCACAACGTGATGCATGGCCAGTACGACTGGATGCAGGACCCGGAGTTCCACTCGCAGACCTACGACTGGGACAATGCCTGCTCGGCCGCCGCCTGGCGGCACTCGCACAACTACCAGCACCACACCTTCACCAACATCCTCGGCCGCGACCGCGACCTGGGATACGGGTTCCTGCGTCTCTTCCCCGAGCAGCCGTGGCATCCCGTCCACCTGCTGCAGCCGCCCATCAGCCTGCTGCTCGCGCTCGGCTTCGAGTGGGGCGTGGCATTGCACGATCTCGAGCTCGAGCGCGGGCTTCGCGGCGAGAAGTCGCTCGGACAGATCCTGAAGGAGCTGCCCCCCGTGCTGCGCAAGGCGCGTCGCCAGCTGCTCAAGGACTATGCGATCTTCCCGCTGCTGGCCGGTCCGTTCTTCCTGCCGGTGCTGGGCGGCAACTTCGTCGCCAACGTGATCCGCAACGTCTGGGCCTTCGCGATCATCTTCTGCGGCCATTTCACCGAGCACGTGGAGACCTTTCCGGAATCGGTGCTGGAGACCGAGACCCGGGGCGCGTGGTACGTGCGGCAGCTGAAGGGTTCGAGCAATCTGAACGGTGGCCCGCTGTTTCACGTCCTGAGCGGCAACCTCGGCTACCAGATCGAGCATCACCTCTTTCCGAACCTGCCGGCGAATCGGTACGCGGAGATCGCAGTGGAGGTGAAGCGCATCGCCGGGGAATACGGCCAGCACTACAACACCGGTTCGTTCGCGCGGCAGCTCGGGGGGGTGATGAAGCGCATCCTCCGCTACGCGCTGCCGAATGCGGCACCCGCCCGCCGCGCCGTCAGCGTGATCGCCGAAAAGCTCGGGCTGGTGCACGGCGTGCGATCATCTTCCCTGGCCGCGTAGCGGACGCTACCCGCCACTGGACCGGCCTCCGTTCTTCCCGCGGCGTCGCGTCCATGCTAACGCGTGTGCGCATGGAGCAAACCGACCCCGCCCAGCTCGGCTTCGACCCCGAGCGGCTGGAGCGCGTCCTGGGTGCGATCGACGCCGACATCGCCGCCGGCCGCTACGACGGCGTCGCGCTCTGCGTGGCGCGGCGCGGTCGGGTGGCGCTCCGCGCACACCGCGGCTTCGCCGACCGCGGGAGCGGGCGGCGGCTCGCTTCGGACGCCGTCTTCGCCACCATGTCGGTCGGGAAGCAGTTCACGAACGTCCTCGTGCTGAACCGCATCGAGCGCGGGGACCTGCGGCTCATGATGCCGGTGGCGGAGGTGATCCCCGAGTTCGGCAGCCGGGGCAAGGAGCGGATGCGGCTCGTGCACCTCCTGACGCACACGAGCGGGATCGCGTCGCGGGTGCCGATGCTGCCGCCGGAGGAGGTCGCCAGCATCGAGCGCCTGGTCGCGTGGGCCTGCACGACCGCGCCCGAGTCGCTCCCGGGCGAGCGCGTGACCTACTCCATCGCCGTCGCGCACGCCGTCATGGCCGAGATGGTGCGGCGGGCCGAGGGCGGGAAGCGCTCGTTCGCGCGCATCCTGGAGGACGACCTCTTCCGGCCGCTCGGCATGCGGGAGACGAGCCTCGGACCGCGGGACGACCTCGTGCCGCGCCTCTGCCCGATCGCCGCCCGCTTCACGGAGCCCGGGCTCTTCGGCCCGAGCGAGGTGGACGGCATCGGCGCCCTCTTCAGCCTCCCGGGCGCCGAGATCCCGGCCGGCGGCTACCTGACGACGCTCGCGGACCTCGCGCGCTTCGTCGAGATGCTGCGGCGCGGGGGCGAGCTCGACGGCGCGCGCATCCTGTCGCCGGCGATGCTCGAGCTCGCCACGCGCAACCACACCGGCGACCAGCCGAACTCGCTCCTCGACTACACGGTGCAGATGCGCGGCTGGGAGCCGTTCCCCGCCGCGATCGGGCTCGGGTTCTTCATCCGCGGCGAAGGAGTCATCCCGGGCTTCTTCGGCAACCTGTGCAGCGCGCGGACCTTCGGGGGCCTCGGGGCAGGGTCGACGGCGTTCTGGGTCGATCCGGCACGCGACCTGACCTTCTCGTTCCTGTCGGTCGGGCTCATGGAGGACAGCTACCACCTCGAGCGCGTGTCGCGGCTGTCCGACATCGTGGTGTCGGCGCTCGTCGACTGAACCCATGGGAGCCCCACCTCTTCCCTTCGACCTCGCCGCAGCCGTGAAGCGCCTCGCCGAACGGGACGAGCGGCTCAAACGTTTGATCGACGAGACTCCCACTTTCCGACTCGAGATTGAAGAAACGCGTTCCCCGTACGAAGCGCTCCTCGAATCCATCGCGTATCAATCCATCTCCGGAAAAGCCGCCGCCACCATCTTCGGCCGCATCAAGGCCCTCGGCGGCAACGGCCGCGCGCCCACGCCGGCGGGAATGCTCGAGCTCCGCAAATCGGTCCTCCGCAAGGCGGGTCTCTCGGGTGCCAAGATTCTCGCGATGAAAGACCTCGCCCGCAAAACCCTGGCGGGCGTCGTCCCCACTCTCGAACAGGCTCACGAGATGTCCGACGAAGCGCTCGTCGAGCGGCTCGTCTCCGTGCGGGGCATCGGTGCTTGGTCCGTCGAAATGTTTCTGATCTTCCGCCTCGGCCGGCCCGACGTGCTGCCCATCCACGACCTCGGCGTCAGGAAGGGCTGGTCCATCACCTACGGCAAGAGGCGCATGCCCAAGCCCAAGGAACTCCTCGCCTTCGGCGAACGCTGGCGCCCGTACCGCACGGTCGCCAGTTGGTACATGTGGCGTGCATTCGAACGCGCCGGTTACGCCGTCACCAATAAGATCCGGTCGGCCAAGGGCCGCCGCAAACGCAAGCAGCCGTAGCGAAGGCCTGGACCGCTACTGGGGGAAGCTCGCCCGGTGAGCCTGAAGGCTGAGCCTCACCGCGTCGGCCACCTGCGCGACGGCGTCGTCGAGCGCCTGCCCCATCGCCTTCGCCATCGACGCGGGGTCATCGTTCTCGATGCCAGCCCGCGCGTCGAGTGTCCGCGTCAAGAGGCGCCCGTGCGCTCGATCCTCCAGGGTGACGGCGAGGGTGACGTTGGCCTCGTGCGTTGGCGCGAGCACGTCGTCGAACGCCAGCACATCGACGTGGAGCGCGACCGCCTGCGGATCATTCGTCAGCCGCAGGCCCGGCGTCTCACGGAGACGTCTCCCGAGCGCGTGTTCCACGTAGTGTGCGGGTAAGTCGATCCACCGTTGCTGCTCGTAGAGGCCGTACTCGACCTCGGAGACGCGCCACACGATGCGCTCGCGCAGGAAAGGTTCGCTCCGGACGCCGCGGAGGCGAATCGCGATCCCGCCCGCGGCCGGAGGATCCGCCTGGTCCTCCGCGGCCGCCTCGAGCGCCGCCGAGCCCGGCCGGAAGAAGCGGGGTGGATCCGGGGTGCGAAGGAGGCAACCTCCGAGCACCAGGAGCCCTACGAGGAGCCCGTCGCGGCGCCTCATCGGCTTTTCACGGGGGCCACGCCATCGCCGTGTGGTCCTCGCAGGAGCACACTCGGGTCGCGCTCCAGGGAGTCCGCCAGCGTGCGCACCGACTCGAGCGCCTCGCGCAGCGCCACGAGGCTCGCCTGGAGCTCTTCGCGCGCATCGGTCACGCCGGCCGCCGCCTGTCCGACGGATGCCGCCGCGTCGCGGACCGACGCCGTCGTGGCGCCGAGCTTCGCCTCGTCCAGCGCCCGGTCGACACGCGTCGCCGCCGCCCGGAGCTCCTGCAGCGCCCGGTTGAAGGACCCGTCTTCGGCTCCCAGATCGGCCGCCAGGCGATCGATCGACGCGAGGGTCTTCCTCATGTCGGTCAGCGTGTCCTTCGCGCGGTCGGCGAGCACCGGCAGGCGGTTCAATGTCTCGATGGCCGCCTCCTCCACGCTCTTCAAGGTCGACGGCACCGAGGGCACGTAGTTCCACGGCGGCTCGAACGGCAGGCGCGGGGGCGGATAGCGCTCCGGGTCGAAGAAATCCGTCTGGATGAAGCGGACGCCGGTGATACCGGCCGAGGCGAGCTGGACACGCAGGTTGGGCGCAATGAACTCCTCGTCCGACTTGGGCGCGCCGGTCCTGAGCCCCAGGCGGACGAGCGCATCGACGTACATGCCGGCAGTGACCTGGACGTGGCGGTGATCGGGCGCGATCGTGATGTCGCTGACCGTGCCGACGGTCACGCCCCGGAACTTGACCGGCGAGCCCACGTCGAGGCCCTGCACCGACTCGTCGAAGTAGCTGATCGCCGGGAACGACTCGCGCCGGAACCGTCGTGCGCCGAGCCAGAAGAGGGTGCCCAGCGTCACGCCGACGGCGAGCAGGACGAACAGCCCGAGCTTCCAGTGGTTGGTGGCCGTGGTCGCCATCTCACGCGGCCCGTGCCCGAGGGTTGAAGAAGGCGCGGACCCGCGGCTCGGCGCTTCCGTCGCGGAGCGCCGCGGGCTCTCCCCGCGCGATGATCCCGCGCGCCCGGCCGTCCAGCATGATGCAGTGCCTGACGATCGCGAAGATGCTCCGCAGCTCGTGCGTGACGATGACCGTCGTCATGCCGAGGCTGGCATTCAGGGTCGCGATGAGGTCGTCGAGCTCGGCGGAGGTCACCGGATCGAGGCCGGCCGAGGGCTCGTCGAGGAAGAGCAGCGGCGGGTCGAGCGCCAATGCCCGTGCGATTCCGGCGCGCTTCTTCATGCCGCCCGAGAGCTCGGCCGGCAGGTGGTTCTCGAAGCCCTCGAGTCCCACCAGGCGGAGCTTCGAGCGGACGATCGTGTCGATCGCGTGGGGGTCGAGATTCGTCCACTTCGCGAGCGGCAGCGCCACGTTCTCCGCGAGGGTCATCGACCCGAAGAGCGCCCCCGACTGGAAGAGGACGCCGTAGCCCGGGGGTTCCTCGCGGCCAGGGGGCGCGCCCGCGACGCGGATCGTGCCGTGCAGAGGTTCCGCCAGACCGATCAGCGCGCGCAGCAGGGTCGACTTCCCGCTCCCGCTCCCGCCCAGGATGGCGAACACGTCGCCACGGGATACCGTGAAGTCGAGGTTCTCGAGGACCACCGTGTCGCCGTAGCCGACCGTCAGGCCCTCGACCTCGATCACGAGCGGCTCAGCGGCCGAAGGCATTGAAGAGCACCGTGAAGATCGCGTCGACGACCACGATGGCGAAGAGGCTCGTCACCACCGCCGAAGTCGTCGCCCGGCCTACGCCTTCGGCTCCGCCGCGGGCGGCGAGACCGCGCTGGCAGGCGACGAGCGCGATGCTCGCCCCGAAGAACACCGTCTTCAGGCACCCCGAGAAGACGTCCCAGAGCCCCACGGCCTTCTGCGTCTCGATGAGGTACGCGTTGGCGGTGATGTCGAGGCCGAGCATCGCGACCAGGAGCCCGCCCGCGATCGCTATCACATCCGCGAAGATCGTCAGCAGCGGCAGCACGAGCACGAGGGTGATGACGCGCGGGAAGACGAGGAAGCCATACGGGTCGATGCCGAGCGTCCGCAGCGCATCGATCTCCTCGGAGACCCGCATCGTCCCGAGCTCGGCCGAGAACGCCGCGCCCGAGCGGCCGGCCACGATGATCGCCGTCATGAGCGGCGCCAGCTCCCGCGTGACCGAGAGCCCCACCAGGTCGGCCACGAAGATGTTGGCCCCGAACTGCTTCAACTGCACGGCGGCCTGGAACGCCGTCACGAGGCCGACCAGGAAGTTGATCACGAGGACGATGGGGACGCTGTCGGCCCCAGCGCGCTCCACGAGCCGCGGAACATCGCCCCAGTTGATGGAGACGGGCACGCGGACCGCGTTCGCCCCGGCCAGCGCGACGTCACCGATGAAGTCGAGCCCATGACTTTCGTCGAGCATCCCCAGGGTCTCGCGGCCGATCTCGTCGAGGATGCCGATCGGAGCCGGCGGCTGGTGCAGACTCGGCCTCGGCGGGTGCGACCCGTAGAGATCGAGCATGGCGCGGACGCCGCCGTGCGCGCCGACGATCTCGGCCTCGCCGCCCGCGGCGACGACCTCGTCGCGAAGCTCCAGCAGGAGCGCGGTGGCGGCGCCGTCGAGCGTGTCCACCGCCGACAGGTCGAACGCCAGGTGGGCGGCTGGAGGACGGGCCAGGCGCCGCACGCCCTGCCACGAGGCGAAGCACTGCCGGAAGCGTAGCTGCCCCTCGAAGCGCAGCGCGGCCCGGCCGTCCCGCAGGTCGACTCGCTCGACGCGGAACCCGGGATCGCGGGGGTCGGTCACGCGCGGGGAAGTATCGGCGCGGCGCGGTATCCAGTCAACGGACGCTGCCGAAGAAGGGTCGAGCGCCGGACCTTCACGAACTCCATCAGTCACCTCCGTCCTTCTCGGCGCGGCGGCTGCGGCGCTCGTATGATTTCGTTCCGATCTCCTCGAGGATCGCGCGCGTCATGCAGCCGGAGGCGAGGAGAGCGGCCCCCTGCTCGTGCATCGTGCGGAGCAAAGCCTTGCCCGCCGAATCGATGAACGTGACGGCTTCGAGCTCGACCCTGACCGACTGGGCGTCTCGCACGGCCGTCACGCTCGTCCAGCATCGGGCGAGCTCGTCCACCCAGGGTCCGGCGAGTCGGCCCTCGAGCGTGACCGTCGCTCCGCCGGAGCGTGTCGTCACCGAGATTCGCAGCATCGACCCTTCCCAGGGCAAGCCCCGTGCCACGCGTCCCGGCGACGGCGGAGCACCGCCGGCGCTTCACATCATGGCGCCGGGAACTCGGCCCCGGTGCTGATGCCGAACTGGCGGTGCCGACATGTCGGCACTGCCGGAATGTCGGCCGCCCGCGGAGAGGTCACGGCCGGACCGAACGCTCCCCGTCAGGCCTCGGCGCGATGGATACCGAGCCTTCGCATCCGGGACTGGAGGGTGGTCCGCTTGAGTCCGAGACGAGCCGCCGCCCCCTGTGCGCCTCCGAGCACCCAGTTCGTCTCGTGCAGCGTCCGGAGAATCGCCTCGCGCTCCGTCGCCTCCAGCGTGTCACCGCCAGCCGACGGGACGGCACGGGCGCGGAACTCCGACGCGGGTACGCGCAGGGCGGGCCCGCTGGTCAGGATGACGGCGCGCTCGATGGCGTTCTCCAGCTCGCGCACGTTCCCGGGCCAGGCGTAGCGGCAGAGGGCCGCCATCGCGTCCGCCGGGATGGTCTCGATGCGCTTCTTCATCCGGCGCGCGAACTTCTGCACGAAGTAGCGGACGAGCGCGGGGATGTCCTCCGCGCGCTCGCGCAGCGCCGGAACGGTGATGGGGAAGACGTTCAACCGGTAGTAGAGGTCGTTGCGGAAGGTCCCGGCCGCCACCATCTCCTCGAGGTTGCGGTTGGTCGCCGCCACCACCCGCACGTCGACCCGCTTGGTGCGCGTGCTGCCGAGGCGCTCGAACTCCTGCTCCTGGAGCACGCGCAGGAGCTTCGGCTGCAGCTCGAGGGGGATGTCGCCGACCTCGTCGAGGAACAACGTTCCCCGGTCCGCCAGCTCGAACCGTCCGATCCCAGCTCGAGGGGGATGTCGCCGACCTCGTCGAGGAACAACGTTCCCCGGTCCGCCAGCTCGAACCGTCCGATCCGCTGCGCGATGGCGCCCGTGAAGGCGCCCCGCTCGTGGCCGAACAGCTCGCTCTCGAGGAGGCCCGTCGGGATGGCGGCGCAGTTGATCTTGACGAAGGTCCGCTCGCGACGCCCGCTCAGGTCGTGAATCGCGCGCGCGATCAGCTCCTTCCCGGTGCCCGTCTCGCCGAGGATGAGCACGGCCGAGTCCGTGGGTGCGACCGTCTCCACCTGGTGCAGCACGCGCTTCAGCGCCGGCGAGTCGCCGATGATCTCCTCGAAGTTGTAGTCGGTACGGATCTCGTCCTCCAGGTAGATCTTCTCCGCCGCGAGCCGGTCCTTCAGCTCGGCGATCTCCTGGAAGGCGAGCGCGTTCTCGACCGAGAAGGCCATCTGGTTGGCGACCGAGGCGAGGAGCTCCACGTCACCGGCGGTGAACGGCTCGCCGCCGAGCCGGCCGATGCTCAGCGTGCCCAGCCGGCGGTCGTGCACCGTGAGCGGCACGCTGCACATCGACTGGATGCCTTCGGCGAGCAGCGCGTGCCCGACCTCGGACTCGAGCGCCGCGAGGTCCGCACGCTCGAACCGCTTGGGCGCGCCCGCCGTGAAGGTGACGCCCGCAGGCGACCCCTCGACGGGAACGAGCATGTGCTCCTTGATCAGACCCTTGCCCGCGAACTCGATCGCCCACATGTCGAACGCGTTCCGCTCCGCGTCGTAGACCGCGAGGCTCGTGTAGTCGTGGGCGACGACGCGTCGCACGCAGGTCGCGAGCGCGCTGAAGAGGGCACGGTGTTCGAGGTTCGATACGAGCGCGTTGTTCACCTCGAGCAGCAGCCGGAGGCGGTCGCGTTCGTGCGCGAGCTCCTCCTGCGCGCGCTGCGCGGCCTCGTGGTGGAGCGTGTTGTCGACCGCCAGCGCAACCTGACGGCTGAGCTCCTGGAGAAACGCGACATCGGCCGCGCCGAACGCGTCCTCCTCGTGGCTCGCGAAGTGCAGGGCGCCCAGGCGGCGCAGCGGCGAGGTGAGCGGAATGGCGCAGAACGATTTCATCCCTTCGGCGCGCAGGAGCTCGGTCACGTTGGAAAACCGCGGCTCGCGGTCGATGTTGGGCACCACCACGGGCTGCTGGGTCAGCATCGCGACCCCGGAGGGTGACCCCGCGGTGGGCAGCTCGAGGACGGTGGTGAGAACGGGGCGGATGGGAGCGAGGGTGTGAAGCCGCATCACATCGCGTTCGGGGTCGTGCAGCACCAGCCGGAGCACGTCGAAGGGGGCGACCCGCTGGAGCACGCCGGTCAGGTCGCGGAGCAGGCTCTCGAGGTCACGATGCGAGGCGGTGGCGCGCGAGACCTCGAGCAGGGTCCGATGCACGTCCGCGCGGGCGCGCGCGCATACGCCGCGAGACGCGGCGGGGTGGAGCGCGTTCGCGGACTCTCCCTCCAGCGCTGGAAGCCCGTCCTGCATGCCGACTCGCTTCCCATAGCCGGAGTCGCGAGCCGAAGCCACCCACCTCCCGCCGTGGACTCGGACCCGTGCCGGTGACACGCGACGAGCGCGCGCGATCATGTCAGCGTTCACCAGCCGGCGGTGTTCCCCCGTTCTCGCGTGCCGCCGGCCGTTCCGGAGCGGCGCTCCAGTCGGGCACGGCGAGTTGCCACCCGCCACCGAGCGTGCGGTAGA
>WNGL01017344.1_pt1 | contig 10568 bp, 11 predicted proteins | sample 5400591 | NCBI WGS metagenome assembly WNGL01 (sample SAMN13153377, study PRJNA577476) | soil metagenome | isolation source: 80 cm soil or saprolite under Garry oak tree replicate 1 | place: USA:California | collected 2016-06-15
AGTCATAAGGCACTCTGGCATATAGCATATGGCTCGCTCACTACGTTTGCTCTATACTGCCTAGTCCAGTCGGGCAGTCGCATCCTGCGAGATGGGCATATAGCTCCTGCCATAAGCCATAAGCTATAAGCCATAAGCCGTTGTGACATCTATTTCCCATACTTGCGCAGCACAGCCACTACTACTCCACGGATCTCGAGGTCTTTCTCCCGCACCAGGATCGGTGCCATGTGGGGGTTGGCTGGCTGCAGGCGCACACGGCCTCCGCGCTCGCGGTAGAACTTCTTGACGGTGGCTTCGCCGTTGAGCACTGCTACCACGGTCTCCCCATTATCAGCAGTCGGCCGCTTTTCCACCACGATGTAATCTCCGTCGAGGATGCCTTCGCCGACCATCGACTCGCCTTCCACGCGCAGGGCGAAGGCGCGACGAGGATGCCGGACAAAATCCGCAGAGACCGCGAGGGTATCCTCAGTCTCGACGGCCTCGATCGGCGTACCCGCCGCCACCCGGCCGAGCAGTGGCAGCTCTACGGCTTGGGCTGTTTTCTGTGGCAGTGCGAGCTCAATGGCACGGCTGAGGTTCCATTTGCGCGCGATGATGCCCTTGCGTTCGAGGTTGCTGAGGTGTTTGTGGACAGTGGCGAGCGACGAGAGGCCAAAGTGCGCGCCGATTTCCTCCAGGGTCGGCGCGTAGCCGTGCGTAGCCATATAGTCCTCGAGGTAATCCCACACTTCTTTTTGCCTGCGTGTTAGGATCATAGCGGCCTCCTGTCTGTGTTATGCCAGCGAACAGAAGGCGAATCAAGAGACACAGCGGCTGCTACCCCGCAACCCAGTAGAAAATGCTCGGTCTCCCGTCTCGTCCACCGTTCCGCGGCGGGCTCTGTTGCGCCACTGACCCTTGTGTCATAGTGCAACGAGCAACAGAGCGAAAATCCAAATCTGAGGAGCGGAAATTCAGAGTTGACTAAGGAGGAACGCGCCATGAAAGCAGCAGTGTTCTACCAGTACAACGCTCCCCTCAAGATCGAAGAGATCGAGATCGATAAACCCAAACGTGGAGAGGTCCTGGTCAAGTTGGCCGCCAGCGGCGTCTGCCATAGTGACCTCTCGGTGATCAATGGCACCATTCCCTTCCCTCCGCCACCAGCGGTACTGGGACACGAAGGGGCCGGCATTGTGGAAGAAGTCGGCGGGGACGTCACTGCGGTGAAACCCGGGGACCATGTGATTCTTTCCTGGCGCCCCTCATGCGGGAAGTGTGGCTACTGTGTGACCGGCCGGCCGCAACTCTGCCAGACTATCGCTATGCCTCTCTTGCAGGGATACCTTCCCGACGGCACCAGCCGGCTCCATAAAGCCGGGAGAGACATTATGCATTTCACCGGTGTCTCGTCCTTTGCCGAGTATGCAGTGGTGCCAGAGACGGGGATCGTCAAGATCCGCCCAGATGTGCCCCTGGAGGCCGCAGCCCTGGTCGGCTGCGGGGTGATGACTGGCGTGGGCGCAGTGATCAACACCGCTAAGGTCGAACCTGGCTCCAGTGTGGCCGTGATCGGCTGCGGCGGGGTCGGACTCAACGCCGTGCAGGGTGCGGTCCTCGCTGGAGCCGAGAAAATTATTGCTATCGACCTGAACCCCAAGAAGTTGCAGCTCGCCAAGCAGTTTGGCGCCACTCACCTTGTGAATGCCCAGGACGAAGACCCGGTCTCGCGAGTGTTAGGGCTGACTGACGGGTTAGGTGTGGACTACGCCTTTGAGGTCATCGGTAGGGCTGATACCGCTGTTCAGGCATACAACTCGATCCGGCCTGGGGGCACCGCCGTCGTGGTAGGGGTGGCGAAGCTCGACGATATGATGACCATCCCGGCGGTCTCGCTGTTGCAAGAGAAGACGCTGAAGGGTTCGATCTACGGCTCGGCCCGTCCGAGTGTTGATATGCCTAAGCTCCTCGACTTGTACATGGGTAAAAAGCTGAAACTCGATGAACTCGTCTCCCGCCGGATCAAACTGGAAGAGATCAATACTGCCTTCGAATGGCTGGAAAAGGGCGAGGTCGCCCGAAGTGTGATCATGTACTAAGGAAAGGTGCCATAGGCACACTCTTTGCTAGACACGCCCCGCATTTTTTTCTTGACATTTGTTGCCTGTTCCCCCTAGGATACAGGAGCCTTCGCGGCAATCCACCGTTCAGGGGGTGTCCTATGGTCACAAAGAGTGTGGCCTCATGCATTCTGAGCGGTGCGCTGGCGAGTGTGCTTCTTCCGGACGGCCGGGCGGTGGTGCCTGCCTATGCAGAGGGAAGAGTGGTGGAGAAAGCCGCGAAAGTAGCACGGACAGCGGATGCGTCCGTCACAGCTAGCGTGCCGACACCGCACGAGCGTAAGGAATGTCGTGCTTCTGGGAAAAGGGGCGCGGTGCCTAGGGCCTCAGCTCAGGCTACGGCTTCCTCGGCTCAACAGGGTCAGCAGTCCCATACTGCTACCTGCCACCTTGGCACCTTTACCGTGCGGGCGTATACCCAGTACCAGCACCCCGGGAAAGGGCGCAGGAAGACCGCCACCGGCACTGTCCCCACGGCCGGCCGCACGGTCGCGGTTGACCCCCATGTGATTCCCCTGGGCAGCAAAATTCACATCGAGGGGGTGGGGGAGCGGATCGCAGAGGACAGTGGCGGGAGAATCAAAGGGAAAAAGCTCGACCTGTTTCTCCCCTCAGTCGAGCACTGTAGGCGGTTCGGCGTGCGCCTGCGCGAGGTGCAAGTGATCGCGGAGTGACCTATTTTTTTCTGCGGCGTGTGCCGTGTGGCGCGTTGCCTGTTCGCAGTGGAGTCCGCCGGTCCCCAGCAGGCGGGGTGAAAACCCCGCGCTCCTGTAGGAGGCGGATCTGCCGCTCGGTCAGCTCGGTCTTGTACTCTGCGTGCCGCATTGGTGCACGCGTCAGCCACAGGTTCTTGGGATAGATGGGCTGCTCGTAGATCAAGGCCAGTAACTCGGTGCGCAGGTCCTTCAGCCAGTTCATCAGCGGCGAGCGGGCACGAAAGTCCCGCAGCGCCTCGATATCGATCACACCGCCGCAGTAAGAGGAGCCCGCACCGTAGTCGTGGCGGGCAATGACCCGCCCTTTGAAGTCCACGATCATCGAATGACCACCGAAGGTGTCCACCGGTAACGGTGAGTCAGGCAGCAGATAATAGGTGCCCAGGTTCGGCGCGACTAGGTAGCAGGTGTTGTCGAGCGCCCGGGCGCGGTTTTGCACCTCCCAGGCGCCATTCCCCACGTGGGGCTCAGGGTAGGCGGGCCGGCAGATGACCTCGGCGCCATTCATCGCTAGGCCGCGGATGAGCTCCGGGTAGGAGCCCTCATTGGCCATGCACAGGCCGATCTTGCCGAGTTCCGTGTCGGCCACGGGAAAAAAGGCGTCCAACGAGCGCCCATGAAGCTCGATCCATTTGTCCCATACGTCGTGCGGGCAAACTGAGTGCTCGACCGGAAACAGGGGCGAGTTCTTGCGGTGCCGCAGGATCACAGCGCCGCGTGGGGAGATGAGAAACACGCTGTTGAAGAAGAGCCCGGGGAATTCCGGCTCCCGCGCCTTGGCCGTGGCCACCAGGTAGCTGTCGAACTCCTGCGCGATCTTGCCTAACCGCTCGGTCTCAGGGCCGGGGATGTCAATGGCAATTTCTTCGGCATATTTGCGATGCTCCCAGTCGAACACCTCATCGGTGAACCCCTGGAGTGCGCCCTCAGGGATCACAATCAGCCGTACCGGCAGGTCCAGGCTGGAGAGCCAGCAGGCCGCGGCGCAGACCTCGTGGAGGTGCTCGATATTGGCCGTGATCTGTTCCCGCTTGAGGACTCCGCGCACAGTGGGAGAGATGCCCACCGCGGTATACGATTGCACCGCTTTTGCCATCAGCCGGCCTCCTTTCAACGCTGTAACCGCGGACGATAGCACGCGGGGGGCCGGGGAGGAAAGTCGCGCGAAAAGCAGATATAAAAATCATATAATACGAACCCAGGCTGAGCCTTTTTGCTCCCTCTCCCACGATGCGGCAGAGGAAATCCAGGCTCAAGGCGCAGGTTAAACGGCTGAGGTTAACCGTAGGAATCGCAAATGCGTATGACGCAGGCTGAAGCTGACCCCTTGTCTGCTGGTCCCGCCCGTGGCCGCCTACCGGTAGTCGCGATTGTGGGCCGGCCCAATGCCGGCAAATCGACCTTGTTCAACCGGCTGAGTCGCCAGCGCAAAGCCGTGGTGGACCCCACACCAGGCGTGACCCGTGACCGCAACTTCGCCTCGGCAGTGTGGCGCGATACCCCCTTTGTGCTTGTTGATACCGGCGGCATCGATCTGAGCGAAGCGGAAGGAGTCGTCGGGCGTGTGCAGGAGCAGACCCGGCTTGCTATCGCCGAGGCCGACCTCGTCATTTTTCTCTTTGACGGCCGGGAAGGCGTGAATCCGGCTGACGCCGAGGCGGTGGATCTGCTGCGCCGCAGCGGCAAGCCAGTGTTCTTCGCCGTCAACAAGATCGATGGGGATAAGCAAGAGCCGTCCGCGGTTGATTTCTTTCGTCTTGGGCTCGACCCCCTCTTTCCGATCTCCGCGGCCCACGGCCGTGGGGTGGCAGACTTGATGGACGCGGCCATCGCCGCCTTTCCTCAGCCGGAAACGAGTGCGGAACATCCCCCACTCACTTCCCAACTCTCAGGCAGTGAAGCAGCCGAAGCGTTGCGGGTAGCCATTGTCGGCCGTCCCAACGTGGGGAAGTCCTCATTGCTCAACCGCCTCGTCGGTTACGAACGCGCGATTGTCGATGCCACCCCTGGCACCACCCGAGACGCTGTGGATAGCCTGATCGAGTGGCGTGGCACGCCCATCCTTGTAGTCGATACCGCTGGTGTCCGTCGCCGCACCCGCATCCAGGGGGACATCGAGCAGGCGAGCGTGTTCATCGCGCTCAAGGCTCTCGAAAGGGCCGAGATTGGGTTGCTGGTCATTGACGCGGTAGAAGGGATGACCGACCAGGAGGCCCGCCTGGCTCGCTATGCCTGGGAGCGCGGACGCGGGTTGGTCCTGGTAGTGAACAAGTGGGACGTGGTACCGCCGGAGCGCAGGAATCCCGCCCGTTACCTGGAAGACCTCCACCACCTGTTCCCGGTCACTCTGCCACTTCCGGTGGTCTTCCTCTCCGCACTCACTGGCTCACATCTGGACACGCTTTTGCCAATGGTTGAGCGTGTCGCACGGGCGCATGCCACCCAACTGCCGACCGTGCAACTGAACCGGCAGTTCCAGCAATGGACCAAGCGCTACCCACCCCCGAGCTATAAAGGCAAACAGCCGAAGCTGTTCTACGTGACCCAGGTATCGACTAAGCCGCCCCTGATCGCGGTCTTCACCAGTGCGCCAGAAGGGATCTCGTCAACTTATACCAGGTATCTGGAGAATCAATTGCGGGAAACCTTCAATCTGATCGGCACGCCGATCAAGCTGAGCTTCCGCGCCCGCCGGCCAAGCAGGGAATAGGAAAAGGAAGGACGCATGCTCCTGAACAGAGAGTGGGGCCGAACGGCTGATAGCGTTGTCGCGGGAGTTGAGGCAGTTGTAGGGTGGTCGCTCTGTAGTGACGACTTTAGTCGTCGCTTTCCAGCAGCTAGAGTTATGATAGGGTTAGGGTCCCTTTTGAGGAGGTAATCTATGCAACCTGATACTCGGTTGCTTGAGGAACTGGTGCAACGGATCGTCGAGGCAGTTCATCCTCTCAGGATCATCCTCTTTGGTTCAGCAGCCCGTGGCGAGATGGGGCCAAACAGCGATCTCGACGTGTTAGTGGTTATGCCGGACGGCATCCACCGACGGGAAACGGCACAATTGATTTATCGTCACCTCAGGGGGCTTGGCTTTGCCACCGACGTAGTTGTGGTCACGCAAAGCGATGTTGCTCAATATGCCTCCAATCCTTACATGCTCATCAACCCGGCATTGGAAGAAGGAAAGGAACTCTATCATGCCACCGCGCAGTAGCGCGCCGGGAACTCCTCAGGGGGTCCTTTCTGAGAAGGAGGAATAGAAGGACCTTTATGCTTGCCGTTTCAACCACGCTCCCCAATCACCTCACCGACCGTTCGCCCATCATCCTCGTACACGGCGCGGCAAATTCCGCCTCTGTCTGGACGTTCTGGCAACGCGAACTCGCCGCACATGGGTGGCCCTCCTATGCCATCGACCTGCGTGGCCATGGCCGCAGTGACCCCATTGATCTCTCCCACGCCAGCATGCAGGACTACGCTGCTGATGTGCACGTGCTCGCGGCGCAGTTCGCACGGCCGCCGGTCCTCATCGGTTGGAGCATGGGCGGACTCGTAGCGCTGATGGTTGCGGCGTCCGGGGTCGCTACAGCCTGCGTTGGTCTAGCGCCGAGTACCCCAGCACGCCAGCCCAACACAGCAGTCGCAGTGCGTGTGGGAGAATTCGGCGCCGAAGAGTATGGCATTACCAGTCGTGACCCTGCGAAGCAGCCTGCCATGCTGGACCTGGACCGCGAGGAACGCACAGTCGCCTTAGCCTCGCTCGGCCGGGAGTCAAGATTCGCGCGAGATGGACGGCAACGGGGCATTGTGATCGAGTCCCTGCCCTGCCCGCTCCTCATCGTCACCGGCACGCGAGACAGGCAGTGGCCGCGTGAGCGCTACAACGACCTCTGGCTGCCAGCGGACCATCTCAGCGTCGAAGGCGCATCCCACTGGGGGCTGGTGCTGAACCGGCGCGCGCTCGCCACCGCCATTCCCGCTGTGCTGCGCTGGCTTGAGTCCGCCATCCAACCCAGAAAGTCGGCAAGCTAAACAGGGAGATGGGAACGGTGGGAATTTCTGCCACGCACTCTCAACTCATCACATCTAACGGAAGGAATTCTCCCCTGCCCTGAGTGAGGGGAGCCTTTGTGAAGCAGATCGCTGTGGCTTGGGATGAGAGAATGCCACGACTCCAAATCGTTGTTGGGTTCCTCGTGCTGCTGCTTCCCCTTTTAGGGTGCAATGCCCGCTCAGATAGGGAGCGCACAGAGGCGCGCCAAGCGTTGAAGCGATTGAGTATTCCGTACAATCGGGAGGCTTTTGTCGAGCATCTGAGGAGTAGCGACCCTTTGATAGTAGATCTCTTCATGGCAGCGGGGATGGATCCTGACGTGAGAGACACCAATGGCGTCACTCCCCTGATGCGGTTCGCTATGGAGGGGAATGTCGATGCCGTGCAACGGCTGATCGCCAAAGGCGCTGAGGTCAATGCGAAAGATAATACTGGGGATACTGCCTTAATGGGAGGGGCAGGATATGGGCGTACGGCCATCGTCCAGCTCTTGGTAGAGAAGAGGGCGGATGTGAATGCACAGGCGAACGATGGTGGGACAGCACTGATACAGGCGACACTCAATAGTTACCCTGCCATTGTGAAGCTGTTGATCGATCACGGCGCCAACGTGAATGCAAAAACCAAGAGTGGCAGAACAGCCTTGAGTTACGCAGAAGAGAAGAACGTGGGATTTCTTAGTGGAGAAGGCCGCCCTGAAGTTGTGACCCTGCTCAAGCAGGCCGGCGCGAGGGAGTAACCGAGCCATTGCCCGTATCCCTTACTCAAACTATAGAGAGGCCTTATGCGCAGCACGGTGCTGGGTCTCGGGATGATAGGGCTACTGGGGTTAGTGCTGTGGTCCTGTAGCCCCCGCTCCGAGACAGATTGTATCAAGCTCACCCCCACTTCACGCCGCTGCTCTAGCCCGAAGTGGTTTGCTGAGCCTCCCCCTGCGGCCCAAGCTCCCCAGGGACCCGTCCGCTCTTCTTCCTGGACGCTGACGACCGCGGAACGGGCGGTCTCAGGCTATGCGCCACTCCGGGAAACCATCTGGACAGTGGCCCGTCCGCCCTACGGGCAGTACGACTTCATCGCTCTCCATCGGATTACGCAGAGTGCAGAGGGAAACGGCGCTGCGCCTCACTCGGTGATCCTGTTCTTGCCCGGCCCGCACCTGCACGGTGAGATCGTCGTCCCGCAGAGGATCTTCATCGGCGGCTTTGCCCACGGGGCAACGTTTGCTTACCTCTATGCGGCACGCCACTGGCGCGAGGATCTTTTAGGGCTGGTGATCTTGGATGGCTATGTGCTTGACCCTCCGGATGCCGACCCGCTCTACCGTGAGCGAAGCCCCACTCCGAACTGGTTTGCCGACGACCTGGAAGGGCGGTTTATGCCGTACAAACGCTGGATGAAGATCCTCCAGGACACCATAGACGACCCTGCTGGCCCCGATTTTCTGCCTGTGCCGGTATTTGACAACCGGGCTGAGGCCCTGGCTCACTTCCTCTACGTCAATGCGAATTTTGGCGCACAAGGGGGATTGTCGAATGCCAAGGGGGGGTATGCTGACGTCTCCATTCTTGCCCGGACCTTGCAGCACCAGGACCGCTACTGGCCGCGGGTGCAAAACCACGGGGGGTTCGAGCTGCGCCGCCACCTGGCCGAGGCTTCATTCGATTACGACACAGCGCTGCGCCAGATGAACGTCCCGATCCTGGCCTTTGCCAACGGCAACATCGGGCCAGAGTGGGAAGAACGAGTGGAGTACTCGGCCCGGGCGACGGCCGCTCGGGATGTGCAGTATAAGGTCCTTCGCCAGTGGGGGCATCTGGATGTACTGTTGGGCAACTCTGCTGCCCCAGAGGTCTTCCAGCCAGTCTGCGACTGGATTGTGCGCCATAGTCCTCACTAAAGTGTGGAAACCCTACCCCCTCTGATGGAGAAAGCGGCGGTGGTGCGAGCGATGTTCGACCGCATCGCGCCGCGTTACGACGTCCTCAACCGTCTGATTTCTTTCCGTCTCGATCAACGTTGGCGCCGAGCCGTGGTCCGTGCAGCGACGATTTCCGCTCAGGATCGTGTGGTCGATCTGGCTTGCGGCACGGGGGATCTGAGCGAATTGGCTGTGCGGACCGGCGCCCGGGTAGTAGGTGTGGATTTCGCCGGCAACATGCTAGCCGGTGCGCGCCGCCGCGGGATTAGCGCAGCGTTCGTGCAGGCGGACGCGGAGCGTTTGCCCCTGCCGCCACACTGGGCCACAGTGATAGTGTCCGGCTTTGCTCTGCGCAATTTCGTGTCAATTCCGGCTGTGCTGGCCGAGGCCGCCCGCGTGTTGCTGCCAGGTGGGCGGCTGGTACTGCTGGAGGTGGATACGCCCACAAATAAGCTACTGCAGTGGGGATACGGCCTTTACTTCAAACGGCTCGTTCCCTTCCTCGGCGCGCTGCTCTCGGACGCCCCAGCCTATGCGTATCTTCCTCGCTCTGTCTCTTATCTTCCCGAGAGTAGCACGCTCCAACGTATGATAGAGGCTGCAGGGTTTCGCCAAGTGGTAAAGCATCAGCTCTCCGGTGGTGTGGTGCAACTGCTGACTGCCATAAGGACATCATAGCAGGGCATCACCTCGCCCACGGATATTCTACAGAGAAAAGCGCAGGCTTTCTTGACGGCAACCGGCGCTGTTGACACAGCCAGGGCAGGGCAAGTATAGGGGTCGTCGGGGGAGGAACAGTCCGTGATTGAACTCAGTCAGGTCTCACGCGTGTACCGCCGTGGCGCTGACGAGGTCCACGCTTTGGCGCGGGTCACCCTGCAAATCCCTGACGGGACCTTCGTCGCGCTGATGGGACCGTCTGGGTCAGGGAAATCCACGCTTCTAAACTTGATTGCCGGCCTCGATCAGCCGTCCTCAGGCACCATCAGAGTGGGCGCCCTTGTGCTCAACGGCCTCGGCGATGACAAGCTGGCTGCCTGGCGTGCGACCCATGTGGGCTTTGTCTTTCAGTTCTACAACCTGATTCCGGTGTTAAGCGCGGCAGAGAACATCGAGGTGCCACTCCTCCTCACCCGTCTGTCCAAGGCCGAACGCCGTCAACATGTCGAGACTGTGCTCAGTATCGTAGGTCTGACGGACCGCACGGCTCACTTTCCCGGCCAGTTGTCTGGCGGGGAACAGCAACGTGTGGCGATCGCCCGGGCCATCGTGGTTGATCCCGAGTTGATCGTGGCCGACGAGCCTACCGGGGACCTCGATGCCAAGAATGCAGATGACATCTTGAGCCTCTTACGTCAGCTCAAGCACGAATTCCACAAGACCATTGTCATGGTCACGCACGACTCGCGGGCTGAGCGCTATGTAGATCAGATCTTTCACCTCGACAAAGGGGTGTTGGTGGACGGCACCTCCTTGAGCGAGGCGACCGAGACGGGAGCGGGGTGATGACCACCTGGACCCTGATCCGGCGCAACCTAAGCCGCAACCGCCTGCGCACGATCTTGACGACCTTGGCGGTGGCCTTCTCGATCTTTCTCGTGTGCGCGGTGCTGACCTTGCCCTCGGTGCGCGACGCGGTCCTGGCCAACACGGCCAACAGCCTGCGTCTTGTGGTCCACCACAAGGCCGGGCTGACCTATTGGCTACCGTTGGCCTATGTGCAGCGTGTGCGCACCCTGCCGCACGTGGTCGGCGTGAGCCACTGGAGTTGGTTTGGCGGG
>WNGL01015084.1_pt1 | contig 10565 bp, 8 predicted proteins | sample 5400591 | NCBI WGS metagenome assembly WNGL01 (sample SAMN13153377, study PRJNA577476) | soil metagenome | isolation source: 80 cm soil or saprolite under Garry oak tree replicate 1 | place: USA:California | collected 2016-06-15
AAAAAGCAGCTCCGGTAACCTTCATGACAAACACCGGGCCCGACTGCTTCGACGCGAACCAGCAACGCATCCGCATCGCAATCCACGCGCATCTCGCGGACCCGCAGCACGTGTCCGCTCGATTCCCCTTTTTTCCAAAGCCTGTTGCGCGAGCGGCTGAAAAACACCGCATCTCCCGTCCGCTGGGTCTCGGCGAGGGACTCCGGATTCATGAAGCCGAGCATCAGCACCTCGCCGGTGCGCTCGTCCTGGATGATGGCCGGCACCAGCCCGCCGCTTTTCTGAAAGTCGATCTCCACGCGTTGCCTCCTGAAAATACAGAACCCGAAAATAAAAATCCCGCTGGGGCTTGCTGCGCCAGCGGGCCGAAGAGTGCTTTGTTTAGCGAATCGCTATGCACACCTCAGCAGGCGCGGCGTGTTGCCGTGATGATGGTGCGCCGGAGCTGTGTGTGTGCGATTCATTGTGAAGTATGAAAGTAAAGGAAACTCGCCCTGATGTCAACATTCGTGGTAAATGTTGCACCGTCAAGCTGCCGTGCTGAATCTTATGTTGTAGTGATACGCGGGTCTTGTAGCCACCAGTGGGGAGGAGCGATGGAAGATAAAATCCACAAGGATGACGCTGCCTGGAAGAAGCAACTCACGCAGAATCAATACTTTGTAACCAGGAAGAAGGGAACGGAGCCGCCCTTCACCGGCGAATATGAGGACACGGAAACCCGAGGCACTTACAAGTGTGTTTGCTGCGGTCAGCCGCTGTTTCGTTCCGAGACAAAATACCACTCAGGCTCCGGGTGGCCTAGTTTCTATGCTCCGGCCAGCGAAGAGGCCGTCGAGTCGGAGAACGATACGAGCCAGGGGATGAGACGGACGGAAGTGAAGTGCGGCCGCTGCGACGCTCATCTCGGGCACGTGTTTGATGATGGACCCCAACCCACCGGCATGCGGTATTGCATCAACTCCGCGGCGTTAGATTTGGATGAAGACTAAAAGGCGCCACGGTCGGATCGGAGCGCCCTTTTCAGTTGCTTGTTTTGAGGAGTAAAGCGAAAAAGAAATCAAGCCGCCGGGCAGGAACACGCCGCCATCGCGGCTGCCGGGTCGCTTTCGCGTTCCCAGGCGCCGAGTAGCAGCACTTTCGTGCCGGTCGGATACTTAAACACGTAGTACGTGTTGGAAAGTCCTTGCACTTCATAGAAACCAGGCCGGCGCGGATCTGGCCGCGAAGGGGCGTCCACAGCGAGAAGTTGCCGCAATTCAGCGATCTGTTCCTGCGAATGGTTTCGCAGATCTTCCACGAGGGGCGGTTGTTTTGGAACGGTCATCATCATGATCTTTCTCCGCCACATTCAGCTTATTCTCTCCTCCCTAGTAAAGACGTAGAAACTCGAAAAATGTTTCATGGGGCGCAACGATTCTCCCGACAAATTGGCCCGCCAGGTTTTAATCGTTTTTCGAGGAAATTACCCTCAATTCTTAGATGCAGCCACATCGGAATACGGTAACTCCGTGACGAGATGCCGTGCACTCGCCGGAGCGGGCGTCCTTCAGCGAGCGATGCGCAGGGGTCGACTTTGCGGGAGTGCGCCTGGGCAGATTCTCACGTCTTTCATGGAATTTCCCATTTCGATTTCTTCTTTTTTCTGCTGTAATGAAGCGGGTGTTAGTATCGTTTCTGGTACTTGCGCGGCGCCCGCTTGCTTGTCATAGTGCCGTGCTTATCCTCATCAGACAGGGATGGCCAACGTGACAAAAGGTGTGACAAACAAAACATCGAGAAGAGGCAAGGCTTCTTTTGGCAAGGATCGCCGCCGCAAACATCATCACTACCTCGTCAGCGTTTTCTATGCCGACGGAGAAAAGTTCGGGCGTGTTTACACCGACAAGGATAAGGCCACGCGCTTCGCGGAGCGCCAGCGCCGCTCGCCGGTGGTCAAGTCCGCTCGAATCACCCAAGTTTCCTGAGCATTTTTTTTCCTGAGCATTTTTTTCGTTGGCCGTTTTGCTTTAGGCAGGCATTCGTCGGGGGAGGCTTGTCCCTGCCGTGCGGGCATGCTATAAAAAGAAGGTCGTTGAGCGGCCTTAGTATAGTGGTAGTACGGAACCTTGCCAAGGTTCAGGTGTCGGTTCGATTCCGATAGGCCGCTCCATAATTTCAGCCACTTACAGCGACTGCATCTTCGGCGCGGGACCATAAAGGACCATTTGCTGTTTCTGCCGCTGGATGAATCAATCCAACCAACTTCAGATGGGCTGCCCGTTTAGCGGGGGTCAGAGCCTGTGCGTACACGTCCAGCGTCAATCTACTGTTTGCGTGCCGCATCAGTTCCTGGACGGTCTTTACGTCCTCACCGCCGCCTTTCAAGAGCGTTGCGAACGTTCTGCGGAAGGAATGCCATCCCAGAGCCTTGGTGATGCCTACGCGCTTCGCAGCGGGATGCACGTAGCACTTTAGCGGCGTCTCTGGCCAGTACGGTTGTTTGCCGTCCATATCCGGGCTAGCAAACACCCAGTCACCCGTCTCCCGGTACGGCGCCTGTCTGCTCCAATCCTGCAGAGCGTCGAGCAGTGCGCCATCCATCGGCACGGGCTTTTGGGAAGCCTCTGTCTTCATGTCGCCGACATGCTGACGAACTACTGCTCTGCTGAGCCAGATTTCACCAGCGGCGAAGTCAACGTCAGACCACTTCAACCCCAGGGCTTCAGATACCCTTAATCCCGTGGCAGCGGTTAGAAAGACCAACGCACGGGCCGGGTTCTCAAGCTCTGCCAGCAGCTTCTTCAGTTCATCCAGCTCCAGCACGTCTGGCAACTTCTCACGCTTCGCACTCTGGCGCACGAGCGTCATAGGATTCGTCGCAATCCACTCGTGGCGGCCGGCATGGGCAAAGATCACTGCATGGTGTTTCTGATCTTAGCCTTTGTCGCGTTCGCAAGCGGCAGGCTGTGAAGCCAGCCTTCCACTTCCACTGTGCGTAGGTCTGAAAGCCTGAGTTCGCCCCACTTCGGAAGAACCCAAGTCTTTAGCGACGTCTGGAAGGTTCGTTGTGTTGAGAAGGCCTTGCTTGGCAATTCGTTCTCTTCATAGTGCTTGACTAATTGCCTTAAGGTCACGGGCACTGCGGGATTGACCGCGTTGATCGTGGAGCGAAATGTTTCAACGGCACGTTTTGCCGCTGTCTTGGTTGGGAACTGTTCGATGGTACCCACAACCACCTTCCGGTAGACCCTTCCTTCCGTTGCGTTCTCGCGCCAACGGAAGATCCAAACTGCGGGGCCGGCCTTCCGCACTTCGCGTGACAAACTTCCTGACTGATAACGTTGCCCTGTGAATTTCACTGTGTTTCTCCTATGTGAAATCCACGCGGTCAGCGGGTTGGCGATTAGAGTTTGCGCCAGACTGCAACCACATTTCAAGGTCCGTACCTCTGTACCGCCAAAATCGTCCCACACGATACGCAGGCACGCGGCCGATGCGTGTGAGTTTTTGCAGAGTCTTGGGGTGAATTCTTAGTAGCCTTGCCGCTTCGACGACATCCAGCAACGGCTCAAATCGTGCGTCGCTTTCAACTTGTCCTCTGTTGCTTTCGCACGAACTCACCGTGGGCTGGGAACAGTAAGGCTCATCCCTCTCGTACGGATCCTCTTCACCTCTGAATGACGCGGGATGACGAATTTGCTGCGAGGCGCAAGCTATCAACTTGAGGGGACTCTGGATTCCTGCGTGTGCCGAATTGAATGCTGCGGTGTTTCATTACCCCGCATCTCCTCCTGCGAACCTACCAGGTGGACAGGAGCTTTGCAGATTCGCAAGTTCAATTGAGCACACTATATGTATAGCACCATGGAAAGTGTTTTTAGGGAGCGGAATCACCCGATTGCCATTCGGCCGTGTTTTACTATCCCAGCCGCGACTGCAGTGGCGGTTCGTCAGTCATCGGCTACCATCTCCCTGAGAGTGTCTCTGTTTTTGTTCGGGAGCTCTTTTGCCGCACGGATCAGCTTGTCGTAGCGCAACCTGGCGCGAACGCGCGCCGCTGGGAGCGCATCGTCTGGGGGTTCCACAACACACGTGATGGCATACTTCAGGAGCACGTCCGTTAGGGCGACCTGCGCCTCCACCAGCGTTTGAAGATGCTGCCCCTGCTTCGCCAGGTTCATGAGTGTAGCCGCGATGCGGGCCTCAAACTGCGTTACGGATTCGGTGTCATCACCCCTGCGAATCTCGCGTTCGCAAGCAGCGAGGATAAACGCCTGTTCGGATCGGAAGCCCCGGTCCTTCGACGCTTTCCGCACTCGCTCTCGGAATTCCTTGTTCGGAAACAACAGACTCAGCTCAATTCTGGGTTTTGCCATTTATTTCCTCCAGTTTAGGCTTTGGAAATGTCAAAACGTCGACCAAATTGCAGTGGCACTTTTGTGCCACATTGCCAGCAAAAGTCGCCACATCCTTCCGCACTAAAAAATAAGCACTTAGCAATAAAAATACGCGCCGCGTCGCCACAACCCTTTATGTTCCAATACGTGTGTCGGTCCCAATAATCCGCCTGCATTTGCATGCACGCTACTCCTACTGCTATTGAAGAATGTCGACTTCTGCCGACTTTGGGCGACTTTCTATCTACTTCTGCCCTCTCCAGCCGAATTCTGCCGACTTCGAGTCGACTACTGCCGACTGTTGCCTACTTTTGCCGAGTTCTGCCGACTTCTGTCTACCTGTGCCGACCCAGAGCCTGTTCGTGCTTTACATCGGTGCAGGGTGGTGCTATATGTACAGCAGCATGAAAAGAAGTGTCAATGCAAAAAGACTACCGCCACTGCCTGGACAAACTAGTCGGGGCCGTCCCCGAGAGAAAAGCCGCGCTTATTCGATCTATTCTTCCCGGAATAGAAGCGGCTCTGAATTCAGGGCAGAGTCTTAAAAAGATTTGGGACGTACTGGAAAGCAAAAGGTGGACAGTTTGGCGAAGGGAACGTCCTTCTACTACCTTGCGGTCCTCAAGCAGTTAGCGAGTTCGCTGCCGTCACCTTGTGACTTTGAGACTGCGATGAGCGTAATGGAAAGGCAAACGCAAATTTTGACTTCAGCCTATTATAAAATTACCGAGGCGGTGCCAACCCCGACAAATCCAATTCTGCTGTAGCTCCTGCACTTCGCTCCGGATCATCCCGGTTTCGATATACAGTTCGACCCGCTGTATTCATTGTTCCCGAGTGACGGGCAACCCTGAAGTAAACCCAAGATAAGAGTTGCCGACGATCCGGGAGTGATCGGACGGTAGGTCGGCGTCAAAAGTTAGCCAAAAAAAACTGTACCTCCCGCCTTAATCCTGAATCGCCGGATTCAGTCGTTCCTGCGCCGCTAAGAATCTCGCCTTAAGCGCGCATTGGAATTATTGAACGCATGGCGCTGCAGGGGTAGTATAAACGCGGGAATGAGATGCGAGAGTCCTGGCGATCTCAAAGGCCTAGGGAAATGCTCTACGACGGCGCGATTGGACGGGCTCACAACCAGTTATCCTCGCTTAGACTCTTGCGTTATCCGCTGAGCCTTATCTTTGCGGGAGGCTCATTCGTTCTCTCCTTTCTCCTCCTTATCGCTGGCGCTCTGTTAGCAAGGCCGCAAGCTGCGAGTCAGGGCGGCGCCGCGGGAGCACGTCAAGTAACACCCGGCGGTTCCGTCGTCTTCGCCACTCAAATTCGGCCGATTCTTGCCGCGCGTTGCTACCCATGCCATGGCCCCGACGTACAGCAACACGGTCTTCGGCTGGATTCGCTTCAGGCAATGCTCAGCGGCAGCGCCAACGGCAAAGTCGTCATTCCAGGCGACAGCCAGAACAGCCACATCGTGCGGCGCTTGCTTGGACTCGAGCAGCCACAAATGCCTTACGGTGGCCCGCCGCTCCCTGCGGAACAGATAGAGTTAGTGCGAAAATGGATCGACGAAGGTGCGCAGGGACCCGACTCGAGCGAACCAGTGGTCGCGGCGGCAGCGCCGATCAATGATGTGAAGGCAGCACACAGCGCTTCGGAAAAGCCCGTCGACTTTAACCGCGACATTCGCCCGATTCTTTCCGACGCGTGCTTTACGTGCCACGGCCCCGAGGAAAAAAGCCGCCAAGGGAACTTGCGCCTCGACATTAGGGAAAGTGCCTTTGCTGAGCACAACGGCTACCGCATCATCGTCCCGGGCAGCAGTGCCACGAGCCGTCTATATCAGAAGATCAGCTCGAATGATAACGCGTTTCGCATGCCGCCGGCCTGGTCAGGCAGAAGCCTGACGCCCAAGCAGATCGAATTGTTCCGTCAGTGGATCGACCAGGGCGCGAAATGGCAGTCCCACTGGGCCTTCGATCCGCCCAAACGTTCAGCAATACCAGAGGTCAAACACAAAACCTGGCCGAAGAATCCCATCGACAATTTCACGCTGGCGCGTCTGGAAGCTGAAGGGCTGAAACCTTCCGCTGAAGCAGATAAGGCCACTCTGCTGCGGCGCGTCTCCCTTGATCTGACTGGCTTGCCGGCCACTCCCGGGGAAGTGGACTCCTTCGTAGCTGACAAATCTCCAGACGCTTACGAAAAGAGAGTGGACCATCTGCTGCAGTCACCCCACTATGGCGAACGAATGGCAATGCCGTGGCTCGACCTCGCGCGTTATTCCGATACTCATGGCTATCACATCGACAGCTTGCGGGAAATGTGGCCGTGGCGCGATTGGGTGATTGCCGCCTTCAATCGCAACATGCCGTTTGACGAATTCGCAATCGAGCAATTGGCCGGCGACCTTCTCCCCAACGCCACGCTCGAACAGAAAATCGCCAGCGGGTTCAACCGCAACAACATGATCAATTTCGAAGGCGGCGCGATCCCGGAGGAATATCACGTCGAATACGTCGTCGATCGCGCGAGCACCACGGCCACGACTTGGCTAGGACTGACCATGGGTTGCGCGCGGTGCCACGACCACAAGTATGATCCCATCAAGCAGAAGGAGTTTTATCGCTTCTTCGCGTTTTTCAATACCGTTCCAGAACGCGGCCTGGATGGTTTTGAAGGAAATGCCGCGCCGGTGCTGTCGTTGCCTACTCCAGAGCAGCAGCAACAGATGGACGACCTCAAGAGGAAGATCGCTGCCGCTTTGACGGCGATGCCCGAAAACGATGTCTTGGCACTTCGCAACGAATGGCAGAAAACGCGGCTTGCGACATTACCCGAGCCGACACGGGACGCGCTGGCGATGCACTATCCTTTCAACGACGACCTGTCAGACGCTTTCTCGCGCCACGACGGAAAGCTGGTTCGAGGTGAAATCACCTATGAAGATGGGCCGGCCGGTAAGGCCGCTGAATTCAGAGGTGAAAGTGAAGCCAGTCTGGGCCAAGCTGGGGATTTCGACTTGCATCAGCCTTTTGCTATCGCCGCCTGGGTGAATCTCTACGAGGAGAAGGGCAAAGTTCTTCAGAAACGAGACGCCTCCGAGCACTGGACCGGCTATGAGCTCGGTCTCGAGGACGTCGCCTTCACCCGCCGGCAAGAACGGAATCTTCGCGTCGTCGTACGGCTTGCGGCGCCCTGGCCCGCTAGCGCTATCGAGGTGCGCACGAAAAATCGTGTGCGGATGGACAGCGATCATCATCTGCTCGTCAACTATGATGGGTCGGGAAAAGCTGCGGGCTTGAAGATCTTCGTCGATGGAACGCCGTGGGAAACGGAAACCACAAAAGACGACCTCCGCGGAAGTTTCCGTAGTTCCGCGCCATTGGAGATTGGCAAAAAAAATATCGGCGGCGCTTTTAAAGGCCGACTCGGTGACCTGCGCATTTACACCCGCACGCTATCTGATACAGAAGTCGAAGATCTCGCCGTGCACCTGCCGGCGCGCGTCCTCTTGACCAAGCTTGGAGGCACGCCCGCATTGGAAATTGCGGCCCTCCAGCCCGAGAAGCCGCCCGAAGAGGCCGACATCGGGGAGCTGGAGAAAGCGGAGGGCAAGGAACAAAAGCAGGCGAGGCTCGAAAAACAGGATCAAGCCCGCCTGAGCGAATACTTCCTTAAGCACGATGCGCCAGAGAAGTACAGGCAGTCTTACTCTCAGTTAGTAGAACTCAGAAAAGAAAAGGGCAAGCTCGAAAAATCCATCACGACCACCATGGTCATGGCGGAGATGTCCAAGCCGCGCGACACCTTCGTCCTGGGCCGCGGTCAATATGACAATAAGGGCGAGAAGGTCACGCCGGGTGTTCCCGCGTTCCTGCCGCCGATGCCCGAGGACCTGCCTCGTAACCGTTTAGGACTCGCCAAGTGGATCGTCGACCCCTCCAACCCGCTCACCGCGCGCGTTGTGGTCAATCAGTATTGGCAACAGCATTTCGGGACTGGCATCGTCAAGACTGCCGAGGACTTTGGCTCGCAGGGTGAACAACCGAGCCATCCTCAATTACTCGACTGGTTGGCAACTGAGTTCGTCCGCACTGGCTGGGACATCAAGGCCATGCAGCGCCTGATTGTCACCTCAGCGACGTACCGCCAATCTTCCCGCGCGTCGCACGAACTGATCGAGCGCGATCCCGAAAATAGGCTGCTCGCAAGAGGGCCGCGATTCCGCCTCCCCGCCGAGATTGTTCGCGACAATGCCCTGGCGATCAGCGGATTGCTCAACGATAAAATCGGCGGGCCGAGCGTCTACCCTTATCAGCCCGCAGGCCTTTGGGAAGAGATGGCCTTCGGCCAGGGCTTTTCGGGTCAGACCTACACCCCGTCCTCGGGTCCCGATTTATATCGCCGCGGTCTTTACACGGTGTGGAAGCGCACCGTCCCGCCGGCCTCGCTGACTATCTTCGACGCACCCGACCGCGAAAAATGTACCGCCAGGCGCGGAGTCACCAACACGCCGCTGCAGGTGCTGACGCTTTTGAACGATCCCACGTACGTGGAAGCCGCTCGTGCGTTGGCGCAGCGTGCGTTGCGCATGGGCGGCAGGTCCGATCGCGAGCGCATTGACTTTGCTTTCAAGCTAGCGACGGCACGCACACCCGACCCGCAGGAACGCGACGTGCTGCTCGGCTCGCTCTCGCAATTTCGGTCCACTTACCGCCGGGACCAGGCGCAGGTAACAAAGCTGCTGTCCGTCGGGGAATCGAAGCCGGATTCCACACTGGACCCGCGCGAAGTCGCGGCTTGGACCACCTTGGCCAGCATGATCCTCAATCTGGACGAAACCATTACGGCCGAATAGCAGAACGCGAGGCACAGTATGACGGACTCCGATTCCCCGACTGCACAACTCAACGCCGCGATGACGCGCCGCCAGTTTTTCCGGCGCAGCACCGCCGGAATCGCCATCGGCATTCCGGCGCTCGCCGCGCTCCTCGGCAACGATGGCTTCGCTGCTGACACCGCAACCGATCCCCAAACCGGTGGCCTCGCCGGCCTTCCGCATTTCCCGCCAAAGGCGAAGCGCGTCATCTTCCTCCACCAATCCGGCGCGCCTTCCCAGATGGAGCTATTCGACTACAAACCCAACCTCGTGAAGTCGCAGGGCGTCGAGTTACCCGACTCCGTGCGCATGGGCCAGCGCATTACCGGCATGACGTCGGGGCAATCCTCGTTCCCGGTGGCACCTTCGATTTTCAAGTTCAACCAGTACGGCCGCTCCGGCACCTGGATCAGCGAGCTGCTTCCTTACCACGGCAAAATCGTGGACGAGATCACCATCATCAAGTCAACCTACACGGAAGCCATCAACCACGATCCCGCGATCACCTTCGTACAGACCGGCTTCCAGCAGCCCGGGCGTCCCAGCATGGGCGCGTGGGTCACTTACGGTCTCGGCAGCGAGAATCAAAATCTTCCGGCGTTCGTGGTCATGGTCTCGCAGGCCAATGCCTTGAATCCGGACCAGCCCCTGTTTTCGCGCCTGTGGGGAAGCGGCTTTCTGTCGTCACGCTACCAAGGAGTGAAATTCGCCGCGAGCGGCGACCCGGTGCCGTACTTGTCGAACCCGCCGGGCGTGCCGTCTCCGACCCGCCGCCGCATGCTCGACGGCATCGCCAAATTGAATCGCTTGCTCGCCGAAAAATACGCCGACCCCGAAATTGATACCCGCGTCGCGCAGTACGAAATGGCCTATCGCATGCAAACTTCCGTGCCCGACCTGATGGACCTTTCCAAGGAACCGGAATCCACATTTGAACTCTACGGCCCCGATTCGCGCAAACCCGGAACCTACGCCGCCAATTGCCTCCTCGCGCGGCGGCTGGCCGAGCGCGGAGTGCGCTTCATTCAGCTCTATCATCGCGGCTGGGATCAGCACAACGACTTGCCGCGAGACATCGCCCTGCAATGCAAAGGCGTCGATCAGCCCTCCGCCGCTCTGGTGCTCGATCTCAAGCAGCGCGGCATGTTGGACGACACTCTCGTCGTGTGGGCCGGCGAATTTGGCCGCACCGTGTATTGCCAGGGCAAGCTCACCGCCGCGAACTATGGCCGCGACCATCATCCCCGCTGCTTCGTCATTTGGATGGCTGGCGGCGGCATCCAGCGCGGCTTGAGCATCGGCAAGAC
>WNGL01011484.1_pt1 | contig 10564 bp, 8 predicted proteins | sample 5400591 | NCBI WGS metagenome assembly WNGL01 (sample SAMN13153377, study PRJNA577476) | soil metagenome | isolation source: 80 cm soil or saprolite under Garry oak tree replicate 1 | place: USA:California | collected 2016-06-15
GTCGATCATGTGATGGCGAACGCCGTGCTGCCCGGCGGGCGGGACCTTGTCGGTGCCGATGTCGAATCCGCGATAGACGGCGGTGGAATCGCAGCTGACGATCTCGCCGTCGAACCGCTGCGCGAGCGCAATGCCGAGCCCGCTTTTGCCTGTCGCGGTCGGTCCAACGATGGCGACGAGGCGGGGCGTCAGCCGGACCATGCGCGCGCGAATGCGTAGATCGCGAGCACGGTCACCACGAGAAACAGCCCGAGCTGCTGCGTCCGCGACGGCATCATCATCGTCCGGGGGGCTTCGCCCCGCCGGCCCCCCCTACACTTTTCTTGATCGCCGGGGACCCCTGCACCCCGGCTGGCTCGCTGCATTGCGCGGCGGCGTTCGCGCCGCTCCATTTCGCTCGCTTACTCGCGCCCTTCGACTCGCGCTCAGGGCGCCCCGAGCCTGGTCGAGGGGCGGGGTCCCCGAGTGCCCCGCGCCGCTCGCGTGGCTCCCTCGCTGGCGCTCGCTTGCTGCCATTAGTCGTCGCCGCCGTTGGGCGGCTGTTCGTTGAAATAGAACGTCACGATGAACCGGCCCTGCTCGTCCGGAAACTCCGGCGGAAACGGCACCGTTGGATTCGACAGCTGAACGGCATTGAATGCCGACTTCGTGAACGCATCGATCGTCGACGGCTGCATGACCTGCAGGTCGCTGATCGTGCCGTCGCGGTGCACGTTGAACGAGAGCACGACGTGGCCGTGCAGCGACATCGCGGCATACGGCACGAACCAGTTGCGCCGAATCTGCGCGATGAAGCGCCGCATCCAGGGACCGAAGTCCACGCCCTTGGTATCGAACTGGATCGACGGGCCCAAATCTCCATTGCCCTGGATGTTCTGGAGCGTTTCTCCCTGCGAGTACCGCTGGACGTGACGGATCGCGTCGCTCAGCAGCCCGGGCGCCGGCCGATCCATCATCGGGTTTTTGGACGGGTCGTTCCGCACGATTGTGGCCTGCGGCGTCGTCGGCAGCGCCATCGCGTTGGGATTCGACGGTGCGGGAGCAGATTCCGCGTTCGCGTTGCTCTTCGGCTGCGCGATCATCTTCTCGAAGGAATTGCCGCGCGACGCCGGCATGTCGTTCTGCGGCACGCGCGGCCGTTCGATCGTCTTCGCCGTGTGGCTTTCATCCGACAGGTATTTCGGCTTTGGCGGAATCCTCTCTCGCTGCAGCTTGGGCATCGCGAACACGTACTCGACGTGCTGCTGCAGCTCCTGCTGGTGCCGCTGCTGCTCCTGCAGCCTCTCGAGGCGCGCCGCTTCGGCGGCCCGCACGAACGGCAGTCGCGGATACGCGATGGCGGCGATGATGATCAGCAGGTACGCAATGATCGTCAGCAGCACCTGCTCGAGCCGCGTGAGCGGACGCTCGATGATCGGCGTCTCGGGCCGGTGATCCTCAAAGTCGAAGTACATCAGGAACTTACAAGATTATAGCAGGGGCGAGCGTCCGCGCGCGAATACGCTCGCTACTGTCGCGTGGCCGTGTAGAGGTAGACGATGCCGAGCGTCAGAGGGACGGTCCGGACGGCGGAAAAACCATGTGAAGAAATGGTGGCAGCGAATTCGGACGGGGGCGGAAACGTGCCGACGGAGGCGGGGAGATAGGAATAGGCGCTCTCGTGCCTCGAGACGAGCCTGCCGAGCTGGGGCAGCACAGACCGGAAATACCAGTTATAGACCTCGCGGACGCCCGGAACGATCGGCTCGCCCAGTTCGAGGATCGCGAGCCTGCCGCCGGGCCTCACCACGCGCGCCAGCTCGTCCAGCGCAACCGCCGGATCTGCGACGTTGCGGATGCCGAACCCGATCGTGGCGGCATCCGCGCATCCATTGCGGAGGGGAATCCGCATCGCGTCACCACGAACGAGAGTGACGCGATCCGCGAGTCCACGACCGCGCAACTTGCCGAGACCGATGCGCAGCATCGCATCGGCGAAGTCGACGCCGATGACGCGCGCGCGCGGCGCCGCATCCAGAGCCGCCACCGCGAAATCGGCCGTGCCCGTGCACAAATCGACGATGCGTGCGTCAGCCGCGAGACGCAGTGCGTCGATGGCCTTGGCGCGCCAGCGCACGTCGAGTCCGGCGCTCAGAAAATGATTCAGGAAATCGTAGCGCGCGGCGATGCCGTCGAACATCGCCGCGATCCGCGCCGGAGACTTGTCTGGAATCACTTCGCCGGCTTTGCGTCGGAGGGCAGCCCGAGCGTCGCCGTGCAGCGCCCGTCGGTCGCACATCCGACGGCGACCCGTCGCAACAGGCGCTCGGCTTGTTCGTCGGGGAACATGCCCTCGACATGCAGCTTCTCGACCTCGGGCGCCAGGTCCTGGATCTGCGGATCGCCGCCGATGAAATGCGTCCCGTCAGGTCGTCCCTGCGACGAAAACACCACGAAGAACTCACCCTGCTTGCCCGCGGGCCCGCGGGCGCCGAGGGTGACGGTCCGCGCCGCCAGGAGATCGTCGCGATGGGCGGTCAGTAGCGCGTCGACGTGCGCGGGACCGGCAATCGCGGCCAGGCGCTCCCGGACAGACGGATCGGGACGCTCGGCCGCCAGCGCCCGCGCGTACGCCGTGATGGCGTCGTCACGACGGCCCTCTTTCTCGTAGATCTGTCCAAGGTGGTCGCCGACCTCGGCGTGCTGGGAAACCATCCACGCCGCCGACACGTACTTCTTGGCATTCGCGACGTCCCCCTTCGCGAACAGGACCCAGCCGAGCGTGTCCCAGTAGGAGGCCAAGGCCGTAACCGTGCCGAGCGCGGCGGCATCGGCATGATTGACGTCGACATTGCGTGACATCGCGACCACCGTGGCCACGGCCGATTCCGCGTAGCGCTGCGCCCGATCCAGATCCACACGCGCGAGGGCAAGCTCGTACGCCACGTCGTTCCACGTGAGCGCTGTCGGCGAGAGCTCAGCGGCCTTGTCGAATGCCGCGAGTGCCTTGTCCTTCTCCTGGAGGTTGAGATACGCCTTGCCCAGCTGCACCTGGTACGACGAGACGGCAGGCGCCACATCGACCGCTTTTTCGAGCGCCGCCGCGGCCTTCGCGTACTGGCGTTCTTCGTTGTACATCTGCCCGAGGTTCGCATTTGCGTAGCGGTCGAGCGGATTGACCTCGAGCTGCTTCAGATACGCCGCTTCCGCCTCGGCATACTGCCGCTGCTGCGCGTAGACGAGACCGAGATTGTTGTACGCGTACTGGTCGTACGGATTGACCTCGATCTGTTTCTTGTACGCCGCAATCGCGTCGGGAATGTCGCGCAGCCCCGCGTACGCGCGGCCGAGATTGTTCCAGGCGACCTTGTCCTTCGACTCGAGCTCCACCGTCCGCTTCAGCAGCGTCACGGCCTGTTCGTAATCGCGCGCCGTGAGCGCTTCGTATCCGCGCTGATTGAGCACTTTTACTTCGGCCGAGGGCGACGGCGCCGCCGAAGAGACCGCGACGTGCGCGGCGTCGATCGACAGCCGTTGGCGTTGGTCTCCCTTCAGGACGCCAAGGAACGCAGCGTAATCGTTCCGCCGGCTCTCGTCGAGCTCCGGCTGACGGATGGTGAATGTACGCTCGACGGAGAACACATGGTCCGCGACGGCGTACGACGAGCGGTACTCGCCGTAATCGCGCGTGACTGAGACCGGTATGGGGGGCCGTAGGACGGCCGCCGCGGGCAAACGCAGCTTGGCCACGTACGAAACTTCGCCTGCGGGACCGAGCGTTATCTTTCCGGCGTCTGGCGTCTCCATCGCGCTGTCCTCGCCCGTCAGCGGGAGGCGAAGCTGCACCTGCTTGGTTTCCCAGTTCGCGTACGCGGGAACGTCCACGTGGAAGGCGATCGCGAATGGATCCTTCGTCGCCTGCGGATCCGTCACGTGCACGTTCGTGACCTTGCCGTCCAGCCCCGCTTGCTTGACGATGCTCTCGACGATCGTCTTCCACTGAGCCTCCGGCGTGACGCGGAATCCCGAGCGCACCGCCACTTCGGCGTCGCCCCGAAACGTCATCGTCACGTCGCCGGCAAGCGTGCCCTCGTCGTTGATGCCGCCGTCCAGATTCGTGCGCAGCATCATCCGGACGGGCGACGCGGCCGGCGTTCGTTCCAGATGGGACGCCGAACGCGAGACGACCAGCGCCTGCTTGTCGCGCAGCGGGAACAGCAGTAGTCCGAACGGGGCGACTTCCGGAGTCGTGTCCAGCCAGACGGGTTTTCCATCCGCCACCGCGCGCGTGATGACGTGATCGAACTGGGAGGGCGACGGGAAATCCGGATCCAGTTTGACCTGCGAATTGATCAGCACGGCCGAGGCCTGCAGCCCTACCGCGTCGATCAGCGAGGCGAGCAGCGTGTGCTTGTCTTTGCAGTCGCCGTACGCGTCGTGCAGCACGCTCGCGGCCGGCCGCGGCTGATAGCGACCCGCGCCAAGCGATAAGCTGACGTACCGGAAATCCTTGGAAACGAAGTCGTACAACGCGTCGAGCTTCTGACTCTCGGTCGTCTTTCCCGCGACAAGCTCGCGCGCCTTCTGACGAACGTCTGGCGTCGGCGTCCTGGCGGTCTCCTCGAGCATGGCGAACCAGTGGCCCACGGCTTCCCAACTCTGAAACGTCGTCAGCCGGATGGGAGCGTATTCGGGTTCGTCGGCGTTCTTCTTCTTCTTCTTCTTCTGTGCCTCGGCGCTGTCGTCGTCGCGGACCGTATGGCTGTGCGACCAGTGGTAGACGCGGCGGCCATCAGTCTCCTTCGTCGTGGGCTCGAAGCCCGGGCGCATCTTGAGGAGTACGCGCCTGCCAGCGGGCACGTCGATATCGAGCTGCTCGTCCATGACGATCGAGTCGTCGTTGAACCCGTACTCCGTCCAGAATTCGCCGGGGGCGAGCGCCGCATAGATCGTCGTGACGATACTGAACTCAAGCGTATCGCCGGGACGAAGCGACTGCACGGTCACGTGCTTCTGGCGGAAATCGGTGTAGACCGGCGCGACGCGCTGGACGGGCGAGGTCAGATCCTGAATCGACGACGCGGGTGTCTCCACGACGGATCCGTCCGCCTTGCGCACCCGCACGAATGGAACGTCAAGCTTCTCCGTCGCGGCGCTGTAGCCGACGACAATCTGGCCCCATTGCTGAACACCCGCGTCGCTCTGCGTCTTGATGCGCATGAACGTCTCGCGGCGACCGGTGCCGTCCGCCTCGAACCGCTCCGACGTGCGCGATTGTTCGATGACGAAACCCTCGTCCTGGCGCGACGGTGACGACGTCTGCGCTTGAGCCGCCGCCGTGAAGCTGAGGAGGAACACCGAGACCGGCACGCACACACGTCGCAGCAGAACCGTGAGGGACATCATTGAGGGATTATCCTTTCCACTTCGGGTAGAGCTCGTGGCTCACGCCCAGCGCAGCGAGGATCTTTCCGGCCATGAAGTCGGCGAGATCGCCGATCGTCTTGGGCATCTGGTAAAACGCCGGCATGGCGGGCAGGATCATCGCGCCGGCCTCGGCGCAGAGCACCATGTTCTTCAACTGCGGAAGGCTCATCGGGGCCTCGCGCGGGACGATCACCAGGCGCCGCTTCTCCTTCAGCATGACGTCCGCCGCCCGTTCGACGAGGTTGCGCGACAATCCGTGCGCCACGCCCGCCAGCGTCTTCATCGAACACGGGACGATGACCATCGCCTCGCAGTCGTGGCTGCCGCTGGCGATCGGCGCGCCGAGATCCTTGTTGCTGAGAACCGTGAACGAACCTTTCGATGCGGGCTGGCCGTACGTCTCCACGAGATACTCGCGCAGGCGGTTCACGGCCGCGCCCTCGCCGAGCTCGTCGTGCAGCAGCCGCCGCCCGTACTCGGAGATGACGACCTCCAGATGGCACTCGCGCTCCAGCAGCGCCGCCATCGTCCGCATCGCGTAAATCGCGCCGCTCGCGCCGGTGACGGCGATCGCGAACGTTCTAGTGGACATAAATCGACAGCGCTGTGACCGTGAAATACAGAATGCCGACGTAGCCGTTCAAATCGAAGGCCCGCTTGACCTGCGACAGGTCCTGCTCGCTCACCAGCGATTGCTCGTACACGAGAAGGATGCCCACGACCGCGACGCCGGCAAGATAGAGCCGTCCGAGATCGATCACCGCCGCGAGGGCGGCGAGGGAGGCGACTGCGATCACGTGCATCGCGCGCGAGAGCCTCAGCGAATCGCGGACGCCGAACCGCACCGGGATCGACTGCAGGCCCGCGGCGCGGTCGAAATCCAGATCCTGGCAGGCATACAGGGTGTCGAAGCCGCCCACCCACGCTCCGATGGCGGCGCCCAGAAGCCATGGGGCGATCGCGCGCACGGGGCCGCCCGCCGCCAGCCATCCCCCAACCGGCGCCACCGCCATCGCAAGTGCCAGGAACAGCTGTGTGTAGGCGGTGAAGCGCTTCGCGAGTGAATACCAGAAGACGATGGCGAGCGCGACCGGCGACAGCAGAAAACATGTCCGGCCGAGCTCGTACGCCGCCGCGGCGAAGAGCAGCGACGCGACGACGACGAACACGCGCGCTTCGACGCGGCTCATGGCGCCGCGCGGCAGCTCGCGCATCGCCGTCCGCGGATTCCTGGCGTCGTACTCCGCGTCGACGAGGCGGTTGAAACCCATCGCGGCGCTCCGGGCGGCGACCATCGCGACGATGATCCACAGGACCCGCCATGCGACCTCACGGGCTTCGACTGCCGTCGCCTGGATGGCCAGCAGCGCACCCGTCAGTGCAAACGGCAGCGCGAAGACGCTGTGGCTGAAGCGCACGAATGAGCAGTAGGTCTGGAGACGGTTCACGGTCGTCGGTTAAGAGTTTACTGTGAACGGTTCAGGAGTCGAGCCAGCGGACGGCCGCAGGGTCGATACCAGAGACGAGAAACTCCTCCACGTCGGTGACCCCGGCGGGCACGGACACGGCGAGCAGCTGCGCGCGTTTCCCGCTCTCGATCGAGCCAAGTTCGGACGCAAATCCCAGAGCATCGGCACCTGACAATGTCGCGCTCGCAAGTATGCGCGACGCCGGAACCGAGGGTGCGAGGCGGCGCACTGCGGTCAGTTCCGCGAAGAGATTCAGGTCCTCCACGCTGGCGAGGCTGTCGGTGCCGATCGCCACGCGCACGCCCGACGCATAAAACCGCTCGATCGGCGGCTCGCCCGCGCCCGTCCAGCGGTTGCTCCGCGGGCACGCCACGACCGTCGCGCCGGCACGCGCGAGCCGCGTGAGATCGTCGTCCGCGAACTGCACGCCGTGCACGGCAATCAGGTTTTCGTCCAGCGCGCCCAGTCCGTCCAGGTACTCCACTGGTCCGCAGGCTGGCGGCGTCCACGCGGCGTTCCAGACGCCAAGGGATTCGAGCAGCGTGCGCCATTCACCCGTTCCCTGTCGCAGGAATTCGATCTCCTGCGCGGACTCGCCGAGATGGATGCTCAGCGGCCGTCCGCGCGTCGCTTTCACGATGACGCGCAGCAGCGCCGGCGACACGGAGTACAGGGCGTGCGGCACAATCGAGGGCCGGAGCCATGCCACCGGGGTCAGGTCTGCGATTTGATCCGAGACCGCCGCGACGAGCCCGTCCGGATCCGCGGCGGCGAACCCGAGCAGCTCGCGGAAAATCGCACCCGACAGCTCGCTGTCCAGCAGCGGCTCGTAGGCCGCGAACGTATTCGTCACGTCCCCGACGAGGCAGGTGCCGGACGCCCGCGCCTCGACGATCGCGTCGACGATCGGCTGCGGCGGTTCATGGGAAACCGAGCGGCCCAACGACATGAGCGCCGCCGCCCACGCCGGCATCGACGCGCCGGGCGCCACCTGGCCGCGCATCCACGACAGCTCCAGGTGCGTGTGCGCGTTCACGAGGCCGGGAAGGACGGCCACGCTGCCGAGATCCTCGACCGCCCCGCCGTCATGCTCGCCGACGGAAACGATCAGGTCGCGCTCGACGCCGACGACGCCGCCCGGAATGGGCCGCCGCGCAATCGGCAGCACCCACGCCGCACGGTACCGAATCATCGCGAGGTGCGGAGTTTCTTCTCGCCGGCGCTGCGCGCGGCGTACTGATTCAGCTCCTGCGGGCGGCTGGTGTCTCCTTCCGTCCGCGCGGTGGCGAGCTCCAGCTGCCGCGGAACCTGCTGCTGGCGGAAGAACGGATCGCCGAGGATCTCATAGTGCATGTTGCGCCGCTTCGCGATGAACCCGGCGTTCTCGATGTTGCGCACGATCTCCACTTCGTCCATGCAGTAACTGGCGCCCGCGGCGCGAACCACGTTTTCCTCGATCATGACGCTACCCATATCGTTGGAGCCGTACGCCAGACTCAGCTGCCCGACCTTGCCGCCCTGCGTCACCCACGACGCCTGCAGGCTCGCGAAGTTATCGAGCACGATCCGCGCGAGCGCGAGCATGCGGAGGTAGTCGATCCCGGTCGCCTCTGCGCCGCCCAGCTCGGTGTGTTCCGGCTGGTAGCTCCACGCGATGAAGGCCGTGAAGCCGCCCGTCTCGTCCTGCATGGCGCGCAGCCGCATCAGGTGCTCGATCCGGTCTTCCACGGTCTCGACATGCCCGTACATCATCGTTGCCGTCGTGCGCAGTCCCTTGCGGTGCGCTTCACGCATGACGCCGAGCCACTCATCCGCTGTGGCTTTGCCGTAGCAGTTCAGGATCTTGCGAACGCGATCGACGAGGATCTCCGCGCCGCCGCCCGGGATGCTGTCGAGACCCGCCGTCATGAGGCGGTCGAGCACGTCAGACACGCTGAGGCGCGTCATCCTCGTCAGATGAATGACTTCCGGCGGAGAGAGCGCGTGCAGCCGGAAGGCCGGATAACGCTGCTTGACCGCGCGGAACAGATCCTCGTACCACTCGAGGGGCAAATCCGGATTGTGGCCACCTTGCAGGAGCAGCTGTCCGCCGCCGAGCGCGATGGTCTCGTCGATCTTCCTGAAGATTTCGTCGAACCCCAGGACGTATCCCTCATCGGATCCGACGGGCCGGTAGAACGCGCAAAAGTTGCACCGCGCGACGCAGACGTTCGTATAGTTGACGTTGCGATCGATGATGTAGGTGACGACGCCGGTGGGATGTTTGCGCCCTCGGATGCCGTCGGCCAGCTCGCCGAGCAAAGGCAGCGGAGCGCACTGATACAGCTCCAGCGCCTCGTCCGCTTCGATGCGGGCGCCCTGTCTGACGTTGTCCGCGATGGTCGAGACGTTCATGCTTTCGAGGAATAAAACTCGATCTGGCTCCCAAACTCCACCAATCCGTGCGCCACCGCGAGTTCGTAGTAACGGCGCAGGCCGGCGATCTCACGGTCGCCTAACGTGTACTTGATATTCTCTCTCAGGTAGCGCCGACAGACATCAGAACGGGGGCTCCCGCCCGCCCGGTCGCAGAAGCGGTCCGCGACCGCATCCGAATTCGCGACGCCACCATCTCTCGCGGCCTGCAAGGCCGCCACGCCGGCCGCATCCACGGCGCCGGCCCGGCCCGCCCAGAACGCCCAGACAAACGGCAGGCCCGTCATCCGCGTCCATTCGGAGCCCAGATCGATCTTCGTGAGGCCGGCCGCGGCGTGATTGAGGAACAACGCCGGATCGCCGATCAGCAGCGCGGCGTCGACGCCGGCGGCGTCCGCCGCCCGATCGGGTGGCAGGGGCGCGAAATCCGGTTCGATGCCCCACGCCTCGCGGCACAACACGCGCGTGAGGACCGCGGACGTCCGCGAACTGGTATCGAGCCCAATCCGCCGCACCCGCGTGAGCGGCACGCGCGAAAAGAGCGCGACCGACGCGACCTCCCCATCGGAGATGATGCCAAGGTCCGGAACGATGCGGTATGGCGCGGGGCCGCGCAGGTACTCGATCGTGGGAATCAGTCCAAGGTCGGTGCCGCCGGCGTGCAGCAGCGCGGCACAACGCGACGGCACGTCGAAGCGCAGCGAGAAGAGATCCGCCCGCCCCTCCAGCCCGTACACGAGCGGACGGGCATTCAAGTAGCTGACTGCGCCTAAGCGTACCATCTGATATCTGTGTCAATTCCCAATTACCAACTACCAACTCCCAACCGCCCAAGTCTCCCGTACGCGGGCACCTTATCGCGGCTCCCAGAGCGCCGTCCGTTCCACTGCCTCGAGACCAGCCGCCGTGATGTTGCCCCGGATCTCCTCGATCGGGCTGCGGCGCCGGCCGAGATCCCCCTCGAGTGCCGACACCGCGTCCACATCGTCGGCGCCCATCGTGAGCGCGACCTGCGCGAGCTTCGGGCCATACAGCGCCCAGTCGACCTGGATGGAATCGATGTTGTCGGCGAGCAGCCTGGTAACGGCGATCTGCTTGACGTCGTCGTAACCGGTCGACGGCTGGGCGATCGAACCGAGGCGAGCGAGCGGCGCGAAGGCGCGAATGCCGCCGGCAGCCGACTGGATGTCGCGCGCCACGGCGACAAGCTGAAGGCAGACATCCTGCGCGGCATGATGGACCGTCAGGCGCGGCACCTGCACACCCGCGCCGCG
>WNGL01017858.1_pt1 | contig 10564 bp, 10 predicted proteins | sample 5400591 | NCBI WGS metagenome assembly WNGL01 (sample SAMN13153377, study PRJNA577476) | soil metagenome | isolation source: 80 cm soil or saprolite under Garry oak tree replicate 1 | place: USA:California | collected 2016-06-15
GACGTCGAGGCGGCCTTGATGCTCGGTGCCGACGGTGTGCATCTCGGCCGCGACGACCAAGGTGCGGAGACGGCGAAGGAGCACGGCCTCATGCTCGGGCTCTCCGCGTCGACGCCGGCCGAGGCGCAGGCGGCGGACGGCCGGGCCGATTACGTCGGCGCGGGACCCGTCTGGGCGACTCCCTCGAAACCGGACGCGGACCCGCCGATCGGGCTCGACGGTCTGCGCCAGATCTGTGCGGCGGTGACGGCGCCGGTGGTCGCCGTCGGCGGAATCGATTCCTCGAACGCTGCCGACTGCATCCGCGCGGGAGCGGCGGGCGTCGCTGTTATCCGCGCCGCGCGCCAGGCTCGGGCTCTCGTGCGCGCGATCGATGAAGCTCTCTGACGCCGGCGAGCTCGGCCTCCTCGCCGAGCTGGAGCGCCGTGGGCTAGCGCAGCAGATCGAGGACGACGCGGCGCAGCTGGGGCGTGGCCTCGTCGTCACGCAGGACGCACTCGTCGAGAACGTGCACTTCAGGCTCGACTGGATCACCTGGCGGGATCTAGGCTGGCGCGCGGCGGCGGTGAACCTGAGCGACCTTGCCGCGTCCGGCGCTGAGCCCGAGGCTTTGCTCGTGACGTTCGCCGCGCCGGGCGACACGAAGGTGGAGGACGTGGTCGAGCTGTACGAGGGGATCGCGGAGACGGGCGTGCGGGTGCTCGGCGGCGACACGTCCCGTTCGGAGCGGCTCGTGCTCAACGTCACGGCCGTCGGGCGCTCGGCACGCGTTCCCGGCCGCTCGGGGGCTCGTCCGGGCGACGTGTTGGTCGTGACCGGCCCGCTCGGCGCCGCGGGCGCGGCGTTCCGGCGGTGTTCGTTCGTTCGTCCACCGCTGAGACTCTCGGAAGGGAAGGAGTTGGGACAGCACGCGCACGCGATGCTCGACCTCTCCGACGGCCTCGCGGTCGACGCCGCGCACATCGCGATGCGCTCACGTTGCCGGGTCGTCGTCGAGTTGGAGCGCGTGCCGCTCGCGGACGGCGCCGGGCTGCAGGATCTCGGCTTCGGCGAGGACTACGAGCTGCTGGCCGCGGTCGGCGATGCGAGTCGCTTCCCGGTCGTCGGTCGCTGCGAGCCGGGCGAGGGCGTGGGGCTGACTCTCGACGGCGAGCCGTACGAGCTAGGCGGCTGGGAGCACTTCCGCTAGCGCGCGTTCGTAGTGCGAACGCGGCCGGGCGCCGATCAGGGTCGCCTTCGGCTCGCCGCCGACGAAGAGGATGGCTGTCGGGATCGAGAGCACGTCGTAGCGCGCAGCGGTGAGCGGGTTCTCGTCGATGTTGAGCCTGGCGAACTCGATCCGTCCGCGCGTGTCGGCCTCGAGTTGTTCCAAGATCGGCTCGACCGCACGGCACGGCCCGCACCAGGGCGCCCAGAAGTCGAGCACCACGGGCGTGTCTGCCTGGAGCACGTCCTGCTCGAACGTCGCGTCGGTCACCTCGAACACGAACGCCAGGGTAGCCGCTTACAACCGACCCGCAAGGGCGGCGAGCCGCAGCACCGGCACCTTCCAGATTGCCTCGAGGACGATCGCCTTCGACATTTTCGAGCCCCCGGCCTCGCGGTCGACGAACCTGATCGGGATCTCGACCACGCGAAAGCCGGCGCGCAGGGCTCTGTACGTCGTCTCGATCTGGAACGCGTACCCCTTGGATTCGATCGCGTCCAGGTCGATCGTCTCCAGCACTTCGCGCCGGTAGCACTTGAAGCCGCCCGTCAGGTCGCGGACGCGAGCCCCGAGGAGCACCCGTGCATACCAGGAGCCGCCGGCCGAGACGAAGCGCCGCACAAAGCCCCAGTTGCCGACGGCACCGCCCGCGACGTAACGCGAGCCGAGCACGAGGTCGGCGTCCCGAGCGGCGGCGATCAGGCGCGGCACGTCGTTCGGGTCATGAGAGAAGTCGCAGTCCATCTCGACTACGAGCTCGGCGCCCTCGGCGAGCGCTCGGCGGAAGCCGGCGAGATACGCAGGCCCGAGCCCCTCCTTTCGCTCGCGGTGGAGAACGTCGACGCAGTCGAGCTCGTCGGCGAGCCTGTCGGCGAGCTCGCCGGTCCCGTCAGGTGAGTTGTCGTCGATGACGAGAACGCGGACGCCTTTGCCGGCGAGCGCACGCAGCATCGGCTCGAGGTTTTCGCGCTCGTTGTACGTGGGCAGGCAAACGACGGCGGAGGGCACCTACGTATATTCAACGGCGTGGCCCGTGCCCTGCCCCACAACGTGGATGTCGCGGATCAGCTGGAGCTGCTGGCCGACCTGCTCGAGCTGGAAGGGGAAGCCTCCTTCCGCGTGCTCGCATACCGGAAGGCAGCGACCCGCATCCGCGAAACGGCCGGGTCGGTCGCCGAGCTCGCCCTGAACGGCCGCGCCAAGGATCTGCAGGGAATCGGCAAGACGATCGAGGAGAAGATCGTCCAGGTGGTCGAGGACGGCGAGATGCACGCGCTGACCAAGCGCAAGAAGATCATCCCGCCGGAGGTCGTCTCGTTCATGCGCCTCCCCGGCCTGGGGCCGAAGACAGCGGCACGGATCTGGCGCGAGCTCGGCGTGACGACGATCGACGACCTCAAGCGGGCCGCGGAACAGGAGCAGCTGCGCACACTTGCGGGCCTCGGCGCGAAGACGGAGGAGCGGATCCTGAAGGCGCTCGCGGAGAAGAAGCAGGAGCCGTCCGACCGTCGCCTGCTCGGGGACGGCCTCGGCGAGCTGCTCGCGGTCGTGTCGGTTCTGCGCGAGCACGTGAAGGTCTCCGAGGCCGGCAGCGCGCGCCGGCGCAAGGAGACCTTCCGTGACCTCGACATCATCGCGACCGCGAAGGATTCGGAGGCCCTGATTGAGTACTTCACCAAGCTGAAGTGGGTGATCGAGGTCGTGGCGAAGGGGCCGACGAAGGCCACCGTCCTCTCCAACGAAGGACTGCGCTTCGACCTCCGCGTCGTCCCGCCGAAGTCGTTCGGGAACCTGCTGCAGCACTTCACCGGCTCGAAGGATCACAACGTCGCCCTACGCGAGCGCGCCGTGAAGGAAGGCCTCTCGGTCTCGGAGTACTCGATCACGGTCGTCGAGACCGGCAAGGAGCTGAGCTATGCGGACGAGGCGAAGGTCTACCAGCGCCTCGGCTACCAGTTCATCCCGCCGGAGCTGCGGGAGAACGCCGGCGAGCTCGAGGCCGCACGCAACGGCGAGCTGCCGGCCCTGGTCGACCTCGGCGACATCAAGGGCGACCTGCACTCCCATACGACCTACTCGGACGGCCGTGACTCGCTCGAGCGGATGGCCCTCGCCGCACGGGAACGCGGCTATGAATACCTCGCGGTCACCGACCACCCGCGCGGGACGCTCGCCGAGCAGAACGTCGAGATCGACGCGCTCAACGACCGGCTGCAGCCGTTCAGGATCCTGAAGGGGATCGAGGTGAACATCCGCATCGACGGATCGTTGTCGCTGCCGGACGACGTGCTGGCCGAACGCGACTGGGTGATTGCGTCACTCCACGCGGCATTCGACCGGGATGCGACCGAGCGTGTGCTGGCCGCGATGGACAACCCGCAGGTTCACATGATCGGGCACCTCACGGCGCGGAAGATCAACATTCGGCGTCCCGCGGACGTCGACGTCGAACGCGTCGTCGAGAAGGCCGTCGAGACCGGCACGTTTCTCGAGATCAACTCGCAGCCGAACCGGCTCGACCTGCGCGACACGCACGCGCGCCTCGCAGGCGAGGCGGGCGTCAAGATCGCCGTCAACACGGATGCGCATCAGCTCAGCGCGCTGCAGCACATCGACATGGGCGTGGCGCAGGCACGCCGCGCGTGGCTGACGAAGGAGCAGGTGCTGAACACGCGCAGCTGGCCACAGATCCAGAAACTCCGCAAGTGAGCTTCCGAGAGGACGGCGCCGCCGCGCTCGACTGGGCTGCGCGGTATCTCGAGCGGGTCGGCGAGCTCCCGGTCCTCGCCCAGGTCGAGCCGGGCGACATCCGCGCGCGCTTGCCCGCCTCGCCGCCCGAGTACGGCGAGCCGTTCGCGGACGTGCTGCGCGATCTCGACGAGATCCTGCTGCCGGGGATCACACATTGGCAGAGCCCGCGCTTCTTCGCGTACTTCGCGGTCAGCGCCGGTGAGCCGGGGATCCTCGCCGAGCTGCTTGCGGCGACTCTCAACTCGGTGGCGTTCCTGTGGCGGACGTCGCCCGCCTCGACGGAGCTCGAGGCCCTGACGCTGGACTGGACCGCGCAGCTGCTCGGGCTGCCGGGCGGCTGGCACGGCCACATCGAGGACACCGCCTCGACGTCGACGATCGCCGCGCTCGCGGCCGCGCGCGAGGCGACCGGTCGCAGCCTCGTCGTCTGCTCCGAGCATGCGCATTCCTCGGTCGACAAGGCTGCGCGGCTGCTCGGGCTCGAACTGCGCAAGACGCCCTCCGACGATCAGTTCCGTCTGCGGGTCGATGCGCTCGACCTCACCGACGCCGCGGCGGTGGTCGCGACCGTGGGAACGACGTCGATCGCGTCCGTCGATCCCGTGCCTGCGCTCGCGGACGCATGCGCCGGCGCGGGAGTCTGGCTCCACGTGGACGCCGCGTACGCCGGCTCCGCCTGGGTGTGTCCCGAGCTGCGCTGGTCGCAGGCCGGCGTCGAACGGGCCGACTCGCTCGTGGTCAACGCGCACAAGTGGCTGTTCACGCCGATGGACTGCTCGCTGCTCTGGACCCGGCGTCCGGAGGATCTGCGCCGGGCATTCAGCCTCGTACCGGAGTATCTGCGGACGAGCGAGGAGGTCGACAGCCTCTCCGAGTACGGCCCTGCGCTCGGTCGCCGGTTCCGCTCGCTCAAGCTCTGGGCGATTCTGCGCTGTTACGGGCGCGAGGGGCTGCAGGCGCGGATCCGCGAGGCGGTCCGGCTAGCGGAACTGTTCGAAGGGTGGGTCCGCGCCGAGCCGGGCTGGGAGGTGTGCGCTCCGCGTCACTTTTCGCTGGTGTGCTTCCGCCACGAGGGCGACGACGAGCACAACGAGGCGATCGTGGAAAGCCTGAACCGCAGCGGCGAGCTCTTCCTTTCGCACACGCGGCTCCACGGCCGCTACGTGCTGCGGCTGGCGATCGGCAACGAGCGGACCACGGAGGCAGACGTCCGCCGCGCCTGGGAGGCGCTGCGGGCCGCGTTGTAGCCGTTTGCGAAGCGGCGGTCGGCGGGTATTGAATTTCGGTGGGATGGGGTACGGAGCAGTTGCGCCAGGGTCTCGGGGCGGGGTGACAAACGCTCCTGCAGCCTTTTAGGGGCCGGCTCTGGGATCTCCCAGTGCCTTAGGAGAGGAGGAAGAGGATGAAAGGACTGCCCGCGTTCTTGCTCGCGTCGCTGGTGGGCATCGTGCTCATCGCCGGGGCGCAGGCGAGAGTCGCAGGACCCGAGCGGGCGACTACGGCCAAGAAGACGACGGTCACGCTCACGGGGTGGGCCTCGTCGGCGGCGGAGACCGCCGCACTCAGGACGACGATCGCCGGATTCGAGCGTAGTCACCCGAAGTACACGGTGAACTACGCGCCGATCAACGGCGACTATCCCGCCGCCATGCTCGCGAAGTTCGCGGCGCGACGGCCGCCGGACGTCTTCTACGTCGACTCGAACGTGGCACCCGACTGGATGTCACAGGGCGTGCTCGCACCGCTCGACAAGCTGATCAAGCAGCACCACTTCAACACGAAGCCGTTCTTCCCGCGGCTTCTGTCCGCCTTCAAGTACAAGGGCCAGATCTACGGCTTCCCGAAGGACTGGTCGCCGCTCGCGATGGAGACGAACAACGCGATGCTGGCGAAGGCCGGCGTGAAGCCGCCGAAGACGTGGGCGCAGTTGCGCTCGGTGGCCCAGAAGCTGAAGGACTCCGACGCCGTTCCGGGCGGCGCACCGCTGTGCATCGATCCGGACTGGGCGAGGATGCTCGCGTTCGTCTACCAGAACAAGGGCTCGTTCCTCAATGCCAAGAAGACCGCACCGACCGTGAAGAGCGCTGCGGTTCGAGGTGCGATCAACTACTACTACGGCTTCCAGCAGGCCGGCCTCTCGGGCACGCACGACAAGCTCGGTGTCGGCTGGTGCGGTGAGGCGCTGGGCAAGGAGAAGGCCGCGATCATCTTCGAAGGCAACTGGGTCGTCGGCTACATGTCGGACACGTTCCCGGACGTCAAGTACACGATCAGCCCGCTGCCGAAGGGGAAGGTCAACGGCAACCTCGGGTTCACGGTCTCGTACTCGATCGGGCAGAACACGAAGAACAAGCAGGCAGCCTGGACGCTGCTGTCGTATCTCGTCGGCAAGCAGGGGATGCACCTGTGGACTCAGCAGGGCATCGCGTTGCCGTCGCGGAGTGACGTCAAGGTGCCCTCCGGTCGCAGCGCCTTCCTGAAGCAGGCGGGCTACGCCCATCCGTGGCAGTTCGCTCCTCGCTTCTCGAAGGTGATCGACACGGCCAACAACGAGCTGCAATCGTTCTTCGCCGGCAAGGAGAGCCTGGACGACATGCTCAACAAGATCGACTCAGCGGCGCGAGACGCGCTGGGGTAGGCACCTGAGAGGCTCCCCCGCGCGCTGACGCGTGGGGGAGCGCTCTCTCCGGGAGGGCGCGTGGCGATCGCGGTTCCGAAACGGCGGTTGTTCGGCAGGACGAAGCGCCCCGGCGCGGCGCGTGAGGCGCTCGTCGGTTACGGGTTCGTGTTCGTGCCGATGGCCGTCTTTCTCCTCTTCTTCATCTATCCGATGGGCTACGCGGTCTACATCAGCCGCTTCGACTGGGGCATCCTCGGGCCGCTCAACTCACTCGGCTGGAAGAACTACAGCAGCCTCTGGCACGACACGCTCTTCCGCCGATCGATCAAGAACACGCTCGAGTACACGGTCTGGGTCGTCCCGGCGCAGATGGCGCTCGGCCTGCTGCTCGCGGTCGTCGTCAACCAGAAGATTCGCGCCAGGACGTTCTTTCGGGGTGCGTTCTACTTTCCGTCGCTCGCGTCTTCCGCCGCGATCGCTGCGATCGCGATCTACCTGCTGAACGTCGACGGCCTCTTCAACAAGGTCTTCGGCCTGCACAAGATCTGGTTCTACGACACGAAGACCGCGCTGCCGACGATTGCGGGGCTGAATGCGTGGACGACATCCGGGACGATGATGTTGTTCTATCTGGCCTCGCTGCAGGCAATCCCGACGGACGTCTACGAGGCAGCGGCGATCGACGGCGCCGGTCCCTGGCGGACGTTCTGGAAGATCACGTTTCCCCTGCTGAAGCCGGGGCACTTCTTCGTCGCGGTCGTGTCGATCATCGGCGCGATGAAGATCTTCGACCAGGTTTACATCATCTCGCGCGGCACCGGCGGGCCGGACTACGCGACGTACACCGTCGTCCTCGACATCTTCAACACCGCGATCAAGGACGCGCAATTAGGCCTCGCGGCGGCCATGGGCGTCGTCCTGTTCGTCGTCATCTTCGCGCTCACGATCCTGCAGTGGGCCTTCTTCGGCCGGCAGGAGGCCGCCTGATGTCAGAGCCCGCGGCCCCGCCCTTCGCCGCCGTCGAGGAGCTCGCTGCCGGTGAACCGGTCGCCGTTGGTAGCGCGGGCCCCGCAGGCATCCCCGGGCGCGCCACGTCCGAGCGCGTTCAGCGGTTCGTGGCCTACACGGCGATGTTCGCGATCGCGCTGCTCTTCTTCGTCCCGTTCCTCTGGAGCCTGTCGACCTCGCTCAAGCCGTTGCCGGAGACGGCGAACTTCTCGCTCCTGCCGCACACGTGGACGATCGCGGGCTACCGCGCCGCGCTGCTCGACTACAACTTCGAGCGCTACATGGCGAACAGCGCGATCCTAGCGGCGACCGTCACGTTCACCTCTGTTCTGTTGGCGGCGCTCGGCGGCTACGCCTTTGCGCGCCTCCGCTTTCCCGGTCGCGACATTCTCTTCTTCCTCGTGCTCGGCACGCTGATGATCCCCGACCAGCTCCGCCTGGTGCCGATCTACCGGATGCTGACGATCTTTCCGGTCACCCACTGGAACCTCGTCGACACCTATCAGGGCTACTGGGCGATCCGTATGGTGAGCGCGACGGCCTTGTTCCTGATGCGTCAGTACTTCTTGACGATTCCCCGCGATCTCGAGGAGGCGGCGAAGCTCGATGGGGCCGGCTATTTCAAGACGTTCAGGCGGGTGATGCTGCCGCTTGCCGGCCCGGCTCTCGCAGCGGTGGCGATCCTCGAGTTCCAGGGCACCTGGAACGACTTCTTCTGGGCGAACCTGCTGCTCCAGTCTCCGCAGCACTGGACCGCGCAGGTGGGCCTCGCGCAATTCACGTTCACGTACCGGACGCAGTGGAACGACTTGATGGCGGGAACGATGGTCGCGCTCGCTCCCGTCGTGATCGTCTACCTGTTTTTCCAGCGGTATTTCGTCGCCGGTGTTGCCTCCGCGGGAGTGAAGGGATGACCGTCGGCGCCGCGCTCCGTTCCGCGTTGGCCGACACCTATCGCTGGTCGTGGCGGCTGCTCGTGCTGAACACGGCCTTGACCGCCGCGGTTGCGGCCGTGGTCATCCTCGTCAGCGCCTTCCCGCTCGTCCTGTTCGTCGCGCCGCTGGTGGCAGGCCCGATTGCAGCGGCGTTGGTGCATTGCATCGTCACGCTCATCCGCGAGGAAGCGTTCGAGCTCTCGGATGCAGTGGACGGACTGCGCCGCTTCTGGAAGCAGGGGTTGGCGCTCGGCGCCCTCTCGGGGCTCGTGCTCCTGCTCGGCGTCCTCGCGGTGTCGTTCTATGCGTCCGCGGACCACCGCGTGCTGCCGCTGGCGGCGCTGTCCGCCTATGTGGTCGCGATCGTCTCTCTGGTCCTGCTCGTCGCCTGGCTGCTCGCCATCGCCGAGCCGGAGGACGGCCTCAAGCATGCGCTCGGCCAGGCCTGGTTGCTGGCCCTGCGCGCCCCGCTTCGGCTGATCACGTTCGGGGCGGCGCTGCTCGTCGTGAACGTCCTCGGCGCGGTGACCATCCTGCCGCTGCTCACCTTGACGATCGCGTATTCGTTCCTCGCCACGGCGCGGCTCGTGCTGCCGGCCCCGACCCTGGAGGAGATGAGCGCCTGATGGCAACCGTGACCTTCGAGCACGTGACGAAGAACTACGACGGCACCGTCGCCGTGAGTGATCTCAATCTCGGCGTCGCCGACAGTGAATTCCTGGTGCTCGTCGGACCGTCCGGCTGTGGCAAGACGACGGCGCTCCGGATGATTGCTGGGCTCGAGCAGATCACCGAGGGCCGCCTGCTGATCGGCGACCGCGTTGTCAACAACGTCGCGCCTGTCGCCCGCGACATCGCGATGGTGTTCCAGTCCTACGCGCTCTACCCACACATGACCGTGTTCGACAACCTTGCCTTCGGCCTGCGCAACAAGAAGGTGCCGCGCAAGGACATTCAGGCTCGTGTGAATCAGGCTGCAGAGATCCTCGACCTGGGCCCGCTGCTGAAGCGCAAGCCGAAACAACTCTCGGGTGGTCAGCGGCAGCGTGTCGCGCTCGGCCGTGCGATCGTCCGCGAGCCGGCGGCGTTCCTGATGGACGAGCCGCTGTCGAACCTCGACGCGAAGCTTCGTGTCGCGACGCGGGCTGAGATTCTCAAGCTGCAGGAACGGCTCGGCATCACGACGATCTACGTCACGCACGACCAGGTCGAGGCGATGACGATGGGCGACCGCATTGCGGTGATGAACCTCGGTCTCCTGCAGCAGGTGGGAACGCCGGAGGAGCTGTACGAGAACCCGGCGAACATGTTCGTCGCGGGTTTCATCGGCTCGCCGGCGATGAACCTCGTGCCCGCACCGGCGGTCGATGCAGGCGGAGCCGGCAGGATCGTCGGCTTTCGACCGGAGCACATCGAGCTCGAGCGTCAGACCGACGGCATCCAGTTCCACGCGGACGTCGAGGTCGTCGAGTACCTCGGTGACGAGCAGATCGCGCACCTGCGCGTCAAGGACACGTCGCTCGTCGCGAAGCTCCCCGTGGAACAACGTCTCACGATGGGGGACAGCCGGGAGTTCTACGTCGCGCAGGACAAGCTGCGGCTCTTCGACGCGGAGACGGAGGAGCGCGTCTCGACCTAGAGCCTGCGCAGAAGATCGAGGAACTCGGCCGGGTTTTCGATCACCAGGTCTGCCGCTGCTCGCAGGTCGGCGGGCCCGTCGCCCGATGCGACCGCGACGCGAATGCCGACCTGCAACGGCTCGAGAGCGGCGAACGCGTCGAGGTCGGTCGTGTCGTCGCCCGCGTAGAGCGCACGCTCGAGCTCGTGCTCCACGAGGAGCCTCCGTACAGCCGTCCCCTTGTTCGCCTCGAGCGGAGGCAACACCTCCAGCACCTTCCGGCCGAAGCGGGCGACGAAGCCCGCAGCTCGGGCGCGCTCGGCGATAGTCTCCAGGTCTGCCCTCGCGCCCGCCTCGTCTTCCGCATTTCGGTAGTGCAGCGACGCCGACAGGTGTTTGTCCTCGAGCTCGTCCCATGCGACTCC
>WNGL01017720.1_pt1 | contig 10563 bp, 8 predicted proteins | sample 5400591 | NCBI WGS metagenome assembly WNGL01 (sample SAMN13153377, study PRJNA577476) | soil metagenome | isolation source: 80 cm soil or saprolite under Garry oak tree replicate 1 | place: USA:California | collected 2016-06-15
TATCATCCACTGCCGTCTCACTCAATCCCCAGGCGGCATAAATGCGACCGTTCGTACGGCTGACAGCGCGTTTATCGTGGAGATTGAGGCGAGTGGCGATCTGCTCGTTAGTCATACCCTGAGCCACCAGTTCTGCCACACGCAGTTCGTTTGGCTCTAGCAACGCGCGTGGGGACTGTTCATCAAGATCGCGCACCTCTTGCACCCTATCTTCAATCTCAGGATCAACCAGGCTGCGTCCATTGATGGCATCGCGCAGCAGCGGAATGAGCATACTGGGCAACAAATAGTTGCTTTTACGCACATACGCGTAGTGGGTCAGAATTCCAGCGGCGCGAAACTCGCGATAGTACTCATCGTCATCCTGAATAGAATAGAAAACAACGGGTAAACGCGGGCGTTCGCGTCGAATGGCAACTGCCGCCCCCACCCCGCTCAGGGCGTTGCGACCAGCTTTCTCATCGTGCAATTGCACATCCATCAAGATTACATCTATGTCGAGTTCGAGCGCCTGCGCCACCGCCTCACGGCCACTCGCAGCCTCACCAACTACCTGTACAGCGCCCGTCGCCTGTAGACCTTCGCGCAGCGCGTGACGCAATGGCCCATGATCATCAACCAATAATAATTTAATGCTAGCCATCCTTTCCCCGCTCCTCCAACAAATACGAATATTGAGGCTGTTGTGTTATAAGTATCCCACATTTACTGACAATACAGGTAGTTTCTGAGACAACAAAAAATGCACACGAGGAATGGTCCCTTGACCCCGTCCCTTGCCCTCGTTCGTCCATGGTAGGGGCGATGCCTTGTGCTCGCCCTCGTCCCTTGACCCCTGCCAGCCTGTACGATACCATAGAAAGAAGCATTGGGCGCCAACTACATCCTGTACCTGTGCCAACCCGGTACCTCTACTCTACGCCCTAACACAATTATTAAGGTGAATTACATGACAACCATGCAAACCAATAGCATCCACCTTGGCCTATTGATTCATAATCACCAACCAGTTGGTAACTTCCCATGGGTTTTTCAACAGGTCTACCAGGAAGCCTATTTACCCATGATCGAGGCGCTGGAACGACATCCCAACGTGCGTCTTTCTCTGCATTATACAGGGTCACTCCTTGATTGGATGGAAGAAGCACAACCGACATGCTTGCAGCGTATTGCGCTTCTCGTCCAGCGCGGACAGGTAGAGATAGTGAGCGGAGGCTACTACGAACCCATACTTCCTTCCATTCCCGACAAAGACAAACTTGCCCAGATTCGTCGCCTGACAGAACGCGTACAGCGCGATTTCGGCATAAGAGCCAGCGGCATGTGGATAGCTGAACGAGTCTGGGAACCTGGACTGCCACAGTTTCTCAGAGCAGCAGAGATCGAGTGGACAATCCTTGACGATATCCATTTTAAGAACGTTGGGTTAGAAGATCACGACCTCTATGGCTATTACGCCACCGAGGATCAGAGCAGCATCGTAAAAGTCTTTGCAACCAGTAAATCGTTACGTTACACCATCCCCTGGCGACCTGTCACGGAGACCATTGACAACCTGCGCGCGCTGGCAACGCCTGCTGGAAGACGCATCGTAGTCATGGGTGACGATGGCGAGAAGTTTGGTAGCTGGCCAGAAACCGGCCCATATTGTTGGGGTTCAGAAGGACGCCCGGGATGGATCGAAGAGTTTTTCACGGCGCTGGAGCAAAACGCTGACTGGCTACACACGACACCTCTGGGCGCGTACGCTCGAGATTATCCTGCCCTGGGGCGTATCTACCTCCCGACATCCTCTTATATTGAAATGACGGAGTGGGCGCTTCCACCGCAAAAGTCCTTTATTTTTGGCAAACTCCTTCACCAGTTAGAAGAGCAGAAACGCGGTGATATTCTCCAATTCATGCGCGGAGGTTTCTGGCGCAACTTCCTGGTACGCTATCATGAGATAAACAATCAACATAAAAAAATGTTACGCGTCCACAAGAAAGTGTATGACGCGGGAGCCACACCAGAAACGGGCGTGGTACAACTGTGGAAGGCACAGGCCAACGACACCTATTGGCATGGCCTGTTTGGTGGCATTTATATGGGGCATGTGCGTTCTGCTATCTACCACCATCTCATCAAAGCGGAAAACGCTGCCGACTCCGCGCGCTTCGGCGCTGGCCACTGGCAATGCTACGAGTACACTGACTTTGATCGCGATAGCCAGGATGAACTGATTGTCGAAAGCGACCAGCAGAACCTCTACCTCGACCCGCGACGTGGAGGGTCACTATTTGAATGGGATATGCGCAGGAGTATGCATAACCTGCTCTCTGTCATGACCCGACACCAGGAAAGTTATCATGAGACGCTGCGTCAATACGAGCAGGAACGCCGCCAGCGTGAAGCAGCTTCGGCACAGCACAGCAGCTCTGCCCAACCCCGTAACCAGGAAAGTACGGAACCAGCCTCGCCGCATAGCTCCGTCCGCACGAAGGAACCAGACCTCGACAGGCGCCTCGTCATAGATCAGTATCGTCGCAACAGCCTGGTCGATCACTTTTTCGCTCCCAATGTTACACTGAATCATTTTGCGCACGGACGCTACGATGAGCAGGGATCGTTTGTCGAACTTCCCTACGAGGCAGAAGTACAACAAGATGCCAGTGGCATCACTATCACGATGACGCGCGTCGGCCAGGTAAAACGTCCCGGCGCGCTTGAACCTCTCCCCGTCCAGGTTGAGAAGAAACTCTACGTACCCATAGGCGAAGAGCGGCTCATCACGAGCTATACCATCCTCAACAAAGGGCAGTCGCGTTTACAAACACGTTTCGCCAGCGAATGGAACGTACATTTGTTGGGCGGCGGCGCTAACGATCAAGCATATTATCAGTTGGAGCGTACAAATTACCTGCGCCGGCCAACCATCCTAAATCCGCCTACAAAATCTCAGTCATGTCATGCCGAACATACTCCTGTCATGCTGAACGGAGTGAAGCATCTCCTCACATATCCGTAGTAGTGTACAAAATGCCCTCCATTGTTTCACTACCATAGGCACAGAATCCACTTGATAAGCTCCCTTAACTTGAGTACCATTAAAGCAACAGAAAAACACTTCAGCTACCCAAGCGAAAGGATGTCAACGCATGAAACGCGTGCTCGCGCTGCAAAATTATTGGGATGATCCGCCAGGCTACCTGGGTGAAATCATGCAAGAACATGGCGTACCCTTTGATATCATCAAAGTTGATGAAGACCCCTCCACGCCTGATCTTTCCAGGTACAATGCCGTTATTGCCTTAGGTGGCCCGCAAAATGCGAATTCCCACGAGAAAAACCCATACTTGTTGCAGGAAAAAGAACTCTTACGCGCCATCGTTGAGCAGGATATTCCCTATCTCGGCATTTGCCTGGGAGGTCAATTGCTGGCAAGCGCGTTGGACGCGGCTGTCACTCGCCATCACATGACCGAGATAGGGTTTTTCCCGGTACAGATAACCGATGAGGGAAAAAAGGACCCGCTCTTCCAGGGGCTGCCAGGGTATCAACAGGTCATACACTGGCATGAAGATACGTTTGATTTACCGCGCGGAGCAATAAAACTGGCGAGCAGCGAGAACACGCCCAACCAGGCATTCCGCGTCGGGCGCAGGGCTTACGGGCTGCAATACCATATTGAAGTGACGCCAGAAATATTCGAAATATGGTTTGGGCAAGAAGATCTGTTGCAAAACATGAGCCAGGCGATTGAGCCAGCAGTCCTCGACCAGGTCAGGCGTGATTGGCTAACCCACTACCAGCTCTATCTTGAACATTCGCGCGTCATCTTTGAGAATTTCCTGAAAATCGGTGGATGTGTGCCCCAGTCCACGTTACTTGACCACTAATACCTGACAATTTATCCCTTTTCATTTTACCTGGATATCTGCTATACTTGCACACAATACAATATCTCATAAATTCATGTGGATCACAACACTTCAAATAGTATGGTGAGTGGCAGCGGATTTTGCAAGGAGCACTCGACAAAGATGTCGCAACAAAAAATGAGTCGACGTAATCGCATCTCTATTGGAGGGAACGCCTCCGAACTAACACCTTTCACCTTTGCGCGCCACACGGCAGCCTGTGAAAGGCACCCTGATCGCAACGAGGATAGTATCATCACAGACGAACAAAGTGGTTTAGCTGCGGTTTTTGACGGCGTCGGGGGAAGCGCAGCAGGAGAAGTTGCCTCACAAACTGCCGCGCGATCGGCACGAAAAAAATGGAAACACCTTCTACAAGAAGCACAAAAAGGACGGAGGGTACAGAGTTTTCTCGAGGAGTGCAGCGAAGTCGATCTCTGCGCCATCCTTAAACAACTCATCACCGAAGCGGACGAACAGGTTCGCACCGAGGGAGCGCAACGGGCTGGGACGGATGATCTGGCAACAACTGTAGCCATAGCTGCGTTGTGTCGCCAACCCAAATTAAAAGGGTATACCATGGTTTTTGCCCATGTTGGGGATAGCCGCATCTACTTACTACGAGCGAACGAAACCCTGAAACGTCTCACCAACGACGATGGTTTGCTGGCAAAGCTGGTAGAAAACCAGGTCATCAACGACTTTGACGCGCGCCGCATCGACCAGGCGACGCAGGCCGACCAGTTGTCGGACACGGAGTATAGTTACTTCCGCTTGCGTGGAGGCATTACACAGGCATTAGGCGGCCCGCAGCCTCCAACTATTCATCTCAGCCACGTTGCAGTCTTCCCCGGCGACCGCATCCTCCTCTGCACAGACGGCATCCACGACAATCTGGTTGACGAAGAGATTGAAGACATTTTGAAGTACGGAGCGCGGACTACCGTCGCGCGTTTACTGATTGACAGCTCCATTCGCCGCTCCCACGAAGAACGCGCCACCACCGTGCGAGCAAAACCAGACGACATGAGCGCCATCGTTATGACCTGCCGTTTCTAATCGTCGCTCTTCTCATCTTTTCCGCCTTCCCAAAAGTACCATACATCGGCGGTTCCTCGCATTGGCAGCTTTCTTGTGTGATACACTCCTGTATGGGCAAATATGGGCAAAATATCTTACAAGTTCAGGAGGAGTCGTATTTTGGTGGACCGGAAAATCCGCTATCTCATAGGGCTACTCATCATGTTTTTACTAACTGCATGTGGCTCTCAACAGAACGCACAACTGGCTCCCTCGAGACCTTTAATAAGTGACAGGGTACAGGTGGAGCAAGAGCAGCAGCCGTCTCCAACACCACAATTATCGATCCTTACGCGCCTGGCGACTCCAACACCGACAAAAGCTCCCTATCCTCCCTCTTACATCCCTGGCTCAGGTTCAGGACCTGCGCCCTATGGCCCCCCGCCGCCGCTGACAGCAGAAGAGGTTCAACTGACGCAGCAGCTTTTTGCTTTGATCAACCATGATCGCGCCGTCCGTGGGCTGTATCCATTCGTCTGGAACGCCACCCTGGCAGGCGGCGCGCGTCTGCACAGTTGGAATATGAAACACTGCGGCTTCAGCCATACCTGCCCCGATGGACTCAATCAATGTACGCGTATCGCCAATGAGGGCTTCGCCGGCTTCACGGATTGCGGCGAGAATATCGGCCTCGCGGGACCCTATCCGACACCCTGGGGCGGCGTGTACAGTGTGCAGGAGAGCATGATGAACGAGGGTCCGGGGGGCTGGCATTTCATCCACCTGACCAGCACCACGCTCCACCGTATCGGCGTGGGTATCTATGTGGATTCCAGCGGGTGGATCTGGTTCACTGAAGATCTGGTGAGCTGAGAGAGATTCTCCGCTCTTCCCCCCACGTTCCTTCCCATTCCTGCTGCTGTTCCGCCCAGCTTAACCGTACCGTATATCCAGCCTCGTCTTTTATGCGACACTCGATGCTCAAGACAAAGGCTCCCCACTGTACCGGCTCAATTCGATAGAGCGCGCCAACTTTTCGCATTATCTGGGGAAAGAGCGGCGCAACGCGGAGAGCGCCCGCCTCCTCCTCCCGCAAACCCAACAGATAGCGTAGTAACAAATGCACACTCAACGCTCCCCAACCATAGCCTTCGATGCCGGCATTCTCATAGCGATATGCCCCATGTTTCTCATCCACAACGCGATGATACTCGCGCGTGACGCCGGGCAAACCGCCTTGCTCATCCAGTTCGCGACTATCTGCGCTGCGATAAGAACCGTCGATGTATCGATAGGCAAGTTCAGCCGCATCGGCTACCAATCCGACAGCCGCGGCCGCGCCAACAAGGGTCATCACCACTGGCGGCCAGGAGAGCGGCGCCCAGCCTGAGCTATGTATAGGAGGTTGCGCCAGAAACGGACGCAATTGCTCAATATGCCCCAGGCCCGCCACGCCACAGAATACGGGAGCCAGGTGCATCGCATCCTGCTGCGTTGACCACTCACCAGCCACCGAGTCATAGTCGCGAAACCAACCATCTCGCCACATCAGCAGCGTCTTTACCTTAAAATCATTCGCAATGTCGCTCCACCACCTCGCATCAGCAGCAAAATCCAAAGAGAGATCGTTTCCTGCCACTATCCTTTCCTCACCATTTACGGGAACGCCTGCATCTGCGAACAGCCGCGCCCAACGCGCCATAATCTCCGCGGCCTGCACCATGCTGGCCTGCAAATCTACCGGACGCACATGCTGCACAATCGTCCCCCCCGTTTGCTGCGGTCCAAAACGACTTGAAACATCCTGGCCGCTCTCCCACGAACAGGCATAAACAAGCCAGCCTTCCGCGTCACAACGGTGCTCTAGCCACCAGCGCAAATACGCCGCCGCCCTGGGATAGAGGCGACGCAGCCAGTTCAGGTCCCCTGTGCGCCTGAAGAGTTGGTCGCAGCACCACAGAGGAAAGCCCCACTCTGGAGCGGTACCGCAGACCTGGCCGTCGTCGGCGACCATATTGTAACTACCATCCTCACGCATACAAGGCAGATGAGGATGGGGTGATGACTCAAAATGACCCAGGATCACCTCCGCTGCCAGCTTTGCATCGGCATAGCTAAAGAACAGCACATCCATCGCGGCCTCAGCCAGCACCGTTCTTGGAGCCTGTATCTGCATCCCATCCCAGGCATGAGGGATGATCCCGGCAGAGGGCCGAATCGTCATACGCAAGGTTTCAAGATCATAAACCCAGCCGCGCCGCCAGGTCTCCGGCCAGTCGCCAGAAAGTTGGGGCGCGCGCTGCCAGAACTCCTCGTCGTCTGCGCGGTGTTGCGCCTCGGCCAGGGCAATCTCCTCGATGCCATCTTCCCAATGCCGCAAGGCTTGATCCTGCGAGACGCCGCGAGCCAGAACCACGTTGAGGATATGCGCTTTGTTGCTTTCTAAAGTCAACGCGCAGGGCAGGGCTACTGTGCGCGCCTGCCATCCCGTCTCCTCCTGACGCTGCGTGATATGCGGCCTGCTTACCTGCTTACCGCGCGCCCAGCGCGAGATATCTTCGAGGGAGACGGCGTACCCTATCTCGCCTATCGTCAATGCAGCATTGTCCGCCTCTCGCACGCCGTGAATGAAGACATCTCCCTCGCTAGCAATACCCAGCATAGCGCAAGATGCTTTGGGTCCTCTCATAGCGTAGAGTCCGTGTTCCCACAGCCTGCTGGTATAGGGGTTGTGCGCATGGCGGTGTGTGAGATAGCAGGTAACGGGCAGGGATTGTTCCATCGCGGTAGAAAGCGTGAGGATACATCCCAGCGCGTGTTCCTGCACGAGAAAATAGCGCGCCGTAAGTGTCAGCTTATACTGAGGAATAAAACAGGTATACTCGAAGCGGTTCCTGGTGTGAAGCTGGCTGTTGATAATACAAGCCCGCTTGCGAAAATCTTCTGGGGTGACCAGGACCGTATCGCCTATTCTCAACCCTACAGTCAGGTGGGCAGTGTACTGAAACTGGTTGCGAACGTACGTACCCAGATTCGGCACGTGCCAGCCCATGCCCAGTGGAGCAAGGGAACGCAGGACGCCGCTTGGATTGATTTTCCAACTGTGGTAGGGATTATCAAGATAGCCGTGCGGGGTGAAGTCGTCGTGGGGAATCATCGCGCATTACTCCATACTGGCTCAACGTCCTATCAAGAAACGCCGCGGCATTCGCTCAAGCGCCCATACAGGACAACTGCTCATCTCGCCACATTGTATGCTAACATAAATACATGGTCAAATAGTGATGACATGTAACAAAATAACCCAGACATCTATGGGGGCCGATAATGCACAATAACGAAATATATGGGTCATCTGTAGGGGCCGATTGATCGCGCCCAGCGCCGATTGATCGGCCCTCCCCCGATGTTCTGCTATCCCCATTAAATAGTTAATCTGCATTATCGGCCCCAATACGCATCAACCTAAGAAAAGCCCATCAAATGCTGTTGAAGCGAGTGTGGTGAGGAGTGACTGATGATGGCGCGGCAGGAGGACAACCCTGTCATGCTGAGCCGCAGCGAAGCATCTCCAGGCCCAACGCCAGAGACCCTTCCCTACAATTAAAGGAGAAAAGAATTTGATAATAAAAGAACAAACAGAAACCCCTTTCCTTTCTCTCTAGGTATCAGCAAGGAAGTAGAACAGCATGCTGGATTTTCAACGCGATTACTGGGAGAGCCGCCTGCGCTTTCCCGATTGGTATCAACGACTGGAAGCTGAACTGACCGCCCTGTTTTTCCCGGTGGTGCATGATGATCCACAGCTCAAGGCCTTCAGAAATCAGGTCTACGCGCTGATAGCGGAACTGCTGGCGCGCCAGCAGATGCCCCTGGCGGCGACGGGACCTGACCTGGATACTGCCAGGCAGCCCATCGATACTATCGTGATACACCACACCGAAGAAGATCCGGCGATCAGCCTGGACAGGCTCTCGGCCATTGGCCTGGTCAGGCAGTACGCCTTTCAGTATCTTGCCGGTAACGTGTTGGGCCACCAGGTACGGGGGCATCCGATCTGGTCCGGCCATTTCCGCGAGGGGCGCATGGTCTTCTTCGCCTATCACTGGCTGATCCGGCCAGACGGCACAGCCGAACGTCTCCTGGAGGACAGACATATCGGCTGGCACGCCGGAGACTGGCAGATCAACACGCGCAGCGCCGGTATCGCGCTTTCAGGCAACTATGAAGCAGCCACGCCGCCGCTGCCACAAATTGAGGCAGCGGCCAGCGTTATCCACAACCGCTATCCCCAAATACCCGGGGCAGGCATCGTCGGCCACCGTGAAGTGCGTAACGAACTGACCTGCCCCGGCGCGCATTTTCTTGAGTCGTGGAAAGACGTGCTGGTGAGTAAGGTGTAACCCGCGACAGCGCTTATGCTACAGCCTTCGCACTCGACTGTGGGTGTGTCTGCGAAACCAGGACCAGAACGATGACGCCGAGACCAGCGACAACATCAGGTACCCAAACGTTTAGACCCAGATTCGAGAAGCCAAGCACAAACGGTGAAGCAGCAAGCAGCGCAGCAGCAACAAAATCCATGACCAGGTGCACAGGCATCGGAATAAACTTCAGGGCGGGGATGCCACGCTCATAGTCGGTCAAAAGACTGTAGAGAATGAGGCCAATACCCAGTACTATGGGCAGAATGACAACTATTCCACCGAGACTGTAATAACCGAAGACGAATGGAGCTGCAATTAAGCCAATGCCTCCGACATAATCAAAGATTCCATGTAACCATGTTGGGACGATCCGAATGGCGTTCATAATAACCCTTTCTTCATAACGCTGCCGAATAGATCAGCAAAAATGATAAAACAACGTTGACTTTGATCCCTCCAGCGCTGCCTTAAGGCTTCTTGCAGCGCTATTATCAGTACGTACGGGACATACTATGAAATGGATTACTGAACATTGTTAGTGCCTACAAAGTGGTCGTCGAAGCACGGTTAATAGGAGCGGGCAATTGAACTCTCTACATTCCACATGGTTTGGCTCATCTTCCTCTGATTCTCTTAATTGACCTACCAAAAGCATAAAGGAGACAATTTATTGCCATAGTATAGTGTTGACAAACCTTGATTATCCATGTATACTCAATAATGATAGTTATTTCTTTGTTGCCGTACATTATTGACTAATCCTGGGTACACATGTATACTCAAGAAAAATGTGTCTCAGGAGGTTGTAACCATGGAAGAACTGTTAACGATAGAGGAGGTCGCTCGCATTCTGAAAGTTTCCGTTCAAACCGTCCGTAGGATGATTGATGAGGGCGAATTACAAGCTAGGAAAATACGCGGTCAATGGAGAATTAAGCGTGAGGACTTGCAAAATTATATTGATGGTAAGTCGTAGGAAAACACATCCTTAGTGTATGTCAGGGGTGCCCAAGCTCGAAACTAGTACACCCCCAACTTTGTCGAACTGTAGCCGTTTGGCCTTAGCTCTGTGCGTAGTATACCACAGCGCGAGCCAGCGGTGTAGTCAGTCTTTTGCGAACAAGCGAGAAAAGAAAGAGGGTCTACCCATGGCAGTTTACATGACACAACGTGATCCCGTCCACGACTCTTTCACCACACGTCTCCCGTTCCCCGCG
>WNGL01011578.1_pt1 | contig 10562 bp, 9 predicted proteins | sample 5400591 | NCBI WGS metagenome assembly WNGL01 (sample SAMN13153377, study PRJNA577476) | soil metagenome | isolation source: 80 cm soil or saprolite under Garry oak tree replicate 1 | place: USA:California | collected 2016-06-15
GGTTCTAAGTTAACTGGAACCTTTTACAGAATCATCCAGAGGACATAACTCAAGAAAGCGGGTTTCGGGGATTGACGCCTCGTCAGTGGGTGGTTAGGGGTTAAGACTTAGCCTTTTCCACAATGAATTCCTCCTTCTCAAGGTCCACTATCGTCTTTATGCCAAACCGTCCTATCGAATGCCCGGCAGGTTTCTCTTCTCTCATTTCGACAAATGTCCACCCGTTCTCTTCCCACTCCCGTATCGTAGCCATTATCTTTTCTTTCTTGATGCTGGTGAACGTAAGTTGATGTGTCAATCTCCTCTTCCTCCGCGTGTCGGGTATGACAACTTTGAAGATGTATTGCCTTCCACAGTATTGGCACACTCCGAATTTGGCACCCGGACTTTGAGTAAACGGTGCTCCACAATTCCCACATTTTCCCATTCTAACTTCACCTCACTTTCTTGATCCTGCCCCCCAAAAAGGGGTTTCGTCCCTTACTGGGACTCATCAGAGGACTGTGCATTGAACGGTCTCATTGGTCGACGAGCTTCTCATCCAACTAAGGGAACTTCGTCTAAATTTGACTGGGCACTGCCGTTCTTAATCAGGCTAAGATTATCCTATCAGCAAAATCTCTAAGTTTTACGATTTCATTCTTCTGCTCTTCTGTAAGAAGGTCTGATGAAAGGACTACGTTCAACGTTGATTTTATCACGGGCCACACAGGAGATGGTAGTCCATAGTTTCCCAGAATGTCGACTAATTCTTTGATGGTGATGTTATTAAGGTCTTTGGGAATGGGCAGATCAGACAAAACCTGAAAAGAATTATTCTTGGGAGTGATTGGGCGTTTCTTGTGAGTCTTAGGATCAGTCCAATAACCAATCGGCTTCGTCAACCTTTCTTCTGAGCGAAGGACTTTCGGTCAAGTTCTTACGCAGGCTGTAACTACGAAGGTTCTGAGTTACTCGAAGCCTTTTTATAAAGCAGGGGGCGTTTTCTGGCTTCGCTTCAGTCAGGAGTATGAACTAGAAGTGTCAAGTAAGAAACCCCACCTGAACCTAATCGTCATGGGACATGTTGACCATGGAAAGAGTACGCTGACAGGCCACTTGCTCTTCGACGCCGGGTACATTGACCAGAAGACAATTGATTCATATGCTAAAGAGTCTGAGAAGACTGGAGCGGGCGATACGTTCAAGTTCGCCTGGGTTCTAGACACGATAAAGGAAGAAAGGGAGAGAGGAGTCACCATCGACCTCTCCTTCCAAAAATTCGAGACTCCGAAGAACTTCTACACGATTATTGACGCACCGGGCCACCGGGACTTCATCAAGAATATGATTACAGGCGCGAGCCAGGCAGACGTAGCGATTCTGGTCGTTTCTGGAAAGAAAGGAGAGTTCGAGGTCGCGGTAGGGCCAGGGGGCCAAGCCAGAGAACACGCTTACCTCGCGCGAACACTTGGTGTTCGACAGCTGATCGTCGCGATTAACAAGATGGATGATCAGACTGTAAAGTTCGAGGAAGAACGCTACAAGGAATGCCGGAAAGAACTGGAAGGCCTACTGAAGACCGTCGGTTACGATATTTCGAAGATCAATTTCATCCCGACCAGCGGGTGGAAAGGAGACAACCTGGCCAAGAAGAGCCCCAACACACCCTGGTACAAGGGACCCAACGTTTTCGACGCCCTGGACGCGTTCATCCCTCCCCCTAAGGCTCTTGACAAGCCATTGAGAGTACCAATCCAAGATGTGTACACGATTACCGGAGTCGGAACTGTCCCAGTGGGACGCGTTGAGACGGGCATACTGGAAGATGGGGACAAAGTCATTTTCATGCCCTCTGGCAAGGTCGGCGAGTGCAAAACCATCGAGACCCATCACGTACGCATGCCCAAGGCGGAACCCGGAGACAACATCGGCTTCAACGTCCGGGGCGTGGGGAAGAACGATATCACACGGGGAGAGGTCATGGGGCATCCTGACAAACCGCCGACCGTTGCTAGAGAGTTCATCGGCCAAGTGATCATAATCTACCACCCGACGGCTATCGCAAATGGGTACACACCGGTCCTTCACGCTCACACTGCAACAGTGGGCGTTACGTTCGAAGAACTCATTCGAAAGATCGACCCTCGAACTGGCCAAATTGTTGAAGAGAAACCGTCATTCATCAAAGTGGGAGACAGTGCCTTGGTGAGAATGAAGCCGTTGAGGCCGATGGTCCTCGAAGCTTTCTCGGACATTCCGGAGCTGGGAAGGTTCGCTATCAGAGACATGGGAGCCACTATAGGTGTGGGCGTGGTCAAAGAGATCACTGTTAAGGGTCCCATGGAAGAGAAGAAAGCCTAGCGAGTTCGCGAATCTTCTTTGCAAACAATGTTGAATCGTACCGTAGGATACCAAGGTTTTTAACAGGACCCGGGCGGTTTGCGTTCTTCGCCCGGAGAAAGAATAGTGAAGGCTTCCTGGAATGGTCTCGAAAGCTAGAATACGACTGTCAAGCACTGACCCCCAGGACATCAACTCAATCTGTGGAGAAATTCGTGACATCGCCGAAAAAACCGGTGTCAAACTGAAGGGTCCCATTCCGTTGCCGACGAAAAAGCTTGTTGTCTCGACGAGGAAGTCGCCTGCAGGCCAGGGAACTCACAGCTTCGACAAGTGGGAGATGAGGATTCACAAACGCCTCATCGACGTGGACCCAAACGAGCGTTTTCTCAAGAGACTGATGAGAATCAGAGCTCCTGACGATGTTTTCATAGAAATAGAACTTCTGTGATTATGACCTGCTAGCGGGCACCAAGGCATGGCATTGCCCATCGGGTGTCCGGTCCTCACAGTTCGACCCGACCACGTAAGTGAACGGCGCGTTGATTGTAGCGTTTCCTGAGAGGGTGATCTGGTATGTCCCAGCAGTTAACTGATCATAGGCAATGATTCCTGTGGGGGTGAACCTTGTTGGCTGGTCGACGCCCGAGACGGTGACGTCGACGTTTTCGATGAGCATGGCCTCGGTGAGATTATAGACGGTTTGAGGATGGTAACTGCTGTCGTAGACATGGACCAGCATTATGTAGGTGGGCATTATGTGGGTGGGCTGGGGCGAGAGCGCGCCTGAAAAGGCGACAGCTATGACAACCACGGTAATGAGTACGGCGAGGATCGAGATGTTTCGTCCAGCGTGGCTCTTTTTCTTCAGCGCGATTCGGGCTTTCGGCTTAACCATAGGCCGACACCAATTCAATAGAACGCTCGGACTGATAGAAAAAGGCCACTACGTTGAGCGAGAGCGGACCTCCAAGAAAGCCGGATCTGGCTGCACAAAAGAGGGATTTCTTAACTGTAGGTTATGACTATGCTTACTGGCGTACATGGACTTGACGAACAAGTATCCGCTGGGGTGCTCGAAGTTCTAGGAATGACGTAGTTCTGAAATGATGTATCGGGAGTATTATTGACTGTCATGGTAAGTGTATGAGACCCGACAACATGAGAGCCGAAGATTTGGGTGGAATTGAAGATTGCCAGTTGGGCATTGTTAGCCCAGTTTCCCCAGATCAGGAAGAAGTCGCTCAGCTTGTAGTCTCGGTCTTCGTCGGTTTCAACATGTAGCGTTCCGCTAGTGTCATGGGTGTGAATGGGCTTGTTGCAAGCACCTTGTATCCCCACTCTTGCTGGTATGGTGAACCCGGTCTGGTTTATGACGATCGAGAGGGATGGATGGGCGTGATAAATGAGGGTGGTTCCTGTCACGCATCGGTCCAAGTACCTTGGCAGGGGTACGGCGTTTCCTCGCGCTGTCAAGGAGTAGGCGACCACTGTTACAGCTACAACTGCTATAAGTGCAACAGCGGCAAGACTGATGATTCGGTTGCGGCGGCGTTGCTTCTCGACCTGCTCCATTATGGCTTTCTTTCTCGATTGAGCCAGTTGCCCTACCCTCTAGCTGCACGAGTGGAGGCATAACACCGATTTTAAGATATACCCAGACGCCCGTGTGGGTCATTGGCGGGGGTACCAGAGTCAGGTCAAAGAAACTGGCTAGATGGGCGGGTCGCGCCTAGCACGCGCGCGCCACACTCAAGACCCCATTGGCATTGAAGCGTCGAGAATGTTGACGCTTCAGCCGAGGCGCGGGTGTGTTATCCCGTGGCGTAGGCCTTCGTGGGTTCGAATCCCACCCCCCGCACCACAGGTATTATGTGGTGAGGCGTTTGTTTATGCTGACCGTGATAGCACTGGATGAAAATACAACCATCAGCCAACTAAAGAAGCAAGTCGAAGCATTCAGGGATGAAAGGAAATGGACAGACTTGGATACACCAAGAAGCCTCGCAATTTCAATAGTGTTGGAGGCTGCGGAGCTACTGGAACATTTTCAATGGGACAACCAGACTCCAGTTCTGGACAAGGTGGCGGACGAGCTTGCAGATGTCATCACTTACTGTCTGGGTTTCTCAATCACATGAAGATTGATATTTCGAATGCGGTAGCAAAGAAACTGCATCAGAATGCGGTGAAGTATCCCGTCCAGTAGCTTCGTGGGTTCGAATCCCACCCCCCGCATTGAATTTACGATAGTGAAACTAATGGCTTGAAACAAGGGTCTCGGAGACTCATGTTTTGTGTCTTGAAGGTGCGATGACTTGGCATTTTTGACGATCGACGAGATCCTGAGAATCAAGAATCACCGCTACCCCCTTAGACTATCCCTTAATACTCGATTTTCGAAGATTTGTCGCCTGCCCATGAAACGAACTAGGCTGACGGTCGCGTTGATAATAATTCCCCTGAAGGTTGAGGAGCAACCTGCACGAGACGAGGCTAGCCATACATGGTGCTGTCTATTCGAAAGAAGTGCATTCCACCAATGACTAGCAACGTGAGACCTGTGGCAAGAAGCAACTTCCGAGACCGGCGTAGCCTTCGCATAGCTACACTGGAACATTCATGGCCGGACATCTGGTTAACACCAGCGGTTAGAACAAGGTGTTCTTCCCTCGAAACAATGACCAATCAAATCCCCTACCCTCCAAAATTCTAGCTCAGAGCGGTTGGGTACCCGACTGCGAATTTGGGTCCGTAGGCCGGGTCTGACTTGCTAACGGGTTAGCACGGTATGGTTGACTCTATTGCCAGCATGCCCAAGGGTCCGCCCAACAGTCTGTCGGCTTGTGTTCGGGTTAGAATGCCTGTCGCTACGTATGAGTTGACTTGGTTTACGAACGAGGCAAGAATTCCACAAGCATTGGAGCTTGCAGGACGACTCGCACCAAGTATGGTAACGGCCTGTTTGAGTTTGAAAAATAACGAATTCGACTGACCCGAATTCAGGATTCCACTGGATTTAAGCGAGCTAACCAGGTTCTCAATCTTGAGAATTGCCTGTGAGGGGGTTATGACCGATAAGAAGAGAGAGGATGAGCGGTTTCCACCAATCGACGCTCGATCATCAGTCCCGGTCAGAGTGAGCGTATAAGTCCCAGCCGGCACATTCGCGGTGGTCACGTTCAGAACCGAAGTGAACCCTCCGGCGTCTCCGCTTGCAAGGCTGAAGCTCGACATTGCTCCTGATGGAAGACCTTGTAATGAGAGTCTGATCGTTGGGAGTTCGGTAGGGGTTGAACCCGTAGCCAAGCCTTCCGTGATCGCGTAGGTGTTCCAGCCCGAGGTCAGCACTTGGAGGATGGCGGGGTTTCCACTGAACGCGAAGTCATAGACAGCGATGGACGTCGTCGTTGGCTCCGACATAGTGCCCAAAGAGTCCGTCACGGTTACCTCGTAATCGACAGTTCCGGGCTCTGGTGTGTCTGTGATGTTCTGCGAAGTGGCGAACGTCAGACCGTTCTTTGTCCAAGTGAACGCGAATGGGGGTGTGCCTCCGTCGGGGATCGCTGATAGGCTGATCGAATCTCCCGCGAGGACGGGGCCGATGGGAACGCCGGTAACGGTCAAATGGATAGGTTTCGGAATGGGTTTCTTGGTGGAAATCACGCTTACGGTATTGCCGCCATTGTTCGCCACGTACACATATCCGTTATCGGGGTCATATGCTACCCCCACTGGCTGATTTCCAACCAGAATTTTGGTCGCTAGCAGGCTTGTCCCGTTAATGACGCTCACACTGTTCGAATTGTAGTCGGAGTCGTAGACGTATCCGTTGCCAGTGTTATAGGCGACTCCGAAGGGACCCGACCCCAAGAGTCCAAGGGGAATGGTAGTCACCACGGTGGTCTGGTTGATCACGCTTACGCTGTTCGAGAAGGAGTTCGTCACGTAGACGTATCCATTGCCAATATTGGACGCTACGCCGACGGGGTAGTCTCCGACGGGAACCGTTGCTATTACGGCTGTGCCATTGATCACGCTCACGGTATCAGAGAATGCATTGGTCACATAGATGTAGCCGTTCCCGCTATTGTAACCTACACCCGCCGGAAAGCCTCCCACGGGAACTGTCGTCACTAAGTTCGTGCCGTTTATAACGCTCACACTGTTCGCTGTATATCCGTTCGCCACGTAAACGTAGCCATTCTCACTGTCATACGCAACTCCTACGGGATAGCCCGCAACTGGAACAGTCGCCACTACAGTTGTGTTTCGGATTACACTCACTCCATTCCCAGGAGCGTTGCTCACCACGTAGACGTAGCCGTTCCGGCTGTTGTAAGCCACGCCAACTGGGGAGGGCCCGACCCGAATTGTTGCCACTACAGTCGTCCCGTTGATTACGCTAACGGTCCCCGACGCTTCGTTCGTCGCGTAGATGTACCCGTTCCCGCTATCGTACGCTACACCGTAGGGTTCGCTTCCAACTGTAAGGTTCGTCAGCAGAGTACCACCGATAGCACTAAGCACCGTGTACGTTACACGGACTGTGCGGGATAGGTTTCCTGATGCTCCAGTCACGGTTACGCTATACGTGCCGCCGCTAGAACCACTACAGATGAGAGTAACAGTAGTGCTCCCCAAAGAGCTGAGCACGACACTCATCGGGCTCAGTGAACAGAAGAGCTGCGGAGAAGAGATTGAGGCTCGCAAAACAACCGTCCCCGTGAAGCCGCTGATGCTCCCGATGGTAATCGTTGAATTCCCAGGTCCTCCCCCGGCTTGAACAATCACGTTCGACGGGTCGGACGACATTCCGAAGCTTGGACTCGCAGGCGGGCCCCAGAGGTTCGTGCTTGCCAATACCAACGAATCGCCGCTCGTAACGTTTCCCGTTCCGGTGGAATGAGTCACGGCGACCAGGATACCGGTCGGTTGATCCCAAACGTAGCTTATCGATGTGACTTGATTGTCGACTGGGGTTAGCGTCCAGTGCAGCTCGTTGACGGTCCTCTCGACTCCAAGAACGGTAAGGGTCTCAGTCCGGTTGAGGGTGATAGAAGGGTCCATGCCGATAGGGTCGGGCGCCTGCAACCCGGAGGCGATGATGGATGGCGGTATCTGCGATAACGGCACTAGCGCGGTTCCCCCCCAGAAGGGGCAGAAGGAGAAGTAACTCGGAATGATGTAGGTGAGACAGTAGCTTTGGGTCTGGACGTCCAAAGTCTCCGTCGCGCTGAAATAGATAGTCCCGGTCAATAGATACCAATTTGTCGTGTACGTGATGTTCGCGCCCGAGACGGCGGTCACCTGAACCGTTATGTCTCGGGTTAGGCTCTCCAACGTCTCGGAAGTGTTCATGAAGACATAGGTCGCATTATCCCCAGGTTTCACTCCTGGAAGTGCCGTAGCCACGGGCGAAGAGGCATGAGCATCAGGCATTCTGAACGGGACGACCCAAAGAGAGCTTGAAAGCAGTAGCACGGCAACTACAATGCCCTCAATCAACCTCAACCGAAACAGCAGCCCTATACCTTGGCAGGTTCAATTGAGTCGCTTAAGGCTTCCTTACTTAGAGCAACATGAGCTTGTTGCAGCGATCTAGAGACTCCACTATGTCCATCAACCCCAGCCTCCACGCCGAGCCCCCGAGCCAGAGCAATGCCATCTTCACCTGAAGCTGTCTCAAACACGCGAGCGCCCATTCGGGCCCCAAGTGGGACTGCCAGGTGACCAATGCTGCCACTTGCGGAGCTTGCGAGGCTGGTGCTGCTTGGAGCATTGTTGGCATGCAAAAGACGAAACGTCTTATGTTTGGTCCCTTGAGGAATTCTCTCTTCCGTCAGCGACTAGAACCGCACTTGCAAGGGGTAACATTTCTGGGAACTGTCATCGGAGGAGTGTAGCGGAAAGTCTCTTCCTTCTCCGGAGGATGATCCTTGTGGTTGAAATGGACCAGTGTCAGCGAGTCTTTCCATCCGGTTTGGTTCGGTTGGCGGACAAGAACGATTTTCAACATCGTATGACCGTAGGTCTTCCGTCGCCGTTCCACCAACGAGTTGAAGCGGGCAAGCTGGTCCTTATCGAACTGGGTAAGTTGGACCTGCATGACTTTCTATTTCCTAGAAGAGTTTTGGGCGAATCTAGACGGCCTGCCCTATCCGGACTTATATCTACCGGTAAACTGGGGCGCGAATCCCACCCGCCGCACCATGGTTTCGATCCACACAACTTCTCCGAGATTTTCGAAATTTCCTATCTGAAAAACCGTATACGTGTCGGCTAGAAGAACGAGAAAGATGCCAGAATGAGATCGGCCAACGTGATCGTTCGTTATTCAACTGAATCCGATATGGCGAGCATAGAAGGCCATTATGGCCGGTTGGACAACCTAGGAGACCCTTTCTGTGACGTAGCGAGGATTCAGGAGGTTCGACTTGACTGGCTGGTCATAGCGGAGGTTGGTGAGGAATATGCCGGCTTCCTTTATTGGCACCTAGGGGAGAAACCCTTCTTCGCTCCAGAGATTGCAAGGTTCGCCCACATCAGAGAAGTCCAAGTCGTAGAAAGGTTCCAGGGACGGGGAGTGGGGAGGAAGCTGATGATCTACGCTTTGGAGAGGCTGAAGGCCTTGGGGATCCAGGACATCTTTCTTGCAACGGCCGAGACCAACGAAGCAGCAAGGCATTTGTATGAAAGCCTGGGGTTCACGCAGTTCCGTAAACAGATTGAGTATGCTCTTAGAGTCAATGACCAACCCGAGGATTGGTGCGTAGCTGTCTCGGAATGGACGAGTATGGGTGGGATAGGCCTCCGTGGGTTCGAATCCCCCTCGCACCAAACTAAGGTCTCCTCTAACGTGCCCAAACGGTTTCTTTCACCCGACCCTACGCCGGTACGGGGTCAAAGGCTGCACCGCTTCAAAGCTCGCGCCCGCGACGAATCAGAAAAAGGGGGGGTTGGCGGTTCCCTAATGCTATGCGACCTGAAAGCATGCGACGTCGTATTGCGAGACTGCAGCTGAATTGGCTGGAGTTTGAGTAGTCTGCCCGTTGCCGGCGTAGACACCGTCTGCAACGGCGAACCCTGCAGTGTTGAAGCCTTGAGGGGATAGTGGTCCCGTCGGGAATACAGATTGGCAGCTTTGGTTAGGCTGTCCTGAAGTCCCGGTATTGGTGTCGGCTGCGACTGGTCTTGCCAGAAATGGTAGCGCTGCCAGAGATAAGATTGCCACCGCCAAGAAAAGCCTTGTAGTATTAGTCATTTTCTTCGCTCACGGACAGTACACGAAGGCGATAAAAATGTTGCTATCGTAATAGCAGGAAAGGGCACTATCCATCACACGTAGACGGGGAGCTTTGCCGTCCTCCTCCAGAACCACGACTAACGAGAGCCCCGCTCTTGCCATTCCTAGGCACCACTAATGAATTACTTCAGCATCCCAGATAGGATTGGCTTCCCAAATCTTCCTGCTGAAAAACTAGGGAACTACATCTGTTCGCCAAGGCTTTCATTCAGACGCAATATTCTCGCTTCTCTGAAGCCAAAATCGTAAGGAAAAGCTTCAACAGGTGCCCAACTATCGGTTCTCAAAGCCCCATAGATAGAGTATCTGACTAAATTCGGATTGATTCACTATATGTGAAAAGTCTAGGTCTCAAAGCACCTAACTGACAATAGTTAACCCCGTTGACATTATATAATGTCGGCCGGGTCACTCGACTCAGAGTGACTCGCATCTGATAGATTTTCCGCAACTCCTGCTTTTGGGTGCCGTTGCGGGCTTCACAATATTTCTCGGATTGCCTCTAGCAGTGCTACAGAATGTGAATTCCAGGAAGAAGGGTTTCCTGAACGCACTTGCCATTGGCATCCTACTATTCCTCATCATCGACGTCTTCAGTCACGCGTGGCAGATTGCATCAAGCGCCGCGGCAGATGCATTCGCGGGGAAATCAACAACAGGAGATGCGGCGCTGGACCTTCTAGGAGTCTTTGGTGGTATCGCAATAGGGCTTCTCGGGTTGGTAGTTTACGAGACGAGGTACATGAAGAGTCCTATCATCGTCGACGCACAACAATCGCAAGTGGTCGAGAGTAGAGCCGCAGGAGGTGCTTCTGGTTTGTTACAGCAGACTCAGACTGTTCAGGAGATAAGTGCTTACAAGCTTGCGATGATGATAGCTATAGGAATCGGCGCCCACAACTTCAGCGAAGGCCTTGCAATAGGTCAATCCTAC
>WNGL01010697.1_pt1 | contig 10561 bp, 9 predicted proteins | sample 5400591 | NCBI WGS metagenome assembly WNGL01 (sample SAMN13153377, study PRJNA577476) | soil metagenome | isolation source: 80 cm soil or saprolite under Garry oak tree replicate 1 | place: USA:California | collected 2016-06-15
TTGGGCCGATTCGACGACGCGATCGCCGAGGGAAAGCGAGCCGTCGAGCTCGATCCGCTCTCGCTCGTCATCAACACGGACTTGGGCAGCAATTACTGTTACGCACGCCGCTACGATGAAGCTATCGCGCAGTTGCGTAAAACCTTGGAAATGGATGCTGGCTTTTACATCGCGCATGTCGTTCTTGGTCAGGCACTGGACGCGAAAGGCGCTCGCGACGCAGCGATTGTGGAGTACCAAAAGGCGCGAGCGTTGAACGATGATCCCTCGGTGCTCGGGGTGCTCGCCCGCGCTTTTGGTCTCTCGGGTAACAAGCTGGAGGCCGAAAAAATCCTGGATCAACTGAAAGAGCTATCGAAACAGCGTTACGTTGCAGCCTACAGCTTTGCCCTCGTTTATCTCGGCCTGGGCGACAAAGAGGAGGCACTCCGCTGGCTTGAACAAAGTTATCAGGATCGCGCCGGTTCTGACATAGGATATATCAGAGTTGACCCGTTGCTCGACCCGCTGCGCGGCGATCCGCGTTTCGAAGCGCTCGCCGAAAAGATTGTTCCAGCTGCGCAGTTTCGCGCGGCTTCAAAATGAAGATCGACAACTTTTTTGCGGAGTTGAAGCGGCGCAATGTTTACAAGGTCGCGGTTGCCTATCTTGTCGTCGCCTGGCTGTTGATTCAGGCGGCGTCGATTTTCTTTCCGGCTTTCGACGCGCCGCCGTGGGTGATGAAGATATTTATCATCGTCATCATCTTCGGCTTTCCGGTTGCGCTGATTTTTTCCTGGGCGTTTGAGATCACGCCGGAAGGAATCAAACTCGAATCCGAGATTGAGGGTAACAAATCGATCGCGCGACGCACCGGACGAAAGCTTGTTGCTATAACGATCGCGCTGGCTGTCGTCGCCGCTGGTCTGTGGGTGTATCAACTCGTGCAGCCGAAGGTAGGGACGTCTCTCCGAGACGTCCGCTCCGATAGCGCCAAAGACGAAGGACGGCTCGGAGAGCCGTCCCTACCTGCGCCGAACAAATCCATCGCGGTGCTGCCGTTCGTCGATCTTAGCCAGGCGAAGGATCAGGAATATTTCTGCGACGGCATTAGCGAAGAAATTCTTGATGCGCTGGCGAAGGTCGAGGGATTGCGCGTCGCCGCACGCACTTCGTCGTTTTCGTTCAAAGGAAAGAATGCCGATGTGGCTGAAATTGCGCAGAAATTAAATGTGCAAAATGTTCTCGAGGGTAGTCTGCGCCGGGAAGGCGACCGCATTCGTATCACGGCGCAGCTGGTTAACGCGCGTGACGGTTTTCATCTTTGGTCGGACACGTACGAGCGCGAACTGCAGGGCGTGTTTGCCGTTCAGGATGACATCACACGCTCGATCGTGGACGCTCTTAAAATCAAGCTTGCGGTCGTTCCACTGACGCGCACACGCCAAAACACCGAGGCATACGATCTTTATCTACAAGGTGTTTATTTTTCGAACAAGAGCGACGAGCAGAGTTTGCAGAAAAGTCTCGGCCTTTTTCATCAGGCCCTAGATAAAGATCCGAATTTCGCGCGTGCATGGACGGGCATCGCTAAAGCCTGGGAGTGGCTGGCTGACGCTTACGTGAAACCGCTAGAAGCGTATCCCGCGATGAGGGCGGCCGCTTCGAAGGCGATCGAACTCGATCAAACCGAAGCCGAAGCGCACTGTTATTTGGGCGATAGCAAACGCGTGCTCGATTGGGACGTCGCTGGGGGAGAGGCGGAACTCAAACGCGCTCTCCAGCTCGATCCGAACTTGGGGACAGCGCATTTTTTCCTCGCGCTTTCGCTCGCATCACGAGGAGAAGCCGAATCAGCGCAGGCCCACATGAAAGAAGCTGTTAAACTCGATCCGCTTTCGCCAATTATCGGCAGCTTTTCCGGCATGATGCAGCTTGCTTATCGGCATTTAGATGATGCGATCGCGGAATTGCGGCGCACACAACTGCTCGACCCGAATTATGTTTATCAACATTCGGAACTGGCCGATGCCTATCGCGAGAAAGGGATGTTCGCAGAAGCTTTGGAACTTTATAAAAAAGCCGGCGAAGTCACACGTGTTTCGCAGGCTGGCCTCGCAATCACATACGCGAAGATGGGTCGTAGAAATGAAGCGGAACGCGTGCTTAACGAACTGAAAACACTTGCTGCTACGCATTATGTTGCGGGCGAATCGATTGCCAGCATCTGTGTCGCGCTGGGAGATAATGACGCAGCGTTTCAGTGGCTGGAGCGCGCCTACCACGAACATTCTGGTTCGCTTCAGGGCATTGCGGTGCGTCCGGAATTTCGTCCGTTACATTTTGATCCACGGTTCGCCGATTTGTTGAAGCGAATCGGGTTGGACCCAGGCAAAGTGCTTGCGACGGCCAAGAGATTTTGAATCCAAAGGAATTCTTCGCCGAGCTGAAGCGGCGCAACGTTTACAAGGTCGCGGTCGCGTACATCGTCGCGGGTTGGGCCCTCTCTCAAGGCATCGCGCAGGTTTTTCCGGTCTTCGACATTCCGAACTGGATCATTCGATTGATTGTTTTGCTCATCATTCTCGGTTTGCCGATTGCGCTTGTTCTAGCCTGGACGTTCGAGTTAACGCCGCAGGGAATTAAACGAACGGAAACCGCCGATGCGATGCCAGAAACGGCGCGACAGAAAAAGCATACTTGGATTTATGTGGTTGTTATAGCCGGTCTTTTTTCGATCGGATTGTTTTTCCTCGGACGCTACACGGCGTCACCAGTGGCTTCACGCGAAGGCGGACGGCTCGGAGAGCCGTCCCTACCTCACAAGTCAATTGCCGTGTTGCCGTTCGATAATCTTAGTCGCGATCCGGACAACGCTTACTTTGCCGAAGGCGTGCAGGATGAAATTCTGACACGGCTTGCGAAAGTCGCTGACCTCAAGGTGATTTCGCGCACTTCGACGCAACACTTCAAGAGCACACCGGACAATCTTCCCCAGATCGCAAAGCAACTTGGCGTGGCCCACATTTTGGAAGGCAGCGTGCAAAAAGCGGGCGATCAGGTTCGCGTGAATGTGCAGCTGATCAATGCGATAACCGATGCGCACCTGTGGGCCGAAACGTTCGATCGAAAGTTGACCGACATCTTTGCGGTTGAAAGTGAGATCGCGAAAACAATCGCCGAGACGTTGCAAGCACGACTCACCGGCTCGGAGAAAAGTTCGATGTCGAAAACGCCGATCGTAAATCCGGAAGCGTATGAGCTTTATCTCAAAGGCAGGTTCTTTTGGAATAAACGAACTGGCATGGATCTGCGCAAAGCGATCGATTATTTCAATCAAGCGGTCGCCAAAGATCCAAACTACGCTCTGGCCTATGTCGGCCTAGCCGACTCGTATCTCATCCTTCCGAACTACGGGGCTGCTTCGACGCGAGAATCGCTTCCGCCAGCGCGAGCCGCCCTGAAAAAGGCGCTCGAGATTGACGATTCATTAGCAGAAGCACATGCTTCCTCGGGTTTGCTGGCTACGCTCGAACTCGATCTTCACCGCGCGATCGACGAATTTCAGCGCGCGATCGAGCTAAAGCCAAACTATGCCACCGCGCACCACTGGCTTTCCTTGGGCTATATGACACTCGCGCAATTAGATTCCGGTATTTCGGAAGCAAAGCGCGCAATTGAGCTCGACCCGCTCTCTTTGATCATCAATGCCGATTGCAGCTGGGTTTACTTCAACGCACGCCGGTTTGACGATGCAGAGACGCAAGCTCGCAAGACGCTCGAAATAGATGCCAGTTTCTTTCTTGCACATTATTATCTTGGCTGCGCGCTTCAATTCAAAGGAAACCTCGCTCAAGCTATTCCCGAATTCCAAAAGGCGTTCGATTTAAACCACGACTACTACTCGCGCGCGATGCTCGGCCAGGCCTATGCGCGCAACGGGCAGAAAGAAGAAGCGCAAAAGATTCTGGATTGGCTAAACGAGGAAGCAAAATCGAACTACGTGGCGCCCTTCGCTTTCGCAATGGTGTACACCGCTTTGGGCGACAAAGAGCGCGCAATCGAAGAGCTGGAGCGCGCTTATCAAAACGGTGACACCAACTACCTGTTTGTGATCAAAGCCGATCCGTTCCTTGATGACCTACGCGGAAATCCCCGTTTCGAGTCGCTCGTCCAAAAAATCGTCGGCGGAAAACGATGAAGATCGATAATTTCTTCGCTGAGCTAAAACGGCGCAACGTTTATGAGGTCGCGAGCGAAACAGATAAAGCTTTCGAGTGGATGCAAGTTTCGTTCGACAATCACGACACCGGCACGCTGAGTGTTTTAGTTGATCCATTCTTGCGCAGGTTGCGCGATGATGCTCGTTACAAGAAATTGCTCGTAAAACTTGGTTTACCCGCAGCGTCATGAATGCAAGGCCTTCTTTATTTTCCGAGCTGAGGCGGCGCAACGTCTTCAGGGTTGCACTGACTTATGCGGTAGTGGCGTGGCTGCTGATTGAGTTTGCGGCGGTGTTTGTGCCAATGTTCGACGCGCCAGAGTGGATCATCTCAGCGTTCGTTGTGTTGCTGGCGCTTGGGTTTGCAGTGGCGATGTTCATTTCCTGGGTTTTTGAAATGACGCCCGAGGGGTTGAAGCGGACGGAAGACCTTTCGCCTGACGAGGTCATCCCGTACTGGAGCCGTCGCAAGTTTGCGAGATTTATTATCGGCGTTGCAGTCATCGCCTTTGGTCTGTCTGCTTACCAACTGTTATTCCCCAAGCGAGCAGCCACATTTTCCAAGAGCGAGCCGGGTTCAATTCCGGCACAATCCACTGCCGGTTTACCGCCGGAAAACGCGAGCGATATCCAGCCTGTGGAACGAATTCTTCATGATCTCGATGCGCAATGGTCGAAGGCCGCGGCAGCAAAAAACATCGAGCAGACCATCGGGTATTATTCTGACGACGCGGTTGTGCTCCCTCCAAATGGGCCGAGCGCAACAACGAAAGAAGCCATCCGGAAGCTATGGCAAGATCTACTCGCCAGCCCCGGTTTCGCGTTGAGCTGGAAACCGACCAGAGTGGAAGCGTCAAAGTCTGGCGACATGGCCCACGTGAGCGGGACGTACGAGTTCAGTATCAACGATGCCAGCGGCAAACCGTTCAACGACCGGGGCAAATATCTTGAGGTCTGGAAAAAACAAGCTGACGGAAATTGGAAATGCGCCGCCGACATGTGGAATTCGGATCTTGCTGCTTCGGCGCCGGCGACTGCTGAGAAAAAATAGCTATTTGCTGTGGCGTAAACTTCGCCTACGGCATCACGGCCGGTCAGGTTCACTTAAGGAAAACAGATTCGAATGAACTGGGCAATGCTAACGGCGATCGGACAATTGGCCACGGTCGTTATCGGAGTTCCGTCGATCATTTACTTCGCGATCCAACTCCGGGAGCAGACCAGGGAGCGGCGGCAGGCGGCGGTGAATGCTCTAACACTTCAGTGGAGCGATCTGACCAAAGCGCTGCACGAAGACGCGGAGTTCGCTGCGATTTTTCTTCGCGGCGTCCATTCCTTCAACGACCTCGATGCAGTCTCCAAACTTCGATTTAGCGCGTTCGAAAATCGCTTCTTTAAGAACTTCGAAGGAATGTATTACTCCCGCTCCGAGGGTATCCTTACTTCAGAGTTATGGGGCGAGATTGAGCGAACGATGAGCGACTTCCTGGCGTATGATGGCGTGCGGCAGTGGTGGGAAACGCGTAAACACTGGCACACCGAAGCCTTTGTCGGCGTCGTAGAAAGGATTATCGCCAGGCGCCAGAAGCCTACGGCCTACTCAACCTATGACTTGAACCAGGTCGTGCTGCCTAAAGACAGCCAATGAGCGAAATTAAAGAATGGCCACGAATTGCAGTCGTAGGCGCGGGCGCGGTGGGTGGTTATTTTGGTGGCATGTTTGCCCGTGCGGGCGCGCCGACTGTTTTCATCGGGCGAAAACATTTCGCTGACGCAGTTAATTCCAAAGGCCTTGTTCTCGATAAATTGCAAGGCCAGGAGCGAATCTCGGTGACGGCGACAGTGGAGGTGAGCGCGGTTCGGGATTGTTCGGTAATTCTTCTTTGCGTGAAAGCAAACGACACTTCGGCGGTGGCGAAACAAATGGCTCCATTTCTTCAACCGGGTGCGATCGTGGTTTGCTTGCAGAACGGCGTCGATAATGCCGATCGCGTTCGGGCTGCAACCAACGTCGTCGCTGTACCGGCCGCAGTTTACGTTGCTGTATCTGTGCCCGAACCGGGCCGGGTGAAGCATCTTGCGCGTGGTGATTTGATCATCGGTCCTCCGTCGAAAGTAACGACCGGCCTGGCAAATCTTTTCGTGCGTGCCGGCATCTCCTGCGGGATCTCGGACAACATCGAAGGCGAACTGTGGCTGAAGCTCCTGTGCAATTGCGCGCTGAATGCGATCTCTGCATTGGGGCACGCACGTTATGGCGACATTGCGCAGAACATCGATGCAAAACAGTTGATGGAAGACATCGTGGACGAAGTGCTGGCGGTGGCAAGGAAGGCTCGCGTCGTGATGCCTGGCGTCCACGACCGCGAGTCCGGAATGGCGGCGGCGATGGAGATTGCGACGCAAATGGCCGACGCTTTATCTTCGACGGCGCAGGATTTAAACCGCCGCCGCCCGACAGAGATCGACGCGCTCAACGGATACATCGCCCGGCGCGGAGCGGAGCTAGGCGTCCCAGTGCCCGTGAATCACGCGTTATTCACGCTGGTAAAACTAGCCGAGCAAAAGGGCGTCATCTAAACAGCAGGATTTTTTTTCAAAAAAAGCTTGCGTCCGTGCAATAGTGTTATAGCTATGTATAACACCATGACGCCTGCTCGCAACCTGAACGGTGTAAGCGGGTGCCTCGACAAAGGCACGTCTGGAACATCGAATGAATCGTGAATGGAATGATAATCAGCCGATTTATCGCCAACTGCGCGATCGAGGCGTGCATATGATTCTCGACGGCGTGCTCAAGGAAGGCGATCCGTTGCCGTCAGTCCGCAATGTCGCGGCCGAGTACCGGGTCAATCCGCTCACGGTTCTGAAGGCTTATCAGCAATTGGTCGATGAGGATTTGGTCGAGATGAAACGCGGCCTTGGGATGTTCGTCAAAGCCGGTGCGCGCGAACTGTTGCTCAAAGGCGAACGGCAAAAATTTTTGGCGGAAGAATGGCCGCGCGTTGCGGCGAAGATTCAGCGGCTTGGTCTGACGCGGAAAGAACTTATTGCCGCGGCAAAGCGGAGTCTTGGCAAATCAATGAAAGGAAAGTGAAGCGATGGCGGTAATCGAAGCACATAAGCTCCGCAAAGTTTTCGGCACCACGGTCGCGTTGGACAATGTCGATCTACGCGTGGAAGAAGGCCGTATTCTGGGATTGATCGGGCCTAACGGCGCGGGCAAGACGACCGCGCTCAATGCGATTCTTGGACTCACTTCCTACGAAGGCGAACTCAAAGTGCTCGGCCGCGATCCGTGGAACTCGCGCGACGACCTGATGCGCGATGTGTCGTTCATCGCCGACGTCGCGGTTTTACCGCGCTGGATCCGCGTTACGCACTTGCTCGACTACGTCGAAGGCGTGCATCCAAAATTCGATCGCACAAGGGCGGAAGGTTTTCTGGCCCGGACCGATATCAAACGCACGAGCAAGGTCCGGCAATTATCGAAGGGAATGGTGGCGCAATTGCATCTCGCGCTAGTCATGGCGATCGACGCAAAATTGCTGGTGCTCGATGAGCCGACACTCGGTCTCGACATTCTGTTTCGTAAACAATTCTACGACTCGCTGCTGAACGATTATTTCGACGGCAAACGGACGATCGTCGTCACGACGCATCAGGTTGAAGAAGTTCAGGACGTTCTGACCGATCTCATGTTCATCAACCATGGGCGCATCGTGCTCGAGTGCAGCATGGAAGAGTTTGAGTCGCGTTATGCGGAAGTGATGGTGCATCCCGATCATGTCGATGGAGCGCGGTCGCTCAAGCCGCTGCACGAGCGCCAGGTGTTCGGCCGCAGCGTGATGCTATTTGAAAATGTGGATCGTGGCCAGCTCGCCGCCATGGGCGATGTGCGCAGACCGAGCATCGCCGATCTGTTCGTGGCCGTGATGAGCAACAGTCAAAACCCGGAAAGCGGAAACCGGATACCGGAAACGAGATGAATACGGAATCGAATGCAAAGCCAATTCATCGGCAAGATGCCGATGCCACGAAGCCGTTTTATTGGTCGGTATGGCGAGAACTATGGGAGAACCGTTCGATCTATGTCGCACCATCGATCGTTGCCGCAATCATTTTGTTCGGCTCCTTTGTAGCGTCATTTCATCTTCCCGAGCGCAGACAAAACGCGTTATTGCTTGATCCGGAGCGCCAGCGAGCGGCAATCGAACTGCCCTACGACATCGTGGCGATGATGTTGATCTTCACCGCGTTCATTGTCGGCGTGTTCTACTGTCTCGACGCGTTGCACGGCGAACGTCGCGATCGCAGCATTTTGTTTTGGAAATCACTGCCAGTCTCGGATCTCACGACTGTGCTCTCGAAGGTGACCGTGCCGCTGGTCGTTCTGCCGCTACTTAGCTTTGCGATCATTGTCGTTACGCAGTTCATCATGTTACTCATCAGCACCGCGGTTCTGCTGCCGCGCGGTCTTGCCGCAACTACCTGGGCAAACTTTAATTTGTTTCAACAGTCGCTGATTTTGTTGTACGGCCTGGTGGCGATTGCGCTCTGGCACGCCCCCATCTACAGCTGGGCCTTGCTCGTTTCGGGCTGGGTGCGACGTGCAACATTTCTCTGGGCCATCTTGCCGCTTCTGGCGATTAGCTTCTTCGAGAAGATCACGTTCAACACGTCGCATTTTGCGTCGATGCTGAAGGATCGCGTGCTGGGATTTGCTCCAGAGGCGTTCGCCTTCCAGGCGCACGCGGTCCCGCAACTCACACCCGGAAGATATCTGAGCACGCCGGGTCTTTGGCTTGGATTGGTGTTCGCGGCGGTGTTTATCGCCGCAGCAATCCGGCTACGCCGTTATCGCGGCCCGCTGTGATTTCATCTCATTACGAGAACGAACAACCGGACAAAATGCACGCACTCGTATGAATTCCATTAAGAAACAAGCACATATCGCGGGAGTGCTTTACGTTTTGGCCAGCATCGCGGCTGTGTTCGCGTGGGTATATGTCGATGGCAAGATCTTCGTCCGCGATGACGCAACAGCGACTGCCAATAACATTCGCGCTTCCGAGACTCTTCTTCGGTTTGGGATCGCGGGCGAGCTGATTGGCTCAATTATTTTTATCTTCGTCGTTCTGGCTCTTTATCGACTCTTCAAGCCGGTGAGCGAGAAGCACGCGATGGCCATGGCGATTTTGCTCTTGATCTCCACGCCGATCTCTCTTCTCGCGGTGTTGGGCGAACTGGCTGCACTGATTGTAGCTGGGGGCGGGAGTTTCCTATCGACCTTTAATCAACACCAACTCGATAGCTTGAGTTATTTATTTTACCGCTTGCACGGGCAGGCGCTTGTTATCGCGCAAATCTTTTGGGGACTGTGGCTATTCCCATTCGGGACGCTGGTCATTCGATCTGGTTTCATTCCCCGCTTCCTTGGGTTCTTACTTTTTATCGCAGGTGCAGGCTATCTCATCGCTACCTTCACGGTTTTGGTCCTGCCAACCTACAAGCAAGTTGGGAGTCAGATCGCGATGATCCTCGAGTTAGGTGAATTGCCGATCATCTTTTGGCTTTTGATCTGGGGCGCGCGACTGCCCGCGACGACCCCACCTGGAACTGCCCAACGAGCTACCACGGCACTCCTGCAACCATGATGCAATCAAACACAGAACTGTCGCCGCGCGCCAAAGCCATAGCCGCTGGTGGCTTGTGGTGGGTCTGCATCATATCAGGCGTGGTGGGCTTCGTTGTGGGGGCTCCACTAATCGTGGCCAACGACGCGACGGCTACGGCGACAAACATTCTCGCAAAGGAATCATTGTTCCGTCTCGGATTTGTCGCCGATCTTATTAGTGGCTTGTCCTATGTCGGAGTAACGGCCTTCATCTATTACTTGCTCAAACCAGTCAGTAGAAGTTTGTCACTAGTGGGGGCGTTCTTTGGTCTGGCGGGCGTCGCGATTGGAGGCGCATCGTGGGTTATTCATCTCACGCCTTTGCTTTTGTTGCATGGTGACGCGTACCTGACCGCGTTCACAACGAGTCAGTTACAAGCGATGTCGCTGGCCGCTCTCAAGCTTCAGATGCAGGTCTTTCCGATCGGCATGGTATTTTTTGGGATTCAGTGCATCTCGATCGGGTACCTTGTCGCGCGATCGATCTTTCTGCCCTGCATTCTCGGCGTACTCTTGGCCGTCGGCGGAACGTGTTACGTGATCGTCTCTTTTGCTAGCTTCGTGGCGCCATCCTTCGGGCCCCATCTCGTGCCGTTCCTCATGCCCATCGCGCTCATCGGCGAAGGATCGCTCGGCGGGTGGCTCCTCGTCAAGGGCGTGAACGTTCAACGATGGAATGAGCA
>WNGL01032587.1_pt1 | contig 10561 bp, 10 predicted proteins | sample 5400591 | NCBI WGS metagenome assembly WNGL01 (sample SAMN13153377, study PRJNA577476) | soil metagenome | isolation source: 80 cm soil or saprolite under Garry oak tree replicate 1 | place: USA:California | collected 2016-06-15
TCGCAAGAAACGCGTGGAATTCCCGCTGTTCCCGGGGTACGTCTTCGCACGTTTTGGACCCGAGCAGATGCATCAAGTGCTGCTGGCGCCGGGGGTCGTGACGATTGTTCGCTCCGGCGGCGCCCCTGTGCCGGTTCGCGAGGAAGAGCTCGAGTCCGTGCGAATCCTGCTCGCCTGCGCAAACGCGGGTCATCCTCCGCCGCAGCCTGTCGAGTTCGTCGAGCTTGGACACGAGGTTCTCGTGCGCGATGGTCCGTTTAGTGGAGTACGCGGCATGGTAATAGAAGATCGCGGGCGCACGCGCGTGGTTGTGTGCCTCCGCGCCCTCAAGCGTGCGTTGAGTGTGGAGTTACCTCGAGGAATGTTGCGGGCGGTGGGGCAGTAGAAGGATCAAACGCATCGAAAAAAGATAGGTTGGACGCCGGCGGCAGATCGCCGGACGCGGGCTTCGTCGGAAACGCCCTGTGACTGACAGGGTCAAGGTGTAGCTACTCCACGCAGTCCTGAGACACCCCACAACGTACATCGGGCCTTCTCATTACACACGAGGGATCTCCTTTTGTGATCGATGTTCGCCCTTCGAACAAGAGTTCGCGCGGTGAACTGTCACGCGGTTGAAAGCCTCCGACCGGACTTCGTCGAGTGGCCGGCCTGAAGCGCGTAGAGCCGCGGCTGAGCAGCGAGCTTCGCGACCTCCGTCAACGCTTGATTGTCGAGCTCGAGCGCGGGTCAAACGTGTCCCAGCGTGCACTGGCACGTCGACTCGGCGTGGCGGTCGGCACCATTAACCGTCTCCTGAGCGACATGGTCGACGCTGGCTACGTTCAAGTGTTTAACAGGGGCGTGCGGCCGTTCGCCTACAAGGTGACTGACGACGGTCAGCGCTACCAAAGACGGTTGGGACTCGAACATTACTCGTGGGTGCTAGGCAGCTTGCGGCAACTCGAGCAGCCGATTCGACGCAAGCTAGTTGAGTTGAAGGCTCGGGGAGTGGAGCGTGTCGTCTTCTACGGGGCTGGGGAGGTCATGGAGGCGAGCTATCGTGTCGCGATCGGCGTGGGCCTCCAAGTCGTGGGAGTGGTTGATGACGATAATACGAAGCATGGGGCACGAAAGAGTGGGCTGGTTGTTGAGCCTCCAAGCGCGATAAACGACCTTGAGCCCGATGCAGTGCTCATAACCACGATGCGCCACGCCGAGGAGCTGCAGCTCGAGATGGACCCTTCGCTACGCGCCTCAGTCGAGGTATGGGAGCTCTAGAGACGATGACACACGCATCTGCGGGACCGGGGCCGGCCTACCAGGGCGGCGAGGAGATCTCCCTACTGGCCTTAGGGACCACATTGCTTCGCTGGCGTCGCGCGATCATCGCGCTGGGCGTAGTCGGTGCCGCGGCAGGCGTGGCGACCGGACTGTTGACGACACGGGTGTACATGTCCTCTGCGAAATTCCTACCTCAGGTGTCAGATGTGAGCTCCTCCGGGCTTGCACTCCTGGCGAGCCAGTTCGGTATCCGGATGCCGAGTAACGGGGGCGGCTGGGGCTCCCCTGTGTATGTGGAGCTGCTACGATCGCGAGCCCTGCTGGAGTCGATCGCCTTGGACACGGTCGTCGTCGCCGAGGAAGGAGGGCGGCGCGTCGCGTTGATGGATCTGCTCGAGGTCGAAGCCCCGACGCCTGAGCGTCGTGCCGAGGGCACCATGCACACACTCGGGAGGATAGTGAAGAGCCGCGAGGTGAGGGCCCTCGGTGCGGTGGAGGTCACCGTAACAACCCGGTGGCCGAGCGTCTCGCTGGCCCTTGCGGAGCGACTGGTGCACGGGGTGAACCAGTTCAATGTCGAGGTGCGCAAAACGCAGGCCGCAGCGGAGCGGCAGTTCGTCGAAGCACAGGCCGTGGAGGCCGAACGTGCTCTTCGCGACGCAGAGGACCGGCTCCAAGCCTTCCTGCAGCGAAACCGCGTGATAAGCTCTCCGCAACTCGATTTCGAACATGACCGGCTGCAACGTCAGGTCACCTTGCGCCAGCAGGTATACACGTCTCTCGTGCAAAACCGAGAGGAAGCGCGGATCCGCGAGGTCCGGGACACACCCGTGATCACGGTGCTCGAGGAGCCACGACTCCCAGTGGTTTCTGAGTCCCGAAGATCCGTCCTGAAGGGCGTCCTTGGTGGGCTGACCGGGTTGATGGTCGGGGTGCTGATCGCGTTTCTCGCGCAGGGAGTGGCCGGTGCACGGCGCGAGGCGAGTGGTGACGCGCGGGAGTTCTTCGAGTTGATGGGGGAGGCTACTCCGCGGTTTCTCAAGCGACGGGGGCGGTGAAGGTGCCCTCGTCAGCCACTCTACGACGCCGTGGGCACCGCTCTTCATCGCCCTCACGAGCCTGGCAACTCGGCGCAGTCCCGCGTATTTAGACCTCCTGAAGTGACCGCTCCGTCGCCCGCCTGGCTCCGATCAGCCCCGGCTTTTCTGCGCCGACGCCTCGAGGGTCGAACGAATCTGCTCGCCGTCATTCATAACACCGGCTGGCTGTTCGCCGACAAGACGATGCGAATGGTCATGGGTGTTCTCGTAGGGGCCTGGGTGGCGCGCTATTTGGGACCCAGTCTGTATGGCGAGCTCGCATATGTGCTGGCTTTCGTCGCGTTCTTCAGCGTGATATGTCAGCTGGGTCTCGATGCGGTCGCGATTCGGGACATAGCGCGGGATGAGCACGCCGCTCCAGCAATCCTCGGGACCGCCCTGCGCCTCAGGCTGATCACTGGCTTTGGCGCCTATGGTGCCGCGATCGGCGGCATGGCGCTCCTGCGGCCGGGTGACGCGCGAGCCGTGGTACTCACCGCCATTGTCGCAGGCACCGTGGTATTCCAGGCCGTGGACACGTGCGATCTGTGGTTCCAGAGCCAGATGCAAAGCAGACGTACGATTGCGGCCAAAGGAGTGTCGTATCTCGTAGCGAACGGACTGAAGGTTCTACTCATCCTCGCCCAGGCCAGTCTCTTCGCTTTCGCTGTGGTTGGCCTCCTCGAGGTGGCGTTGGCTGCGGTTGCGCTCGGGGTAGCCTATCGGCGCTTCCCCGCACCATCGCGGTGGCGCTGGGAGCCTCAGTGGGCAAGTCAGATGATGCGCGAGTCGTGGCCCTATCTGCTCGCGGGGCTTGCCATCAGCATCTACATGCGGATCGATCAAGTCATGCTACGCGGAATGGTGAGTGAGCATGAGTTGGGGATCTATTCGGCAGCATTGCCGGTCTCGACGGCTTGGTCTTTCATTCCGATGGCCATCTCGGTAAGTGTGGGACCCACTATCGCACGTCGGAAGCAGAGCGACCCAGTGGCGTACGAACGGGCGATCGCACAGCTCTTCAGTCTCATGTGGTGGGTGATGCTCCCACTTAGCGTGGCGGTCGCGTTGGCCGCTGGACCGATAGTGGCGTTTCTGTATGGTGACGCCTATTCCGCGAGCGCGAGAGTCATCGCTATCCATGTCTTCGCGAACGTGCCCATCGCATTGGGCATCGCACAGACCACTTGGATCGTGAATGAGAAGCAGAACATGATCTCCCTGTACAGAACGGCCCTGGGAGCAGTTTCCAACGTGATACTGAACTTGCTGTTGATCCCGCTTCACGGGGCTCTAGGGGCAGCCATCGCGAGCGTCGGTGCGCAGCTGGTTGCGGCAATGTTCTCGAATCTCGTGCTGGCACCAAGGATCTTTGTCATGCAGATATCGTCACTGTTGCAGGTCCGGGCGTTGAGAAGGTGAGGATGATCGCGGCTCAGATCGCCACTCTGTTGGTGCGGCTTCTGGCGCGGGCCAGATTTGAGAAATTGAACAGATTCCTGTTCCATGTGAGCATCAGAGGACTTGGGATTCTGAACTACAGGAATTCCAAAGAGAGCGGTGAGAAGTACTTCCTCGAGCAGGTTCTGGCTTGCTCCTCGGGATCGGAGGTCAAGGCGCCGGGCGTCATTTTCGACGTCGGGGCAAACGTAGGGAATTACAGCAGTGCGATCCTCAGTATCGCTCCGGCGGCTCAGATCTACTGTTTTGAGCCGCATCCCGGCAATGCGAGGCTGCTCGAATCGGCCCTCGGAACCAGAGTGACGGTGGTAGCCGTTGCCGTGGGCTCGACGCCAGGCACTCTTGAGTTGTTTGACTATGAGGGATCAACAGGGTCGTCTCACGCCTCTCTGCACAAGGACGTCTTCGAGAAGATTCATCAGCAACCGCATCAATCGCTATGTGTGAAGGTGACCACGATCGATGATTTCGTCGAAGAGCAAGGCATAGATGCGATCTTTCTCTTGAAGGTTGATGTGGAGGGGCACGAGTTGGAGGTGTTGAGGGGCGCCTCGAAGGTGATCCGTGACGGCAAGGTAGACGTCGTTCAGTTCGAGTTCAACGAGATGAACGTCATCACGAGAGTGTTCCTGTCAGACTTCTTCGCTGTCCTACCGGGATTCGCGTTTTATCGTTTGCTCCCTGCCGGTTGGATTCCAATCACAGATCGGCCGATTGAGAACGTCTTCGCCTTCCAGAACATTGTCGCCGTTCGCCCCGGGGCTCCGGTATTCAGTCTGTTGGGGGGAGGACGGGGCACGCTGGCGCAACTTAATGGCAGTGAATGACAGGGGAAACTGTGTGAGCAGCCTTGAGCCTGCTTCGAAACAGGTTGACCGTTCCGATCAGTACTTCGTCGCGGCGGCGGTGCCCCTGCTGGGTGTGCTGTACATGTTCTCGCCGTTGGCGTCGTACATTGGCGCACTACTGTTTTTGACCCTGTTCAGCAGTCGACTGAACGCGAACGTAAGAATCGCCACAAGTGCGATCGTGATACTATCTGGTGCGTCGATCTGGGCGTCCCGCCAGGTTGGTCTGAGTGTGTCCGATGACTTTGCCTCGTATTACGACATGTACACTCGCATCGACCACCTTGAGTGGACGACGGAGAGAATACCGCCTTATGAACTGGGATTGCCAATGTTTTTCAGGATCGTCAGCGTCGCGTTGCCCGACCTGACCCCGAACGGCTTGATGTTTGTGTCGACGACAGTGACGGGGCTGATCCTGTTGTTCTGCGTTGAACGCTTCGGACTGCGGGAGTTCCCCAGAGAGAAGCGGGCATATTGTCTCGCCATGGTCTTTCTGTTCTTTTCCTTTGTCCTTACGACCCAGCTCACGAGACAGATGCTCTCGAGTGTCCTTCTGGTGAATGCATTTTTCTGTGTGAGGGCAACGGCGAGGCGCTTGTCGCTGCTCGTAGCATCGTTGTTCCACCTTGCTGCCATTCCGGTATATGCGGTCCTCAGGATGTTGCAAGGCAGGTTCCTGCTGTTGGTGATTGCGCTCTTATCGGCGGTCGTCCTCGCGAATCTGGTCGATGTGGAAGCGGCTGAGTCTTGGGTCACTCGTTACGGTGTCCCTAGAGTGGGCTATTACTTAACGCTAACGAATGGCGAATCGAACCGCATGAGCTTCCTTATCGTCCTTGGTGTTGCCATGGCAGGAGTGATGAGTCTGCTTGCGGTGAAGGCGGCCCGCGCGTTTCTTGTGGTACACGCGGTAATGGCAGGTTGGTTCTTCGCGTATTTCACACGTCGATTCCCCAACCGGTACCTCGCGGTAGTCGGTGCGGCACTAATCATTGCGCTAAACCTATGGAGGGGCCGGACTCTCTACGTCGTTGACGCAGCGCGCGAGTTTCTGCCGTGGGAGGTGTATGGTCCGTTCGGCGCACTCCCTGGCTATTTTGTGCTCTCATACCTCTCCCGCTAGGAGCTCGGCCAAGACGATGATCGTGGAATGTGAAGGAAAACAGGTCGTCTGTCCTGGGTGCCGGCGATCCACGGAGAAGCGACGGGCATATGTCGAGGGCGAGACCGACTTTTTGATTTGTCAACATTGTGGGCTTGTTTTCAGGGAATGCCTGCCCTCGACGTCTGAATTGGCGTCCATATATGCGTCCCACTACGAGGCGACCAATATTGTACGAGGTTGCACGGAACAGGAGTCTGGGGAATTCGCGCTGACCGCGTATTGCCAGTTTCTCCGGCGCAGATTGGAGCCCCGCCTGACCAGAGTGCTCGACTACGGAGCGGGCACAGGAAGACTGGTCGAGTTGTTCAGGGAAGCGGGGTTTCAGGCGGATGGTTTGGAGTTCGCGCATGCTGCGAGGCGTCATGGCCTGGAATACCGCGGTATCACCCTCTTTGCGAGGCCTGCCGAGCTGCCAGAGGGCGTTTATGATCTCGTGACGATGATCGAGGTCATCGAACACCTTGCCAATCTCATGGAGGAACTTATGGCGATTCGCAAGGCGATGCAGCGTGGAGGGATGCTATTCGTGACGACGCCTAACCGAGTTGGCCTGCGGGCAAGAATGGAGAAGGGTTATTGGCGCGAGGCACGCAAGAAGTTCCATCTATTCCTTTTCGATCGCCATAGTCTAAAGCACATACTACTGCGCGCCGGGTTTTCGAGTGTTGAAGTTGTGCACTTCAGCCCAGTTCCGAAACCTGGCCGACTGTTCTGGCTTTACGGCCGTGTGTGCCAGTGCCTCAGGCTGGGTGGGACCCTGTGCGTAACGGCTCGTCGATGAGCGGCGATGCCAACAAACATTCCGAGCTGGTTGCGGTTGGCTCGATCCTATGCGCGAGCAACCAACCCCATCACGTTCATTGCACGCAGATCTATCAAAAAGCTCGCTGATACAGTAAACCTGCAATCACCACCGGGGGGACTGTGTATCGACGTGGGTGCAGGTACTGCTCCTTACGGGCGGGACGCCGAGAAGCATCTCCATGTTCGCTCTTACGTCGCGTTAGACATTGTCGCGAGCGAGAGCACGAGTGTCATTGGCAACGCCATGGAGATGCCATTCCGGAGCGGCTGCGCCCAATTCATTGTGTGCTTTGACGTAATTCAGCACGTTCCGGAGAGCAAGGCGTTGCTGGCCGAGGTGACGCGTGTGCTCGCTCCAGGGGGAATCTTGCTGGTGACTTTTCCCTTCAACTACTGCGAGTGCGATGTGCAAGACTTCCGGCGTTGGACCTTGGCCGGCATGGAGCGGGAAATCACCGACCAAGGGCTTGAGGTCATCAGGATGGAGCAGCGCGGTGGACGATTCTTCGCGTTTGCCTGTGGTCTGAATTGGATCGCGCAGCACATGGTGCCGGGTCAACGGGAAAGCTGGCGAGCGAGGCGTTCAACGCTTGGCATTCTACGTGTGGCGTTAGTGCATCTGCTGACGATGCCGACCACCGCTTTACAGTGGGCAATGCTTGGGATCGATCGCCTGCTACCGAACAAGGGTTGCTACATGGGTGGCATCGCCATGGCGGCCAGGCCGGCGTCCAATTCTGCTCACGCAAGAAGTCAGAGTGATTAGGCGTGTTGGTAATAACCTCGTGGGATGACGGGCATCCGTGTGACCTGCGGGTGGCGGATTTACTGACCAGATACGGATTGGCCGGTACTTTTTTCGTCCCAGCCGAGAACCGTGAGGGCAGACCTGTGATGCAGTCCGCGGCACTCCGGGAGCTTGACCGAGGCTTCGAGATCGGAGGCCACACGATGACCCATCGATACCTGCGCAGGGACATTGGGTTCGATGCAATACTCCATGAGATCGTTGAGGGAAAGCGATTGATAGAGGATCGGATTGGCCACGAGATTACCGCGTTCTCCTATCCGGGCGGGCGATCCGATCGCGAAGTGGTGCGTGCGGTCAAGGCGTCAGGTTTCAGCTGTGCTCGGACGACAGAGAATCTCCGATTCGACCTAGGCAAGGATCGCTGGCGCGTGCCGACCACGATGCAGTTCTATCCTCACGGCGCGTTCGTGTTAGCCAGGAATGCGCTGCGCCGTCCGGCACCATCCAAACTTTGGACAGTGGTGCGGCGGATCAGCGAAAGAGATTTCGTAGCCTTTGTCCTGCGATCTGCAGAGATCTGCGCCCGCTTCGGTGGCGTCTTTCACTTATGGGGACACAGCTGGGAGATTGAACGGCACCAGCTGTGGCCCAGCTTGCGGAGCGTCCTGCACCTTCTAGCAGGGTTGGCTTCAGAATCGCGGACCCTGGCTGAGGCAGTAACGTCGGCCCATTTAGATAATGCCACAGAATTCAACAATCGCATTGCGCAATGACGAAATCGGTAGTGGCTGTTGTCGCCAATGTCAAGCGATTCAGGCTTCCCTTCTACCGGTTGCTGGCCGAGGAGCTCCTCACGCGCGGCGTTGACTTGAAGGTCGTGTACAGCGACCCTGACTCGGTTGAAGCGCTCAAGTGTGACAGTGTGGACCTTCCGGCACCGGTCGGAGTGAGGGTCAAAGCGCGGTATCTGTTCGGGAATAGAGCACTGGTCCAGATTCCCCCCCTGCGACTCCTGGCTCGTGCTGATCTCGTTATAGTGGTTCAGGCCAGCAGTTACTTGCTGAATTACTTCTTGCTCCCGATGGCATGGTTCGGCATCAAGTCGGTTGCTTTCTGGGGCCACGGATTCAATCATCAAGGCGACAGACGGTCGCTTACCGAGCGCCTCAAGCGTCTACTAGCAACAAAAGTTCATTGGTGGTTCACCTATACGCAGGCCACTGGCGGGTATCTTATCGATCTGGGATTTCCCGCAGACCGAATCACGGTGATAGAGAATGCTCCCGATACGCGATCCTTCGCACGTGAGGTTGCTAGCGTGGGTCGCGCAGACACGCGCGAAACGCGCCGTGTGCTTGGCATACCGGACGAGGCTTGCGTAGGACTCTTCTGTGGCTCGCTCTACGCCGAGAAGAAACTGGACTTCCTGATCCGTGTCGGAGACGATCTTTACCAAAAGCACCCCAATTTCCGGATGATCGTAATCGGCGGCGGTCCAGAGAGCGGCCTCATGCGCGATGCTGTCAACTCGCGGACCTGGCTTTACTACTGCGGACCGCAATTTGGTCTGGAGAAAGCAAGGCTGTTCGCGGCCGCCGACGTGTTCATAAACCCCGGCCTGGTAGGCTTGGCCATCCTCGACAGTTTCGCGGCGGGACTGCCATTTGTTACGTCGACTTATGAGGGACACAGCCCAGAAATCGCATACTTGGAGCACGGACACAACGGCTTGCTGCTGCCGCTCGAGTTACGCGCATTCGCGGAGGGCGTCGAGAGACTCATTTTGAACGACATGGTCCTGCAATCACTGCGGCGGGGAGCAAGGGCTGCTAGTGGACGATACACGGTGGAGAACATGGTGAGGAATGTTGCATCGGGCATATATCGTTGTCTCAGGATCGGCTGATGCGAGTGTTGCTGATCCACAATTTCTACGGTTCGGCCGCACCGTCCGGAGAAAACCAAGCGTTCGAGGCAGAGCGAGTCTTACTCGTCTCGCGTGGCCACGAAGTTGCAACGTTTACGCGCCACAGCGACGAGATTCGCAGTGGGGGGGTTTGGGGCATAATCAAAGCGGCGCTGGCCACGCCCTGGAACCCGTGGACGGCGCGGTTGGTCCGACGTGCCGTGGAGCACTTCCGCCCTGATGTGGTGCACGTGCACAACACTTTCCCGCTGATTTCACCGGCCATCTTTTACGCCATCGGACCACGGGCAGCGCGAGTCCTGACGCTGCACAACTACCGGGTGCTTTGCGCGGCAGGGCTCTTCTTGCGCGAGGGTAAGGTGTGTACCAAGTGTGCAGATGGGCGGACGGTCGTGCCCGCGCTGGTACATGGCTGCTACCGGGCGAGCCGGTTGGCGACGGCTCCGGTGGCGACCAGTGTGGCGCTGCACCAGGCGCTGGGCACGTGGCGCCATCAGGTGGAAGCGTTCATTGCCCTTTCGGGCTTCCAACGCGACCGTTTGGTCACGGCGGGTTTGCCTGCGCGTAAGGTGTACCTGAAGCCAAACTTTTATCCTGGTAATCCGGCCGTGATTCCCTGGTCGGGGCGCGGGGCGCATGTGGTCTTCGTGGGACGATTGTCGGCCGAAAAGGGAGTGGTGAGCCTGCTGCGTGCCTGGGCGGCATGGGGTGCGAACGCCCCAGAGCTTCGGCTGGTTGGGGGAGGTGAGGTGCGCGCGGAACTGGAGCGGATGGGTTCAGGGCTGCCGGTGCGGTTTCTAGGACAGAAGTCGCCGACCCTCGCGCAGGCAGAGATCGCCAGGGCAAGGCTCCTTTTGTTGCCGTCGGAGTGTTTCGAGGGATCTCCAATGGTTGCCCTTGAGGCGTTTGCGTTTGGCACGCCGGTGGGCGTGTCCAATCTGGGACCGTTGCCTGCTATTGTTGCGGCAGGTCGAAACGGTATTGTTTTCGAGGCGGGAAACCCGGAGTCGTTACTGCGGGAGGTGAGCGCTGCATGGCAAACGCCGGAGCTGCTGGAGAGGCTCGGGCAGGGTGCTCGTGCAGAGTTTGAAACGAAATACACGGAGGATGCTAACTACTCGCGAGTGATGCAGGTCTATGAGGCAGCGATTCGTGAACGACGGCGTAGCGCTCGGGGGTCGATGGCATGAAGGGGGAGATTTCTCGCGTACCCAGTCGTGGCGTGGTCGGTCGAGGATTGCTGCGATGCCGTATTCTCAC
>WNGL01010701.1_pt1 | contig 10559 bp, 7 predicted proteins | sample 5400591 | NCBI WGS metagenome assembly WNGL01 (sample SAMN13153377, study PRJNA577476) | soil metagenome | isolation source: 80 cm soil or saprolite under Garry oak tree replicate 1 | place: USA:California | collected 2016-06-15
GGCGGGTCGCGCCCGACGGTCTCACGCTCGCGGTGCCCGGCCGCTCCTGGTTTGTCGAAGGCGTGGTGAAAAGCCCCGGCGTCAGCTTCGACCCGACCAAGCTCGCCTGGATCGGCAGCCCCGGCGCGGTCAATTCGGTGCTGTATGTGCGCGCGAGCACCGGGATCAAGAGTTTCGATGAGCTCAAATCGTCTTCGCGCCCTTTGAGCCTCGGGGCGCTCGGCTCAGGCACGCCGACCGCCATGGTGCCGGTGATGCTGGCGGGGAACGGCGTGCCGATCAAGGTCGTGGTCGGCTACGGATCGACCTCGCGGGTCTTGCTCGCGCTCGAGCAGGGCGAGATCGACGGCGTCTTCACGGTCGAGGATTCGTTCGCCCGCCGCCCGGACCTGCTGACGAGCAAAGTCGTGATCCCGATCCTGCAGAACAAGCGCACCCTCGCCGGGCTTCCGCTCCTCCGCGACGTGCTTCCCAAGAGCGACGGCCCGCTGCTCACTCTGGTGCTGGCGCTGGAGAATTTCGGCCTGCCTGTGGTCGGGCCTCCCGGCCTTCCGCCGGAGCGGGTGGAGATCCTGCGCAAAGCCTTCCTGGCGATGTGCGAGGACAGGGACTATCAGGCCGAGGCGGTCAGGATGGATCAGCCGATCGGCGCTCCCCTCGAAGGCGCGCAGCTCGCGGCGATGATCAACGATCTCGCGGCCATGGCGACGCCCGACATCGTCGCGGCCTACAAGCGCCTCGGCGCGGCGAAGTAAATTTCACCGCCATCGCACCCATGATCCAATGGCCTACGCCCGACGCCCCCAACGCGCCGCTCAGGAATCCCGATGGGGGCTGCAAAGGAGGTTTGGGAAGAGTTTCTCCAGCCCCGCATAAAGCACTGCGACGAAACAGGTCCAAGCGGTCCAGCCGACGATCATGTTGCCGAGGTAGGCGAATTGCTCCGGCGCAACGAACCCGAAGCTCCATGCCGCCGCCAGGGCCAAGACCACGATAAGAAGGGTGGTTAGTCCGTAGACCTTTCCCATGCTTTTGCTCCTGCGACCGGTCCGCCGCCGGTCTCATCGTTCCACCTAGACCGACGGGATGAACTTCAATGCCGGGAACCATTGGCCGATCAGCGTCGGCGGCCAGGGGATCGACATGACATAGTCGAAGACGAAGCTGATCGAGACCAGCAATATGACGGCATAGGGGATGATGAGCGACCAGCGTTCGCTGTTTTCGTAGCGCATGAAGAAGACGACGAAGACGGCAACCGTCGGAATGAGGCCGATGACCGCCATCACCCCCATGAAGGCGACGAGATAGCCGAAGAACCGTGCCGCCCGCTTGATGATGAGCTCGACCGGCAGATGCGCGGTGTCGGAAGTCAGATCCATATGGATCTTCTGGTCGGCGACGGCCGCAGGATTGGCCGTGATTCCTCCCGGCCCGGCATTGATGGCGGCTTCCGCCGTCCCTCCCGACGCCGACATCGCCTGCTCGACTTCCTGGATGGCCTGGTCGACCAGGCTTCCGACTCCGGGCTCGGGCTTGCGGCACATGTCGTTAAGCAGGCTCAATCCCGCTGCCGTCAATGCAACGGTGCCGACGACCAGGGGCACGATCTTGGCGCTGAAGTCCCATCGCAGCGACATCAGAACCATCGCGCCGATGAGCGCGATCATGAACATCGTGAACAGCTGCGTCACGTTGAACCGCGGAGGCTCGAATTCTGTCACCATCCGCGTGAAACCAGTTTTGAGGACATCCCATCTTTTAACGAGACGGTCGAGGTAGCCATTCGCATCGGCGATCACGTTCTCCCGCGTACTTTTCCCGCGACTCAACCACAACACCAGGACCAGTCCGACGATGATGCTCTTGACGAATGCGATGCCGATCACGACGAGGACGGCTGTGGCGCTGTTCGTAAAAGTCGGGACAAACATCGGAAAGGTAGTCAGCAACTGCCCCAGGGCCAGGGCGACGAGGATGATCGCGAGTACGACGAAGCTGTCCCGGCTGATATGTCGGCTATACAACCACCACGCCAGAAGCGGCCCGGCGATAATGCAGCTGACGACGATTTTCATCGCCATGGCTGGTTCAAAATTAGACCCCGTAAGGGTGAGCAACCACGTTGCGAAATCCGCGATGAACAGCCCGGGAGTAGTGACGAGAGCGAGGCGAACGATCGCCGTGGTCCAGATACTTCCGCTTGTGGCGAAACTTTCGCGAGCGACGGTTGCCTGCTGGCGATCTCGCGCGTGATAGCGGATGTCCTGCAGAAAAGGCCGCACCAGGCCGATGATGGCGATGGTGAAAAGGATCGCCACGACCACACGATCTAACCAGCTCAGCCCGTAGCGCTCGACCGAGATGAACAGGTAGCGTTCGATGGTGTCGCCGAGCACGACCCCGAGAATGAGCGGCGGCCGCGGCCACTTGAACTGCTTCATGATCCAGCCGAGCAGGCCGAAAAAGAGCAGCGTGTAAAGATCGCCCCACTGGCGTGACGCCTCGAACGCGCCGATATAGAGAATGCCCAGCACCGCGGGCAGGATCAGGCTGAAGCGCAGAACGGAGAGCTTGGCGAATTGCGGGCTGAACGCATAGCACATGCCTGCGCCCAGGATGTTGGCCAAGGCTATCGACCACGCCATCGCGTAGGTGATATCGAGGTTCTTGGTCAGCATGTCCGGTCCGGGCACGAGCCCGTGGATCAGGAACGCGCCGAGCAGGATCGCCATGGTCGCGCTGCCGGGCACCCCGAAGGCGACCGTCGGCACCAGCGCGCCGCCCTCCTTGGCGTTGTTGGAGCTTTCCGACGCGATCACGCCACGCACGTCGCCCTTGCCGAAAGTCAGAGCCGCATCCTTTTCGGTCTTGAGCGCGTGGCCATAGGCGAGCCAGTCGACCACGGATGCGCTGATGCCTGGAATTGAGCCGATGCCGCCGCCGATCCAAGAGCAGCGCATAATCAGCCACCAGTGCTGGCCGCAGTCTTTCACCCCCTGCCACTGGCCTTTGTAGATGTTGGATACGCTGGTATCCGAGGCAATGGCGGTGCGAGAGATCAAGAGGTCGCACAATTCGGGCAGCGCGAAGACGCCGAGCAGGAGCGGCGTCAACGGCAAGCCGTCCCACAGATAGAGACTGTCGAAGGTCCAGCGCAGCGTGCCCGATTGCGGGTCGGTCCCGATCATCGCGATCATGATGCCGAGGCAGCCGGCGGTCATCCCGCGCAGCGGCGCGCTGCCGGAGAGGATCGCGACCATCGAAATGCCGAGCACCGAAAAGGCGAGCAGCTCCGGCGAGCCGAGAAACAGCATCACCGGGCGCAGGATCGGGATCGAGATTGCCATCAGGAATGCGCCGAAGACGCCGCCCATCAGCGAGGACATATAGGCGGCGCTGAGCGCGCGCCCGGCCTCGCCCTTCTTGGCCATCGGGAAGCCGTCGAGCACGGTCGCCGCCGAAGCGGCGCCTCCCGGCACGCCGAACAGGATGGCCGGGATCGGGTCGCCGGTCGCGGTGGTCGAGCCGAGGCCGAGCAACAGCGCGAACGCGGTGTAGGGGTCCATGTTGAAGGTGAACGGCAACAGCATCGCCGTTCCGGCGAGACCGCCGATGCCGGGAATGATCCCGAGCACCAGGCCCATCATGCAGCCGGCCCCCAGATACAGCAGGCGGACAGGGTCCATCAGAATGATGAAGGCCCTGCCCGCGGAGGCAGCCATGAAGGCAAATTCGCCGCCGATCCATTCCATGTCTCGCCTATCCCCGGTTCATCCACCAAGCCCCGATCACGGCGGAGGTCGCGATGGCCGCGCAAGTTGCGATCACCGCGTGCACCTTCCCGCGTCGGCTCGACTGTCTGCAATAGTTGGCTTGCAGGCAGGACCGCGTTGGCGCAGGAAATTGCAGAGAGTGTCTTCCCTCCCGTCGGCACACCCGAACAGCACAAACCGCCACACTGGCCCGAGCCGCAAAAGCGTGGTAGCTCCCCTCTTTTGGGGGATGTAAGCAGAAGATCGGGCCATGCGAAAGTCAAATTCATGCTGCCGTCGGCGGGCCAGATGACGCATGGCCGCCGCCGGCCTCTTCTCCCTCTCCCCGCTTGCAGCCGAACTCGGGTTTACCCGAGTTCGGCTGCAAGCGGGGAGAGGTAAAGGGCCCGCGCTGCAGCTGCTTAACTTAGCGATGGGTTGCCGCCCGCCCGTGGCGGCATGCCACGACGCGGTCAGGGGATTGCAAACGCGATGGACGGGAAATGCCGCCTGCCTTGAGCGAATGACCACGGCAGGACGCTTGTTTTTGCCCAGTTCGGCCTTTGCCGGCTGGTTTCGCGACGAGGTGGAAAATGCACTTGGATCGAATTGAGGGAAAACCCGACGAGAAGGTCGCCTGGGGGAGCGACATCGCCGCGCAGATGCTGCGCCGGTTCGGCATCCCTTATATCAGCCTCAACCCAGGGGCGAGCTATCGCGGGCTGCACGACAGGCTGGTCAACCATCTCGGCAACGCGACGCCGGGCATCCTCGTCTGCCTGCACGAGGACCACTCGGTCTCGATCGCGCACGGCTACGCCAAGGCGACCGGCGAGCCGATGGCCTGCGTGCTGCACAGCAATGTTGGGCTCCTGCATGGCATGATGGGCCTGTTCAATGCCTGGTGCGATCGCGTGCCCATGATCGTCCTCGGCGCGACCGGCCCGGTCGCGGCCGAGAAGCGCCGCCCATGGATCGACTGGATCCACACCTCGCGCGACCAGGGCGCCTATATCCGTTCGATCATCAAATGGGACGACCAGCCTACTTCACCCGATGCATTGGTCGAATCCATGTGCCGCGCCAATCTGGCGACCCGCACGGCTCCGACCGCGCCGGTCTATATCTGCCTCGACGCGGGCTTCCAGGAACAGCGGCTCGACAAGGAGCCGGAATGGCCCGACGTGTCGCGCTTCATGCCGCCGGCGCCGCCGCGGCCTTCGAAGAGCGCCGTCGACGAGGCGGTGAAGCTCCTGGCGCGGGCGCAGCGGCCGGTGATCATGTTCGGCCGCGGCTCGCGCAAGGGCGAATTCTGGCAGCCGCGCATCAAGCTCGCCGAGCGGCTCGGCGCCTGCGTGGTCACCGACCTCAAGCAGGGCGCGATGTTCCCGACCGACCATCCGGCGCATTACACTCCGCCGTTCAATGTCCTCGGCCAGGACGCGCGCGAGCTCCTCTGCGAGGCCGATGTCATCCTCGCCCTCGACTGGATGGACCTCGGCGGGGCGCTGCGGCAGGCCAAGAGTGTCGGCAAGGCCACGGCGCGCATCATCAGCTGCACGCTCGATGCGAGCCTGCACACCGGCGCCAACATGGAATACCAGGCCCTGCCGACGGTCGACGTGCTGATGGCCTCGACCGGCGATGTCGTGGTCGCCGAGCTTGTGGATGCGCTCGGGGAGGGTCGCAGCGAGCCCTGGAAGGCGAAGATCCCGGTCAAGTCCAAGGCCGGGAACGGCGCCGCCATCAGCATGGCGCAGATCGCGACCGCGCTGCGCTCGGAGTTCAACGACCCCGACAACGTGACCTTCTGCACGCTCGGCCGCGGCTGGCCGATCGACGTCTGGCCGTTGCGGAGCGGGATGGCCTATCTCGGCAAGGATGGCGGCGGCGGGCTTGGCTCGGGCCCCGGTCTTTCGGTCGGCGCCGCGCTCGCCTTGCACGATCAGGGCCGCTATGCGGTGACGATGCTCGGCGATGGCGACTTCTGCATGGGCGCGACCGCGATCTGGACTGCGGCCCGCCACCGCATCCCGCTGTTGGTCCTGATCAACAACAACCGCTCCTATTTCAACGACGAGCTGCACCAGGACAACGTCGCGCGCACGCGCGGGCGCGAGGTGAAGAACCGCTGGATCGGCCTGCGCATGGAAGACCCGACGCCCGACATCGCCAAGCTCGCCGAGGCGCAGGGCGCCGTCGGCATCGGTCCCGTGACCAAGCCCTCCGATGTGAAAGCGGCCATCGAGAAGGGCGTCGCCGTGCTCAAGCAGGGCGGGGTTTGCGTGATCGATTTCCATGTCGACCCGCCCGCCGAGCGCCAGGCCAGCCACGGCCTCGGCCACCGCGCGACCGGGGATTGATACCGATGGCAATTGTCTCTGACTCGTCATGCTCCGCGAAGGCGGAGCATCCAGTAACCGCAGATGCCGGTGGTTACTGGATCGTCCGCTTTCGCGGACGATGACGATCCTGGGCGCATGTCTATTGCCGTCGGTATAAGCTGCCGCGAACGCTGTGGTGAAGCGGCGCAAGCGGAAACCAAAAGGAAGGCGCCATGACCGACGGCGCAGCCAAGCCGTGGCCGACGGAGCTGCGGTTGCACAAGGACCGCAAGACTCTCGCAGTCGCCTTCGACAATGGCGAGAGCTTCGAGCTTGCGGCCGAGTATCTGCGGGTGCGGAGCCCAAGCGCGGAGGTGCAGGGCCATTCGCCCGCCGAGCGCAAGACCGTCGCCGGCAAGAAGAACGTCGCCATCCTGGAGGTCAACCCGATCGGCAATTACGCCGTGCGGCTCGTCTTCGACGACCTGCACTCGACCGGCATCTACAGTTGGGACTACCTCATCGAATTGGGCCGCAACCGCGAGACCTATTGGCAGGATTATCTCGACGATCTCGCCGAGAAAGGCCTCGCGCGGTGATCTGGCGCCCTTGTCTTGGCCGCCGATGTGGTCGATTCTGTTGCGTCGGGGATGTCTCGCATGAGCGCCATCGCCATGATCCTGCTGGGCTTAATCGCGCTCTATGTCCTCGCCGGCCTCGTCACCGCCATCGCGTTCGTCGTGATCGGGGTCACGCAGGTGCAGCCAGCGCCGGTATCGTGGGGCGCGCGGATGCTCCTGCTCCCAGGCGCCGCCGCGCTGTGGCCGTTTGTGCTCATCCGCTGGCGCAAGGCGCGCCGCGCCCAATGAGACGAACCCATCGAGCGGTCCATCGCGCCCTTTGGCCGATTCTCGCCTTGCTGGTCGGGCTTGGCCTCGCGCTGGCTTTGGCGCTGCGCGCGCCACCGCCTGATGCATCACAGCCCGACGCCTCGCAAGCCGCAGCCGAGGTCGAGCGATGAGCGTCGGCTTTCGCGCCGTCCAGTGGAACCGCGCCAAGCTCGTCTACGACGGCATCCTGGTCGCCGGGGTCGCTCTCTACCTCGGCATTTTCCTGATCCTCGCTTGGCGGATCGCTCCGCCCAAGGATTTGGCGGCCGCGATCGATCTCTGCATCCGCGCCTTCGGGAGCTGCGCCTTCGTGATGCTGACCATCATCCTCGCGATCGGCCCGCTCGCGCGCCTCGACCGCCGCTTCCTGCCGCTGTTGTACAACCGCCGCCATTTCGGGGTGCTGACCTTCTTCATCGCCCTCACCCATGCCTCCCTCATGATCGAGTGGTACGCGGTGCAGGACGCGCTGCCGAACCTCCTCGCCGAGCTCACCACCTGGGCCGACTATGCGAAATTCATCGGCTTCCCCTTCAAGCTCATCGGTCTCGCCGCGCTCGTCGTGTTGTTCCTGATGGCTGCGACCAGCCATGACTTCTGGCTCGTCTTCCTTACGCCGCCGATCTGGAAGGGCCTGCACATGGCGGTCTATGTCGCCTATGGCCTCATCGTGATGCATGTCGCGCTCGGCATCATGCAGTCCGATCGCACGCTGCTCTTGCCGGCGATGCTGATCGGCGGTTTCGGCGGCGTGACCGTGCTGCATCTCGCGGCGGCCTGGCGCGAGCGGGCCGCCGACCGTGGCGCTGCCGCGGGCAGCGACGGCTGGATCGCTGTCGGCCCGCCGCGATCGATCCCGGACCGGCGCGCGCGGATCGTCGCGGCGCGCGGCGGCGAGCGCATCGCCGTGTTTCGCGACGGGGCGCGGATCGGCGCGCTCACCAATCTCTGCGCCCACCAGAACGGCCCGATCGGCGAGGGCCGCATCATCGACGGCTGCGTCACCTGTCCCTGGCACGGCTACCAATACCGGCTCGAGGACGGCTGCGCGCCGCCGCCCTTCACCGAGAAGCTCGCGACCTACCGCCTGCGCATCAGGGACGGCGTGGTGGAGGTCGACCCAAGCCCGCTGCCGCCGGGCACGCCTGCCGCGGTGACCTGTCCGCCCGGCATGGCGTGATCCTGGCTCCCACGTCCTGTGTTCCGGAGTGCGGGCGATGAGCGCGTTGCCCTACCGATCCATGCCGCCCACGTGCGTCCTTTTGCGGCAGCGGCCGATCACGCTAGTTTTAACCGATCCCTCCTCGCGGAGGTTTCCTCGCGGCGTGACCTGTGGCACCCTTCTCAAGTCCGCCCCGGGACCGGGGCCAACTGTGCGTAGCCGGACCATGGTCCGGGCCACAATGGGAGGTTTAGCATGAATCGGATCACACTGGCCGCGCTGGCGGCCACAACCGTGCTGTTTGCGGGACCCGCAATCGCGCAGCAGCAGGACCGTTCGCAGGTCCAAATCAAGACCACCGACCTCGGCAATAAGACCTACATGCTGGAAGGCGCCGGGGGCAACATCACCGTCGCCGTCGGCACCGACGGCATCATCATGGTGGACACCCAGTTCGCGGACATGTCGGACAAGATCAAGGCGGCGGTCAAGGCGATCTCGCCGCTGCCGATCAAGTACGCGATCCTTACCCATTACCACGGCGACCATACCGGCGGAGTTGCAAACTTCCAGAAGGACGGCGCCACCGCCCTGGCGCAGGACAATATCCGCGTCCGCCTCCTGGCAGGCACCACGAACGGCACCACCGGCAACAAGACGGCGCCGCTCTCCGGCGATGCGATCCCAAAGGAGACCTATATCGGCGGCCAGAAGACGATCGAGGTTGGCGGCCGCAAGGCGGTGATCACGCATATCTATAATGCCCACACTGACGGCGACACTTACGTCTATTTCCCGGACGCCAATGTGATCTCGACTGGCGATATCATGAACAACAACCATCGCTATCAGCAGGTCGACTTCGCCAATGGCGGGGACATCCGAGGCATGGTCCGGGCGACCGAGGAGTGGCTCAAGCTGGCCAACGACCAGACCAAGGTCGTGGTCGGCCACGGCCCGCTCGCCAACAAGAAGAGCGTCGCCGACTACAATGCGATGGTGAAGGCCGCGCGCGAGCGGGTCGAGAAACTGTACCGGGAGGGCAAGAGCGAGGACGAGGTCGTGAAGCTCAATCCGTTGAAGGACCTCAACGAGACCTGGCAACAAAACGATCAGCAGGCCGTAAACTACCTCAAGCAGGTCTACAACTCGTTCAAGCGCTCCTGACAACGGCGTGTTGAAGCTCAACCTCTTTCCGCATGCTCGGGTGAGCTCCCTCTTCCGATGGGGCGGAATGTAGGTTGGGTCGAGCCCTTGCGAGACCCAACATGATCGGCGTCAATCGCGAGTGTTGGGTCTCGCGTACGCGCGTTCGGAATTCGGGTGAGAATCGAGCAACGCTCGACCCAACCTACGGCTGCCGCCCATGCGATGCTGCCCTACCTCGCGCCGCGAAAACTTGTTTGCGTGCGCTGCGCCACAAATCGGCCAGGGCGCATCAGGATCAAGCGGTTAGATTTTCTGAAAGGGTTTGGCGCTAGACCCTACACTGTCAGCAGACGAGTGTGGCGCGATTCGACCCTCCCGCGCCGGCGCGCTATAATGGCGCCGATGCCGGCGCAGGAGTGAAATGCGTCGAGGCTTAAGCGTCGTGTAGTCGTGTAGGAGTTGGCCATGGCCCCGCGTGCCTATTGGAAAGGCTATTTGAAACTGTCGCTGGTATCGTGCCCGATCGCACTCTATCCGGCGTCGTCGAGTTCGGAACGGGTGTCGTTCAACCGGATCAATACCAAGACCGGAAACCGCCTCAAGCAGCAGATGGTCGACGCCGAAAGCGGCGAGCCGGTCGCCAAGGAAGACATCAGCCGCGGCTACGAATATGCCAAGGGCCAATACATCTTCGTCGAGGATGAGGAGCTCGAAAAGATCAAGATCGAGAGCACCCACACGATCGAGATCGACAACTTCGTGCCGCGCGCCGAAATCGACGACCGCTACTTGGACAGCCCATACTATATATCCCCGACCGACCAGGTCGGGCAGGAGGCCTTCTCGGTCATCCGCGACGCCATGCGCGAGAAGCAGATGGTCGGGCTTGCGCGCGTGGTGCTCACCCGCAGAGAGCACGTTGTGATGCTGGAGCCCTTCGACAAGGGCCTATTGGCGACGACGCTGCGCTATCCCTACGAGATTCGCGACCATGCGGAATACTTCGAGGATATCCCCGACCTCAAATTGCCGGCGGAGATGAAGAAGCTCGCGGCCCACATCGTGGAGACCAAGGCCGCCCACTTCGAGCCCAAGACTTTCGAAGATCACTACGAAAAGGCGCTGGTCGAGCTCCTGAAGAACAAGCAGGCGGGCAAGCCGATTCAAACCGTCGGCGAGGAGGCGAGCACGCCGCGCGTGATCAATCTCATGGATGCCCTGCGCGCGAGCATCAACGCCAATGTCAAGAAGCCGGCGGCGGTCAGCACCGGCAGCCGCC
>WNGL01014047.1_pt1 | contig 10558 bp, 11 predicted proteins | sample 5400591 | NCBI WGS metagenome assembly WNGL01 (sample SAMN13153377, study PRJNA577476) | soil metagenome | isolation source: 80 cm soil or saprolite under Garry oak tree replicate 1 | place: USA:California | collected 2016-06-15
GGCGGTAATGATTTTCCTTTGCCTTCAGGAATTCCACCTTCGACTCCGCCTTTGCGTTTCCAGCGGCCACTTTGAACTTGAGCGCCGTCATGCCCGTGAAATCGGCCTTGGGGACAAACAATCTTCCGGAAACCTCATTTCCCTTTTCGGCGCGAATCGCGATGACGGCGTTCTCAAAAAGGCTGTTGGGCAGGTTCCAGGGCCGAAGACTCTCGCCACCGATGTAAACCTCGCCCGGGCCGTCAAGGATTGCGTATGGCTGAAACGCCGGGATTGTTTGCCAGCGACGAAAATGGGATGGCTCTGGACGGGCGGGCAGAGTCCCTTCGGTAAAGGTCAGCGACCCAATCGCAAGATGGTAATAAGCCTCTTCAGCGAAGCCTGTTTGCGTTAACAGGCCGATTAACGTTGAGGCGAGCGCGATTGTTCTGAGGTTCATAGTTCCTCCCGGTTATGCTGGTGGCCCGAGTTCGTTTTCACCGGTCGAGAGTAGCGCGCCCGGCCGCCTCTACCTAATCGATAAATTCCTTGGCGCGATTGACAGGAACGATGGGGTGATGGCAACAGAACGCCATCAAGGCGGATTTGTGGCGGGCGTTGCTTGAAGGAAATGTTCGAAGAAAAGGTAAATCTGCTCGTTCGATTCCGGCGTCGGAGTGTGTCCCTGGCGATGAGTGATCGCGACCCGATTGGTCGCGCCGAGCAACCGGTTCACCTCCAAGACATGATTAAGCGCCTGCCACCGCGAAAGTGGATCCTCTGAACCGCCTGATACCAGAAATGGCCGCGGCGCCATCAGCGCGAGCAACTCGTGCAAGTCGTGTCCCTGCTCGACGAGATCCTTGTATGCGCCCGTGCGAGGGTTCTCCGGCGTGGGCACGCCGGGCTTGCGTTCAAGGGCTCGGTCGGCGCCAAGGTACCACGGTTCCCAGTAGTTTACGTTCGGACGTGTCTCGTCAAAAACGATTCCCGGATCGGACCAAACGCCGCAGGCAAACCTGTCGTAAAGGGAAGCCGCGAACATCGCCCATTTGCCGCCATAGGAATGGCCGACGATGCCAATGCGCCTGGGGTCCACCTCCGGCCGCGACGCGAGCGCGTTGCAGCAATGGGGCCGCGACGCAGGCGAGGAACGACAACGGTTGGCAGTTCGCTTGATCCGTCGCGGGCTTGCGCGCGTCGCCGCCGGGCGATCCAATCGACAAGGTGACAAAACCCCGCTTCGCCAATTGGTACGAGAAATCGCGGAGTTTGTTGGTGCTCAGTCCGACGCTCGTCTCCGGTTCGTAGTAGGGAACGAAAACGGCGGGGAACGGCCGCTGGCCCGCAGGAATGAGCAGGTAACCTTCCGCAGTCTGGCCTGGCGCGATCTCAACGCGCACGCGGTGCTGTGCGAAATTCTCCCGGTGCGTTGTGGTGAGATACTCGATCTTTGGCTTTTCGATCAGAGAAGGCCAAGGGCCCATGACCTTGTGCCAGTAGCGCAGGATTTCTTCGCGGCGTTCGGCCCAATCCGCAGCGCTCTTCACTGGGCGTCCGTCGTGGAACCGCAGCGGCGACTTGAAAGTCAGGGTCTGCTGCCAAACTCTGTTCAAACGGCGCCAATCCCTCCCAGACGATGGGAAAAACCGCTGCGAGGATCGAGCATTTCATTTCGCGAATCATGGCCTACCCGTAAACGAGAGACCCGAATCCAGCGTTCAAGAATAATCGCGGAAATCGGTTCCGCTGTTCCGAACTCGGTTGTCCGCCGAAATCAGGAAGCTTTTGTGTGTGTGCGCGTTGTCGTGGTCAAGGTATTTTCACAGGCACTCCGGGTTCAGGCGGGTTCAGGCCCAGTAACGGTAGTTCACTTCGGGAAAGATATTGTCCAGCCACTCGATGCGCTTGAGGAAGGCTTCATCCACGCGCGTAACAGTCAGTTGTTCGTGCAGAGTGATGAAGCGAAGCAGGTGGGCTTTCACGCGTTTGCGGGCATAATCGGGGCTGGTTCCGGTCCGGAGGATGAACGGCCAGTCGCTGGCCTGGGCGAGCAACAGCTCGCGAGCCGCTTGTTTGAGCGCGCGTTCGGCCAGGCCACTGGCGTTGGGATATTTTCGCGCCAACTCGGTCATACGTCCCTGGGCAATGTCCAGGTGCGGATGAATCCATTCGTTCGTCTCGTTGAGCCAGACGCGCCAGTAGCCTTCCTCGCCCCAGCTCGACGCGCTGGGCGTGGCGACCTGCTGCGTCGGGTGCCTGCGCAAGTATTCCTCCGGCGTAATCAACGCAAAGACCTTCTGGTCGTAGTAGGCTTTACGAATGAAATAGTCGAGCCACTCCAGCCCTTCATACCACCAATGCCCGAACAACTCGGCGTCGTAAGGGGACAGGATCAGCGGCGGGCGATCCATGATTGCGGCGAGGCGTTGGATTTGCTGGATGCGCGCGGCGAGAAAATGGCCGGCGTGTTCGTCGGCTGTCCGCCCCGCGGCGACAGAGTCGTAAACCTCCTTCGCGCCCGTGCCGGCGGTGATGCGGTGATATTTTATGCCGGTGAAACCGCGGACTTCCGGCGACGGCAGATAAGGGCGAACGTAATCAAAGTCCAGATCGAAAGCGATGTCGCGGTAGAAATCGCGGTAGCGCGGATCGCCGGGATAGCCTTCGTGCCGGCTCCAAACCTGTTTGGCGGAATCCAGGTCGCGGCCGAAGGCAGCGATCCCGTTCGGCGTGAAGATTGGCGCAAACACGCCGAAGCGCGGACGCGGGTTGGCGTGCAGCACGCCGTGGGTGTCCGTCAAGAACCAGCGGAGGTTAGCCTCCTGGACGACATCTTCCACACCGGCGGTGTACGCGCACTCAGGCAGCCAGATGCCGCGCGGATCGCGCCCGAAACAACTGCGGTAATGATCGCGCGCGGTGAGAATTTGAGCGCGGATGGACTGCGGATGCTGGGCGAGCAGCGGGAGCAACGCGTGGGTGGCGGCGCAGGTGATGATTTCGAGCCGGCCGCGGTCCTGAAATTTTCGAAACGCGCCGACAAGATTGCGGTTATATCCGAAATAAGTGTCGCGAATCGTTGTGAAACGGCGAAGATACATTTCCGCGAGTGGCCGATACGCTGGCTCCCATTGGGTACGATGGGTCTCCTTCTCCGCCAGTTCAATCAGCCCGTCGAGATGCCGCACGTAGCGGTCTTGCAAGAAGGGGTCGAGCAGCATCGAACACAGCGGCGGCGTAAGCGTGAGCGTGCAGCCGGTCTCCATGCCGTCGCGCAGCCAGCCGTCCATTATTTGAATGAGTGGGATATAGCTCTCGGTAATGGCTTCAAACAGCCAGCTTTCCTCCAGAAACTTTTCGTGTTCCGGGTGCCGGACAAACGGCAGGTGCGCATGCAGGACGAGGGCGAAGTAGCCTTGGGTCATTCAGGCGACACTCTCAGCCCGCGGCGGCTTCAGACTTGCATCCTGCGGATGCACGCCAACGTCGCCGCGGTATTCGGTCTGGCGATCAAATCTCAGCTCCGCCGCGCGGCCATCGGTCTGGTCGGCGGAAATCGCTGTGACCGGCAATTCGTAATGCCCATCGGGCAACGCAAACCGGAAGCTGAACGAACCGTCCGGCCGGAGTCGAATGTCGCGCCCGGCGATGGCCACCTTTGCGTCGGGCTCAGTCGCCCCATAGACGATGAGTTCGGCGTTGACGCTGAACCAAAATGCATTCGGGCGCTCGACGCCGCCAAACGGACTCGAGACGCTCGCGACGGCCATAGACGAAATTTCCTCGACCAGTTTGCGCCGGACCAACTCGGTGATTTCCAGCGAGCCGATCCAGACCCGACGCACCGGGTCCATTGAAATCAATTCAGCGAGCGCCCGCTCCTGCTCCGACGTCCAGCGGGTACTCGAACTCTGCGCCCAATTCGGCATTTCGGCACGACCTTCGGCGCGCAGATGCTGGATGGCTTCAGCCAGCGGCACGCTTTCACCCACCGCGGCCTTGACGACCGCGAGAAGCTTATCAAAAGGCACGTCAACCGGGATGGTGGCGAAATGAACGGATGTGTCCGGCGAAAGCGAATCGGGCGGTGTCAACGTTGGCGCGGAGACGGAGAGCTGTGTCCAGCGGGCGCTGGTTTTCGCGTAGTATCCAAGGACGGCGACGAACTTCGTTCCGCCGCGGCCGACGTGGACGAACCAGTTGCGCGATTCGGGGTTGACATGGGCCTCCACGAACGGTTCGCCCGCCACCTGTTCGGAGAACACACGAAGCACGAGGTGCCCGTCCACCGAGCGCCGGTTGTGTTCGCGGAGTTGTTCGCGGGTCAGGTCCCAGTGCGCGTAGAGCCAGTGGGGATCGCGGGCGGTGAGCAGCAGCTTTCCCGTACCGTAGGCTTCAGGCAATTCGCCGGACTCTCCGGTGGCACCAACAGCCTCCAGAGGCGGCGTGGGGCCCAGCGTGTAGCGTTGTCCGGGCCCGCCCGCCGCGGGTGCGGAGGGTTCGTCCCCTTCGAGCAGGATGGGGGGTATCTTAAACGGTTGTTCTTCGACGGCGGATTCGGACGAAGCTACGCTTCGAGTCGTTGGCTTTTCTTCGGGCTCGGGTTCGGCGCTTTTGGCGGCAGCGGTCCGGGTCCGGGTAGCATGCCGGACTCGATCAGCGGGAGTTTGGCTTTCCCGGGGCGGCACGCTGGCGCTGCGGGCGGCTTGTTTTCCGGGGGCGGTCTTTTTTTTCGGTTTCATACGGCCCGACAGGCGCGAAAAAGGCGCGAATTTAACGGGCAAAGCTTACGTCGAAGCAAAGCGGAATCGCAACGGGAAATTGGCCGCGCCATGTTTAATTGGGGAAACACCTTAAGGCGAACCGCCGAACAACCGCAAGGAATAGTTGACGCTTTTCAGATTAAAGATGAAGGTTCCACACGACGGGATGAGCCAGTTGACAACAGAAAACAATCCGGCAACTGCCAGGAAAACTGCGCTGGTCTATGTCGTAGATGACGAACCGATGGTGGGCGACGTCGTCCAGGCAATTTTGAAAATGGGCGGTTACGAATCCGTTTTGTTTGACGACCCGAAAACCGCGTTTCAAGCGTTGAGCGAGGCGAATCCCAAACCCGCATTGTTGCTGACCGATTTTCTCATGCCGCAAATGACCGGACGCGAACTGATTCAGCATTGCAAGAAGGTTCATCCCGCGTTGAAGACCATCCTCTACAGCGGCAACGTGCAGGAGGAAACGGTCGCGTTTTATCCGGCCCGGCCGGACCGGTTTTTGCGAAAACCGTTTACACCGAAAGCACTGATCGACCTGGTGCAATCCGTCCTCGAAGATTAACGGATACTGGCGGCACTGCAGTTTGACACGTGTTTTCGCCATAGCCAACCACCGCTCCTGAACGCGCTGCGCGTCGCTCGCGCTTCGTGTGGGCCAGGAGTCCGCCGCAAACGGGGTTGTATTTGTGAAATGGGGTACTAAGCTGGCCACATGCCGTCGGCCCCCAAAAAACTGGGCGTGTTGATCTCCGTTCCGCCGGGCCATCCGAACTTCACCCACGGCGTTCGACTGGCGGAAGCGGCGCTGGCGCACGGCCTGGACGTTTACCTCTACTGCATCGACGAAGCGGTCCAAGGCCTTGGCGACCCCCGCTTGCCCAGGCTCAAGGCGGACGGTCTGAAGCTCTTCGCCTGCGCGTATGCCGCCCAGCGGCGCAACATCCCGATGAGCGAACTCGCCACGTTCAGCGGCCTGGGCCTTTTAAACGATGTGATCGCCAGCGCAGACCGTTTCGTGAGTTTCAACTGAGCGGCCGCGAGCGACCCGGTATTCGTGCCTCATGCTCCCCGGCGTTCTGTTCATCATCACCAGCGACCCGCGAACGAGCCCGCGGCCGGCCGAGGCTGTCCGCATCGCGACCGGAGTGGGTGCGTGGCGAAAGGTCGCCGTCACGGTTTACCTGCGCGGAGCGGCCGTCCTGGCCTTGGGTGAATTTCCCGACGATCTGGCAGACGGCGAAAACTTCAGCCGTTATCTTCCGCTGCTGCAGGAATCCGGTGGATTGATTTGCGCGCAACGTGGGGCGGCGCTGTTGCATGACCTGGGACCTCGAGCGGTTTCGTTTCAGGAAACCGGCGAGGACGAATTGGCGGCGCTCGTCACGAAAAACGATTGCGTTGTCCGCTTCTGACATGCGAGTCGTGCTCCACATCCTCACCCAACCCGACGACACGCTGGCCCAGCAAGTCATCGCGGGACAGCGGAACCAGCCAGGCCAGGAAGTCAACGTCGTGGATCTCACTGCGGCGGAACCGGATTACGCGAAATTAATCCAGGAAATTTTCGCGGCAGATTCGGTCGCCGTGTGGTGAATCGAGGTTCGTGGAGAGCTCCCTTTCGTTTGTTCCTCATGCATTGGGATCCTGAACTCACCCCCTAACTGACTAACACCTCCCAGGAGGGGAACTGAAAGGACGCGGACTAACGCCAGATCCCCTCCTGGGAGGGGTCGGGGGTGGGTTCATGGAAAGCCTCCTTTCGCTTTTCGTATGCATTGGTTCCATGAACCTGTCCGAGGGGACGCCACTTGTTTGGAGTCCCGCCTTCAGGCGGTCCGGACCGGCTAAAGCCGGGACTCCGAACGGGTGGGGTCATGGAGAGATGCCCAAATGTTCTCCGCCGCCGCGCGGGGATTTTCCGCCGCATAAATCGGCCGGCCGACGATAAGCCAGTTCGCGCCGGCGGCAATGGCTTCCTTCGGCGACAACGTTCGCTTTTGATCGTCCTGGTGTGCGTTGGCAGGACGAATGCCCGGCGTGGCCAGTTGCATATCGGCGGGAAGAATCTGCCGCAACCCGGCAATTTCCAGCGGCGAGCAGACCACGCCGCGGAGAACGGCTTTGGCCGCCAGCAACGACAGTCGCTCCACCTGATGTCCCACGTTTGGAGCCATGCCAATCTCGGCGAGTTCGTTGCTGTCGAGGCTCGTCAGGATCGTCACACCCAGCACCAGCGGCGGCGGGCGGTGGAGGTCCTTCGCGGTCTGCTGCGCTGCCCGCTCCGCGGCGCGCATCATCTCGCTCCCGCCGCTCGTGTGGATTGTCAGCATCTGCACGTCCAGTTGCACCGCGGCCGCCACTGCTTTGGCCACTGTGTTGGGTATATCGTGGAATTTAAGGTCGAGGAAAACAGACGCGCCGGTGGCCCGAATGCGTCGCACCACGTCCGACCCGGCGCTGACGAACAGTTCCTTGCCGACCTTGAACGCGCCCACAACCGGCGCGAGTTGTTCCACCAGTCTGAGCGCCACATCCGGCTTCGGGACATCCAACGCAACGATCAGTGGATTGTGCATGACGCAAGGATTAAGGCACGGACGGCACCCGGAGGGAACAAATTTTCAAACACGGCCGCTGTCTCGAATCCGGTGTATGACCAGGACGCCCTCGGCTTGAATGAGTATGCCGGCCTCTATTTCACCGGCAATATTGGGAGCACCTACCGTATCGAAGCCGTGACCACGTTGAGCGATTCAACTTTCTGGCAGGCTTGCCGAGGCCGATTATAGACTGCGTCCGTAGCTGTTCGTTGACATCGAGTCCGCCAACCATCCGCGACGGTTTTATCGGGCCACCCAATTGCCCTGAGAAGATGAACGGCTACTGTCGCGTTCGCAAGTTGTCTCAAATTGCCACGTCGTGTGTCCACAATCGGGAGAGTCATGAGTCGCGCGTGCTCGTCACAAAATTGTTTCAAACAAATGTGCGAGCAGTGTGGGAGGAAGAAGAGATTGGTTGTTCTCAATAGAATCACGGCCATGAGCGACGCGCCGAAAATGTTTTGAGCCACTCCTTGTCACAACAATTCCTATCAAGGAGCCCAGAATTGAACGATGCGGCATAAAAGTAGCTGGCCAAGTGAACAGAAATTTTTCAGGTGCCAGGGGAAAGATTTCAGAAAAAAACCAATAATTCATGCAGACAACATCGCGCCTCCTTCAAAGGTGCCATAGCCATGCGAAAGCAACATCTTCCATGCCGTCAAAATAGCTGAAGATTTTTGAAAGCACGACCTTGGATCGTCCGTATAAGAGAAGAGACCGATACACCACAAAAACCGTCGAGCCGTGTGGAATATTGAGATGGGCTTCTTTTGTCTCGTTCTGATTTCAAAGGATAGTTATGAGTTAAGAGCCAAGCTTTTTTGCCTTGATTATGACAACCGTTTCATTGGTTGAAGATGACACGTCCTTTTCCTTGCTGTTAACGAGGGCGTTGTCCACGAGCAAGAGCATCGAAATCCTCAGCGTTCATTCCAACGCTGAAGAAGCGCTCCGGGAAATTCCGCCTCGGAAGCCGGACGTGATTTTAATGAACATCAAATTGCCCGGTATGAGCGGGATCGACTGCCTCCGCCGCCTCAAGCGGATTAACCCGCCGCTGCTTTGCCATGTACTCATGCTGACAGAACATGAAGACAGTGATCTGGTGTTTGAAGCGCTTCAGGCCGGTGCAAGCGGATACCTGTCGAAAGACCGCATTTCGCCCAGGGAATGGGTGATCGCCATCAGAGACGTCATGCGAGGTGGTGCGGTAATGACTCCAAATATCGCGCGAATGGTCATGCGCTATTTTGAGGAACCGATGGCGCAAGTCACCGGCCTCACCAGACGTGAACGGGAGGTGTTGTCCAGGTTGTCGCAGGGACTGATGTATAAAGAAATTGCGGAGACATTGGCCATTTCGCTGGACACGGTGCGCAAACACCTTGGGTCGATCTACAGAAAGCTGCACGTCCACTCGCGAACCGATGCGGTGCGGCATTATCTGCGACGACCGCGTTGATCCATTGCGCACAATTGCCGAAAGGGGAGGTCTGGAAATGAGCTGAGGTGGCGTGTGGTGTTGTCGCCGACACTTTTATTTTCAAAAGATTCCGCCTGTTTTTCAAATTCCCCAGTAAATCCGCACTATTTCATCGCGGCGTATTACACATAGATGTAATAGCGGCTACGTTCACAAAGGGAGATGGTAGCGACGCTTGATTACTTTTTGCCACTCAAATGCCGCCGACCGCGAGCCGGTCCGCGCAGGCGCACAAAAGGGCGCTTGGGTCGCCACGGATTCAGTTTCCGAGTGGATTGCAGAAATCAGGAAGGTTTGGACGCTTGGCGCAAGCAGCACGATAGAACTGGCCAGAGTGGTTAGCGCGGCCAAAACCCGACTGCGACGGCACTATGGCCAATGGTCACAACTGTGGAAGTCCGAGCAAAAAATGCCGGTCTCCAAAAGCACGGCCGACCAATTGGCGGTGATCGGGCTGCGGATGGGAGGACTGGATTCCCAGACGTCTGAGAATCTGCCAAGAGGCTGGAACATCCTTTATTGCTTGGCTTGGTTGGACCGACAGACCTTGGAGCAACTGATTCAGCAGGGGTTCATTCACCCAAAATTGACCCTGCGCGAAGCCAAAGCATTGGTAGCTGAATATACCGGAAAGCACGCCGCGGCTGAGCATCGAAAGGCCAATGTCCGCGAACGCCTGCGCCGGTTTGCCGAATTTGTCCGCACCACTGTGAGCGATTGGGAAACCGAGGAACGGGAATTGGCAACAGAGGAACTCATCCGGCTCATTGAAGAGATTGGCGTTGCGGGGACTGCCATTTTCCAGAGAGACCGGACCCCTTCAGCTTTCATCACGCAAAACCGCCTTTTAACTGAGGAACAAAACAATCATCTATGAAACTCAACTCCTGGCTTTTCCTGGCGACCGCCCTCTGCTCGCCCGCGTTAAACGCGCAAGTTTCTCTGCCTGCCGTCCCCTCCGGCCCGGTGGCGGTGGACGCCGGTCCGCATCATCGGACCTGGCAGACGGTGAAAGTCACGCTGGATGATCGGGGTCAGCAGGTCACGACCACCAATTCATACGTGGAACTGGCTACAGGTATGAACGTGTGGTCTGAGACCGAATGGAAATGGGTCGCCGCAAGCGATCAGATCGAACTGGTCAACGGAGGGGCGGTGGCGGCCAGAACCCAGCAAAAGCTGATTTTCCTGCCAAACCTCAATGACCGCGAGCCTCCGATCAATTTGTTCCTGCCGGACGGCAAACCCCTGCGTTCGCAAATCGTCGGCCTCGCCTACACCGAACGCGACACCGGCAAGAGCGTGTTCATCAGCGAACTCAAAGACAGCGTCGGCCAACTGGTCGGACGCAATCAGATTGTCTATCCGGACGCCTTTGAATCGATCAAGGCCGACGTGCGCTTCACGGTAACGTAGTGTTATTTCGAGCAGGACGTGATCATCCGGGAACAGATTCCATCCCCAGCCGAGTTGGGTCTCAATCCAAAGACCGCCCGTTTGGAGGTCTGGACAGAATTTTTCGACGAACCGCAACCGGAGAAATCTATCGGCGCCATTCTGCGCAACGATGGAGACACCGACCGTGACGATTCATTGAGCTTCGGATCCATGCGGATGATTGGCGGAAAGAGTTTCAGTCTGGATGGCGAAATGGCCGCCGGCGGATTGGAACCGCTCCGCGGCAACGGACTGCAAAACGCCAAGGAATGGCAAGT
>WNGL01017590.1_pt1 | contig 10558 bp, 11 predicted proteins | sample 5400591 | NCBI WGS metagenome assembly WNGL01 (sample SAMN13153377, study PRJNA577476) | soil metagenome | isolation source: 80 cm soil or saprolite under Garry oak tree replicate 1 | place: USA:California | collected 2016-06-15
GGGTGTGGCGGTCACCTGGAACGGGATCGTCTGCGGGCTGCCGCGCCAAAGCGGGCCGCGGGCGCGCACCCTGACCGCGGCGAAGCCCGCCGCTCCCGGCGGGACCTCCAGGACGGCCGGCGAGACCTGGAAGGCGAGCAGGCCGTCCGGGTCGCTGGCCGCCAGGTGCACGACCACCGGCTGGTTGCCGCGGTTGTCGAACGCCAGGTTGTGGCGCGCGAACTGGCGGCCGTGCGAGGTGCGCGGGACCAGCTCGGCGGTGGTGTCGGCGAACGGCAGGACCTCGACGACGGCCTCGACCACCGCGTCCCCGCCGGGGTCCTCGCGGGAGGCCGCCCTGACCGCGAACGGCACCGGCCCCGCACGGACGCCGATGGAGCGGGTCGGCTGGAAGGTGACCCGCGCCGTGCCCTCGGCGTCGGGGAACAGCGACAGCGTCGGCGGCTCGACCGAGGCCCACGCGGCGGCCTCGCCGCGCACGCTGAAGGTGAACTGGTCGACCACGGTGCCGGTGTTGCGGACCTTCAGCTCGCAGCTCACCTGGGCACCCGGCTCGACCGCGACGGTGTCGGCGTCCAGGCTGGCGGTTGCACCCATGCGGCGACCCTAGCCGATGCGGGCCGGCCGGCAAGGGGCGGAGCGGGAACACCTTCGGGCATCGAGCAGTGCCCGTTGAGCCCTGTTTGAGCGGCGGTGAAGGTGCCCGTGCGAGCCTTCTCGCCGAGCAGAGCAGCCAAGCATGGCCCACCGGCCCGTCCCCAGGAGCGGCGCAGATGCCTGACCGGATCCCCGTTCTCGTCCACTCCCGCGACCCCATCTCCAGTGCCGGGGTCGTCAGCCAGCTGCGCCACCGGCCCGAGGTCCTGCTGGTCGGCGACGACCCCACCGCCGCCAGCGTCGCGGTGGTGGTGACCGACGAGCTCGACGAGGACACCACGCGGACGCTACGGGCGATGCGGCGGGGGAGCTGCCCGCGGCTGGTGGTCGTCGCCACCCGGCTCGACGACGCCGGCCTGCTGGCCGCGGTCGAGATCGGCGTCCAGGGCCTGCTGCGCCGGGCCGAGGCCTCGCCGGAGCGCCTGGTGGCGGCGGTGCAGGCCGCCGCTGCCGGTGACGGCACCGTCCCGCCCGACCTGCTCGGCCGGCTGCTGGCCCAGGTGGGCCGCCTGCAGCGCGAGGTGCTGTCGCCGCGCGGGATGGCCTTCTCCGGCCTGACCGACCGGGAGGCCAACGTGCTGCGCCTGGTCGCCGACGGCTACGACACCGCCGAGATCGCCGACCGGCTGGCCTGGTCCGAGCGCACGGTCAAGAACGTGATCCACGACATCACCACCAGGCACCAGCTCCGCAACCGCTCGCACGCCGTGGCCTACGCGGTGCGAGCGGGGCTCATCTGAGCCGGCTGGCGGCCTTGCCCGAGCGGGCAGCGGCCGGCTCCCGAAAGGGTGCCCGCAGACCGCTGCCCCTCCAGGCCGCCGGCCCTCCAGCCTTGGCGCATGATCCAGGAGGTCGACGAGGCGCTGAGCGGGCTGATCCGGCGCGAGGCCCTGAACGGCTCGGACGTCGAGGTCGTCTTCGACGCGCCCACCAGGGACTGGGCGGCGCGTCGCAACGCCCCGACGATCGACGTCTACCTCTATGACATCCGCGAGGACCTGCGGCGGCGGCAGCGGGGCCTGCTGAACGAGTACGACGGCGACGGGCACGTGACCGCTCGGCACCTGCCGCCGCGCCATTTCGTCCTCTCCTATCTGGTCACCGCGTGGACACAGCGTCCGGAGGACGAGCACCGGCTGCTGTCGGTCCTGCTCGCCTGCTTCCTTCGCCACGACACCCTGCCAGGCGACCTGCTGCGGGGGAGCCTGGAGGAGCTCGGCCTGCCGGTGGCGCTGACCGTCGCGCTGCCGCCGTCGGAGGACCGCTCGCTGGCGGACGTCTGGTCGGCGCTGGGCGGCGAACTGAAGCCGTCGCTGGACGTGCAGGTCACTGTGCCGGTGTCGAGCGGGCAGCGGGTCGAGGCGGGGCCGCTGGTGCGCGAGGAGCCGCGCGTGGGGCTCACCCGCATGGACACCACCCAGGAGGAGGTCGTTGCTGCCGGTGGCCACTCCAAGCCTGGCAGGATCGTCCGCATTCGCGAGCGCTGAAATGGACGGGACCAGCGTCACGCACCTGCTCGGGCGGCTGGAGGTGGTGGAGGCCAGGGTGCGGGCGCTGGTCGCGCACCGCCGCGCGGACGACCCCGATCCCGACGATCCCTTCCGCGGGCTCTACCTGTCCGAGCAGCAGGTCGCCCGGCTGCTGCGCCTGCGCGAGTCGCCGCCGCCCGACGCGCTGGCCGCCGCGCGGCTCGCCGAGGTCGAGGCGACCGCGGACCGGGCGGACCGGAGGGGGGAGCCGGTGCGGCTGCGGGAACTGGCCGGCCGCTTCGGGCTGGAGGCGATCGACGTGGAGCTGCTGCTGGTGGCGCTGGCGCCGGACGTCGACCCGCGCTTCGAGCGCCTCTACGGATACCTGAACGACGACGTCAGCCGCCGGCGGGCGAGCATCGGGCTGGCACTGGAGCTTTGTCTGGTCCCGGCGCCCAGCGCCGCGGCGCACCAGCGCCTCGGCCGCGCCAGCCCGCTGGTCGCCGGTGGCCTGGTGCAGGTCGAGGACCCGGAGCGGCCGCTGCTGACCAGGTCCCTGCGCGTGCCCGACCGGGTCGCCGCCCACCTGCTGGGCCACGACGGCCCGGACCCCCTGCTGGCCGGCATCCTGGTCCACCCGGCGGCAGGAGGCGAGGCGGGCGGCCCCGGCACCGCTGCCGCCGGGCTGGGACGGGTGCTGGCGGGTGGGGCGGCGCTGGCGTACGTGCGGGAGCGGCCGGGGGGCTCGGGCGCGGCGCTGGGAGCGGCCGCGCTGGCGGTGGCCGGACGGCCCGCGCTGGTGCTCGACCTGGACCGGCTCGATCCGGCGCTGGACGTGGCCGTCGTCGCCGCGGCGGCCGCGCGGGAGGCGCGGCTGGCGGGAGGCGGGCTGGTGGCCGGCCCGGTGGAGGCGCTGTCCTCTGGCGGCGCCAAGGCGGTGCGGGCGCTGGCCGAGCTGCCCGTGCCGGTGGTCCTGAGCGGCCGCTGCACCTGGGACCCGGCCTGGTCGCTGCAGGTGCCCGCGCTGGTGGAGGCGGCAGCGACCTCCGGCCAGGCGGCGCTGTGGCGCGCCCATCTGGACGGCGAGCTGCCGGAGGGGCTGGATGCTGGCGCGGTGACCGCGCAGTTCCAGCTCGCTCCCGAGCAGGTCGCCCGCGCCGCCAGGGCTGCCCGGCTGGCCGCCGCCACCGGGGGGCGGCCGCTCGGCCCGGCTGAGCTGCTGGCCGGCGCCCGCGCCCAGAACGCCGCGGGCCTGGAGCGGCTGGCGCGCCGCGTCGAGCCGCGGGTCGGCTGGGACGACCTGGTCCTGCCGGAGCCGGCCGTCGGGCTGCTCCGCGAGCTGGTCGCCAGGGTCCGCCAGCGCGACCGGGTGCTGGAGGGCTGGAGGCTGGGGCGCTGGGGGCCGGGCGGGCGCGGGGTGAAGGCGCTGTTCGCCGGCGACTCCGGCACCGGCAAGACCATGTCGGCCGAGGTGGTCGCCGGCGAGCTGGGACTGGACCTGTACGTGATCGACCTGGCGACCGTGGTCGACAAGTACGTCGGCGAGACCGAGAAGAACCTCGACCGGATCTTCGCCGAGGCCGACCGGGTCAACGGCGTGCTGCTGTTCGACGAGGCGGACGCGCTGTTCGGCAAGCGCTCCGAGGTCCGCGACGCCCACGACCGCTACGCCAACGTGGAGGTCGCCTACCTGCTCCAGCGCATGGAGCTCTTCGAGGGCCTGGCGGTGCTCACCACCAACCTGCGCAGCAACCTCGACGAGGCCTTCGCCCGCCGGCTGGACTCGATCGTCGACTTCCCGATGCCGGAGGAGGGCGACCGCCGCCGCCTCTGGGAGCGCAACCTGGCCGCCGGCGTGCCCCGCGGCGGCGATCTCGACCTCGACTTCCTGGCGCGCGCCTTCAAGCTGTCGGGCGGCAACCTCCGCAACATCGTGCTCACCGCCGCCTACCTGGCCGCCGACCGCGGCCGACCGGTCGGCATGGCGGACCTGATCCGCGCGACCGAGCGCGAGTACCGCAAGCTCGGGCGTCTGTGCCTGGAGTCCGAATTCGGCCAGTACTTCCCGCTGGTGGCCAGGGCGGCACCTTGAGCGGCCCGCTCCGCGACCGTCCCGAGCGGCCGCGCCCGCGGCCCTCCAACCTGGACGCCGAGGCGGCCAGCCGGCGCCAGGCCAGGGCGAGACGCCCGGAGATCCCGGACGGCCCGGAGCTGCTCGGCCTCCAGCGCGACGCCGGCAACGCGGCGGTCGCCGGCCTGTTCGGCCAGCGCCAGGCGGCCGCCGGCGCCGGCACGGCCGCCCCCGCCCCGGCCGCCGCCGTCACCGCGCACCCGACGCTCCGGCTCGGCGACAAGGGCGCGGAGGTGGGCGTTCTCCAGGAGAAGCTGAACGCCGCACTCGGATGGAGCCTGCCGGTCACCGCGGTGTTCGACGCCGGCACGCAGTGGGCCGTGCTGATCTTCCAGATCCAGCATCTGAACGACCCGGCGGTGCTGGCGGCGGTGGCCGCCAGCGCCGCCGTGGTCGGCCCGGAGACCTGGGCGCTGCTGGACAGGCTCGCGCCGGGCGGCGGGGTGGTCGGCGGGGTCGAGACGCACGTGGAACACCCGGGAGGCGGCCACCCGGTGGGCACGCCGACCGGCTCGCTGCACCCCAAGGTCGGGCCCGGCAACGTCATCACCGGCCCGGCGGTCGAGGAGCTCCAGCAGAAGCTCAACCTGCACCGCGCCGGCCTCGGCCTGCCGGCGATGCCTGCCGACGCCAACTTCACCCCGGTCACCGGCCTGGGGGTGATGGTCTTCCAGGCGCTGGAGGGCCTGCCGCTGACCGCCGTCGCCGACGACGCGACCTGGAGCGCGCTGGACGCGCGGGTTGGCGCCGGCACCGTCGGCTTCGTCGAGCGCTCATGGAACGAGCAGGTCGGGGGCCATACCTACTCGATGACCGGCGCCAGCGCATCGCGCTATTCGTGGCGGCTCGGGGCCAGCTCGATCGAGATCACCGCCAAGGTCAACTACCTCGGCAACGCGCCCAACCCGCAGTGGCCGACGCACGTCGCCAGTGCCTGGAACGTCTTCAAGGCGGTCGAGGCCACCACCGGGACCGAGTTGCAGATCAACTTCAACCTGGTCACGGGCACGGGCCCGGACGCCCACGACGTGACGGTGGTCGCGCCGCCCACCACCGGCAGAGCCAACGCCGGCCAGTGGTACTTCGCCGACCCCAACGCGGCCAGCACCGTCCCGCACGAGTTCGGCCACCTGATCGGGCTGGTCGACGAGTACCAGCAGAGCGCGGCCGACTACACCAAATCGACCGGGCACGAGCCCTACGTCGCCGCGGCGGCCGCCACCGACGGTGCCAGCGCCGACCTGGTCGCCATCGAGCAGCGCACCGCGGTCCTCACCAAGTCCAGCGCCCAGGCGTTCAGTTCGGTGACCAGCCATGGCATCAAGGAGGGCGCCTTCGCCCAGAGCGTGGTCCAGGAATACGGCGCCCTGTTCAGCGGCGCCGACCTGGTCGACGACCTGGACGTCAGCCTGCCGGACGACCCGGCGGGCGGGCCGATCCCCAAATACGACACCATCCAGGTGTTCACGTACACCAGCGGCTCGCTCATGGGCGATCCGTCGCGGCATCCCGACCCGCACGACCATGGCGTGCAGCCGCGCCACGTGATGGAGTTCGTCGAGATCATCCAGCAGGCCCGGGGAGGGACATGGAAAGCGATGGCCCGCTGATCGCCCGGCTGCGGCGCCTCGGGGGGCGGGTGCCGCCCGCCGACAACGAGCACCTGGACGTCGCCAAGGACGGCGGCTTCACGATGTGGCGGTCGACCAACACCGGCGTGGCCGGTCGCTTCGCCGGCAGGCTCGACGGGGACGAGCTGGCCGCGCTGGTGGAGGACGCGCGGGCCGCTGCGGCAGCGGGCGACCTCGACGTCCAGCCGTTCCCGGACGATGCCCTCGAGCGTGTCGAGCTGGATGGCGCCCGCGCCGAGATGGGCGGCGCCAGCCAGGTCGGCGGCGCCTGGGCGCCGCTGGTGGCGCGCCTGCACCGGCTGCTCGACGAGCTGACCGACCAGCCGCTGGCCGCCGTGGCGCTCCAGGTCGAGCGGGGCGGTCGCGGCGCCGCTCTGGTCCACCGTGGCAGCCGGCCGCTCAACCTGGACCTCTCCAGGCTGGCGTCGCGCGCGGTCCTCTGGGGCCCCAACTGGTGGCTGCTGGAGGACTGGCGCTGGGGTGCGGCGGCCCCTGGCGGCGCGGACCAGAAGGCGGGCGGGCAGGCCCCGGGCCGGGCGGGCCAGGAGGCGGGCGCCGCCGCCGGGCCGGTCGTCGCTGGCCCGGGGTGGTCGCGGGAGCTGCCGTTCGGGCACGGGTTCGAGCCAGGGCCCGACCGGATGATCCAAGCGTTCGCCGAGCTGATCGTCGTCGAGCGCGACCTCCCGGTACAGGTCGGGCTGGTCGCCACCAGCCCGTTCGTCTGAAAGGGCCCGACCATGCGCAGTCACGACGACCACGCGGCGGCCGAGGAGCGGCCAAGAGACCACGCCACCCGCCGCGACGACCACCCCGACCTGCTCGCCCAGCGGGCCCTGGAGCACGGCAGGACAGGCGCGCTGGACGCCGGCGCCGTCGCCCACCTCCAGCGCACCGCCGGCAACGCCGGCGTCGGCTCGCTGCTGGGCCAGGAGGAGCCGCCGACCTCGCCGGTCCTGGACGTCATCGGCTCCGGCGGCCAGGGGCTCGACGACCGCACCCGCACGGACATGGAGTCCTCCTTCGGGCACGACTTCGGCGGCGTGCGCGTCCACACCGACGCGGCGGCCTCCAGCTCGGCCGAGGCGGTGCGTGCCCAGGCCTACACCGTCGGCGACGACATCGTCTTCCGGAGCGGCAGCTACCAACCTGGCACCCCCTCCGGCAGGCACCTGCTCAGCCACGAGCTCACCCACGTGGTGCAGCAGCGGTCGGGCCCGGTCGACGGCACGCCCACCGCCGACGGCATCTCGCTGAGCGATCCCTCCGACCGCTTCGAGCAGGCCGCGGACGAGGTGGCGGACGAGCTCGACGAGCCCTAGCGGCGCTTGCCCTTTCGCGCAGTCACGACTTCCCTCGCAGCCGTCCAGGAGGCCGTTGTCCGGCACCCGGCGCGGACGGAGGCTCGATGGCATCGAGTGCTGGGCTGGACGAGGAGGCCTGCATGCCCACGTACCTTTCGCCCGGGGTCTACGTCGAGGAGGTCGACGCCGGCTCCAGGCCCATCGAGGGGGTCGGCACCGCCGTTGCGGCGTTCGTGGGCCTGGCGGCCCAGGGCCCCTTCAATTCACCGACGCTGATCGCCAACTGGGCCCAGTTCACGCAGGTCTTCGGCGAGTTCGTCGAGGGCTCCTACCTCGCCCACGCCGTCTACGGCTACTTCTCCAACGGCGGCGGCGTCTGCTACGTCGTCCGCATCGGCGAGAACGGCGCCTCGGACGGCAAGGGCAGGAAGGAGCTGACCGGCAGCGCCCAGGCGAGCTTCGGCCCCTACCGCGTGCGCGCCCTGGAGGGCGGCACCGCCGGCAACGACCTCAGCGTCGAGGTCGCCGACGCCGCCGGCGAGTCCCCGGCCGAGGACGCCTTCAAGCTGGTGGTCAAGCGCGGCGGCAAGGTCGAGGAGAGCTTCGACGGCGTGACCGTCGGCAAGGGCAGGCAGAACGTCGCCACCGTGGTGAATGCCAAGTCGAAGCTGATCCGCATCGAGGAGGCCACCTCCGGCGGCGCGCTCGCCAGGCCCGAGAAGGGCGCGGTCGCCCTGGCCGGCGGCGCGGCGGCGGTCCCCTCGCACCTCGGCGCCGACGACTACGTCGGCGACGGACCTGCTGGCCGCCTACCAGCGGGGGCTGGTCGACCTGGAGGGCGTCCAGGCCGTGCAGCTCGGCATGATCGCCCACTGCGAGCTGATGGGTGACCGCATCGCCATCCTCGACCCGCCGCCCGGCCTCAACGCTCAGCAGGTCAAGGAGTGGCGGGTCGACAAGGCCGGCTACGACTCCAAGTACGCCACCATGTACTGGCCGTGGGTGAAGGTGCTGGACCCCAGCACCGGCCAGAGCGTCTTCGTGCCGCCCAGCGGGCACGTCGCCGGCATCTGGGGCCGCAACGACGACGCCCGCGGCGTGCACAAGGCGCCGGCCAACGAGGTGGTCCGCGGCGTGGTCGCGCTCGAGCTGCAGATCACCAAGCCGGAGCACGACCTGCTGAACCCGGTCGGGATCAACTGCCTGCGGGCGTTCCCCGGACGCGGAATCCGCGTGTGGGGCGCCCGCACCCTGTCCAGCGACCCGGCCTGGCGCTACCTCAACGTCCGGCGGCTGTTCAACTATCTCGAGGAGTCGATCCTCGACGGCACGCAGTGGGTGGTGTTCGAGCCCAACGACGACGCCCTGTGGGCCAAGATCCGCCGCACCATCGGCGCCTTCCTGGTCAACGAGTGGCGCAAGGGAGCGCTGTTCGGGCTCACGCCCACCGAGGCGTTCTTCGTCAAGTGCGACCGCGAGACCAACCCGGCGGAGGGCATCGACGCCGGCCAGGTCGTCTGCGAGATCGGGGTGGCGCCCGTCAAGCCCGCCGAGTTCGTGATCTTCCGGCTGTCGCAGCTCTCCAGCGGCACCAGCCTGGTCAGCGAGTAGAGGAAGGAGTCAGGGGATGGCGCTTCCCGACATGGACGCCTCGGTCGGCCACTCCTTCGGGCTGGAGATCGACGGCGTGGTGATCAAGCAGATCTCCGAGGTGACCGGCCTGAAGATGGAGCAGGACGTCATCGAGCTCAAGGAGAACACCAGCGACGGCAAGTACATCATCAAGAAGCTCCCCGGCCGGCCCAAGGCCGGCGAGGTCACGCTGACCCGCGGCCTCACCGGCGACCAGAGCTTCGAGAAATGGATCAAGGACTCCCAGTTCGGCAAGATGTCCGACGCCCGCAAGGGCGGCGCGGTGATCGTGTACGACTTCGAGGGCACCGCGATCAAGCGCTACAAGCTCGCCAACGCCTGGCCCAAGAGCCTGGAGATCGGCTCGCTCAAGGCCGGTGACACCAGCGTCCTGACCGAGAAGCTGGTGGTGACCTACGAGCAGATGGACGTCGAGTGATGCGGCGAAGCCCGGCCGCGGTCGCGGTGGCCCCCTCTGAGGAGGAGGCGCCCGCCAGCAGTGAAGCGCTGCGCACCGAGTTCGCGTTCACGCTGCCGCGCGGTTACGTGGACGCCGCCGGCATGGTCCACCGGGATGGGATCATGCGGCTGGCGACCGCCCGGGACGAACTCGTGCCGCTGCGCGACGACCGCGTCCGCGAGAACCCCGCCTACCTGACGGTCGTGCTGCTGGCCAGGGTGGTGACCCGGCTCGGGAAGATCGATGACGTCCACGCGGGTGTCATCGAGAACCTGTTCGCCTCGGACCTGGCGTTCCTGCAGGACCTCTACCGCAGGGTGAACCAGGAGGGGCACACGCGGGCGGCGGTGACCTGCCCGTCCTGCCAGCACGAGCTCGTGGTCGACGTGGCCGGTGGTCGCCTGGGGGAATCGTGACGTACGCGGCCGACCGGCTCTACGAGGAGGTCTCGTACGTCGCCTACCACTTCCACTGGTCGCTCGGGGAGATCCTCGACCTCGAGCACCCGACCAGGCAGCGCTTCGTCGGCGAGATCGGCCGGATCAACGAGCGCGTGCGCTCCGGGAGCGGGTGAGCCGGCGTGTGGCCGTTCGGGCGCCGGAGGTCGGGTGCCGCGGGGGGTGCCGGTCGGACCCTGGCTGGCGGCGCTGCCGGTGGCGGACGAGCCCGCCCCGGCGCGGTGCCGCCGCCGCGGGCTTGGCGGGACCTGCCGCCGCTGCAGCGGGTCCTGCGGCCGTTCGAGCTGACGGCGCCGTCCTCGCGTCTGGAGCGGCACCTCGCCTCCTGGGACTCGCCCGCGTTCCTGGGTGAGCTTGGTCACCAGGTCGGGCCGGGGGGGCCGGCCGGGGTCGTGGAGGGCGTCGCCATCCCGGCTCCCGAGGTCGCCGGCCAGAGCCCGCCGGGTCTCCCGCCGCCCGCCGGAGTCGCCGCGCCGCGCGTGCCGCCCCGGCCGGCCGCGCCCACCGTGGCGCGGTCGCTGATGACGGCCCCGGCCTCCAGCTCGGCCGCCCCACCGCGCCGGCTGGAGGTCGCGGGCCCCAGGCCAGCATCCGCGGCGCCGACGCCGGAGGCCGTGGGGCCTGTGCCGGAGGCCGTGGGGCCTGTGGCCGAGGCCGCGCCGCCTGTGGCGGAGGTCGTGGGGAGTGTGGCGGAGGTTGCCGGGCCGCTTCTGGGCGCGCGGCCGCTCCAGCGCATGGTGGCGAACGCCGCCGTTGGTGGCTCGGGGGCGAGTGAGCCTGGTGCGGCACCCGCCGGCCCGGTGACGGCGCGACCGGGCC
>WNGL01064424.1_pt1 | contig 10558 bp, 11 predicted proteins | sample 5400591 | NCBI WGS metagenome assembly WNGL01 (sample SAMN13153377, study PRJNA577476) | soil metagenome | isolation source: 80 cm soil or saprolite under Garry oak tree replicate 1 | place: USA:California | collected 2016-06-15
CGGAGCATGTCGTGCAGCGCGAAGGCGATACCCACGACCGGGGCGACCACGGCGAGCAGCGTCGCCGCGAGGTCGACGGCCAGCAGGATGGTGGCGTGCAGCACCGCATACGCCAGCTCCCGCCAGGTCGCGGCCTCGGCGTAGCGGCTGCGCAGCCACCGCAGCAGCCCGGTCCCGGTCGGCGCGGCATGGGGGTCCGGGACGGGCGGGCCGCCGAGCAGCGCCAGCCGGCGGCGTTCCAGCGCGGCCAGCGGCCAGATCGCGAGCGGCGTGAGGGCCACGGCCCCCAGCACCACCGACACGGGCAGCCAGACCAGGGTGACCAATCCGACCGGCACGCCGGACACGACGTAGGCCAGCGCACGCAACGGCCACCGGGACACGAGATACCGCACGGGCCGCGCGCGCAGCGCCGCCCCGACCGTACCCGCCCCGGTCACCGCCATGACCAACAACGTACGCGGCGGGACCGGTGGCGTCAGTGGAGCCAGCTCCACCAAGAAGGCGTGCGAGGCCTGATCGCGACCTCGACCAGGCCTCGCACCGGTCAACGCTATGGCAGCCAGATGGCAGCGTGCTGGTTACCGCCGGAGGTGAAGGCCCAGCCGAAGATGATGCCGTTGGTGAATCCGGCCGGGATGCTGGTGGTGCCGCCCAGGGTTCCCAGGTCGGTCAGGGTATTGGTGGAAAGGTCGTACAGGAAGGTATGCGCGCTGGCATCGCCTGGCAGATTGGCAAAGCCGGTGACCAGGTGCTTGTCGATGCCGACGGCGACACTGGAGCTCCCGCCAAGGGTGCCTAGGTCGGTGATGGTGTGCCGGTTCAGGCTGTAGGCGACGGCACGACTGACGGCGTTGGGGAAGGAGGCGACGCCGATCACGGTCTTTCCCGACAGTGCGGTGGCGGTGCTGTCGGTACTGCCGCCGCCGAGGGTGCCCAGGTCGGTCATCGTGGCGGTGTCGACGTTGTAGACGTAGGCATGGGTGCCGTTGACGGCGGCGCGGGTCGAGGTGCCGACCACGAATCGACCGTCGATGGCGTCGCCCTCGCTTTGGGTGCCGCCGAGGGTGCCCAGGTCGGTTATCGCTGCGGTGTCGAGGTTGTAGACGAAGGCGTGCCGTTGGATGTCGCCTGGCAGGTCGGAGGTGCCGGCGATCAGGTCACCGCTGACCGCGTTGGCGAAGCTGAAGGTGCCGCCGAGGGTTCCGACGTCAATTGTCCGGCCGGTGTCCAGGTCGTAGGCGAGGGCGTGGACCGTGCCGGCGGCGGTGTCCGACAAGCCGATGGCGATATGTCCGCCGATCGCCTGCAGCACGCTGTCGGGACCGCCGAATGTGCCGACATCCGTCATCTGATGGGTGCTGAGATTGTCGACGAAGGCATGAAAAGCCCCGTCACCGGGAATGTCCGAATAACCGATGACAAAGTTGCCGGAAACACCCAGTGCACGGCTGAAGGTGCCGCCCAGAGTGCCCAGATCCGACATGATGCCATTTGCGAGGTTGTAGGCGAACGCGTGGAACGCGCCACCGGCCGTGCTGGCCCCGCCCACAACCGTTTGTCCATCGGTCGCGGTTGCGCTGCTGTCGACGCCGCCCAGCGTCCCCAGGTCTTTGATCGTGTAGTGCACGCTTGCCTGCGCTGGCAGCGTCGCCGAGAGCATGGTAACGCCGACAAGTATCGGCGTCGCAAAGATCGAACGTGAGAAACGCATCATGCCCCCAGAAGATGCCCTTGATTGTTTCGTCACAAGGGCCGAAAGGCCCGGCTCAAACGTTTGACAACATGATGTCAACGCCGGTTCCGGCACGCTGCGCGCGCCGGAACCGGTGAGTCGTCAGATCAATTGTTCGGCACCGTGTCGACGAAGGTCGTCTTCGCCGCGCGGTAGGCGGACACCTGTGCGTCGACCGCGGCCGGAGACAGGGCTTGGCCGTTGGCGTAGTACACCCAGTCAACCTGTTCGGTCCAGGTTCGTGGGGTCGCGCTGCCGACCAGTTCGCCGTTGACGAACCATTCGTTGAAGTCGATGGTCATCCGGTCCCTCGGGTAGTACTTGCCGGTCGTGCTGAAGTAGAAATTGCCATCGACGTAGTAGGTGACCGTGCCGGCGCTGACCGTCATCTCCAGCGTGTGCCATCCGGCAAGGCTGCTGATCACGTTGTGGGACTGGCGATCCAACGCGTCCGCGCTGAACCAGGTCGTGGTGAACAGGGCCGGACCTGGCGCTCCGAAACCGCCGTTGGGCAGGTACTCGTTGTCCAGTTCGCTGTAGCTGGCCTCGTCCGGCGTGATCGTGTAGAAGGTCTCGTTGACGGCGTCGCCATCCGGACCGCCGTTGGGCGCGTCGGTGAAGAACACGCGTGCGGCGTAGGTGCCCTCGAAGAACTTGCGCTGGCTGGTGTCGATCTCGGCCTGCGTGGTGTCCGCGGCCGTCCCGTCGGCGGTCGCGTCGAGTTGCATCACGTGGCCGTCGGTGGCGGCCGGCGATGCGGGGAACGTGATGTCGTTGGCGGACCAGGTCGCGCCGATCACACCCGGGCCGCCGGCACTGGTTCGCACGGCCCAGTCATGGGCGGCCAGCGCCGGGTCGCTGGAACCGGTGTAGTTGAAGTCGTCGAACAGCGCGCCGGTGGGCGGCGGGCCGGTACCGGTGGTCGTGGGCGGGCCGGTCGTGCCGGCCGGCTCGGTACCCAGTACCAGTGTGCCGTTCTGGTACCCGGTGATCTGCGGGTTCGCGGCGTAGGTCGTGTCGTTGACGAACGAGTAGTCGTTGGCCTGGTTCACGCTCTGCCAGTCGCTGCGGTACATCCGAAGCTGGATGTCACCGGTGTCGGCGCCGGGCGCGAGCGAACCGCCGGTGAAGTTGATCTGAAGGACATGGTCCGCGGTCGGGGTCGGATCGCCGATTCAGCCACGGCTCCGCCTCGTCGGCGACCGGGCCGGTGCTGGTCCGGTACAACAGGCTCATCGGGGCGGTGGCCGCGTGGGCCGCGTGGATGGTCGGGTAGAGCGCCGTGGCCGCGCAGGCCAGGGCGAGTACCGCGAGCGAGCCGCGGCGGCGGAACAGTTTCGTGCGGGTGTGGTCCATCGTGATCTCCTTGCCGGGACGTGGACACGCCGAAGCGAGCGCGAGTTGACCAGAGGTAAACTCAGAGCTCGGTCGAGATACCAAGGTGATTGGTCTGGTCCACTGTGTCAACCCTCAACATGTTGCATACGCAAGGACAGTGCTGGGTGTGAATATTGGTTGAACCAGTTCGTTGACTTACCACTGGTCAACTGTCAGCATCATGTCCATGAGACCCCTCGTCGTCCTGATCGGTGCGATGGTCTTCGCCGTCACCGCGTGCGGCAGCGGAACCGGCGGCGCCGCCGGCGGTGGCACCACGTCCGCGTCCGGCTCGACGCTGACCGTCTGGTTCATGGACGGCGACCTGAGCGACCGCACCGTCGCGGCCATCGACGCCGAGTTCACGAAGGCCACCGGTGCCCACGTCAACATCCAGATCCAGCAATGGGACAACATCAACACGAAGCTGTCCACCGCGCTGGCGCAGAACGACCCGCCGGACGTGCTGGACATCGGTAACACCGATGTGGCGCTGTACGCGGCGACCGGTGCGCTGACCGACCTGACCGGTAACCGGTCGGCTCTGGACCGCGGACAGCACTGGCTGCCCGGCCTGGTCGGCCCGGCCACCGTCGGCGGAAAGCTCTACGCGGCACCGCTGTTCGCCGGCAACCGCGCGGTGATCTACAACAAGCGCATCTGGGCGGCCGCCGGCATCACGTCCGTGCCGACAACTTATGCCGAACTGACGGCGGACCTGGACCGGATCAAGGCAGGTAACCCGTCGCCGGCTTTCTCGGCGTTCTACCTGCCCGGCAAATACTGGCATGGCGCTGTCCAGTTCGTCTGGGACGCCGGCGGCGAACTCGCCGTCGACACCAGCGGGAAGTGGCACGGGACGCTGACCTCGGCCACCGCCCAGCAGGGCCTGCGGGACTGGCAGACATTCCAGAACACGTACTCCGCGCCGGCTTCGCGGGACACCGACAACCTGACCCCGGACCAGGCGGCACTGTTCGCCGGCGGCAAGGTCGGCGCCATCCTGGACAGCTCGATCAACACCATCGTCAAGGACAACCCGGCGATCAAGGACCAGATCGGCACGTTCCCGTTCCCCAGCCGCACTTCCGGCCACCACCAACCGGTCTTCCTCGGTGGCTCGGACCTGGCGGTCGCCGCCAACAGCCACAACCAGAAACTCGCGCTGGCCTATCTCTCCGCAGCGACGAATCCGGCCGTGCAGAAGGACGACATCGCCGGCATCGACGGCTGGACCCCGGTGTCCACGCAGATCATCGACCAGTCGAAAGCGCTGCTGCCGGCGACATCGGCCGCGTTCCTCACGGCGGCCGACAACAGCGTCGCCACCCCGGCGAGCCCGGGTTGGACCACCATCGAGAGCGACAAGTCGATCAACGACTTCTTCGGCGACATCGCGACCGGACGTAAGTCCACATCGGACGCCGCAGCGGCGTTCGACCAACATCTCGACGAGGCACTGAACACCACGCCATGACGCGCCACACCGTGATCGACAACGGCGTGACCATCAACCCACCCCTTTCGTCCGCCGCGCCGTCAGCCTCCGAAGTCCAGACACGGACGGCACGGCGGCGGACCGGACGGCGTCTGCCCTACGCCCTGTTGCTGCCGGCCGGCGCCGTCCTGGCGGTGGTGTTGGGCTATCCGCTGGTCCGCCTGGTACTGATCTCGTTTCAGGACTACGGCCTGCGTGCCCTGTTCACCGGCCGGACGCACTGGGCCGGCATCGGCAACTACGACGCCATCCTGCACGACACCGAACTCGGCCCGGTTCTGTTGCGCACCATCGGGTTCTGCTGCGCACTGGTCAGCGGGACGCTCGTCGTCGGCATGGGCGTCGCGCTGATGCTGGGGGCGCTGGGCCGCCGGATGCGGTCCGTTGTCACGCTCTGCCTGATCGCCGCGTGGGCGATCCCGAACGTGGCCGCGACGCTGATCTGGCAGTGGCTCTTTCAACCGACCTACGGGGTGGTCAACTGGCTGCTCGGCCAACTGCGCGTGTTCGGTGACTTCAGCCAGCACGACTGGCTCGCCGGCCAGTCCTCCGCGTTCGTCCTGGTCTGGCTGCTCGTGGTGTGGCAGTCGGTCCCGTTCGTCGCGCTGACCCTGCGTGCCGGCCTGTCCCAGATTCCGCGTTCCTACTACGAGGCCGCCGCGCTGGACGGCGCCGGCGGCGTGGCCAGTTTCCGCGCGGTCACGCTCCCGTTCCTGCGGCCCATCCTGCTGCTGGTGGCCATCCTGTCGGTGATCTGGGACTTCAACGTCTTCAACCAGATCTGGATCCTCACCGGCGGCGGCCCGAGCAACGCCACCACCACCCTGGGCATCTGGTCGTTCACCAAGGCATTCACCAGTGACTCCTACGGCCAGGGCGCGGCGATCGCGGTGTTCTCGGTGATCCTGTTGATGTTCCTGACCGCCTACTACGTGCGTCGGCTGGTGCGGTCGGGAGGGGAACTGTGAACCCGCGCCGGGCGGCGCTGTACACGACGGCGACGCTGTTCTGCCTCGCGTGGGCGTTCCCGGTGTACTGGATGCTCAACACCGCGTTCAAGCCCTACGGCGACATCCTCACCACCACGCCGAGATTCCTGCCGTTCCCCTTCAGTTTCGGCAACTTCGTCGACGCCATCGGCAAGCCGCACTTCCTGGTGTTCCTGCGCAACAGCCTCGTCGTCACGTGTTCGGTGGTCGCACTGTCCATTGTGGTGGCATTCCTGGCGGCGATCGCGTTGACACGGTTCCGGTTCCTCGGCCGTCGCACCTTCCTGATCGGAGTACTCGCGGTCCAGATGGTCCCGCAACCGGCACTGCTGATCCCGCTGTTCCTGAGCCTGCGCAGTGTTCACCTGCTCAACAGCCTGATCGGGCTCACCCTCACCTATGTCGCGTTCGTGCTGCCCTTCACGATCTGGACGCTGCGCGGCTTCCTGCACGGCGTACCGGTGGAACTGGAGGAGGCCGCGATGCTGGACGGGGCGAACCGGGCCACCGTGATCCGGACGGTGCTGCTGCCGCTGATGCTGCCCGGCATCATCGCGACCAGTGTGTTCGCGTTCATCACCGCCTGGAACGACTATGTCTACGCCTACATACTGATGAAGGACCAGACCAGGTACACGCTGCCGGTATGGCTGGTCTCGTTCATCACCAACTCCGGCACCGACTACGGCGGCCTGATCGCCGCGTCCACCCTGTTCGCGCTGCCGGTCGTGGTGTTCTTCCTGCTCATCCAGCGCAGGCTCGTCGAAGGCATGACGGCGGGCGCGGTGAAGGAATGATCATCCCGCGTCCGACCGACGTCCAGCGGCATCCCGGCCGGTTCACCCTCCCCGCCGCGACACACCTATCCGGCGGACACGGACCGGCGCGGGTCCCGGCATCCGACTGGCGCTGGGCGGTGACCGGCGGTCACTCGGCGCCGAAGGCTACACGCTGAAGATCCGCACCGACCAAGTCACGCTCACCGCACCGGAACCGGCCGGACTGCGGCACGGCGTGCAAACCCTGCGCCAACTGCTGCCGCCGAGCACGCTCGATCCGGCCACCGCCGCACCGGACGCCTGGCACTGGCCCAACCTGACGATGACCGACGCCCCCCGGCTGCCCTGGCGGGGCGTGCTGCTGGACGTGGCACGACACTTCCTCCCGCTGCCGTTCCTCTACCGATTCGTCGACCAGTTGGCCCTGCACAAACTGACGGTGCTGCACCTGCACCTGACCGACGACCAGGGCTGGCGCATCGAGATCGACGGCTGGCCCAAGCTGACCGAGATCGGGGCATGGCGTGCCGAGACGATGGTCGGCCACCCCGGCAGCGGCCGGTTCGACGGCACCCCGCACGGCGGCTGCTACACCCAACGGGAACTGCGGGACCTGGGCCGGTACGCGGCCACCGTCGGCGTGACGGTCGTCCCGGAGATCGAACTGCCCGGCCACGCCCGTGCCGCGCTGGCCGCCTACCCGGAACTGGGCAACCACCCCGAACGGCCGTTGCCGGTGTGGACCGGTTTCGGGATCAGCGAGGACATCTTCGGCGTGCGGGAGGAGACACTGGAGTTCTGCCGGGAGGTCCTCGACCAGACGATCCGGATCTTCCCGTCCGCCTACGTGCACATCGGCGGCGAGGAATGCCCGACCGCCCAGTGGGCCAGCAGCCCCGTCGCCCAGCGGCGGGCCGCCGAACTCGGCCTCATCGATGTGAGCGCGCTGCGTGGCTGGTTCCTCCGCCAGATGCACGGTTTCCTGGCCAGCCAGGGCCGCCGCACGGCCTGCTGGGACGAGACGGACGAGTTCGGCGACCTGCCGCTGGACATCGTGGTGACCGCGTGGCGGGAACCCGCCCACTGCCTACGGCCGGTCCGGCGGGGCCATCCCGTGGTGATGGCGCCCTACCGGTGGACGTACCTGGACTATCCGCAGCGCGACCACCCGGACGAGCCGATCGGCCAGCCAGGGCACGTGACCACGCTGTCCGACATCTACCACTACGAGCCGCTCGCGGGCGGCGTCCCCGCGCTGTCCGACACCAGCGACACCGGCCGTGGCGGGGTACTCGGCACCCAGGCGCAGCTCTGGACGGAGTACGTGCCGACCCCGGAGCACGTCGAATACCTGGCCTATCCCCGGCTGTGCGCGCTGGCCGAGGTGGCCTGGTCAGCGGTGCCGCGTGACTATCCTGACTTCTGCCGCCGGCTGGAGATCCACCACCAGCGGTTGCGGTCGCTCGGGGTCCGGTCCGGGCCGCCGGCACCCCGTGACAACGTCCGGCACCTCGTCGGCGACGATCGTGAAGGATGAGCATGGACCAGGCCCCGGCGCGGCAGCCGATCACCGCGAAGCGTGACCGGGTACGTCATTACCTGATGGACGTCATCGAGCGATCCGGTCCCGGCACCCTGCTACCGCCCGAACGCGACCTCGCATTGGAGCTAGGCGTTTCGCGCCCGACGCTGCGTGCCGCGATCGAGGACCTCAGCCGTATCGGCCTGCTGGTCCGCCAGCACGGCCGGGGCACGTTCACCCACTCCCCCAAGGTAAGTCAGGAACTCACCGGCACCGCGTCCAACGCACTGGCCGTGCCACCGGCCGAAGGAAACTGGACCAGCCGGGTACTCAAGTTCGTCCGCGCCCCGGCCGGCGCGCCACGTGCCAATCGGCTGAACATCTCGCCGGCCCAACCGGTCCTGCGGGTGGAGCGGGTGCGATTGGTCGACGGCGTGCCCATGGCCATCGAACGGATCGACCTGCCAGCGGCACTGGTGCCCGAGTTGCGTGCCCGCGACATGGAGACCGGGAACTTCTATCAACTGCTGCGCGAACGCTACGAGATCGTGGTGGCCGACGCCGTACAGATCATCGAGCCCTCGGTGACCGACGAACGGGAGGCGGCTTTGCTTGGTGTCCCGGTCTTCGCGCCGGTCCTGATGTTCGAACGCACCACCCGGGACACCACCGGACGGACCGTGGAATTCGCCCGCTCCCTGTACCGGGGCGACCGCTACCGGATCACATCCAAACTCCGGTTCGACAACACGTCAGGCTGAGCCGGCAGCTTCAGAGCGCCACGACGACTTTGCCGCTGGCGTGGCCTGTTTCCTGGTATTCGATGGCCGTTCGGATCTCGTCGAACGGATAGCACCGGTCGATGACCGGGGTGACCTTGCCGTCCTGGATGAGTTCGGTCAGCTCCACCAGGTTGTGGGTCTCACCGGAGTCGGCGACCGCGTTCGCCACTGCCGCTCGCCGGCCCACCAACGGTGCCATCGCCATGGTCGCGAACACGTGACCGGCCGGTTGTAACCATCGGCCGGCCGGCCCGCCGATGACGACGAACGTGCCGTTGGACGCCAGCACCCGCCGGCACGCCGCCACCGTACGGCGGCCCGCGATGTCCAACAGGACGTCGTACCGTCCGCCGTGCCGGGTGAAGTCCTCGCTGGTGTAGTCGATGACCTCGGTGGCGCCCAGTGACCGGATCAGATCCACGTTGCGCCTGCTGCAGACGCCGACAACCTCCGCGCCGAACGCCCGCGCGATCTGCACGGCGAACGTGCCGACACCACCGGACGCCCCGTTGACCAGGACGTGCTGTCCGGGCTGGACCCGGCCGTTGTCGCGTAAAGCCACCAGGGCGGTGNNCCACCAGGGCGGTGATGGCCGCCATGGGCACGGCCGCGGCCTGTTCGAAGGTCAGGTTCACGGGCTTGGCCGCCAGCAGGCGTTCGGGGACCGTGACGTACTCGGCGAAACTGCCGGCCGGGAGCAACGCGAACACGTCGTCGCCGGGTCGGAACCGTGTCACGTCCGCCCCCACCGCCTCGACGGTGCCGGCCATGTCACAGCCCAGCACGCTGTACCGCGGGTGCCGCTTGCCCATGCCTGGCATCAGCCGCGCGACGTAGGGCTGGCCTCTGAGGAAGTGCCAGTCGTACGGATTGACGGAAGTGGCGCGTACCCGGACCAGGGCCTCGCCGGCGGCGGGCACGGGCCGGTCGATGTCGGTGAGTTGGCCGAGTTCGGGTGAACCGTACCCAGGCATGACGAACGCCTTCATGATCAATCCCCGTTCTTACGTTGTAAGTCTTACGCTGTAAGATAGTCGTACAGCGTAAGGCAGTCAAGTCCCAAGCTGCTGAGCTGTGCCTTACCTTGTACGATCACGGGGGCAAGGGAGGGTTGACGCAGGTGGCCAGCCGAGCCGAACCAGGATCCGAGCCGCGGATCGCGCTCAGCAGAGAGCGCGTGCTGCGGGCAGCGGTCATGATCGCCGACGAACACGGCATCGAGTCGCTCACCATGCGCCGGCTCGCCGAGGAGCTCGGCGCCGAGGCGATGTCGCTGTACTACCACGTCGCCAACAAGGAGGACCTGCTCGACGGCGTCGTCGCTCTCATCGTCAGCGAGATCAACGAGGCCGTCGACAGTCTCGCCGTGCCATCACACGGGGCCGACTGGAAAAAGGCCGTACGACAACGAATCCTGTCCGCACGCGAAGTGTTCCTACGGCACCGCTGGGCGCCGGCCGTGTTCGAGACACGCACCAAGACCAGCTTCGAGGTGCTGCACTACTTCGACGCCCTGCTCGGTCTCATGCGGGACGGCGGCTTCTCCTACGACGTGATCCATCACTCCATGCACGCGCTGGGCAGCCGCGCGCTGGGCTTCTCCCAGGAGCTGTTCGACCCCACCAACGCGGGCGGTGCCGACGAGGACGCCGCCGCGCTCGCCGCCATGGCCGACCAGTTACCGAACCTCGTCGGCATGATGGCGGAAGTCGCCCACGACGACCCCGACTCCACCCTGGGCTGGTGCGACGACCAGACAGAGTTCGAGTTCGGCCTCGACCTGATCCTCGACGGCCTGGACCGGATGCGGTGACTCGGAACGCTCAGCGGGCGCGGTAGGTGACAGCGGGACACGCATGCGACACCCTTCCACCAG
>WNGL01010705.1_pt1 | contig 10556 bp, 7 predicted proteins | sample 5400591 | NCBI WGS metagenome assembly WNGL01 (sample SAMN13153377, study PRJNA577476) | soil metagenome | isolation source: 80 cm soil or saprolite under Garry oak tree replicate 1 | place: USA:California | collected 2016-06-15
CTCAGTCAACGTCAAGGCCTTGGCGAAGGCAACCTCTATCGTGTTCGCTATTTCGAGGGCTTTGGCGTGTTGACCAAGTTCCGCATATTTAAGGGCTATTTCAGCTAGCTCTTTGTCTTGCGAATGCGCATCCTGCCACGCTTCTTTTACGTCGAATAAGGCCTCCAGGGCCTTCCCTTGTTGTCCACCCTCCGGGTACGTGTGGGCTAGCTCTTTGCGGGCTATTTGAGCCAACGCTACGGCTTTGTCAGAATCGTCTTCGAGGGTGGTAGCAATCTGGAAGGCTTGCTCATATTGACCGGCTTCCGCACACTTGCGGGCTATTGCCGTCAACACCCCGACTCTGGAAGAAGCATCTCTGATGGTGGTGGCGATCTGGAAGGCCTGGTCATATTGCCCCACTTGGGCATACTTGAGGGCTATTTCAGCCACCACGCTGGCTCTAGCGGTATCCTCCAGTGTTGTGGCTATCTCAAGGGCTTGGGCTAAAATCTGCGCGGCTTTCTCCTTGAGCCCAGCTTCCGCACACCTACGGGCTATTTCACTCAGCACCCTGGCTTCAGAAGAAGGATACTTTACCGCTTGAGCGACCTGCAGGGCTTGGTCGTAGCGCCCGGCGTGGGCATACTTGCGGGCTATCTCAGGTAATACATCTGCTCTAAGTCCGGAATCGGCGATGGTGTTGGCGACCTGCAGGGCCTGATCAGGTTGCCCCGCTCCCGTATACTTGTGAGCTATGCCAGCCAGTGCCTGAGCTTTGGCAGAGGGATCCTCGATGGAGGTGGCGACCTGCAGGGCGTAGTCGTAGTGCCCGGCGTGGGCATACTTGCGGGCTATCTCAGCCAACGCTCTGGCTTTGGTAGAGGAATCCTCGATTGTTTGAGTGACCTCAAGGGCCTGGGCTAAGATCTGCGCGGCTTTCTCCGTGAGCCCGGCTTCCAAACTCTTCCGCGCTATCTCAGCTAATGTGCCTGCTCTGGAGGAGGGATCTTTTAGGGTGAGAGCAATCTGCAGGGCTTGGTCATATTGACCGGCTTGAGCATACTTGAGGGCTATCTCAGGCGAATCCCTGTTTACTGGAGATGATCTCTGCGCAGCTTTCTCCGTTTGCCCGGCTTGGGCCTGCGTGTGAGTTATTTCAGCCAACCTCTCTGCTCTGAGACTGGGATCAGCTGTCGTGTTGGCCGTCTGCAGGGCTTGGTCGTGGTGCTCCGCTTCCGCACGCCTCTCAGCTATTTCACTCAGCACCTTGGCTTTGGCAGAGGCGTCCGCTATCGTGTTGGCAACGCGCAGGGCTTGGTCGTAGTATCCCGCTTCCATACACTTGGAGGCTATACCAGCCAGTGCTTTAGCTTTGGAGTAGGTGTTCTCGATGGTGGTGGTGACCTGCAGGGCTTGGTCAAAGTGCCCGGCGTGGGCATACTTGCGGGCTATCTCGGCTAATGCCTCTGCTCTGAGGCCGGAATCGGCGATGGTGTTGGCAAGCTGCAAGGCATGGTCAGGTTGCCCCGCTTCCGTATAGTTGTGGGCTATACCGGCCAACACCCTCGCTGCGGAAGGAGCATCCCCGATCGCTTTGGCGACCTGCAGGGCTTGGTCGTAGTGCCCCGCTTCCGTGTACTTGTGGGCTATGCCAGCTAGCGCCTTAGCTTTGGCATAGGGATCCTCGATTGTTTGAGCTACCTCAAGGACCTGGGATAGGACCTGCGCGGCTTTCTCCGTTTGCCCGGCTTCCATACACTTCTGGGCCATCTCAGCTAACGCGCCTGCTTTGGAGGAGGGCTCTTCTATGGTGTTAACAATCTGCAGGGCTTGGTCGTAGTGCCCGGCGTGGGCATACTTGCGAGCTATCTCAACCAACACCTCTCCTTTGGAGGAGGCATTCTCGATGGTGTTGGCGACCTTGAGGGCTTGGGATAAGAGCTCTGCGGCTTTCTTCTCATGCCCGGCTTGGGCATACGTGCGGGCTATCTCAGCCAACACCTCTGCTCTGAGATCGAGATCGGTTATCGTGTTGGCAATTTGCAGGGCTTGGGGGTATTGACCAGCTTCGGCATATTTGCCAGCGATTTGAGGCAAATCTGTGTTGACTTGGGATAGGATCTGCCAGGCTTTCTCCTGGAAGTAATTGATAGCGGCGTATGCTACTTCGCTAGAGAGCTGGAACGTTGGCATCCGCGGTTGTAGCCAGGGAAGCATCAGCACCTGTTGCTCGGCTGCTGTATACTGCTCGGCTATCTCAATGAGTACCCCTACTCTCAGATCGAAATCGGCTATGATGTTGGCAAGCTGCAGGGCTTGGTCGTAGTGCCCGGCTTGGGCATACTTGTTAGCTATTGCAGCCAACGTCTCTGCTCTGGAAGAGGGATCTTCTATGATGTTGACAAGCTGGAGGGCCTGGTCGTAGTGCTCCGCTTCTGCATACTTGGTGGCTATCTGAGCTAAGAGATCTGCTTTGAAAGAGGGCTCCTCGATAGTGTTGACAAGCTGGAGGGCCTGGTCGTACTGCTCTGCGTCTATATGCTTGCCGGTTATTTCAACCAACGCCCCGGCTTTGGAATAGGAGTCCTCAATGATGTTGGCGACCTGCAGGGCCCGAGCTAAGATCTCCGTGGTTTTCTCCCGCTGCTTTGCTTCTGTATACTTGCCGGCTATTCCAGCCAATACATGTGCACGAGAAAACGGGTCCTCGATGATGTTGGCGACCTGCAGGGCGTGGGATAAAATCTTTGCGGCTTTGTCGCTGTGTCTCACTTCGGTATACTTGCCGGCTATTCTCACCAACGTGCCGGCTTTGAAATAGGGATCCTCAATGGTGTCGGCGACTTGTTGGGCTTGAGATAAAATCTCCGCAGTTTTCTCCTCACTGTAGGGCGCCAAGGGGCGGAGGCGGGAGTTCTCGGGCACCACTGGCCGTGCGGTCGTATACCAGTCCGCCCGGTTGGGCAGCATCACTTGACCAGCTTCCGTATACTTGCTGGCTAATTCAGCTAACATATCTGCTTTGAAAGGAGGATCCTCGATAGAGGCGGCGACCTGCAGGGCTTGGTCATATTGACCAGCTCCAGTGTATTCATTGATGATCTGTGACGACAGCCCGTAAGTCGCGTCCCCCGCCGTTTTGACGAGCTGGAGGACCTGGTCGTATTGTCCAACGGCAGCATACTTATCGGCTATTTCAACCAACATCTTGGCTTTAGCGGTCACATCCTCAGCCGTTCTGGCCACCCCAAGAGCACAGGCGAGGGGACTTGCTTCAGCCTCAGCTTTTAGCCTTGCTTGGGGGACAATGGTGTCCTTCAATTCTGTGAAGGTAGAAGATCCGATCTTCACCTCACCTTGGACAAGCTTGTCTGCCAGGGGGGATAGAGGATACTGGGCTGTGACCGCTTCTGCTATGGTCAGGGCCTCTTGGTAGAGGTTAAAGGCATCGGCGTAACTGGTCTTTTCAGCTTCTCGTGCCGCTTGGGCGAGTTGAGAAGCCTCGGCAAGAGACTTATAGTCCTCTTCCTCAGGACCGCCACAGCCGCCACCCAGGACTATCCCCAAGCAGCCGATAATCATCAGGAACAACGACTTTTTCACTTCTCTTGCCTCCTTCCACCACAACCCCCGGTTTTTCTGCTAGGGTACAGTCATGTTGCCGAAAAGCGCGAGGCAAAGCAATCGAACCGCGGCTGATGCCACTGACCAGCGCGAACGCTTGCTGGCCCGCCGGGTGCGAACTCAACCAATTGGTGACAACCTCTACGGGCGTGCTCGTTGGCATGCAAGCCTCGCGCAAGACTTGGCGACTATTGCCCGCTGTGTGTTGCGCTCAGCTCAACATCTAGCGGGTGACTCAGACGACTCACTCTGAGCACGTGAAAACCAATAACATTACCGTCTTTGTCCACCTTTTCCATGACCTGATCGTTCGCGGTCTCACGGAAGTAACCTTCCTTCTTCTCAAAGAGGACCTCGAGGAAGTCTCCTTCACGGTCATACCATACAGTTACATGTTGTTTGTGGGCCATAAAACGGTCCCTTTCTTGATGGAGTCGGTGAGGTATGCGGTCAGGACAAATGCATCACTTTCCTTGACGACCACCACAACACACAGATACTTGGATCCCACTCGGGTCTGGGGCTGCCAGACGTAGTACAGCTCCGATTCTGGGTCAAAATGGGAACGGACGACCCGTTCGGGATGTGCCAGGAGCTGCCTATCTTATCTACGCATTCTGCCATCTCGGGATGGTGTTGCAGGACGTGTTGTCGCCGCTCGTCAGTAAGGCGCACTGATCTCCCGAGATAATCGGTGAGCACCTCGGTGTTCATGACCTAGTCGATTAGCCTATTTGAAAGCGGTTTATAGCAGTCCAAGCAAGCATATGGCGCCGCCAATTTTTCTGTTAGTACTACTTTGTCAGAGTCTGTAAATCTGCGATAACTTACTTCCAAGAATGATCATCAGCAACGAAAAGCAAGAGCGTTTGCCTCAGGCACCGCGGGTACCGCTGCCAGAGTTGGCCGAGTTTCTGGCCCCGCTGCGGGTGCACTTTACCCAGGGACCGAGTGCGGAGACCTTGCGCCAGTACCTTACGGGCTTGCTCAGTGAGCATCCTAACAAGAATTGTGACACCTGGGCGGAGGTCGTGCCCGAGACCACTGAGCAACAGCTCAACCACTTGCTGACCGACATGGTCTGGGATGAGAACAACCTTAACCGGCAGCGCATCGCCCGGATGCGGACCCTGCCCAGCGAAGGGGATGGGGTGCTGATCTTTGCTGATACCGGCTTTGAGAAGCAGGGGCGGCACTCGGTCGGCGTGGCGCGCCAGTATACCGGGACGGCGGGCAAACTGACCAACTGTCAGGTCACGGTGAATTGTCATTACGCCGAGCGCACGCGGGCCTGGCCGGTAGCGACGCGGCTGTATCTGCCGCAGGCGTGGGCGGAGGATGCGGAGCGGCGCAAGCAGGCGCATGTCCCCGACGCGGTCGGGTTTCAGACTAAAGCGGAGCTTGCCCTGGCGCTGCTGGATGAAGCCAATGCCGGTGGAGTGCAGCACACGTGCGTGACCTGCGACGCCGATTACGGAGATAATCCTAATTTCCTGAACGGACTGGAAGAACGCCGGGAACGCCACGTGGTCGCCGTGCGGGCCAGTTTTAGTGTGACACGTGGTCGGGGGCCGACCAGCCCCGTTCTCCGGGCCGATGCAGTGCTGGTGGCGCAGCCGCTCCAGGACTGGCAAACCATTGCGTGGAGCGAAGGGGCGACAGGATGGTGGCGGGCGAAGTTTCTCGCGCTGCGCTGCGGGCGGGTGGATGGCGAGGGCACCCGCCATGTCGGCTGGGTGCTCGGGCAACGCCCCGGCCGCAGCCAGCACGGAGACTGGAAGTATTTCTGGAGTGACTTCCCGGCCCCGACGCCGCTGGCCGTGATGGTCGAGTATGCGCACCGTCGCCACTGGGTGGAGCAATATCAGGAAGAAGCTAAAACGGAGCTGGGGTGGGATCAGTATCAAGGGCGGCGTTGGGATGGCTTTCATCGGCACGCGATCACGGTGATGCTGAGCTATAGTTTTCTGGTCTGGCTGGAAGGGTGGGAGCGGGAGCGCCGCAAGATGAGCGGGCGGCCGCGGGCCGCTTTTTCCCCCTCGCTCGGACCGCCGCCGCGTGCCGCTGCCGGAGGTCCATCGTCGCGTGAGCGAATGGCTCCGCCGTGCCGCCATCCGCGAATTGATCGAATTGGATCTCATTGACCGGTATTGCTCACGAAAACTCTAACTTTGACAAAGTAGTACTAGTAGACAATCGCGGTGAAAATGCGGGGTGTCATTCTGAGCCGGAACCCTTCGATAAACTCAGGATAAACTCCGTGGAGGCGAAGAATCTCGGCCTACAGGCTGCTGGATGAGAGATTCTTCGGCCTCCGGCCTCAGAATGACAGATCCTCAAAATCAGTGCGGTGTGAACCCCTAGCCTCAAGCCTCTGAATATGAAAACCGGCAAAGTCTACCTTATCGGCGCCGGGCCGGGCGACCCGGGACTGCTAACGCTTAAGGGCAAGCGCTGCCTCGAAGAGGCGGAGGTAGTGATCTATGACTATCTGGTCGATCAGCGGATCCTCGCCTATGCGCGGCCTGAAGCCGAGCTGCTTTATGTCGGCAAGAAAAGCGGGGGCGCTGCCATTTCTCAAGCCGAGATCAATCAATTGATGCTCGAGCGGGCCGGCAACGGTCACGTGGTGGCCCGGCTCAAAGGCGGAGACCCGTTTCTCTTTGGGCGCGGCGGCGAGGAGGCCGAAGAGCTGGCCGCGGCCAACCTCCCATTCGAGATCGTGCCCGGTATCACGTCGGCGCTGGCGGTACCAGCATACGCCGGCATTCCCGTCTCCCACCGGGAGTACGCCTCAGCGGTGGCGATTGTGAGCGGGCACAAGGAGGTGTGGGACACTGCGCCGCACCTTAACTGGGCCACCTTAGCCGGTGTCGGCGGCACGTTGGTCTTCCTTATGGGCACCCGTCAGCTTCGCAATAATATGGCGCGGCTCATCCACTATGGCCTCCCTGCTAGCACGCCGGTGGCCCTGATCCGCTGGGGGACCAGGCCGGACCAGGAGGTCCTCACCGGCACTGTGGGCACGATCGCCGAGCTGGCGGCGGAGCGCCGCTTTGAGCCGCCAGCGATAGCCGTGGTAGGAGAGGTGGTGCGCCTGCGTGAGCGGTTGCGTTGGTTCGAGACCAAGCCACTGTTCGGCCGGCGTATCGTGGTGACCCGACCGCAGGCGCAAGCTAGTGGGTTCGTCGAACTGCTGGAGCAGCAGGGGGCTGAAGTCGTCCTGTTCCCCACTATTGAGACTGTGCCTCTCGCGTCATACGAACCGCTCGACACTGCACTCACAGAGATAGCAGCATACGACTGGCTGATTTTTACCAGCGTCAACGGGGTGCACTATTTCTTTGCCCGCCTGCGCGCTCGACAGCAAGATATCCGCAGCCTGGGCGGCGTGCGCCTCGCTGCCATCGGTTCAGAAACGGCGCGGGCAGTGGAGGCCGTCCACCTGCGGGTCGATGCCATGCCTGCAGAGTACCGTGCCGAGGCGTTGGTGACGGTCTTAGGGGAGGTGAACGGGCAGCGGATCCTTCTGCCCCGGGCAGCCGAAGCACGTGAGGTCTTGCCCAGGGAACTACGGAACTTGGGTGCCCGGGTGGATGAGATTGCTGTCTACCAGACGGTCCGGCCACAGGCTGCTAGAACGCAGGAGTTGAGCGCGCTGCTCAAAGCAGGAAAGATTGACCTAGTGACCTTCACCAGCTCAAGCACTGTGCGTAATTTTGTCGCCCTGTTCCCGAACGACGAGGTTTCGGCGCTTCTGGGCAGGACCCGCATCGGGTGCATCGGGCCGATCACGGCGGACACTACTCGTGAGTTTGGCCTCCAGGTCGCGATCCAGCCCAGCACCTACACGATTCCGGCTTTTGCCACGGCGATTGTGGAGTATTTTACAGGACTGAGCAATGAGGACTGACTAGAAAAACAGCAGGGAATTTTATATGGGAGTTACGCACGTCACCGTCGCTCTGAAGGGCCTTGGATCTCCCAATGGAACGTACGAAGCCGACTTTCTCGTTGACACGGGTGCCACCGATTCGCTGGCACCCGCTGCGAAGCTGAAGAAAATAGGTGTGCAGCCTGTGGGAACAATGGCCTACGAGCTGGCGGACGGTTCGATACACGAATACCAGTTTGGGTTAGTGCAAATCGAATTCATGGGTGAGATCACTGCCGGGCGGGTAATCTTCGCCCCAGATAATGCGGAGCCGTTGCTCGGGGTCACAGCGCTTGAGTCAGTGGGCATTACGGTCGATCCGGCAAACCGGACACTCAAACAACTGCCTGCTATCCCGCTGAAGAAACTCCAGCCAGGGCCTGAATGGTGACCATATCCAGGTGCTCTTCCAGCGCATCGGCGATACGGTTCAGGTGGGCGTCGCGCTCCTGCGGCCACTCCTGCCAGCCGACCTCGACCCGCACCCCTCGTTCCGCTCCGACCTGAGCAAGCCACTGCTGCAGAAACGCGCCGCTTTCAAAGAGACCGTGGAGATACGTCCCCCACACCCGTCCCTCTCGGCTCACCGCTCCATCTGGCCTCCACTCCCCACTACTCACTGAACGCAGGAAAAAACGGGGAGCTACCCCTTCACCCACCTGGGTGTGACCCATGTGAATCTCATATCCGGGAAAGACCCCTGTCTGTGAGCCAATATTCCACTGCACCTCAACTCGACCCGTAGTCTTCTCTGCAGCAATCCCAGTACGCAAGGGAAGAAAGCCGAGGCCCCTCTCGGCTGTCCTCTCCCCTTCTACGCCCAAGGGGTCAGCAACCTCCTCCCCCAGCATTTGATACCCACCGCATACTCCCACAATCCACCCTCTCCTGTCTCTCGTCTGCCGCAATGCTGCCGGCCACCCTCTCTCCTTGAGCCAGCGCAGGTCAGAGATGGTGTTCTTGCTGCCAGGGAGGATGACCACATCAGCTCCGGCAATTTCCTGCGGCTGTTGCACATAGTTGAGGGTGACAGCACTGACCCGGGCAAGAGGGAGAAAATCGGTAAAGTTCGCGATATGGGGGAGGCAAACCACGGCGACATTGACAGTAGCAGGAGAAAAAGACCGCTGCCTGTTGCGATACGTTTCCAGAGAGACCGAGTCCTCAGCCTCAAGGCCGAGGTCACGCAAGTACGGCAGCACACCCAAGACTGGTTTGCCAGTTCGTTCCTCCAGGAAACGCAGCCCCGGCTCCAGCAGGTCTTTCTCACCACGAAACTTGTTGATGATAAACCCCTTGACCCGTTCCCTCTCCGGTGGCTCGAGGAGTTCCATCGTGCCAATCAGCGAAGCAAAGACACCACCCCGGTCAATGTCTCCTACCAGGAGGACCGGGGCGTCTGCCATCTCTGCCATGGCAAAATTCACAAAATCCCGGTCTTTGAGATTGATCTCCGCTGCGCCTCCTGCTCCCTCCAAAACAATTAGTTCGTAGTCCTGGCTCAGGCGTAAAAAGCTCTCCCGCACCTTCTCCCGCAGGCTGTCTCGATCAAAGTCATGGACGGACACATTCCCCCAGACTCGTCCCTGCACGATCACCTGAGAGCCACACTCAGAGGTGGGTTTCAGCAGCACCGGGTTCATATCCACAGCGGGTTCAAGACCGCAGGCTCTCGCTTGCAGCGCCTGTGCCCAGCCGATCTCGCCACCGTCCAGGCAGACATAGGCGTTGTTGGACATGTTTTGCGCCTTAAAGGGCGCCACCCGCACCCCTGCTCGATAAAAGAGGCGGCAGAACCCGGTGACAATCAGGCTTTTGCCCACCTCTGAGGCGGTGCCGAGTACCATCAGCGTCCTGGCCATAGCTAAACATCCGAGGAGAAGGCCGAACTGAGTGGTGCAGATTTGAGGCGTGAGGTTTGAGTAGTAGACTGCGGCTGAGCGGAAAGTGAGGTGCCCCCCTTACGACGCTTCCCCCTGCCCCGCCAGCCTGAGACGCTCAGGAGTCGGCAACTGCCGATCGCGATCGAAGGGAGGCTGCTCATGGTCAGGCAGAATATCCTCGGGCCACTCCTTCGCCCAACTGCGCCGCTCCTTCTCATCGGCATAATATTTCAGGTAGAGGCGATTGTCCTCTTCGCTGCCACTACCAAGCAGGTCAAAGTGATAGGCGAAATCGGGATCGGTAGGCTGCAAGACCGCTGGCTCGCGCAGAGCGTCGGTCCACAAGTACTCGTACAGCTCACGATCGCTGAGATGATCCGTGTTATGCAGATACGCTCCCAGCAGGGCGAGCCCCTGGATGACTTCCCACAACTTCGCGGTAAGTTGTGAGTCGTCCAACTCATCGGGCGGAGGCAATGACACACCGCCCTTGACCAGCAGGTCGAACGGTGGGACCCAGTCTGCCTCCTCGAAAGCCACCATGCGTTTCCAAAATTCCTCTTCGATTTCTGGGGGACAATCGTCTGATTTCAGCGGGACCATTTGCCCCCCAGTGAGTTGTTGCGCCCTGTGTTTCAATTTCTCGATACGACTCGCTCGGTCTTCCCCCACAGGATTCTTCGCTCCGCGCCTTGCCATATAGAAGCTCCTCTAGGTCCGCCACATACCACCTAATCGGGATAGAGAGAAGCCCCGCGGCTCCTCTCCTCCCACACCGCCGTACCTTCGGCTCACGTATGCGGCGGTTCGGTAGCTTGAGCCTTAGTCCACATACCGAGGCTCTCTCCCAAGGGGCTGTCTAAAAAGTGAGGAACTCCCTACTACCAGTGCCCCGAAGGGGCAGTGGATATTAACCGGGGGTGTACCCCCCGGAGTACGCGCCTCTTCACCCTCATCACGCCGCCGATTCCACACTGACGATCAATCGTTGCCCCACCGTCGCCAAGCGGATTCTATCCGGGGCAATTTGGATGGATGCCGGGGATCCAGCAACTGCCGTACTTCTTTCTCATCACACTGCAGGCGCTTCGCTAGTTCTGTCTTCGTCACCTTCGCCTCTTGGAGCGCAACAT
>WNGL01010706.1_pt1 | contig 10556 bp, 7 predicted proteins | sample 5400591 | NCBI WGS metagenome assembly WNGL01 (sample SAMN13153377, study PRJNA577476) | soil metagenome | isolation source: 80 cm soil or saprolite under Garry oak tree replicate 1 | place: USA:California | collected 2016-06-15
GCGCCTCGGCCAACGACCTCCTCATGCAGTTCCAGGCGGATCTGCTGGGTGTTCCGGTGGAGCGGCCCCGGATGATCGAGACCACCGCCCTGGGGGCAGCCTTCCTGGCGGGGCTGGCCGCGGGCGTCTGGTCCTCGCGTGAGGAGATCAGCAAGAGCTTCAAGGTGGGCAAGCGCTTCGAGCCGAAGATGAAGGCCGACGAGCGGGAGCATCACCTCGCCAAGTGGCGGCGGGCGGTGAGCGCCGCGTGACCCGCGGGTGCGCGGAACCGCGCACGCAGGGCCAATCCGACGTCGCCCGGGCACGATCGCTGGACCCCTCACCCAACCCTCTCCCCTGTCAGGGGAGAGGGGGAGATCCGGTTGCCCCGTTGCTCCCACCGCCGCCCGGCGTGGTACACCCTGAGCGTGGCTCCTGCTCCACGCTCCGCCTCCCGAAATGGTTTCGCATTCACGCCGCGCGCCGCCCGCGCGCCGGTGCGGCTCGCCGTGCAGCACCGCGGCCAGGGTAACGGCGAGCCCCTCCTCGACGAGAGCGAGGACCTCTCGGCGAGCGGCGTGTTCGTGCACTGCGACGAGCCCTACACGGTCGGGACCGCGGTGAGCCTGGAGCTCTTCCTCGAGGACGGGCACCTCCAGGTCGAGGGGCGCGTGGTGCGGGTGGGCGCCAGCCGGAGCGGGCGGGTCGGGATGGGCATCCTCTTCACCCAGCTCGACGCGCGAGGGCGCGCGCGGATCGAGCGCCTCGTGAAGGGGACGCGGGACGGTTGGGGCTGAAGCGGACCGGAAGGCCGCCTCAGGGGAAGAGGCGATCGAGCGCCTCGGTCACCGTCTCGACCGGCTCGACCGAGAGCCCCTCCGGCACCTCCGCGTGCCGCGCGTTCCCGGCCGGCACGAGCGCCCGCGTGAATCCGAGCCGGGCTGCCTCGGCCAGGCGCGCGTCGGACTGCGCCACCGCCCGCACCTCGCCGGCCAGGCCCACCTCGCCCAGGAGCAGCGTGCGGCCATCGAGAGCGCGGTCGCGGAAGCTCGAGGCGAGCGCGGCCACGGTGGCGAGGTCGGCCGCGGGATCGTCCAGCGTGAGGCCGCCCGCCACGTTCACGAACAGGTCGCAGCCGAGGATGTCGATGCCGACCTTCTTCTCCAGCACGGCGGCGAGCAGCGCCACGCGGTTGGAGTCGACGCCGAGCGCCGTGCGTCGCGGCGTGCCGAAGGTGGTGGGCGAGACGAGCGCCTGCACCTCGACGAGGAGCGTGCGCGTGCCCGACAGCGCGGCCGCCACCGCGCTCCCCGGAGCACCCTCGGGCCGCTCGGAGAGGAAGAGCGCCGAGGGGTTCTGAACTTCGCTGAGGCCGCGGGCCTTCATCTCGAAGACGCCGATCTCGCTCGCCGAGCCGAAGCGGTTCTTGTGCGCGCGCAGGATCCGGTACGGGTGGGCCCCTCCGCCCTCGAAGTAGAGGACCGTGTCCACCATGTGCTCGAGAACGCGGGGGCCGGCGATGGCGCCGTCCTTCGTGACGTGACCGACGAGGAAGGTCGGCGTCTCGGTGGTCTTGGCGAAGGTCATGAAGCGCGCCGCCGTCTCGCGGATCTGCGTCACCGTCCCGGGCGCGCTCACGAGCTCGGGCAGGTACTGCGTCTGGATGGAGTCGATGGCGAGGATGGCCGGCCGGAGCTGCTCGGCCGCGTGCAGCACCTTGCCCGCGTCCGTCTCCGGGAAGAGGTGCAGCGCCGCGGCGGTGACGCCCAGGCGATCGGCCCGCAGCTTCACCTGCCGAGCCGACTCCTCGCCGGTCACGTAGAGGATGGGCCGCCCCGCCACGACGGCGGCGAGCCGCTCCAGCGCGGCGAGGAGGAGCGTGCTCTTGCCGATGCCCGGGTCGCCGCCGAGGAGGACGAGCGAGCCGGGCACGACTCCACCGCCCAGCACGCGGTCGAGCTCGCCGATGCCGGTGCGCAGCCGGCACTCCTCGCTGGCCTCGACCTCGTGCAGCGGCGTCGGCCGCGCGGCGCGCGCGACACCGCCGAAGCTCCGCGGGACACCGCGGTCCTCGGGCGGCGGGAGCTCCTCGTTCAAGGTGTTCCAGCGCCGGCACGCCGGGCACTGGCCGAGCCACTTGGGCGAGGCGTGGCCGCATTCACCACACGCGAAGACGGTCTTCTGCTTGGGGGCGAGCTTGGCCACGGGTCTTCCTCGAATGGTCTCCGGCGCCGGCATCCTGGCATGCGGCCCCGACATCCGTTCAGTGGAGGCCCTCGTCAACCCGTCCGCGCCATGCGGTTGACGAGGGAGCTCCCGACTGACAGGGTGGCGCCTCATGTGCACGGAATCCTGCGGGTCCCCGAAGCCGCTCCCGCCCGGCATCATTCCCATCTCAGGCGAGGAGGCGCGCCGCCTCATCCGCCCCTCCAGCGGCCCTGAATTCGAGGCCTTGCTCGCTCGGGCGAAGGCGGTGCGGGAGGCGGTGCACGGCACCGGCGTCTCGCTGTGCGGGATCGTCAACGCGAAGAGCGGGAACTGCGCCGAGGACTGCGGCTTCTGCCAGCAGTCGGCGCACTTCAAGGGCGCCGGCGCGCCCGAGTACCCCATGATGACGGCGCGCGAGATCGCCGATCAGGCCCGGGCGGCCGAGGCGGCCGGCGCGCGGGAGTTCTCGGTGGTCACCTCCGGCACCCGGGTGTCGAGGGAGAGCGAGCTGCGCACCCTCGAGGAGGCGATCCGGCTCATCCGCGCGGAGACGACGGTCGAGCCGTGCGCGTCGCTCGGCCTCATGCGGAAGCCGGAGCTCGAGCGGCTCAAGCGGGCCGGCCTCCTGCACTACCATCACAACCTCGAGACGTCGCGCAGCTTCTTCGGGAACGTCTGCACGACGCACGGCTACGACGAGCAGCTCGAGACCATCCGCGCCGCGAAGGAGCTCGGCTACCAGCTCTGCACGGGCGGCATCCTCGGCATGGGCGAGACCCCCGAGCAGCGGGTGGAGCTCGCCGAGACGTTGCGCGAGGTGGGCACCCACTGCGTCCCGATGAACTTCCTCAACCCGCGGCCGGGCACCCCCATGGAGCACGTGAAGGCCATCACGGCCGAGGAGTGCCTGGCGGCCATCGCCGTCTTCCGGCTGATGCTGCCGGCGGCGCACCTCTTCGTCATGGGGGGACGAGAGGTGAACCTGGGCCCGGACCAGCACCGCATCTTCGACGCCGGCGCGGACGGCACGATGGTGGGGAACTACCTCACGAGCGCAGGCACGCAGCCGCACGAGGTGGTCGAGATGGTGCGCGGCAAGGGCTACGACCTGCGGCCCACCCCCGAGCCGGATCGCTGGGCCTTCCACGGCGACGCGCCGCGCGAGACGCGCTGGAACGAGCGGGCGGTGGAGGGCGAGCGGAAGCGGCCGCTGCCGGTGATGCGGTGAGCGGCGCGCTGTCCTGGATCGACCGCGAGCTCGCGGTCCTCGAGGAGAAGGGGCTCCGGCGCGTCCTCGAGCCACTCCAGGGGCCGCAGGGGCCCATCATCCGCGTGGAGGGCCGCGCGCTCGTGAACCTCTGCTCGAACGACTACCTCGGGCTCGCCTCCGATCGGCGCCTCGTCGCGGGCGCGGTGTCGGCGGCCGAGCGCGAGGGCGCCGGGGCGGGCGCGGCGCGGCTGGTGGCGGGAGACCTGCCGGTCCACGGAGCGCTGGAGCGGCGGCTCGCCGCGTTCAAGCGCGCCGGGGCGGCGCTCCTCTTCTCCTCCGGCTACCACGCGAACATGGGCGTGCCGGCGGCGCTCACCGACCGCGAGGACGCCATCTTCTCGGACCGGCTCAACCACGCCTCCATCATCGACGGCTGCCGGCTCTCGCTCGCGAAGACCTGGCGCTATCCGCACTGCGACGTGGGCGCCCTGGCGCGGCTGCTGCGCGAGACGAAGGCGCGCCGCAAGCTCGTCGTGACCGACGCGATCTTCGGGATGGACGGCGACGCGGCGCCGCTGGCGAAGATCGCGGAGCTGTGCGAGCGCGAGGGCGCCATGCTCTACGTCGACGAGGCCCACGCCACGGGCGTGCTCGGTCCCACCGGCGCGGGCTGGGCGGAGGCGGAGGGCGTCCGACCGGACGTGCTCATGGGCACGCTCGGGAAGGCGCTCGGTAGCTTCGGAGCCTTCGTGGCGGGCTCGCCCCGGCTCTGCGACTGGCTCACCTCGCGCGCGCGGACCTTCATCTTCACGACCGCGCTACCGCCCGCCGCCTGCGGCGCGGCGCTGGCCGCGCTCGACGTGGTGGCGGCCGAGCCCGAACGCCGGGCCCGGCTCGCGGCGCTCGCGGCGCGCATGAAGGACGGCCTCGCGGCGCTGGGGTTCGACGTGTCGCGGGTGGTGGCGCCCATCTTCCCGGTGGTGCTGGGAGACGAGGCGCTGGCGCTGGAGGGCTCGCGTCGCATGCGCGAGCGCGGCTTCTTCGTGCGGGCCATCCGGCCGCCGACGGTTCCGGCGGGGACGAGCCGGCTGCGGGTGACCCTGACGGCGGGGCACACCGAGGCGCAGGTGGACGGGTTCCTGGCGGCGCTGAAGGAGGTGCTCGCCGAGGTGCGCTGCCCCTCTCCGCGCTAGCGGGGGGCGAGGGAGGCGGCGGCCGGTTACATCGGAGCGATGCCTTCGCTCGGCCGCGTTCTGCTCCTCGCGGGCGTGCTCCTCGTCGTCCTGGGGCTGGTGGTGCTCCTCGGCGAGCGCGGTGGGCTCCGCGTCGGTCGGCTCCCCGGCGACCTGCGGGTGGAGCGCGGGAACTTCCGGTTCTACTTCCCGCTGGCGACGTCGCTCGTCCTGAGCGTGGTGCTGTCGCTGTTGTTCTGGCTCTTCGGGCGGCGCTGATGCGTCATACCCGCTCGACCTGGTAGCCGCGCTCGCGCAGCGCGCGCAGGATCTCGTCGACGTGATCGTGGCCGCGCGTCTCCAGGGTCAGCTGGAGCGTCGTGTCGCCGAAGCGGTGCGAGAAGGCGCGGGTGTGGTGCACCTCGATGACGTTGGCGCGGTGGCTCGCCACCGCCGCCGAAACCTTGGCGAGCTGTCCCGGCTTGTCGGGCAGGTGCACGATCACGCGCACGAGGCGGCCCTCCTTGGCGAGGCCCCGCTCGATCACGCGCGCGATGACGTTCACGTCGATGTTGCCGCCGGAGACGAGCGCCACGACGCGCTTCCCCTCCAGCCCACGCACCTTGTGGTTGAGGAGCGCCGCGACCGCGACCGCGCCGGCCCCCTCGGCGACCGTCTTCTCCTTCTCCAGCAGGTACAGGATGGCGCTCGCGATCTCCTCCTCGGAGACGGTCACGATCTCGTCGACGTACTTCTGGACGTGCTGGAAGGTGAGCTCGCCCGGGCGCTTGACCGCGATGCCGTCGGCGACGGTGCTGGCGGCCTCGACCGTGACGAGCCGCCCCTCCTCCAGCGAGGCGAACATGCACGGCAGCACCTCGGTCTCCACGCCGATGACCCGCACCTTGGGCAGGCGCGCCTTGAGCGCCACCGCCATCCCCGAGATGAGGCCGCCGCCGCCCACCGGGACGAGCACCGCGTCGAGGTCCGGCACCTGCTCCAGCAGCTCGAGGGCGACCGTCCCCTGGCCGGCGATGACGGCCGGGTCGTCGAACGGGTGGACGAAGGTCAGCCCCTCCACCTGCTCCAGCCGACGCGCCTCGGCGTAGGCTTCGTCGTAGTTCGAGCCGTGGAGGACCACCCGTGCTCCGTGGCCGCGCGTGTTGGCGACCTTGAGCAGCGGGGTCGCCTCCGGCATCACGATGGTGACGGCCACGCCCAGGCGGCCGGCGTGGAAGGCCACCGCCTGCGCGTGGTTCCCGGCGCTCGCGGCGACGAGCCCCTTCGCCCGATCGGCGGGGGTCAGGGTGAGCAGCTTGTTGAGGGCGCCGCGCTCCTTGTAGGCGCCCGTCATCTGCAAGTTCTCGAGCTTCAGGAAACCCTGGCAGCCGATGGCGCGCGAGAACGTCTCGCTGCGAGCGCACGGCGACAGGTAGATGTGCTCCGCGATGCGCTGGCGCGCGGCCTGGACGTCCTCGAAGGTGACCATCATCGGAACCGCGGACGGTAGCGCCGAATACGCGTCGCGGCAAGGTTGGGCGGGTTGGCTATCGCTGCTCGAGCCGCCGTGCCAGCTCTACCCGATTCCGGACGCCCAGCTTGTCGAAGATGGTCTTGAGGTGGCTCTTCACGGTCTGCGAGGCGATGCCCAGCCGCTCTGCCACCTCTCGTGACCGGAGGCCGTCGGCGACGAGGAGCGCCACCTCGCGTTCACGCTGGGTGAGGCCATCCGCGACCGGCACCGGGACCTGCTCTCCCGGCGTGGGCACGACCGTCGGCACGCCCTCGCGCCAGAGGTGCAGCTGGGTGCGCCCCTTCCCGACGGCCGTCACCTCGACGCGCAGGCGCTCGCCGATTCGCTCCATGGTGAGGCAGCGCCGGGTGCCCGGCTCGCCGGTCTGAGCGCCCTCGGCAAGCCCGCGCAGGTCGGCCGGAAGAGCCGACCCGTCCGCGACTCCCGTCCAGAAGGACCGCAGCAGCTCCTCCGCCTGGCGGTCACACTGCAAGTGAAAGTCAGGATCGGAGTAGGCCGAGGCTCCCCTCGGCGTGGCTGCGCGTGACGTCGCTCGCAACATGAATCGCCCCCAGTTGGCTGTCGGGAGTCTACACCGGTCCCGTCCCACCCACACCGTACGGAAACGGACCGAGGGTCTATACCTGAAAATTGGGGCTACCCTGGCTGGGGCACCGGCGACGCAAGTGCCTGATTTCAGGGCAGCCAGGGGGGCTGCGGCAAGGTTCAGCGCAGCTCCACCTCGAAGCCGAGCCGACGAGCCGATTCGAGGAGCTCATCGGCGGGCTTGACGCGAAGCGCGAGGCGAACGGTCGTTTCGGACTCGGTCGGGATGATGGCCCGGATCGTCACGGCGCACTTCCCGGCGTGGCGCCCGAGCAGCGTCTTCAGCTCCCGCGCCTTCTCGGGGGCGAGCAGGGCGGCGTCGATGCGGAGCGCCACCTCGGTCGTCTTCTGCGATCGGACGGTCGAGAGCAGCTCGATCTCGGTGGCCGTGATCTCCGCCCGGGGGTTCTCCTCGTCGCGCGTGTTCATCCGGATCTGACCGTGGACGATGATCGGCTCGTCGCGCTTCACCAGCTCTTCCCAGTCGGTCCAGCCCTTCTGCGCCGGCCGGTTCCCCTGGGCGGGCCGGCTGCCCCAGCAGATCACCTCGGCGGTCCCGGTGAGGTCCTCGAGCGTGAAGAAGCCGAAGCGGGTGCCCTTCTCCTTGTTCTGCTTTTCCCGCAGTGAAGCGACCACGCCCACCACCGTGATCTTGTCGTCCTGGCGCTTCGTCCCGACCTGGGCGCAGTTGCACGACGCGTAGCGGCGGGCCTCCTTCTCGGCGCCGGCGAGCGGATGGCCGGTGAGGTAGAACCCGAGCGCCTCCTTCTCGAACGAGAGGCGCACGCGCTCGGGCCACTCCTCGACGGTGGCCTCGCCGACCATGTCGCCGGGCATGGGATAGCGGGGCCTCACCTCGACCGCGGCCGAGAGCGCGCCGAAGAGGCTCTTCTGGCCGGAGAGCCGGTCGGCCTGCGCCGCCGAGCCGGCCGCGAAGGCGGACTCGATGCCGTAGAAGAGCCGCCAGCGCGGCACCTGCTCGAAGTCGAAGGCGCCGCACTTCACGAGCGCCTCCACCACCTTCTTGTTGATCCTGCGCGCGTCGACCCGGGTGGCGAAGTCGTACAGCCCCTGGAACGCCCCGCCCTCCTGGCGCGCCTTCAGGATCGCCTCCACCGCCGAGTCGCCGACGCCCTTCACCGCGCCGAGCCCGAAGCGGATCTTGCCCTTCGTGTTCGCCCGCTCGCGCCTCGACTCCGACTGTCCTGAGCGTAGCGCCGCAGGCGCAGAGTCGAAGGACTTCGCCTGGCCCGAGCGTGGCGCCGCGGGCACGTGGTCGGAGGACCCAGGGTGAGCGGAGAGGGGGATGGCGCGGAACGCCGCCGCGCTCTCGTTCACGTCCGGCGGGAGCACCTCGATCCCGCTCTGGCGCGCCTCCGAGATGTGCAGCACCACCTTGTCGGTGTCGGAGGCCTCGCTCGAGATGAGCGCCGCCATGAACTCGACCGGGTAGTGCGCCTTGAGCCACGCGGTCTGGACGGTGAGGAGCCCGTAGGCCGCCGAGTGCGACTTGTTGAAGCCGTAGGCGGCGAACTTCTCCATCAGGTCGAAGATGCCGCCCGCGACGGTCGGGTCGATCTGCCCCGCCGCACACCCTTCCATGAAGCCGGTGCGCTCCTTGGCCATGACCTCGGCCTTCTTCTTCCCCATCGCGCGGCGGAGCAGGTCCGCGCGGCCCAGGCTGTAGCCGGCCAGGACCTGCGAGATCTGCATCACCTGCTCCTGGTAGACGATGACGCCGTAGGTGTCGCCCAGGAGGAGCTCGAGCTTCGGGTGCGGGTAGGTGACCTTGTCGCGCCCGTGCTTGCGGTCGATGTACACGTCGACCATCGTCCGCCCGTCCTCGAGCTTCTGGTCGAGGGGGCCGGGGCGGTAGAGCGCGCCGGCGGCGATGACGTCCTCGAACCGCGAGGGCTTCATCTTCATCACCATCTCGGTGAAGCCGGAGGACTCCATCTGGAAGACGCCGGAGGTGTCGCCGCGGCTGATGAGCTCGTAGACGACCGGGTCGTCGATGGGGATCTGGTCCGCGGAGAGCCCGACCTGGTCCGGGTGGTTCTGCTGGATGAGGCGGATGGCGTCATCGATGACGGTGAGGGTCTTGAGGCCGAGGAAGTCGAACTTGACGAGGCCCGCCGCCTCCGCCTCGTCCTTGGCGAACTGGCTCACGAGCTGGCCGGAGTCGGGGTCCTTCGTGACCGGCACGTACTCCCAGAGCGGCTGGCCTGCGATGACGACGCCCGCCGCGTGCAGGCCGGCCTGGCGGTTCAGGCCCTCGAGTGACATCGCGATGTCGAGGATGTCCTTCTCGGTCACCTGCTGCTGGCGGCCCTCGGCGTCGAAGAACGAGTGGACGACCTTGGGCTTCTGGTAGAGCTCGGCCAGGCGCGGCTCGGCCGGGGTCTTCTCGGAGCCGAAGACGAGGTCCTTGAGCGGTGGCGTCTTGCCCTGCACCGGGTCCGGGACGAGCTTCGCGATCCGGTCGCCCTCCAGGAAGGGCAGCCCCATCACGCGCACCACGTCGCGGATGACCGAGCGTGCCTTGAGCGAGCCGAAGGTGATGATCTGGCCGACGTTCTCCTTCCCATACTTCGCGGTGACGTACTGGATGACCTCGTCGCGCCGGTTCTGGCAGAAGTCGACGTCGAAGTCCGGCATCGACACGCGCTCGGGGTTGAGGAATCGCTCGAAGAGCAGGTTCCAGCGGAGCGGGTCGAGGTCGGTGATGCGCAGCGCCCAGGCGACGATGGAGCCCGCCCCCGAGCCGCGGCCGGGGCCGACCGGGATCTGCCGGCCCTTCGCCCAGTTGATGAAGTCCTGGACGATGAGGAAGTAGCCGGAGAACCCCATCGACTGGATGACGGAGAGCTCCATCTCCAGCCGGGCGCGGTAGCCGTCGGCGTCGAAGGCGTACCGACCGTGGATCTCGCGGAAGCGGCGATCGAGCCCCTCGCGCGCGAGCTTGGCCGCGTACTCCGCCTCGCTCAGGCCCTCCGGCAGCTGGAACTGGGGGAGGTGATTCTTCCCGAGCTCGAGCTCGACGTTACACAGCTCGGCGATCCGCATCGTGTTGGCGATGGCCTCGCCCATCCCTGGCAGCGCCCGCGCCATGTCTTCGGACCCGGTGATGAAGAGCCCGTCCGTCTCGTGGCGGAGGCGCTTCGGGTCGGAGAAGGTCTTCCCCGACGCGATGCACATGAGCACCTCGTGCGCCTTGGCGTCCTCCCGCTTCACGTAGTGCGCGTCGGCGGTGGCCACGAGCGGGATGCCCTCCGACTCGGAGAGCTCCTGGAGCCGCGCGTTCACCTCGAGCTGCTCCTTCATCCCGTTCGACTGCACCTCCAGGAAAAACGAATCTGGCTCGAAGATGTCCCGGTACTCGCGCGCGGCGCGGCGGGCGCCGTCCATGTCGCCCTGCCGGCACAGCCGCGGCACCTCGCCGGCCAGGCAGGCGGTGAGGCCGATGAGGCCCTTCGAGCGCTCCTTCAGGAGCTGCTTGTCGATGCGGGGGTCGTAGTAGAAACCCTCGGTGAAGGCCATCGACGACAGGTAGCGCAGGTTGGCCCATCCCTCCTGGTTCTTGGCGAGGAGGATGAGGTGTCGGCCGATGCGCTCGGAGCGATCCTGCCGCCCCTTCTCGCCCGCCACGTAGGCCTCGAACCCCAGGATCGGCTTCACCCCGGCGGCCTTCGCCTGCTTGTAGAAGTCGACCGCGCCGTAGAGGTTGCCGTGGTCGGTGACGGCGACGCTCTTCATCCCCTTCGCCTTGACGGTGGCGAGCAGGTCCTTGATGCGGATCGCGCCGTCGAGGAGTGAATAGAGCGTGTGCAGGTGCAGGTGCGTGAAGTCGGCCAAGCGGGCGTGCTCC
>WNGL01010707.1_pt1 | contig 10556 bp, 12 predicted proteins | sample 5400591 | NCBI WGS metagenome assembly WNGL01 (sample SAMN13153377, study PRJNA577476) | soil metagenome | isolation source: 80 cm soil or saprolite under Garry oak tree replicate 1 | place: USA:California | collected 2016-06-15
CTCCCAGCGAGATCGGGGGATGAGGAGGGGGCAGGCGAGTCTGTCATGGCTCAGGTCGGAATGCGCTTGTTCATTAATTGTTGATATCTCGAACTTGACGTTGGGGGGAGGTGGTGATCGGAGCCTTCGGGGGAAAGAAGGTGGAGTTTGGTCTGCCGTCGTTTGTACTGTGAGCTTATACTATTGAATTCAGTTTGTTGAGTGAGCGCGTGTCTCGGGTTTCTTCCTGAGGAAATGCAGTGCGGCGACAGCGAATGCTCCTAAGCTTCCCAGGATTATGCCTGTGACGATCCACCCATTCGTTGTTGTGATTAGTGACGGCGGTGCCGCGACATCGTAGCCGAAGTAGCTTCCCGAGTTATCGTTGACACCCCTAATGCCATTGCCGTTAAAGGCCACAACATAGAATGAGACGTGGCCTCCACTCGTCAGTGCTGGTATCTGAGCAGTGGCAGTAGTGGTTGTGGCATTGTATGAGGCGAGGAGAGTCGCGTTAACCACTTTCCAGTTGTCAGTCGTGTAAATGATGGTCACGTTTTGTACACTTGAGTGCTGGTCAGTGACGTTCACTGAGACCCTCACCGGAGCACCGTAGGTTGGTGGAGATGGTTGGATAACAGGGGTTCCGATGACCGGTGGAGTATTTGGGGGCGCATGCGCAAGAAAGGCGGCATTGAGAGCCATTAAGGACGCTATTACCAAGCATAGAGAGAACGCGATTTTCTTCATGCTTCGTCCTGCATAGTATGTGCAGAAGGGGAACTTACCGCGAGTGTAACTTGCTCCACTGCTTCAAAAGTTCTCGCGAACTCCTGTAAAGCAACTACACAGAACCTGCACTGCAAATACTATGCGCTGGCTTAGCCATGTGTTTTGAAGATAAGGATGAGATATCGATTCTATCTCTCGGCCGATAATACCGTTTGGATTCCTCCGCTCCGCCTCTTCGAGATTCGAGGCGTGATGATCAAAGGGCCTGCCTTCATAATTCCTCCGTTCTTCAGCGATTCTTCTTTAGCCGCCTCCATGTCCGCCTTCCAAGGGAACCATTTTCGCATCTGATCTTCACGGGCGAGAACACATGCATTGGTGGTTTTCTCGAGGAGTTTGGCCAGCGCCTCGCGGTACGAGAAGCGAACACGATCGATTCCTTCACCGGTTCTTATGTCCCATGTCTGCCAGATGTTAGCGTGCAGATGTCTCTCCGGACGAGGATCTTCAGCACCAATTATCAAGGCGTAGCTTTCCAGGTTCGTTAGTGCGCGGTGAAACTTGGAGTTGTTCACTTTCCCTTCTAGCCTTAGCTGCTTTCTCAATCGATCTGTCCGGATTGAACGCTCGGTCTCGATGGTTTCCAACAAGTTCAGTTCCAGATCGGAGAAGGTTCTTCCTTTCACTGCGGGGTCCTGGTGATGTTTCACTATAGTGTCGAGGGTCGGCCAGAGTTCCTTGGACACGAAGGTCTTGGTTCGTCTGAATATTCTGGCAGCGAGAATATCCTCTCTCCTCTCTATAGCCCCGGACACGCGCGCTACTGATTGGCCGGATATTTTGATCGACCACCAATCATTCCATCCGCTGAAGCCTTTAGCTGATGGCTTCCATGGTCTGCCTAGTATTGCGCTGATGAAACTTGGAAGCTCGTTTCCGCCAAGAGCCGAAACAAGACCTCTGTCATGTATGAACTCGTAGATCTCTTCCTGGGTTTTCAACCGGAGAGATGGCTTGAGCCGATGTTCTCGGACCCGGATCTCTTCTGCTTTCTTCACCAATTGTTTAGCGTTCGAGAAGAGAACACTCCGTCGAGATGCCGAGCAAGCCGATATTTGTTTAAGATCTCTCGTTCGAGATGGGTTCTACAGTGTTGTTATGAGGAGATAGATGTTGAGAGCAATGATAAGTGCTGCAGACAATATTCCCAGAATGGTAGTTATGTTCTTGTTCACGAATTCGCCCATCAAACCCTTCCTCCTGGTATAGATGATCAGGGGTATCATTGGTAGAGGTATCATCAAGCTGAGAATTACCTGGCTGTAGACGAGCAGGGCGAGAGGGTTGAGTCCTATCAGGATCGCAAGCGTTGTCGGAAACACGTTGATGATCCTCGTGACGAGCCGTCGGAGATACTTGTTGATGTGAGTCCCAAGGAGTCCATCCATGATCGACTGGCCAGCAAGCGTCCCGGTGGTCGACGATGCAAGACCCGAGGCGAGGAGCGTTATCGCGAACACTGCGGCGGCGAGAGGGCCATAGAGCGGTTTCAGGATAGCGTATGCTTGGCTAATGGTTGAGACGCCGCTGTACGTAGGGTAGAATGCGGCCGCTGCGGAGACTAGAATTGCGACGTTGACGAGACTTGCAATGGTGAGGGTCAGGATCACCTCTCTCACGTGCAACCTTCGGTGCCTTCTTTTCTCCTCCAACGAGCCAGTGGTAAGCTTGTTTTTTGTGAGCCAGGAGTGGACGAAGAGGGCGTGAGGCATCACTGTTGCCCCAACTATTCCGACAACAAGGAGTATCGTATCCTTGTTCAGAGTCACAGCGAAGGAGTGGTATGCGATGTTCGATATGCTGGGCTGTATCAGAATTATCTGGTAGAGGAAGCCTATGCTAATGATCGAGACGAATACCATGAAAAAGTACTCTATTATTCGAAAGCGCTCTGATGTCAGGGCGAGAAGAATGATCACGTCTAGCGCGCCAAGTATTGATGCGTAGATTAGAGGAATGTTGAAGAGAAGATTGAGCGCGATAACCGTTCCGAGATATTCTGCGAGATCGGTTGCGGCAGCCGCCGCTTCCGCCGCAAGCCAGTAAGGAATCGTGAACCTTTTCGTTTTAAGGGAGATTTTGATGAGTTCTGGGAGGCTCTTTCCTGTCGCGATACCCAGTTTGCCTGAGAGGTATTGTAGGACCATGGCCATGAGGTTGGCGAGCCAGACGGTCCAGAGGAGGTCGTAGGCGAACGAGGCGCCGCTCGAGATATCGGTCCCATAGTTCCCGGGGTCCATGTATGCCATACTGACGATCAGCGAGGGGCCCAGGTAGACGAAGAGGCTACGCAGAGATAGGCGCTTGAATGCTTGTTTGGTGAGTTCCTCAGGTGGTTTTAGAACTCGGTTGGCTGCGGCTCGTAGTCTGGAGCCGACCTCTGCTACACCCAAGGAAACAGTCAGTCCAGCAAGGCATTGTTTTCTTGCCTATATAAAGTTCGAGTGACCTAACAAAGTTCGGAACCACTAAGAGTTGAGGGACTGCGTTCGGCACACTTTCGGCTCGTCCATGTCTGTTATTTCTTGGGTCCTCTGAGCCAGCCTTTGACTCCCAGCTCCTTTTCTTTCGAAGACGGCTCGAGTCCTGTCTCTTTCACTCCAAGAAAACGCCGAGTCTCAACCAGAAAGTCCTTCCACGCTGGCTCGTCCTCCAGTAGCAAGTGGTTCCTGCTTTCCAGCGGAATAAAGTGAGCTCCAGGAATCAGGGATGCCAAATCCCTTCCATCCTCAAACCGGTTCACCAAATCACCTCGGGTATGGATGACAAGTGTTGGCGCGGATACTTTTGCGAGCTGGTCGAGAACATCGATTTGTGCAAACTCCATCAAGTAGCGCACCGCGGTTTCTGGCGACGTGGATTTTCGCTGCAACTCGTTAAACCAGCCGGCCTGCTCGGCAGTCCCACCGGGGACGAACATGGACGTGAAGAGTTGGCGATAGGCTGGGTTGTCTTTTCCCCACCCCGTCTTCGTCAGAGTCAGAATAGCCATTCCTTCCTCCACCTCCTCAGGCGAAGTGTGGATCTTCGACCAGCCCAACGCGCTCGCACCGTACAGAATCAGATGAGTTACCCTGTGGGGATGGCGAGCAGCGTAGGCGATGCAGACTGCGCCCCCCTGAGACATTCCCAGGAGTGCAAACTTGTCAAGGCCAGCTGCATCAACAACGGTTTCTAGATCGTGGACCCAATCCTCGAAGGTAGAGCTGGTTACATCGCGGTCAGATAAGCCGCATCCACGATCATCATAACGGATGTACTGGTGGTATCTTGACAATTCTCGAGTCCAGTGGCGAAAGATCGGACTATCTAGATCGAACTGCAAATGCCCGAGCCAGTTCGCAGCCTTGACCAGGGGTGGTCCATGGCCCAATGTGGAATAGGCCAGTCTAACGCCGTCCTTTGTCCTGCAGAATCTGATCTTCTGGTCCAGACGAACTATCCCCTTTTACAATAATTTACGCACGGTTTAAGATTGCCGGGCAAATTGCAAATGTTCGATCCTACCTCTTGAGACGGTGAAGTTCCATGCTCATGTCAATGGCTTTCGCCGAGTGAGTTATCGATCCGACCGAAATCACGTCCACGCCAGTCTTGGCGTAGCTCGCAAGATTCTCTCGTATAATACCGCCAGACACCTCGATCAGAAGACGGTCTCGAAGCTTTCTTGCCTCGAGTAAACTCACCGACTTCTTCACCTCTGACGGTGTCATGTTGTCCAGCAAGATAATATCGGCCCCAGCAAGCGCTGCTTCGACTGCCTGGTCCGGGGTTGTAGCTTCAACTTCGATCTTCTTAGTGAAACTAACCTTCGCCTTCGCTTTTCGAACAGATTCAGTTATGGAACCGGCCAGTGCTAGGTGATTGTCTTTGATCAAGACGGCGTCATCAAGCCTTAGGCGATGAGTGTCGCCGCCGCCCAGCTCGACTGCTCGTTTCTCGAAATATCTTAGCCCTGGAAGAGTCTTCCTGGTAGAGGCTATTCTCGTCGAGCTCCCATTCTTTTTGGCGATGTTGACGAGTTCAGCGGTCGCGGTTGCTACGCCTGACATGTGAGATAACAAGTTCAACAACACCCGTTCCACCTTTAGCAGAGCACTCCCAGAACCCCTTACTTCGAGGATGATTGCCCCGGCAGGGACCTCTTGTCCGTCCCGGACTTTGGGTTCTCCCTGACAGCCTTGGAGCTTGAGGAGAATGATAGACTCAGATAACCCGGCGACGGTGGCTCGTTCTTTGCAGATTACAGTCCCTGTGGCCTTTGTTTTCGGATCAACAAGGGCATCCGTAGTAATGTCTCCATGACCGATATCCTCGTCCAGAAATCGTCTCAACGCGTCTTCGATCAACACTCTAACGTCACTTTGCAGGAAGGGGTGACTCGCTCGTTGATAATGAGCTATGCCTCGGTCTCGATTTCTCCACGGTGGACCTCGTGTCCGCATGAGCCCAGAAAGATGTCCAGCCCGTCTGGCACCGCATCACTCCTAAAGGGGCTTACGTGCACGAAAACTCCCTCGCGGTGATCGATGGGACACTCTGCTTTGATGAGATTCTTTGCCTTGGTTCTGGGACGCTGCCTCGAAACCGGATCGAGTCTCGCGGACAGCTTGTCAATCTTGAGCCCTAGTAATCCCGCGTACAGGCCTCCAATGCAGAAAATTCCGCTACCCGCTAACAGTCCTACTACACCCGTCATACCCAAAGCATCGCTGGATGTCATTACAAAGTAAAAAGCCACGGCCGGAGTGATCACTGCTACTCCAATGATTATCTTGCCCATGATGGAGAGAAAGCCCATGTTATTCCAGTCCTAGCAAGATATCTACAGATAGAAATGTCTTGGTCCTACCGCTTCTTCTTAGAGTCTCTCTCGCTCACAACCCTCTCAACATGTTCAATGATCGTCTTGAGAGTGGTCCCAGGTCCAAAATTGCCCGTAATACCCTGCTTCTCTAGGAGCGGCTTGTCCTCATCTGGAATAATTCCGCCACCCACCAGCAGAATATCGTCTCCACCTTTTTCCCGGATGAGTTTAGCGACTTTTGGGAAGGCCGTCATGTGGGCACCGTTGAGGAGGCTCATTGCTACGACATCAACATCCTCATCGATAGCCATCTGTGCAACCTGCTCGGGTGTCGCCAGAAAACCCGTGTAGATTACCTCCATGCCTGCGTCCCGGAACGCGCGCGTTAAGATCAGAGCGCCTCTATCATGGCCGTCCAATCCGGGCTTCGCCACAAGGACTCGAATCCTCTTCGAAGGTTTGATGGTCGGCTTTCTTTGCGCTGGCATTGGAGCGTTCTGATCTTCGGAGGAACGTTTCCGCTAATAAGGACTATCGAAATTGGGTTCTGTTGTTAAGGATGAGAATAGATGTGTCGTTCAACCCTTCGAACAAATTTGAGAAACCCAATGGCTAGTATCACCACACCTACGATGACGCATAGTGTCCCGATTAGCTGCAGTACTGTTCCTGCGTTTCCGCATGTAGCTGATGAAAATGAACAGGAGAAACTGATAACGGAGTCAGTGGTTTGGAAAACCCATCCTGTCACAACTACGAGAAATCCGATGATCATTAGGTTTGAATCACGCAATCGGATTCTATACTAGTTACTGGTTGGTCGTCTTAAGCTAGAAAGGTCAATTGTACAGCTCGTCGTATCGCTTGTACTTCCAATAGGCCATCGATGCAATCCACGATACCACAAAGATGCCGATTATTCCGAAACCCATTGTCTCAAAGTCCAGGGTCCCAAGCGAGCTCCAAAACGGACCAGTCAGTTTCAATTCACTGGAAAGTACCTGGAGCATCTCAATCCCCCCGATCGCAAAGGCGACGGCAACAGAGATGACTGTCACGGTCAGGTTGTAGTATATCTTCCGAATCGGCCTGAGAAACGCCCAGCCGTAAGCGGTCAACATCGTAATCCCATCAGTCATATCGACCAAGACCATTCCACAGGTGAACATGAAGGGAAGAACTAGGATCATCCATAACGGAACGGCTGATGAGACTCCGACCCCCACTGTGATAGCTATGAGGGCAATCTCGCTGGCCGTATCGAAGCCAAGTCCGAACAAGACACCGATAGGATAGATCTGCCAAGGCTCCCGGACGATCTTGAAGAGTCCTTTGAAGTAGCGGTTCAAGAATCCCCTGTTCTCCAAGAGATTTTCCAGTTCTGACTCGTTCATCTTCCCCTGCTTGAGGGTCGTGAACATCCGATAGATCCCCAGGACGATAACGACATTGATGAGTCCGATCAGAAAGAGGAAGATTCCAGAGACTGTTGTTCCAATTATTGCGCCGCTGCTTCGAAGTGTTGGGATCTGGTCTTTCACCGCGTTCGTGGCGAGAATGAGGGAGACAATGAGACCGACGACGACGGTCGAGTGGCCTAGGGAGAACCACATGCCAACGGTAAGAGGACGCTTACCCTCCTGGAGTAGCTTGCGAGTTGTATTGTCGATCGCGACAATGTGATCTGCGTCGACCCCGTGGCGCAATCCAAATGTGAAGGCGAGGACTCCGAGTCCCGCGAGCAAGGCGGACAGCTGTCCTATGATAATTGAGGCAGCGAGCCCGATGAGGGTGGCGATTCCTAAGGCCGAGTATATGACGGAGATTCTGATCTTCTCTGCAGTTGAAAGCCCGAGTGTTGAACGGTTTAGCTGAGTTTCAGTCAATTCAGAAGACGCCCTCTCCAAGAGCCTTTGCAGCTCCCGGCGAATATTGACAGGTTGTCTCGACTTGACCCGTCTATGTGGTAATATAAAGTCTTAAGTTGGTAATACTTTTAGCCGACTCGACCAAGTTGAGTAATACTGCGAGGCGAATCATGATTTGGTATTGGATGATGAGGGAGTTACCAGGATAAGCATGTCACTACCCCCAGAGCTTCTCGAAGCTTTCGACAAGGCCTCCGAGCACAGCGGCTACAGAGACAGGTCTAAGGCTCTGCAGGCGGCGATGCGATCTTTCATCTCAGACTATGAGACAGGTGTCAGAGGAGGCCATGTTGTTGGGTCGATTGTCATGGTCTACAACCATGAGACCCATGGCACTGACGAGGGTATAACGGAAACGTCCCACCACCACAGACAGTCAATTCTCTCGTCGCTGCACGCCCACATCGACGCTGCACATTGCCTATGCGCACTGCTAGTCCGCGGCAAGGCCCAAGACATCACAAGACTGGAAGGAGAACTGAAACGACAGAAAGGAATCATGCAGGTAAAATCATCATATCTCAAAACAGAATCCGTATAAGATTCGGCATTTGTGAAGGAGAATTAGCATGAGAAAACTAGTCGTATCAGAGTTCGTGACGCTGGATGGTGTCGCCGAAACTCGTAGAAACAAAGACGTTCGGCTCCGGGGTTGTTCTGCTACGATATCAACCCAACAGAAAATAATCTAACCGGAGATTCTTGTTGCCGATGTCAGGTACGCTTTGCCGCCATCGCTGTGGAATCGCGTAGTGAACAACGCGTCCCGAATGTAGTTGATCTTGAAAAGCGAGGAGAAAGTTGCTTCTATCTCCTTTCTGGTTATTCTTCTCGGTCCGCCCCAGTCGGTCGGTTCCTTCTCGCTAAAACAGAGCATGAAGTACCTCCCTCTCGGAGCTAGGACATGGGCGATCTCCCGCGCGTAAACTGGTCGGTCGTCATCGGGAAATGTGTGGAACAGTCCCGAATCAATAACATTGTCGAAAACACCGTCTTTGAAATCTAGAGAGAGCACGTTTCCTATTCGAAAGTCGACCTTCAGCTTTCTCTCCACGGACTTCGCTTTTGCCGCGATAATCGCGCTGCTTGTCAAATCGACTCCGGTAACTGAGAACCCGTTCCCGGCAAGATAGAGCGCGTTCTCACCGGTTCCGCACCCAACATCCAGAACGCTCCCACTATTCAGCTCGCCGGCCTTTACGATTTCTACGAAAGCTGGTTGAGGAACTCCTACGTCCCATGGCGGTGTGGTCCTGTAAGCGTCTTCCCAAGGGCTCAAGGGCGGTCGAACGCGCTCATCAATGCCCGATTCAAGTACGTTGTGGAGCCGGAGTATTGGGCATAGCACACTTGTCAAGCCTGAATTGCAAAAAGACTCTTTTAGAGGAGCATGCGACCTGATTCATGAGCCTGATTTGGAACAGCTTCAGAAAGAGAGCCCTGTTTCGCTAACCGTTTCGAAATGGTTGCTCGAAGATAACGAGCCGTCCAGCCAATACTTCACACTTACCGAGCTGATGGGACGCGACAAACAAGACGCTTCGGTCCGGAGAGCCAAAGAGAAGATCGGAAAAGAAGGATGGGCAACAAGGATCTTTGCGAGACAGAAAGAGAATACTTACTGGGAGAACAAGGAATCCTGTTATGTTCCAAAGTTCACCGGTACAGGATGGCAGCTTCCAGTTCTAGCCGACCTTGGAGTATCCTCTGAAGATCCGAGATTTGCGAATGCTGTAGACCACTTTTTGGAGCTTCACAATGTTGAGACCGGAGGGTTTTCCATCCGTCCCAAAAATCAGAAAGGGTTTGAACCTCACGTCTGCAACACCGGCAACATGGTCCGAGCACTCGCAAAAGCAGGATACTCAAAGGACGATAGAGTTCAGAAGGCTATGGGCTGGCTTCTCTCCAAGCAACTATCCGATTCCGCGTGGAACTGTGCGCCATCAGGCAAGCACGGATCCTTCCTTGCCACCGTGGAGCCTATGTGGGGGCTTTCCGAGATGATTAGACACGAGCCGAGGGCCGAGTGGAAAGAGGCTGCTGCTAAATCCTCGAAATTTGTTCTCAGGCACAAGGTCTACAAATCCGATCGGGATGATTCCGTTGTCCTGTTTGATTTTCTGAAGATACACTATCCCACACACTACTGCTACGATTTCCTCCACGGGCTACGGGTCCTGGCAGAGCTAGGGGTCCCAAGGGACGAGAGAATGGATGACGCGCTCAGAATGCTGCGCGCCAAACAGCTGGTTGATGGACGATGGCCACTGGAAGCGGTCTACAGAGGCTGGCGTCAATCCCACCCGATGCACGGGACGGAAACAGTGTCAAGACCCGAAGAACGAGAGCTTGTAACAGAGGGATGGGGGACGGACCAGACGTTACAACTGGAAGAGGCAGGCAAGCCTAGCAAGTGGATGACGCTTCAAGCTTTACTAATCCTAAAACGACTGGGACTGCTTGAGTAATCATCTTGACATTCTGTCAAGGGCCCTGATTCTGACTCTCTCTGCCCGCATTCTCTTGTGAATAGTATTCAACGGTTATATTGAGAACCGACAGCAGTCGGAGAGAGATTGTTGCATGGTAGAGGACTTTGTTTGAAATAAAAGCCGCAACTAAAGTGTTTTCGGCCAAACAGGGTCCAGCCATAAGTTCCGTTAGCTTCGATGTCAGGAATGGCGAGATTGTCGGGTTCGTGGGGCTTAACGGAGCTGGAAAGACAACAACCATCAGAATCGCGGTCGGGGTCTCTCTTCCTACGTCCGGGACTGTTCTGATAGATGGTCACGATATTACTCAGGAGAAGCCTGAGGCTTCCAAGAACATCGGTTGGGTCCCGGAGATTCCGAACTTCGAGCCGAACGCGAAAGCCTGGAAACTGATGCGATATCTAGCCGGCTTCTATGGAATGGACGGAAGGGAGGCGACCAAGGAATCGAAGGAGCTCCTCGCTTCTGTCGGACTTTCAGGTTTCGAGAACCGGAAGTTTCGAACTTATTCTCAGGGGATGAAGAAGAGATTCGCCCTTGCAGCCTCGATGTTGT
>WNGL01010711.1_pt1 | contig 10554 bp, 9 predicted proteins | sample 5400591 | NCBI WGS metagenome assembly WNGL01 (sample SAMN13153377, study PRJNA577476) | soil metagenome | isolation source: 80 cm soil or saprolite under Garry oak tree replicate 1 | place: USA:California | collected 2016-06-15
CCTGGCAAGGCGAACGCTTCCCCTACCTCGAAACCTGCAAGGACAGAACCGTCTACCACTGGGTTGGCGAGGCCTTTCAGCCGGTGTCGCGCTTCACGACGTCGCTGATCAAGCTGGTGCCGACCGAATGGGGCCCGCCGACGTTCGAAATCGACGGCATCAAGATGCTGCCCACGGCGCGCGTCTCGCCCTACGCCGACGCCGAACGCAAAGTAGGACTGATCCAGCCACGCGGCAAAGCGATCCTCGACACCTGCGGCGGCCTCGGCTACTTCGCCGCCTGGTGCCTGCAGGGCCGGGCGAGCCGGGTTCATTCCTACGAGAAGAACGCCGACGTCATCTGGCTGCGCAGCCTCAATCCCTGGTCGCCCGAAACCGGCGGCAGCCTGACGCTGACCCACGGCGACATCGCCGCGCAGATCGGCGCGCTCCCCGGCAATTCCTTCGACGCCATCCTGCACGACCCGCCGCGCTTCGGCACGGCCGGAGAGCTTTACTCGCAAGCCTTCTACGACCAACTGGCGAGAGTCCTCAAGCGCAACGGCAAACTATTCCACTACACCGGCACACCGAACAAACTGACCACCGGCCGGAATGTTCCCAACGAAGTAGCGAAACGACTGCAGCACGCAGGGTTCGCCGCGAAGCTGAATGGCGATGGGGTGTTGGCCGTCAAGAAGTAAGCGTCCCGGGGATACTTGTCGAGCGCGGCAGTTCATGAACCGGCGAAAGTTCGAGACCCGTGGTCGCCCAGGCTGGACAACTGCACCGCCACCACGATAGCGCGCGTCGGATTCTGGCCGGGCTCTTTCAATTGGATTCGATCGCCACCCACCCCGCGCTCGGCTCCAACTCCCCGCCCAGAATCTTCATGAAAGTGGACTTGCCGCAACCGTTCGCCCCGATCAGCCCATAGCGATTACCACCGCCGAACTTCACGGAGACGTCCGAAAACAGGGGCTTGGCCCTAAATGCATGGCGATACCGGAGGCGACGATCACTTGAATTCCAGAAAATAAAAAGCTGGCCGCGGCCAGCTTGGGTGGGTCTAACTGCGAGGGCGCACTATAGCAACCTCGCTTCCACGCGTGTTAAGCCGGGGGCGGCGGGAGCGCTTACCGACCGGCAATAGAAGGTGCTCCGACTTTTAGACCGTTGACTAGAATTAAATCCATCAAGGCCGTAACCTATGCATATCGTAGGCACACTGTCGGCGTGTATGCAGGACGAGCGAATAGGTCTCAGCACCATTTAGGGGGCACAACGAATGGAGAAAATCTCTAGCGACAAGGAGTCCGTTACGGCGTCAATCCCATTCTCGATCCTCCGGGAGCACAGATGGCGATAAAAGTCTCAGTCATAAACTTTAAGGGCGGCGTTGGTAAGACAACCTTGTCCTTCCATTTGGCAGCACATTTGGCGCAGCAAGAAAAGAAGAATAGGGTGCTGATTGTAGATGTTGACCATCAATCGAGCTTGTCAATTGTCATGTTGGGTGGCGACTTGTGGGAAAAGGCAGCGGATAAACGAAAAACGTGCAACACAATTTTTGAGTCATTTTGCAATCGCAAAGTCGCAATGCCTGGCGCCGAAATAATTGTTAAGAACGTGTTCCACGAACGCAGTCCAAAGTATGACCTTTATCCCACTCTCGATCTTGTGCCGGCGCAATTTGAACTAGACGACACAGAAATTGAACTAGCTTCCACCACTATCGGTTCCGCGAATATATCGGAGTGGCAAAAGAGAACTCTTCTCGCAGAATGGCTCGATGTCATTAGTGCGGACGAAGCATACGATTACGTGATATTCGACTGCCCTCCTGCGACGAAATTGGTGAGTCAAAACGCTCTAGCCGCAAGCGACTACTTCATCATTCCCGTAATACCGGACGTAATGTCCAGTAGAGGTGTGACTCACTTCCGAAGACTAGTAACCGAGAAAATTGACAAGAAACTTGCGTTTCTTAAGCAAGGCGCAGGAATCAGCGCAAAAGACACGCCGAAGGCGTATGTCTCAGAAACTAAGATGGCCGCAATTGTTCCATTTCTCGTAAAGCACGCTGGTCGCGCAGTCTCGGGTCTGACCAACATCCACACCGAGCAGCTGGTGGCTCTTAGGAGGCTCTGGCGCGGCGACATGATAAAAGCTGTAGTCAAGAACTACACCGGCGTTGCAGAGGCGATGGACGCCGGCTGGCCCGTGTGGACTGCGTACGGGACACAGAACATCAAGAAGTCTATTCCCATGATGCGTGATACCTGCGAACAAATAAGAGACCGGCTAGTATGAAATCAGAAGGTAGCGATTTCTCCCACTCAGAGTACCAGAGGCTTCTCAGCCTATTGGCTAGTACATTGAAATATGTACAGGGAATTAATGCTGATCCAAGCCTAGTCAAGTCATTCAAGCAGCTGCTTCGATATTTGCGCACACTGCCACCAGCGAATATTGACGAAATACTTGGCAATACTTCGTCTAACGCCAAGAGGAGTGGCAGGGGAAGCGAACCACCACCATCTGACGAGAAGATTCTTGGAATGACGTTTCAGCAAATCCTAGAATTAGCGTCAAATCCGCAAGTTCCACGAACGCATCTTGAACAAATAGCCACCGTGCGATTTGGCATGACGAAAGGCGGTCTCTCAATTCTCAGAAGTCGAGACGCACTGATTGAGAAGTTACGCACACTGATTGGAAATGAGAGCGCGCACGACTCAATCACGAGGGCGGCCGGGAAACACAGACCCGGATGAACTTGGCTTAGGCTTTGTGCAAGCCGACAAGTTACTTTTCTATTCTTGTTACGAACCAAGTGTCTGGTTCGATCTGCCAACTGCTGGCTAGGATTTCCGATGGGTTTCTTATGACGAGTGGAGTGTAGCCAGTTTCGGCAATCCGTCCCGCATCTACGATGAAGAGGCAATACGAGTTGCCTAATCTTTTGGCAGTTTCGAATTCGTTCCGTGACCAATAAAAGCAAACCTGCCCTTTGTACGACTTAACCTCGACAAACCGGTCGTACATCAACGAAAACTCCGTTTCAAAGGACACAATATCAAATCCGGCAGCCACGTCCTCTGCCGCGATGGATCGAATGGCATCCACCCGCGGATGGCCATGTAGGCGCTTGCGTTCAATTCCTACCACAAACGCCTCTGCCTCCGCACCCTGAGCTTCCTGCGCAGCGAGCAACGCCTTCAGACCAGCCAACGTCATTCGCTTTGTACGACTCTTTGTATAGCTCGATGAAAGAGCGACGTCGGCGAACGCCGTGGTAATACGCACATCGACCGTCAGTACTCCGGCCCCGAGCGTGTTGTCTTCGAGGAGCCCCAAGTTTCTTAGCAACACAATGAGGGGCATATATCTAAGGGGAATCTTGGATGTAGCCAAATACAGGACACGAGTCCGCGGTTCTTGGCTGAGCGCGCCCTCTGAAAACACCGTGGTGAAATAGTTGGTTTCCCTCAGTCGCGCAAGAATCAACAGAGCTAGCCGCACCTCGAGCGCCACTGTGCTCGAGGCGTCGCACAGTGCAATGAGCTGTGGCGTTGGGGCTAGATACGGACCATCTCGAAGAACTACCTGCGACCACTCAAGAAACCGCAACGTAGATCGCAATTGCGGCGCCGATCGAAAAATGCGTGATATGCAGTATTTCTCTACATCCTCTGCGAGTACAGGCTGGTGCTTTCGGAATACCTCAAACAAGATTACTTCAAATAACCTCCGCGCTCCTAGTTCATTGAATTCGGGCGCGTCGGCTTCCATAGTCTCTGATCAGAGCAGCGATGTCGTCCACGTCTTCCTCTTCGCTCTCCGCGTCCATATTCAGGTTTAGGAGCGGTATGTCGCGACTCTCTAGTATCTTCATCATCGCGGCTTCTTTCTGTAGGAGTCGGCGATGTATGGTGCCATCCACCGTATCGTGCGCGACTAGGTAGAAATAGTTGACGCTCGCATCTTTTGGCAATCCGTATCGATGTATGCGGTCCTTTGATTGGAGGAAAGCTGCCGCATTAAAATTGCGTTCCACATAGATAGCATTCCGACATGCTTTATGGAGGGAGATGGATTCTCCGACCGCGAAGGGGTTGGCTACAACAACCCGAAAGCTGCTCCCTGGACTTTCGAACTCCTTGATAATCGATTCACGTGTTTCGATGTCTAAATTGTCTTCATCCGTCTCAGTGGGTGTTCCGCCATACAACACCCTCGCGAGTATGCCCCTATCCGCGAACATCGAATGAAGCCTAAATAGGCTGTCGACGAACACGCACCACAGCACGACCTTGCTTTCCTTGCTCGCTGCGAGCAAGCGCTCCGTTAACTCAACGGCCTTCACCAATTTGCTAGGTGCCTCATGCTCTTCGTAAGTGAGAATTTGGTTCAATATAGCCGCATCATCGACGAATAGCGCATGATCGGAGTCAGAAATATTGTCTGCGTCGAGCGGCGCCTTTAGTAGCGCCGGGTTCGTCGCGGCCTGCATCAGGCGAATCATTCGCGCCCGTGTCAAGGTATCGCGCACCCACGATTGAGGGTTCCCTGCTTGGAAGTAGGCGACATATTTATCTTCAATAAAGCGGTATATCCGCTCTTGACGATCACCCAGCGTGACCTCAATTGGCGTGTTCTCTATTGGCGCCGGCAATCCAAGGTCCGATTTTCTGATGCGGATGAAATACGGTGCAATGTTGTTTACGAGAATGTCGGCGCGCCGATCAAACGGCGTTTGCGACATATCCCGAAGGTGGCCCAAATCAAATTTGAGTACGTTATGGCCGGGCCATATAAAATTAAAGAGGTTATAGAGGTCGTGGTACCCGTTTGGCGCTGGCGTACCCGTCAGGACAACCCGCGCAGCGGCCGTTGGCGCCAACTGCAGGATCGCGTCAGCCCATACGCCCCCCTCGGTGTTCTTGATCTTGTGAGCTTCATCCAGGACCACCATCACACGGTTAGCTGGCCGGGTGAGAAAGTGCTCTATGTGCTCGATGTCATGCGGCACTGACTGATATGTCGTAAGGAGTATTTCCAGTTCCTTGTATTCAGACAGCTCGGAGTAGTAGATTCTCTTTCTGTCTTCCGGCGACAGACCACCTGAAACACGCCTAGAGCGAGGGCGACGTCCGTAGCATTCCTCGAACTCAAGCTCCCACGGTCCAAAGGAGCTGAGAGGACCCACGACCAACAGCTTGTTTGCGTACTTGGGATTCTCGGGCGCCAGCGACCGTAGATAGGAAAAGGCGCCGTATACGACGGATGTTTTTCCGGCGCCAGGCACTGAGAAGTTGGCTGCGTTTTGAGAAAACGCCAAGTGGTAGGCTGCCAACAACTGCAACGGGTAGAGTACTCGGCCCGATAGTTCCCGATCTAGGACTCGCGTGAATTCAGCAAACTCTTTCTTATCAAGCTTATTGTTCCAAATTTCTCGAGCGCGTTTCGAAAACTCTTCAAAAAGGTCCTGCTCATGGAGGAAGGCACTAATTTGATCCGTGAGGCCGGCCGCCCGCTTGGCCTCGATGCCGTGCTTGGATAGCGCGTCCTCGACATTCTTTACTAGCGGCCCAAGAAGCTGACCAGCGATAGGAATTGCCATTTCGGTCGGCCCCACAATTACTGCCCGAAGGTAGTGCTCCAGGTAGACCCATATGCGCCGATTTTGTCTTACAGCGGAAGTGTCTCCCTGCAATAGCAGAACCGCGCGGTCTGGCCCTATATTGAGCAGGACTTCCGACATTAGTGCTTACGCTTTTCTTTTATGGTCTTCTTGAAATCGTAAGTCAGTGCGTTCACTTCTGCTACTGCCTTCTCAACTTCCGGGTCGTTCCAAAATGCTTCAGCTTCGACATCGATGTTCCGCAGAGTTTGAAACGCGCGGCGCAGTAGCTCCAGCGGTGCATTTTGTACGTTGATATCGTCGAGGAGACGCTGAGACTTTCCGAAGTTCTTCTTGATGTCCGGTGACACCAGCTCGGTCCAATCCTTGTCGCGCTCGAGGAGCAACACGTCCAGCGTCTTTCCAGGGTTCTCTCTTCGCAACTGGTCGACCGATTTTTCCTTTTGAGTGATCGGCTCTACGCTTTTGAAATGATTCTCCCGGAATTCCTTCCACACTTGCTCATTGCAAAAAAAGCTGTCCTTCTTGCTCGGCCGCCCCAAATCTCGATACAGCTTCCCGTCTCCGCTAAATCTCGCCCTAATGAGATCGAAGAAGATATTCTCCAAATCCGCAAGGTCTTGCTCTTTATACTGCCAGTCGGCCGACCTGGTCTGTTTCTTGTACTTGGTCAAGTATTGGTGGAGGTCGACAAAAATGCCCTCCGTGTCATCCAAACGCGTATAGATGCCCTCATAGTCGAGAAGCTTCAGATACCTGTCCATCAACTCCATGATTGCCCCGATCTTATCGATGCTCTCCTCATCGGGCTCCGACATCATTGTGGCAATCTCTTTGTCACTGAACTTCATCTCTCGCAAGTCTTTTACTTTCAGATACTTTTCTATTGCGTTGTAGCCGAGTTTTTCATCCTCCCCGAGCTGATAGGTCGTCTCCAACCGCATAATCTCGCGAGGGTTGTCAGCGAGTCGGTCGTCTAGGATTACGGCTAAGAAATATCCCGGTTGTTGGTGTGCGTCCTTCGCGATCCGGTCCAACAACATGGCTCGACGATTTCCATCAATGATGACGCCGTCCCGCGTCACGATGCCGTAGCGCAGCTGGCCCTTGTGCTTCTTTAGGTCGACCAGCGTCTGCTTGTTACGCCCGATATTCGAGCGGTACAAGAATTCTTCAATCTTGAGCTTGTCTTCTGGTTTAGTGGCGTCCAACTCGCGGACTTGACGCTCAAACGATTTGACGTGACTGGCGATTCTCCCGTTGTATTTGTTGTAGATAAGAACGTCGTCGAGCGGGATTTGGAAGACCGAGAGCTTGCGTCGCTCACCTTTATAGAAAATCTCCATCTCGCTATGCGCCTTGTTGTTTTTGATTTGGTCCAAGCGCTGGACCCTGAGATCTTCATTCATTGCGTCTACCCCTAAGCAGTTCTACACGCTATGATTTTGGGCGCACTGTTCCTCTGCGTCTCTCTGCGGCGCTAGCAATCTGAGAGACGGCCAGCAGCGCGAATAGCTGGCGTTTTGGAATGCTTCGTTTCCGCAAGAATTTGGACGGCAAAATCACGTGCTCGTCCTTCTTGATAAACCGATCTATCAGGGGCCCTGTTTTATCAATGATAACCGCCGGGTTGTTGTATCCGTTGACCGACTTATTGGTCTCATACAGCTGCTGCATGACGCGCGAGGGGGCCACCTTCGCGGTGAACCCGTTTGTGATAAACCTGCTGAACCTCTGTCCCTCCGGCCCGACCGCCCGCACCGCGTCACGAATCACCGGCAAAGATGCCGAGTTGATTATCTGTATGCGATAGCCTTTGCCTTGTCCGTAGGTAACGGAGCAACGCCATCTTCCATCAGCATTTCCGTTTTTCTTCAAATCGTAGTTCGAGAGAGTTACAGCCATCCCGGCTGCCTTGAACGGATGACGACGAAAGCGAGAGAGCTTGTCGCGCTTTGGGGCGTTGCGATAGGAGATCGGTTTGTACGTATTCAAATTCGGTAGCGGAACCAATGCCTCCGGAACTGTGGTGCGAGCACTATTTCGTTGCTTGCGGCCAAGTCTTTCAAGGAATTTGCGGGCAAATTTGTGTGCGAGCAAAGGACAGACTGCGTTCCCGACCAATGACCACTTGGTCGCTTCAGGGCCAGCGAACTGGTAGGTAATTGGAAACCCCATAAGAGTTGCGGCTTCTCGAATCGTAGGGTGACGATACTCACCATTTCCCTTCCTGCCCCACTGTGACTTGTAGATCAACGTTTCCCTTGCGCGGGGGAACAGCGAGGCGACTACGGTTCTACTCGGTTTGTCATTCCGCTCCGGGAACGACATGCGCCCCATATATGGATGATTGGTCTTAAGAAACCAACTCTCCCGCCAGTGAATTTCGAATATCCCACTTTCGTAGAAATGATCCGATAGCTGACGCAGCGGAATCCGAATCGACCGGTACAACGGATCGCGAATCTGGCGTGACGCCGGTTTGCAGATCGGCGCTGGTAGCTTGTGAACGCTTTCTCGCAGTGTCAGCCGATGTCTGGATTTCTGCGGCAACCAAGCAATATGCCTTCCTTTACAGCGCAAGTACTCGTGAATGAACAACCGCTTTCTTACTTGGGGAACTCCGTAGTCGGCCGCATCGATGATTTCCGACTTTCCCACCAGAGATATGGCCACGTCGCGAGGACTCATACCGCGCTCTATACACCACCTCGACAAGCTTAGATCACGAAATGTGTAGGACTCTTTCAAGGACTTGAGCGCATTGGGAACGTTCTCCATGAACCATCCCTTAAGTCGCGAATTTGCTTTGTACTTTTTGACTGCGACAATGGCGAAGAAAACCTTGATGAGACGTAGACCGTGAGCCTTATCGGCATTTCCAAACTTATTCGAAAACGAGAAACTGACGCAAGGCGGACTACCTACTATTACGTCTGTATCCGGTAATTCTTCGATGCGATCGGGCCGTTTTTCATAGTAAAGGACGTCTCGCGGCTTGATGTCGAGGCCGAAGTTGGAATTGAACGTCTCGATTGCTGGGCCATATTTTTCGACACCATGAGAGATGACAAACCCTGCAGATCGGAAACCTTCAGAAAAGCCACCTGCCCCAGCAAAGAGGTCCAGCACGGTGAACCGTTCACTGGGTGCGCGGCCTTCTTTTATTGAGTTTTTCTTCAATTTCATCTTATCTCGCGTCGAGGATCGTTTGTGTTGTTGGGCTTTACTCCGCGTGGACCCGCACCCGCGGTTCCGCCTTCAGCCAGGTCGTGCGCTTGGCGACGCGCAGGTCGTAGTCCACCTGGAGGTTGAGCCACAGCTCCGGCGATACACCGAAGTATTTGCCCAGACGCAGGGCGGTGTCGGCGGTGATGGAGCGCTTGCCGTTGACGATGTCACTGACGCGGTTGGGTGGCACGGCGATTTCGCGCGCGAGCGCGTTGATGCTCACCTCCATCGGCTTCATGAATTCCTCGTAGAGGATTTCGCCGGGGTGGATCGGTTCGAGCAGTTTTGCGGCCATGTTCTCTCCTACGAGTGGTAGTCGACGATCTCGACGTCGTATGCGTGTCCTTCCGACCAGCGGAAGCAAATGCGCCACTGGTCGTTGACGCGGATGCTGTGCTGGCCCCGGCGGTCGCCCTTCAGCGCTTCCAGCCGGTTCCCCGGCGGGACGAGCAGGTCCTGAAGGGTCCGGGCCTGGCTGAGGTAGAGCAGCTTGCGCCGCGCCGGCCGCTCGATCGCCCGGAAGCGGGCGACCAGCCGGTCGTTGAACAGCGCCTCCGCCTCGGGGGACCGGAAGGACTTGATCACCCGGAAAGGGTATTACGCTGCACGTAATACGTCAAGCGGCCTGTCATGCTGCGGAGGATCGAGGGAGAACCAGGGAGCCTTGGTAGAATTCCGCCACTCACCCCGCCGAGTTCCAATGGACCGCTCCCCTCAACCTCTCGCCCGCAACGTAACCCGTCTCTCCCATCTGGACTTACCCGGCGCGGGACAGGTAACCGTGGCGGGGGATTACGCCTACGTCGGCCACATTCCGAACAAGCAGCGGCTCGGCACTTCGATTCTCGACGTGCGCGATCCAAAGAATCCGCGGGTGGTCTCGCAGATTTCCCTCGAAGACCCGGATTCGCACAGCCACAAGGCGCGGGTCGTGGGCGACATCATGATCGTGAACAGCGAGCGCAACATGACGCCGATCGGGCGCCGCGCCGAGGAGTTGCCGCGGCTGCGCGCAAGATTGCGGGGGTCGCTGAAGCGGGAACCCAGTCACAAAGAACTCGCGGAAAAGCTCGGCATCAAGGAATCCGACATTCCCATGGTCGAGGCGGCCGAGCGCAATCCCTACGCTCAAGGCGGATTCCGCATCTACGACGTTGCGGACCGGACGAAACCGAAGCTCCTCGCCTTTCAGAAGACCGGCGGCATCGGCGTGCACCGCTTCGACATGGACGAAAACTACGCCTATATCTCGACCGAGATGGAAGGCTACCTGGGGAACATCCTCGTCATCTACGACATCCGCAACCCGGAGAAGCCGCAGGAAGTGTCGCGCTGGTGGATGCCGGGACAGAACCTTGCCGCCGGAGAAAAACCTTCCTGGGCGGGGAAGCGCCACCGGCTGCACCACGCGCTGCGCTTCGGGGATAAATTGTGGGCCGGCTGCTGGCACGCGGGCGTGCGCGTGATCGACGTCTCCGACATTCGCGCTCCCAAGACAATCGGCGAATACAACTACCACCCGCCTTTCCCGGAGCCTTCGCACACTTTCATGCCGGTGCCGTTCGAAATCGAAGGCCGGCGCATCGCGCTCGCGATCGACGAAGAGGACCACGCGCACGACGAGAAGGAAGTGGAGCGGCGCCGCGGCCGGCCGCACGGCTGCCTGTGGGTGCTCGACGTGACCGACCTCGCGCACA
>WNGL01010712.1_pt1 | contig 10554 bp, 7 predicted proteins | sample 5400591 | NCBI WGS metagenome assembly WNGL01 (sample SAMN13153377, study PRJNA577476) | soil metagenome | isolation source: 80 cm soil or saprolite under Garry oak tree replicate 1 | place: USA:California | collected 2016-06-15
CGGGTTGACGCTGTAGCTGTCGTGCCAGTTGTAGCGGAGGCTGAGGCGGGCCTTGTTGCCGATGTTCTGGTCCAGGCGGATGAGCAGCTGGTCCACGTTGTCCGAGTTCTCGCTGGGACCCTGGTAGTTGTTGGCGGTACCGGCCCGGTTCGCCTCGGGAAAGTACTGGAGGAGATCGCGCGACACCGGCGAGATCATCGATGACGGGATGATGTTGCCCGGGAACGGTTGCTTGGTGGCAGGGTTGCGGACAGGAGTGCTGATCTCGGAGAAGTTGCCCTGCCGCATGAGGGCCGTGGGGACGGACGCGATCGGGCTGGTGATCGCCTCTCCGCGCACGCCTTCGTAGGCGACCATGAAGAACGTCTGGTTCCGGCCGTTGTACAGGCCGGGGATCACGAGGGGGCCGTCCAGCTCCGCCCCGAACTGCTTGCTGTTCCGAGGAGCCTTGGGGATGGCGGGGTTGTCGAAGTACCCGCGCGCGTCGAGCGCGTCGTCCTGCAGGAAGCTGAAGAGGGACCCGTGCAGGGCGTTGGTGCCGCTCTTGGTCACCACGTTGATGTGGACGCCGAGATAGGAGCCGTATTCGGCGGAGGTGCTGCCGGTCTGGACCTGGATCTCCGTCACCGCGTCCGCGATCGGGCGCATGCTCGTCGCCGCCAGGAGGTTGGCCGAGGAGTTGATGCCGTCGAGGGACAGGCTGTTCTGGATCTCGCGCTGTCCCGCGCCCCGGAAGCTCAGGCCGATGTCGCTGTTCAGCCCGGCCAGGACTCCGGGCGTGGTGGCCGCCAGGTTCCAGACGTTGCGCGCGTTCAGCGGCAACTCGACGATCGCGCGCTCGCCGATCGTCGCCGAGACGGTGGCCCGGTCCGTGTCCAGCACCTGGGCCTTCGCTTCGACGGTCACGGTGTCCGCCATCGCGCCGACCTGAAGGGTGGCATTCGTGCGCACCACCTGGTTGGTGGCGACTTCGACCCCGGTGGCCTTGAAGGGTCCAAAGCCGGACGTCGTGACCGCGATCTCGTATCGGCCGGGTCGCACGAACTGGATGTGGTAGTAGCCCTCCGAGTTCGTGGTCGCCTCGTAGGTATCCTTGGTGCCGACGTTGACCGCGACGACCTGCGCCCCGGGCACCACGAGCCCGCCGCTGTCGGTCACCGTGCCGACGAGCGCCGTCTGGGAGGCCAGCTGCGCCGCGGCGTTGGTCGCGACGAACAGGCCAAGGATCAGGCACGACGATATTCGACGGATCATCCTCACACCCTGCTTTCTGGCCCGGTCCGGAGATGGCAGTTGGCTGTGTGCGTATACTCCGGGGCCACGCGGGGTGTCAAGCGTTCGGGGGAGAGGGCCCGTCACTCGTCGTGCAAGGCCGGCATGGGATCGATCGACATCGCGCGGCGGGCGGGAACGAAGGCGGCGACGAGGGCGACCAGGGCGAGCAGGAGCGTCATCGACAGGTACATCGACCAGTCGGTGGGGGTGACCCCGTAGAGCATCGCGCGAAGCGCGTGCCCGAGACCCCACGCCAGCAGCAGGCCCGGCAGCAGGGCCACGGCCAGGAAGGTCCGGATCTGCCGGAGCACAAGCCAGGCCACGTCGGCCCGCCGCGCCCCCAGGGCCATGCGGATGCCGATCTCGCGCGTCCTCTGCGCGAACGAGTACGAAACCACTCCATAGACCCCGACCGCGGCCAGGAGCAGGGTGACCGCGCCGAAGAAGGCGACGAACGCGGAGGTGGTCTCGTAGGCGCTCGTCACCCGACGGATGCGCGCGTCCATCGACGCCATCTCCGCGATGGGCTCCGCGGGGTCGAGGGCGGCAACCGAGGCCCGGGCCGTCGGGGCCAGCGCCTCCGGATCGCCGCTCGTGCGGAGGACGACCGTCATGGCCCGCTGCGGCCGCTGGACGAACGGGACATAGGCTTCCGGGTCGCGCTGGTCGGTGGTCTCGTAGTTCTTCACGTCGCCCACCACCCCCACGATCGTCCAGAGGTCGCCGTCGCCCCGGCCGAGGCGGAAACGCCTTCCCAGCGGATCCTGGTCGGGGAAGTGCCGTTGCGCGAGGGTCTCGCTGACGAGAGCGACCCTGGGTGAGTCGGCGCCGTCCTCCGGCTCCAGCAGCCGTCCGCGCAGGAGGCGCAGGCCCAGGGTCCGGCCGTAGTCGCCCGTGACCTCGTTGAGGGAGACGGCGGGGGTCTCCGAAGGCGGCGTCTCCGGGGAGCCTTCCGGAAAGAGCTCGGCGCGGTTGCCGCTGTTGCCGAAGGGCACCAGTGACCCCGCGGCGGCCCCCGTCACCCCCGGCCGTCCGAGGAGGTCGAGGGTGAGACGCTCGTAGAAGCCACGGGTGTCGGAGGGCGTGCGATAGTGATGGGAGTCCAGCCTCAGCTGGAACGTCAGGAGCGGGCGCGGCTCGAAGCCCACGTCCACCCGCTGGATGTTCTGGGCGGTCCGCACGAGGAGCCCCGCGCAGATCAGCACCGCGAGCGCCAGGGCCACCTCGGAGATCGCCAAGGAGGCGCGCAGGCGCGCTCCCTTCCGGCCGGGGGTGGAGCGCGTGGAGGCATCGCGCAGGTCCGTGGCGACATCGGCCTCGGCGCTGCTGCACGCCGCGAGCCAGCCGAACACCAGCCCGCACGCCGCGCCGACCGCGAGGGCGAAGAGCACGACCGTGCGGTCGACGGGCAGGGCGGCGTAGTTCCGGAGGTATTGGCGGTTCTCGACGGGGATGGAGTCGGTGATCCAGTCGGCGCCGTATACGGCGAGGGCGGCTCCGATCGCGCTCGAGCCGACGAACAGCAGCACGTGCTCGACGAGCCACTGGCGGATGATCCTCGCTCGGGACGCGCCGAGGGCCAGGCGCACCGCCATCTCCTGCCGCCGGGTGCTGGCCCGGGCGAGCATGACGCTCGTGGTGTTGAAGCAGGCGATCAACAGCACGAAGGCCACCATGGCGAACATCACGGGCACGATGAAGCCCAGATCGTGGTGGACCCGGATCTCGTCGGCGAGGCTCAGGACGCGGACCCCGCGACGGCCGTTGGTGTCCGGGTAGGCGGCCGCCGCGGCCGCCGCCATCTGGGTCAGCTCGTGGCGGGCCTCCAGGAGGGTCCGGCCGCGCCGCAGGCGCGCGAGGCCCACCATGGCGGTCCCGCGCCGGTCGGCCGCCTGCTCCGGCGTGAACAGGAGCGGTCGCCAGACGTCGCAGCGCCCGAGCAGGGTGAACTGGAACGGCTCCGGCAGGACGCCGATCACCGTGTGGTCCTCGCCGTCCAGCCGGAGGGTGGCCCCCACCGCGGCCGGATCCGCATGGAGACGCTCGCGCCACATCAAGTGGCTGATCACCACCAGCCTCGAGTGCTCGCCTCCCGTTTCGGACGGGTCGAACAGCCGTCCCCACCGGGCCTCGACCCCGAGCAGCCTGAAGAAGCCGGGAGTCACCTGCGCTCCGCGCAGGTGCTCGGCCCCGTCCGGCCCCGTCCATCGCGCCTCGGCCGACCGGTAGCCGGCGATCTCCTCGAACGATCGGGCGCTGCGCTGCCAGTCGAGGAAGTCGGCCGCGTTCAGCCCCCGCCGGCTGCCCGACACCGTGTCCAGGGCCCGGAGATCGACGAGCTCGTCGTGTCGGGCGAAGGGCAGGGGGTCGAGGATCCAGGCTTTCACCATGGTGAAGGTGACGGTCGGGCCGAAGATGCCGAGGGCGATCGTCACCATCGCCACCAGGGTGGAGCCGGGGCTCCGCCGCAGCGCCCGACCCGCGTGCCGCAGGTCCTGGAGCAGGCCCTCGAGGAGGGGCATCCCGCGCTGATCCCGGTACGCCTCCTTCATCTGCTCCACCCCCCCGAAGTCGCGGAGGGCGGCGGCGCGGGCGTCCGCGGGGGACAGTCCGCGGCGGCCGTGCTCCTCGGTGAGGAGGTCGAGGTGGGCCGCGATGTCCTCTTCCAGCTCCGCGTCGCTCCGGCCGCCCGCGAAGAAGGCCTTCAGGCGGGACGTGATCACGCGCAGAACGGTCACGACTCCTCCTCCAGAAGGCGGTTCACCATGGTGACGGTGTTCGCCCAGGCCTCCGCTTCCACGGTGAGCTGCCTTCGGCCCGCGCGGGTGATCGAGAAGAACCTCGCGCGCCGGTTGGTGCCGCTGGCCCCCCATCGGCTGGCGATCCAGCCCCTCTGCTCGAGCCGCAGGAGGGCCGGGTAGAGGGTGCCCTGGTTCAGGGCCAGGGAGCCCTGCGCCACCTGCTCGATGCGCCGGGCGATGGCGTAGCCGTGCAGGGGACCCATCGCCTCCAGGGTCTTGAGGACGATGAGGTCGAGGGTTCCGTAGGGGACTTCCTGACGACCCGGTTTCATGGGGCCCCCGTGTTGACGGTCGACATATAGCACTTCCATATGTTGACCGTCAACAGGACATTCCCATTGCGGCGCACTGAAATACACTACCGACGGAATGCTCCCCAAGCCGGTCGCTCGCGGTTGCGTCTTTCGCGCCCTCTGGATCTACTTCTGTTTCGTCTCCGGAACGGCCGGTCTCGCCCTGATCGTCGGCTACGCGCTTTCCTGGTGGCGCTGGAGATCGGAGGACCGTGCTTGGGCTGAGCACGGCGCCTCCGCGGAGCGATTCGCCTCCGAGCATCCGGTCACCAGGGACAGCCCCGCCGCCCTCCGCCTGGACGAACTCACGCGCGCGATCGGCATCGAGAGCATCCCACGTGACAAGGTTGCGGGCCGCCGTGTCCTGGACATGGCGAAGGACCCGGCCCTGAAGGCCATTCAGGCCCACTTGCAGGCGATCGAGGCCATCCGCGCCGACGGCCCCCTTCCTCCAATGCCCCCCGAGGTCCGGGCCTACATGCAGACGAACGCGGCGGTCCTCGACTCGATCGAGGACCACGTGATTGCTTCGCGTGCCCTGGTGTTCGAAGAAGACGTGGCCAGGGGCCCCGGGGCGCCGATTCCCGCGCTGCTCGGGATCCGCAGCTTGCAGAACGTCCTCCTGGTCCGCGCGGCGGACGCGCTCCGGCACGAAGACATTGCCCGAGCGAGTCGGTCTCTGGAGGCCTCCTGGACGCACGCGCAGTCGTTCTCCGGACGATCCGACCTCCTCTCTCAGCTGATCGGCATTGCCGTGGCCCGGATACAGAACTCGATCCTGAGGCTGTGGACCGGGCCGCCGGCCCTCTGGCTCGACCGCGTGAAGAGCAACGATTTCAGGACCCGAGTGCTCACCAGCTATCAGGCCGAGGTGTACGGCTGGCGTGAGTTTGCATTGCGTTACAAGGGCGCGGGCGACATCTCCGAACTCGATGGCGCCTCGCCGCGCGCGAACACACCCTTCGACCACGCTTTCCGGTTCGTCAGCACGCCCTACATCCGCCTCAGCCTGGCCGGGGTGAGCGAGGTGGTGCGTCGCTTACGCGAGGAACTCGCGAGCGGAGACCTGTGTTCGTTCGATCCGGACAAGTCGGACGAGACCATCAAGTCCCGGTTCCCTCGCTGGAACATTCTCGGGCCAATCGCGGTGCCCTCGCTCTTCAGGGCCTGGGCGAGCGTCCGCGACGTGTCGCTGGACAGCGAGCTGACCGGCCTCGTGATCGAGGCCCGGCAGCGGCCCCGCGATCCTCCCGCCGTCGGCACCGCGACCCCGTCCCGTGTCTGCGGCGGGCATGCCTGGGTCTATGGGAAAGCGGCCGACGGCCGCCTGTCGATTCGGATGGAGCCGACCGAGATGCCGGCGCCCAGGAAAGAGCCCTGGACGTTCGCGCTGGCAGTGACGCGTTGAACCCGCTACTTGTCGAGCGCCATCGCGGCGAGCACAAGGGCGACCAGGGAGCCGACGAATAGGATCCACGCCAGGACCGCCGTCAGCAACGCGCGTGTCATCGAGAAGCGGTGGACCTCGGCGGTGCAGGCGACCTGGAGCGTCAAGGCCCATACTGCGAGGAGCAGTTGCGTCGCCAGGATCGCCAGGGTGGCGGAGAGGCCGAAGGAGCGCTCTCGCAGGAGCGCCATTCCGAACACCGAGAGGCCGATGGACCACAAAGGCAGTGCGCAGACGAGGGGCATGGCCCCCCAGGCCATGGCAGCTCGACACTCCGCAAACGTGGCCCCCCCACCGAGCCAGCTTCCCGTCAGACGGGCGAGGGCGGCGCCCGAATAGATGTGAAAGAAGCCGATCAGCGGCCCAAGATAGATGGCCAGACAGATGTAGAAGGCCAAGGGGAGCTCGCGGTCACTCGCCTTGACCGTGATCGAACCTAGAGTGCCGGCGACGCCGCTCAACCAGGCGAGGAGGATGACGCACCGGGTCGGGTCCTGGTCGATGATCGCGCGGATGGTCTGCCGAGGCCTGAACAGTATCGCAGCCGCGGACCGCAGAGCGCTTTGAGGCGCCTGCCTCACCGTCACTCCCAGCGCAGCGACTGGATGGGGTCGAGGCGCGAGGCCTTCACGGCCGGGTAGGCGCCGAAGAAGACCCCCACCCCCATCGAGACGAGGAGCCCGACGAGGGGCGACCAGAGCGGGATGGCTGTGGGCAGCGCGGGCACCGCCGCCTTCACGGTGACCGAGATGAGCAGCCCCAGGATCACTCCGACCACCCCCCCGGTGCTGCTCAAGGTGGCCGCCTCGACGAGGAACTGGCCGACCACGTCGCGCCGGCGGGCGCCGCAGGCGCGCCGCACGCCGATCTCGCGCGTTCTCTGCGTGACCGAGACCAGCATGATGTTCATGACCCCGACGCCGCCGATGACGAGGGAGATGAGGGCTACGAACACCATGGCCCCGGTGATGCCGCCCGTGATGGCCCGGAACTGCGAGATGAGCTGGTCCGGGGTGACGATCGCGAAGTCGTTGGGCTTGTCGAAGGGGACGCGGCGCCGCGCCCGCAGGGCGGCCACCGCCCTCTCGATCACCGCGGGCATGTCCTCCGTCCGCTTCGGCACCACGTTGATCTCCACGCCATCCCTCTGCGCGCGGAGGGCGAACTGCCGCTCGAAGGCCGCGTAGGGTACGACCACCTTGTTGTCGGGCGAGAAGCCGAACTGCGCCCCCTTCTTTTCCAGCACGCCGATGACGCGGTAGCGCAGCCCCTCGATCGTGATGTCCTTGCCGAGGGGATCCTCCTTGGGGAAGAGGGCCTGCTGCACCTCTCCTCCCAGCACGGCCACGAGCGCGTGGTGGTGCACCTCCGTGGGCGTGAAGCAGCGCCCGCGCCCCAGGCTCTGGGCGGTCGTGGTGGGATAGAACTCGTCGCTCCCCACCACGTAGGGGCCGTTGGCCTCGAGGCTGCCGTTCTTGATGTGGAGGAGGGCCTCGACCTGGACGTAGAGGACCCCCACCGTCGCGTCCGGGAGCAGCGCGCGCAGGGCCACCGCGTCCTCGATGGTCAGGTTGTTGCGGCGTCTCTCCTCGTCGCTCCGGGGACCGCCGGGGCCGAAGCGGTCCTCGTACTTGCGGACCTCGACGCGGTTGGCGCCGAAGGTCTGGAGGTTGCCGATGACGTTGTTGTTGAAGCCGGTGACGATGGCCACCATCGCCATCACCGTGGTCACCCCCACCACGATCCCCAGGACGGTGAGGGTGGAGCGCAGCTTGTGCTCGACGATGGAGCTAAGGGCAAAGCGGACGTTGCCCGCGAAACCGCGCACGAACGGGCCCCACGCCCTCATCGGGCGGCCTCACTCATACCGCAGCGCCTCCACCGGAGCGAGCCTGGCCGCGGCGGCCGCGGGGGCCAGGCCGGCCAGGAGGCCCGTGACCGCCGCCGTCACGAGGCCGATGAGGATGAAGCCCGGCTTGACCTGCGCGGGAAAGATCTGGCTCACCGCCAGGGCCACCATCGCCCCCCCCAGCACGCCCCCCGCACCGCCCAGCGTGGCCAGCACCGACGACTCCATCAGGAACTGCCGCTTGATGTCGCGCTTCCTCGCCCCCAGCGCCATGCGCAGGCCGATCTCCGGAGTGCGCTCCACCACCGAGACGAACATGATGTTGGCGACCACGATGCCTCCCACCACCAGGGAGAGGCCCGAGATGAGCATCATGACCGCGAAGGCGGCCGCGGAGATCGAGCGCCACAACGACTGGATGGCTTCCGCGCCCACCACCCCGAATGGATCTTCGGCGGTGAACGGCGTCCGCCTCAGGGAGCGCAGCAGGGTCCGGACTTCTCCCTCCGTCTCCTCGAGGCCCTTCATGCCGCCCACCGGACGCACCATGATCGCGATCCCGTCGTCCGAGGTCATCACCTTCTGCAGGAAGGAGAGGGGCACGAACATCACGTTGTCGCGGTTCTGTCCCAGCACGTTGCCGAGCTTGGACTGGAGCCCGATGACGCGGAGCGGATAGCCGCGGACGTACACCGTGCGGCCGATGGGGTCGAGGTTCGGGAAGAGCTGGTCCTTGATGTCGTAGCCGATGATGGCCACCGCCGCCGCGTGCTCGTCCTCCAGGGGGGTGAAGAAGCGCCCCCCCTCGAGGTCCACGTTGAGCAGGGTCAGGACGTTGGCCGTGTAGCCGGTCATGGCCACGTTCGAGAGCTTCCGGGGGCCGAGGTGCACGTTGGCGAACTGCTGGGCCTGCGCACCCACCGCGGCGCAGGACCGGCACGCCGCACTCACGATCTGCAGGTCGCGCATGGTCACCGGCTTGCGCTTGGTGGCCATGATGAATTCCTGCCGGCTGCGGAGGATGCCGTACTTCGTGAAGACGATGACGTCGGGGTTGAGGTTGACGACCTTGTTCAGGACGTAGTCGTTGAGGCCGCTGATGACGGAGAGGACGGAGACCACGGTCATCACGCCGATGATCACGCCCAGGAGGGTGAGCCCCGACCGCAGCTTGTTCAGGCGCAGCGCCTGGAGCGAGACGGCGCAGAGATCGGAGAAGCCCATGGCTCCTTCCCCTGGAGGTCAGGACGTCCCCGAGCCCTGCCCCTCGGCGGCCTTTTTCTCCTTCTCCGACATCTTCTTCACGCGATCGCCGTCCTTGATCTCGCGCAGCGCCTTGAAGGGACCGGTGACGATCTCCTCGCCCGCGGCCACCCCGGAGACCACCTCGACCATCAGCTCTCCCGTGATCCCGGTCTTGATGGACGCGAACACCGCCTTTCCGTCGCGCAGCGCGTAGATCCCCTGCTCCGTCTTCAGCTTCCCGGCCTCGTTCTTCTCGCCCTTGGGCGAATCGCGCACGATCACCGCGGCCAGGGGCACCGCGGCCACTCTCTCCTTGACCCCGGTGATGATGTCGGCGGTGACGGAGAAGCCGGGCCGGATGCTGGGGGGCGGCGCCAGGACCTTCACCTTGAACTTGAAGTTGATCGCGTCGGAGGTGGTGGTCAGGCCCTGGAGGTCCGGGTCGTCCTTGAGGATCGGCGAGTTCCCCACCTCCGTGACCAGGCCGTCGAACGTCCGCCCGGGATAGGCGTCGATGTTGAGCAGCGCCTTCTGCCCGATCTGCACCGTGGGGGTGTCCGTCTCGTCCACCATCAGCACTGCCTCCACGGTCGACATGTCGGAGACGGTGAGGAGCTGGGTGCCGGGGTTGTTCATGGTCCCGATGACCGTGACCTCGCCCGCCTTCACCCGCAGGGTGGTCACGACCCCGTCGATGGGCGAGCGCACGGTGGTCTTGGAGAGCGTGTCGCGGTTGGCGCTGAGGCCGGCCCTCATCTGGTCCACGCGATTCTGGGCGGCTTCGAAGGCGGAGCGGGCGGTCTCCAGACCCGACTGGGCCCGCTGGAAGTCGGCCTCGGACGTGATCCGCGCCTCGTAGTTCCGCCGCGCCCGGTCGAAATCGCGCTGGGCCTGGGCCATGTTTTCCCGGGCCGAGTCGCGGTCGGACAGGCTGGCCTTGAGGGCCGCGCTGGAGCCGGCCTCCTCCGCGGCCGCGCGGTTACGGTCGATCTGGAGGAGGAAGTCGCCCTTCTTGACCTTGTCGCCCTCGCGCACGGCCAGGTTCACGACCTGGCCCTGCACGAGGGCCGACATCTCGACCTTGTTCTCCGCCTGGATCTTGCCGTTGGCGGTGACCTTGGAGACGATGTCCTGGGTCACGACCCGCGCGGTGAGGACGGGCGTGGCCTGGTTCCAGTTGCGCGAAACCGCGGCCCCCGCGCCCGATACGAGCACGCCGGCCACGATGATCCAGACGAGGCGCTTGCGGCGAGTCAATGCACGCCAAGCTACACTGCGGCCGGACCACCGTCAACGGGCCTCGGTTCGCGCCTCGGCGCGCCGTCGTATTAGAGTGCGGCGGGAAAGGAAGAGTGACCATGAAGAATCCAGCCATCCTCCCGGCGGCCATCTGTCTCGCGGCATTGATGACGCCGGTTCCTTCGCAGGCCCAGTTGTTCAGCATCCCGAAGGACCAGATGATCGAGCTCACCGCGCAGAACCCGTTCGAGCGGTTCTCGGACGGCCGCCCCAAGGTGCCCGACGCGCTCATCGAGCGTGCGCGCGGCCTGTCGGCGGAAGAGGTGTGGGCCGTGCTGCCCAAGGAGGGCTTCCGCAACCAATACGCCGACGGGTTCAGGATCCTGCACCCGGATACGAGGCTCG
>WNGL01010714.1_pt1 | contig 10553 bp, 5 predicted proteins | sample 5400591 | NCBI WGS metagenome assembly WNGL01 (sample SAMN13153377, study PRJNA577476) | soil metagenome | isolation source: 80 cm soil or saprolite under Garry oak tree replicate 1 | place: USA:California | collected 2016-06-15
GCGCTGGCGGCGCTCGGACTCAAGGTCCTCCCCGTCTTCACGCAGGCCTCCACCGGCGGCCAGCAGAACCCCTTCGGCGATCGCTCCACCACCTTCCACATCCGCGCCACCGGCACCGCCGGCGACGTCCGGAAGACCCTCGACGCGATCGTCACCTTCGACAGCAGGCGCGCCGAGGGGCTGGCCCAGGATCAGGGCCGGCTCCTCCACTGGCGCGAGGAGTAACGCATGCCTCAGCGCATCCTCGGCCTGGACCTGGGCGCGACTGCCGTACGCGCGATCGTCCTGGAGAGCAGCTACCGCACCTTCGCCGTGGCAGCGGCGGCGTCCGCCCCGGTGGCGCCGCCCTCGGAGGGCGGCCCACCCCTGCGCGAGCGGCAGCTGGAGGCCGCCCGCACCCTCCTCGCCGCCCCCGAGCTCGCCTATGACACGGCGCTGGTGGCGGTACCCGGGGCGTCCGCGTTGCACGTGGTGACGCTCCCCTTCACCGACCCGCGCCGCATCGAGGCGACCGTCGGCTTCGAGGTCGAGGGGCAGATCCCGTTCGACCTGGCCGAGGTGGCCTGGGACTGGCAACAGCTCCGCACCGTCGACGGCAAGACCGAGCTCCTGGTCGCGGTGGTGCGCAAGGAGGAGCTCGCCGAGCTGCTGGCGGGGCTCGCCGGCGCGAGCCTGGATCCGAGGGCAGTGGTGCCACCCGGGCCGGTCTATGCCTCCTTGTTCGGCGTCGGAGTCCTGGCCGGCGAGGTCGCGGTGCCCGAGGGCGACACCCCGGCGGCCGAGGCGCTCGTGGAGGTGGAGCCCGGGCGCGCCACCTTGTGCGTGGTGGCGAACGGCGCCTGCGAAGCGGCCCGCACCTTCCCGACCGGTCCCGCCATGGCAGCCGGGCCGATCGCCCGAGAGGTGCGCGCCACCCTGCGCGCGTGGCGCGGGAGGGCTGGGCCGACGGCCGCTCCCCTCCGCCGGCTCGTGCTCGCCGGCGAGGCGCCGTTCCTGGCCGGGCTGGCCGAGGCGCTGCAGGCCGACGTGGACGGTCCCATCGAAGCTTTGGCGCTGGCTGGGCCGGCGGTGGAGCGCGTCAACCCCCTGCAGGCGCCGGCGTTCGCCCTGGCGCTGGCCCTGGCGCTGCGCGGTCACCAGGGCTCGCGCGCGCCGCGCCTGAACCTGCGCCGCGGCGACCTCGCCTTCACCCGCGACTTCCAGCACGTGCGGGGCAAGGTGATGCGGCTCGCCAGCTGGGCTGCGCTGGTGCTCCTCCTCGCGGTCGTCTCCTCGGGCGTCAAGGTGTTCGCCCTCTCGCGCCAGGAGCGGCTCCTCGACGGTGCGCTCTGCGACGCCACCCAGAAGCTGGTCGGCAAGTGCTACGAGAACGACGAGCTGGCGGTGGCGGCGCTGCGCGGCAAGGGTACCGCCGCCGCCTCGATCCCGAAGAACTCGGCGGTCGACGTCTTCGCGGAGCTCTCGGCGCGCACCCCGCAGGACTTCTGGCTCAAGCTCGACCGCATCGAGATCACCCGCGACAAGCTGCACCTGCAGGGCGTCACCGACGCGGCCGAGAACGTCGACCGCATCGTCTCCTCCCTGCGCGGGTCGCCTTGCTTCGGGGACGCCCGCTCCGGCGGCGCGCGCAAGCGCTCGACCGACGGAAAGTTCGAGTTCACGATCGACTCCGATCTCACCTGCGACACCGGCGAGAAGCCGGTCGGGAGGGGCTGATGGACGCCTTGCGCAAGCTGAGGGCCGACCTCGAGGCGTGGTTCTCCCGCCTCGCGCCGCGCGAGCGGGTCATGGTCTCCGCCGCCGCCGCCGCGGTGCTGGCCTTCATGCTGTTCCTCGTCTTCACGACGGTGCAGCGCCGCATCGCCGGGCGCGAGGCGAGCATCGATCGCAAGACGCAGGTCATCGCGCAGGTCGGCAAGCTCGCCCAGGGCTATCGCCAGGCGCAGGCCGAGCGCGCGCAGCTGGAGGCGAAGCTGAAGGGACCGCCGCTCCAGCTCATGAGCTTCGTGGCGCAGACCGGGCAGCGCCTCGGCATCGAGGTGAACGACCTGAGGCCGGGCACTCCGACCACCGCCAGCCCCGCCGACAAGGTGGTGGAGGACACGGTCGAGGTGAACCTGGCCAAGCTCGACGTGGCCCGGCTCGCGACGCTGCTGCAGGAGCTGGAGCGCGGGCCGGGAGTGGTGAAGGTGCGGCGCCTCGCGCTGCGCACCCGCAACGACGACGCGAACGCGGTCGACGCCACCATCGTCGTCGCGACCTACCAGCTCAAGGGCTGACATGAACCTCCATCTCGAGCTGAAGCCGTGGCAGCGCCGGGCGGCCTACGGCGTCTTCGCCTTGCTGGCGTTCCTCTTCGCGCTCCGGCAGACCATCCCCACGGAGGCGGTGAAGGAGCGGCTCGTCATGGAGGCCGCCGCCCAGGGCTGGCTCGTGCACGTGGCCGACGTGCGCCCGGCGGGGCTGGCGGGGGTGGAGCTGACGAGCGTCTCGCTGGAGTCACGCGAAGGCGTGCGGATCCCGATCGAGCGACTCGACGCCACCCTGCGGCCGCTCTCGCTGCTGCTCGGACGGCGAGGCCTCGCCTTCGACGCGCGCCTGTTCGAGGGGCGGGTGAAGGGCTTCTTCGAGGAGCGGAAGACGGCGCGGCGGCTCGTCGCGTCGATCTCCGGCGTGGACCTCTCGCGGGCGGTGCCGCTGCGCAAGGCGATCGGGCTCGACCTGGCCGGCCTCGTCCAGGGCGAGCTCGACCTCACCCTCGACGAGCGCCAGCCGGCGCAGAGCGCCGGGCACCTCGACCTGGCGGTGGAGCGGGCGGGGGTGAACGGCGGCGAGCTGCCGGTGCCCGGCATGGGCGGGGCGCTCACCATGCCGAAGGTCGGGCTGGGCCAGGTGACCGCCCGCGCGGTGGTGAAGGACGGCCGGATGAGCTTCGAGAAGCTCGAGGCCAAGGGAGACGACCTCGAGGCGTCCGGCGAGGGTCTCTACTGCGTGCTCCAGCCGCGCCTCGCCTTCGCGCCCATCTTCGGCAAGGCGCGCGTCAGGTTCCGCGACGGCTTCTGGCAGAAGAGCGGGACGGCCGGGTTCAAGAGCGTCTTCGACCTGGCGCTCGCCTCCGCGCGTGCCCGGGACGGTTCGTACGGGTTCCAGATCTTCGGGACCTTTTCGCAGCCGCAGGCGCGCATGGCACCCTGACCGCAGCGTTCACGTGCGCGGCGCCCGCGCCACCGTGACCAGGCCGCCGCGCCGTCGCGCCGCCGGCAGCGCCGCACCCGTCCGGACACCCCCGCCGCCAGCTGCACGGGCCGGGCGGGATGACTTCGCCGCTGGGCGCAGCTCTCGCAGCTGCAACAGGATGTCGGCGGTGCGGTTCGGGCACTCGAGCTGTGGGCAGTGGCCGCAGTCGGGCAGGGGCTCGTAGCGCACCCCCTTCAGCCGCTTGAGGTAGAAGGCGCGGCAGCCGTCGGGGATGAACCGGTCCTTCTCGCCCCACACCAGCACCGCGGGGCTCTTCACCCGCGCCATCTCCGCCTCGGAGAGGAAGTCCTCCGCCGTCAGGGTCTTCATGAGCTCCGCGACGGAGGGGCGCTTCATGATGCGCCGGAAGTCGCGCAGGAGGAGGCGCATGGCGAACGGCGGCCGGTGGAACATGCGCCCCAGCCACTCCTCCATGGTCCCCTTCTCCTCCGCCAGGATGATGCGGGCAAAGTCGATCCAGTCCTCGGCGCGCAGGGCCGGCCCCCCCGGGTTCAGGAGGGCCATGGCGTGCACCAGGTCCGGGCGGCGCGACGCCAGCTTGGTCGCGATCCACCCTCCCATGGAGTTTCCCGCCACGTACGCGCCGCGCGGTGCGACCCGCGCGACGAACTTCTCCGCCACCTCGACCAGCTCCTGGAAGGAGAGGAACTCGCGCCCTCGCGGCGGCTTCGACCAGCCGCAGCCCGGCAGGTCGGGGACCACCACCCGGTACGCGCGGCGCAGCCGGGGGATGACGGCGTGGTAGCTCGCGCTGGAGGCGCCCAGGCCGTGGAAGAGCACCAGCGTCGGGAGCTCGAGCCGGCCCCGCGCCTCTGCTCCGGCCGCCTTCCTGATCGCCTGGCGGTCGGACGAGCTCGGCTGGAACTCGGCGTACCAGATGCGCGACCCGGCCGCCGGGATCTCCCGGATCGCCGCGCCGCGCAGCCGCCACTCGAGAGTGACCGCCCATTGAAGCAACTCGAGCATGTTCGTACCTGCCAAGGTGGGGCTTGCTTGGTGCGTCCCCCTGGGCCCGTGCAACTAAATTTTGAATCTCCCCACGCTTTCCGCCAGGGCCCGAGAGCGGCCGCCCAAGCGTTCCGCGACGCCCGCCAGCTCCAGCGAGACCTCGTCCTGGTGCTGCGCCGTCTGGGTGAGCTGGCCGAGCACGTCCCGCACCCGCCGGGTGGCCGCCTGGTGGCTCGCCACGGCGCGCCCGATGTCGGCCAGCATGCCGTCGAGCCGCTCCAAGCTCTCCATCTGGCGCCGTCCGACGCCGGACTGCTCAGCCAGGGCGCGCGTCACCTTGTCGGCCACGCCGCTCACGCCCCGCGAGACCGCACCCACCGCCATGACGCTCTTGCCCACCATCTGGAGGGTCTCGATGAGCCCCCGCGAGCTCTCGGCCACCTGGGCGACGAGGTTCGAGATGTCGCGCGTCGAGAGCGCGTGCGCCTGAACCGCGTCGCGGATCGCCGCCGCGGAGACGTGCCCGGTGGCGGTCGCGCCGCGAATCTCGTGCAGCGCAGCCAGCGAGCGGCGCGCCTGGGACACGCCGGTGGTGGCGAGCTCGTCGCCCCGATCGATGAGCCGGGCCGTGCCGCTCACGTCGTCTCGGACGGCCCCGATGATGCGGGCGATCGACTTGGTGGAGGACGAGATCTGCGCCGCCAGGTCGCGGATCTGATCCGCGACCACCGCGAACGCCTTGCCGTGCTCGCCGGCCTGGGTGGCGATGATGGAGGCGTTGAGCGAGAGCAGGTTCGTGCGCCCCGCGACCTCGCCGATGAAGTCGAGGATCTGGTCGATGTCGTCGGAGCGGCGACCGAGCGCCGTCACGCGCTGCTTGGCGTCGCCCACCGCCGAGCGGAGCGCCTCGATGCCGCTCACCGTCTCGTCCATCACCGCCCCGGCCTGCTCGGCCATCTCGGCCGCCTGCGCGGCCGCGAGCTGGCTGCCGATGGCGGACGTCTCCAGGCCGGACAGCGTCCCCGACACCATCGAGAGCGTACCCTGCGCGGTGCCGGCCAGGGCGTCCAGGGTACCGAGCTGCGTCTGGGCACGGCGGCCGGCATCGGAGAGCTTCTCCACGTCGGCGCCGGCGTCCTGACTACGCCGCTCCAGCTCGGCCGCGTGACGGCGGACCTCTTCCAGGGCGGCCGTCATCTCGCCCACCGCGGCGCTCGTCGAGTGGACGTACTCGGAGAGCCCCTCGATGCCGGTCGACACCGCCACCACCGAGCCCTGCATCGCCTCGACGGCTACCTTCACCGCCAGCACGCGCTCGTGCTCCTCGCGGGCTCCCCCCTGGACGCGGGCCCCGATGGCACCCACGTCGGTCGTGCCGTCCTGCACGCCGCGGCTGGCGGCCTGGACGTCCTGCACGAGCGCGGAGAGCCCGTGGGCCATGCGCCGGAAGTCGCCCGCCAGGCGGCCGATCTCGTCCGCCGAGAGGGCGGGCGGCGTCGCCGTGAGGTCGCCCGCGGCCATGCTCACCGCCGCGCGTCCGAGCGGGACGAGCGGCGCGGTGATGCTGCGCGCCGCCAGCCACACCAGCAGGGCCGAGGCGCCGAAGAAGAGCACGCCGAGGAAGGTCGCGTCGCCGAGGAAGGCCGCGCGGCGGGGCCGGAGCGGGGCCTCCGACAGGAAGGTCACCACGGTGGTGGCGCCGCCGGCAGCGCGCCGCAGCCACCAGCCGCCGGGCACCGCCTCCACCGCGCCGCTCGCCGGCGTCACGGGCGGCACTGTGAGCTCACCACCCGCGCGGCCGAGCAGCTGGCCGTCCGCGCCCACGATGACCGTGGGCGCGCCCGAGGCCAGGTAGACGAGCTCGGCGGCGGCTGCCGGCCCACGCTCCTCGACCAGGCGCGCCGCCTCGCGCTGTGCCGCCAGCCCGTCCGCGACGTGCTGCCGGTCGGTGTCCACCCGGAAGCGCGCATAGGCGACCGAGCCGATGAGCAGCGCCGCGATGCCGATGAGCCCGCAGCAGACGGCCAGGATCTTCGCGCGGACACTGCCCTCCGGGCGCAGGTCGTGGGGGCCGAGCGCGGCCATGACCGGCACGACGGCCAGGGCCGCGACCGAGTACGACACCATGGCCTGCATGAGCGCGAAGGCCGCCGCCGTCGCGGCGCCGGCGACCAGCAGGTCGGCCGCGGCGGCGAGGTGGTTCTCCCAGACGAGGATCGCGCCCACCAGCGCGCCCGACAGCGCGAGCTCGAGCGCGCAGAGCCGCCACGGGAGCCGCAGCGCGGCGAGCGAGCCCTGGCGGCGGAGGTCCGGGTCGGGCGAGTCGAGGCCGCGCCGCACGGACACCGTCAGGACGTGCACGAAGAGTCCCGCCCCCAAGACGTAGACGACCGCGCATCCGAGCAATCCGAGCTCCAGCGCGACTTGCTGGGTTGGCTGGAGCGGGGAGAACGTCTTGAAGACGTAGAGCTCCATCGCGATGGGGAGGAGCAGCGCGGCGAAGAGGCGGAGGAAGAGCGGCCGGACGAAGGACATGCTGCGCGCGAGTGTACCCCGCACGTATCCCCGGATGGGAGGCGGCCGCCGGCCGCGCATGACCCTACATGCAGAGTCACGTACGTTCGCCAATTTCATGGGGAAAACCGCTCCTCTGGGCGGCGGCCAAGTGGCGAGAGACGCTTCCTGAGTTCCCGGAAAAGCCTCGATCATTCCGGGGGTTGGTTGAATCGCCCCATGGGGTGTGCTACGCACCAGGCCATGCGGATCAGGCGCCTCGATATCATCGGCTTCAAGTCGTTCATGGACCGCACCGTCGTCTCCTTCTCCGAGGGGGTGACGGGCGTGGTGGGGCCGAACGGCTGCGGCAAATCGAACGTCGCCGACTCCATCCGCTGGGTGCTCGGCGAGCAGTCCGCTCGGCAGCTGCGCGGCCGCTCGATGGAGGACGTCATCTTCAACGGCTCGGAGTCGAAGCCGCCGCTGTCGATGGCCGAGGTGCTCATCACCTTCGAGAACGACCGACCGAGCGAGCTGCCGGTACAGTACCAGGGCTTCGGCGAGATCACGGTCGGGCGGCGGCTCTTCCGCACGGGCGAGTCGGAGTACCTCATCAACAAGGTGCCCGCGCGGCTCCTGGACGTGAACGACCTCTTCACCGGGTCGGGCGTCGGGCGCACCGCGTACTCCATCATCGAGCAGGGGCGTATCGGGCAGATCGTGTCGGCGCGCCCGGAGGACCGGCGCTCCATCATCGAGGAGGCGGCCGGCATCACGAAGTACAAGCGCCGGCGCGAGGCGGCCGAGCGGAAGATGGAGGCCACCGCGCAGAACCTCACCCGCGTCGTCGACATCGTGCAGGAGCTCGGCAAGCAGCTCGAGAGCCTGAACCGGCAAGCGCGCAAGGCGGAGAAGTACAAGGCGGTGAAGGCCCAGATCCGGGAGCTCGAGCTGGCGCACGGCGCGAGCCGCTACCTCGAGATCACGGCGCTGCGGCGCGCCGCCGAGGAGCAGAAGGCGCTGCTCGACGCGGAGGGGCAGGAGCTCTCGGCGCGGCTCGCCGAGCTGGAGGCCGCCATCGAGGCCGAGCGGCTGCGCCTCGTCGAGGTGGAGCTCCGCGCGGGCGAGCTCTCCCAGCGCGAGCACGAGCTCGCGAGCCAGGCGCGCGTCTCGCAGGTGTCGGTCGAGGCGGCAGCGCGCGAGCTGGAGCAGATCGGCGAGCGGACCCGGGCGCAGGCGGCGGAGGTGGAGGCGCTCAAGACGCAGGCGGAGGCGCTCGGCACCGAGCGCGACGGGCTCGAGCAGCAGCGCGAGGAGCTGGGCACGCTGGGCGGAGCCGACGAGGCGCGCCTGGCCGAGGCGGACACGAAGATCCGCGACCTCGCCCGCGAGGCGGGGGCGCTGCTCGGTCAGGTGGAGGCGGCTCGCGCCGAGGCGAGCACGGCGCTCGGGCGGGCGGCCGGCCACCGCAGCCAGCTCGCGCAGGTGGAGCGGCAGCGGACGGACCTCGGCGCGCGCCTGGCGAGGAACCGCGGCGAGGCCGGCGACATCGCCCGCCGCAGCGCCGATCTCGACGGGGCCCGCTCGCAGTACGTCGACAAGCTCGGCAAGACCCGGCAGCTGAAGCTACGGCTGGAGGCGGAGCGCGGCGCGCAGGAGGAGACGCTCGAGCGGACCCGGTCCGAGTTCATCCAGAACGAGGCGAAGCTCATCACGCTGCGCGAGGAGCTCGGCGACAAGCGCGCGCGGCTCACCTCGCTCTCCGAGGTGATGCGCAACTACGAGGGCTACGGGCGCGGCGTGCGCAGCCTGATGACGCGCGCCGGCCAGGGCGAGCCGCAGCAGGACCGCGGCATCTTCGGGCTGGTGGCGGACGTGGTCTCGGCGCCGCCCGAGTACGAGAACGCCATCGAGGCGGTGCTGGGGGAGCGGCTGCAGTACGTCATCGTGGAGAGCCACTCGCAGGGCGTCGAGGCGATCGACTTCCTCAAGAGCGCCGCCGAGGGGCGCGCCTCGCTCATCCCGCTCTCGCGCCTGCGCGAGGCGGAGGGCTCGTCGGCGGAGGCGGTGCGCGACCAGCCCGGCTTCGTGGCGGGCTGCCTCGACGTGGTGCGCTTCGATCCCGCCTACGACAAGGTGGCGCGCTTCCTCCTCGGCGACGCGGTCATCGTGCGCGATCTCCCGGCCGCGCTCGAGATCTGGCAGGCGCTGGAGGTGAAGCGGACGCTCGTCACGCTCGACGGGGAGGTCCTCGACACCTACGGCGTCGTCACCGGCGGACCCCTGGAGGGCGAGGGGCACGGCGCCCTCCAGCGCCGGCGCGAGGCGCAGGAGCTGGAGGAGACGGTCCGCCACTTCGAGGCCGACTTCGCGATGGCGCAGGAGCGCCACCGCACCCTCCAGGTGCGCGTGCTCCAGCTCGAGGCCGCGCTGAAGAGCCTCGACAAGGACGGTCGCGAGAAGGACCTCGCGGTGCTGGAGCAGGAGAAGGACCTGGCCCGGCTCGGAGAGGAGCTGGAGCGCCAGGCGCAGCGGGTCGGCCAGCTCGAGGTGGAGCGCGCCGCGCTCGACGAGGCGCTCGCCGCGCTGGCGCAGGAGGAGGAGGAGCACCGCGTCCAGGCCGCCACCGCCGAGGCGGAGCAGTCGCGCGGGGAGGAGCGCGCGCGCGAGGCGACGCAGGCCGTCGAGCAGGTGAAGCAGGCGTCGGACGTGCTCACCGCGCAGCTCATGAACCTCAAGGTGAAGGTGGCCGCCGACTCCGAGCGCAAGGAGTCACTCTCGGCGGCGCTCCGGCGCATCGAGGAGGCGCGGCGCGAGGTGGAGGAGCGCCGGGCGCGCCTCTTCACCGGGCTCTCGGAGGCGAACGCGCGCGCCGCGGAGCTGCGGGGCCGCATCGAGGGTACCCACGTCGACATGGACCGTGTCTCCGCCGAGCACGAGCAGGTGAAGCAGGCGCTGGCCGAGGCGCGGACGACGCTCGAGGCCGCGGCGGCCGGCCTGCGCACCCGCGACGGAGAGGTGCGGGCGATCCGGCAGCGGGCCGAGGTGGTGGCGCAGGCGGTGGCCGAGGCGGCGTTGACCGCCCGTGAGCAGGCGCTGGCGCTCGCCCACCTGGAGGAGCAGATCCACGAGCGGTGCCAGGCCGAGCTCAGGTGGGAGGTGCAGCGCTTCCACATGCAGCGGCCGCCGGGCGAGGAGGAGCGCGAGCGCCTCGACGAGCTGAAGGGCCAGGCGGAGCGGATGGGCGCCATCAACCTCACCGCCATCGAGGAGTATGACGAGCTGGCGCGCCGCCACGGCTTCCTGAGCGCGCAGAAGACCGACCTCGAGACCTCGCTCGCCGATCTCAAGTCCGCCATCGTCAAGATCAACCGCGCCTCGCGCGAGCGCTTCCGCGAGACGTTCGATCTCGTGAACGACAAGTTCCAGCAGGTCTTCCCGCGCCTCTTCAACGGCGGGCGGGCCGGGCTCGTCCTCACGCAGGACGGGGACGGCGAGACGGAGGGCGGGGTCGAGATCTTCGCTCAGCCGCCGGGCAAGAAGCTGCAGAGCGTGAACCTGCTCTCCGGCGGCGAGAAGGCGCTCACCGCCGTCTCCCTCATCTTCGCGATCTTCCTCATCAAGCCGACCCCCTTCTGCCTCCTCGACGAGGTCGATGCCCCGCTCGACGAGGCCAACGTCGGCCGCTACAACGAGCTCGTGCGGGAGATGAGCAAGAACAGCCAGTTCATCCTCATCACCCATAACAAGCGGACCATGGAGACGGTCGACACCATCTACGGCGTGACGATGGAGGAGCCCGGCGTCTCCAAGCTCGTCTCGGTGAGGCTGGCGGACCGGTCGCAGTCGGC